>Ga0153916_10003898_pt1 | contig 11184 bp, 9 predicted proteins | sample Opewatmetagenome_FD_109642 | JGI IMG/M metagenome (GOLD analysis project Ga0153916, IMG submission 109642) | Freshwater wetland microbial communities from Ohio, USA - Open water 3 Core 3 Depth 4 metaG | ecosystem: Environmental > Aquatic > Freshwater > Wetlands | place: USA: Ohio, Lake Erie, Old...
AAGTGATACGGCGGCGCCAGCACGGCGCACGCCACCAGCTCCGGGAGGCGCTGCCGGCGGAGGAGCAGGTCCAACGTATAAGCGATGACCTCGCTATCGGTGAGGAGCGTACACTTATATCCGGCCATCTCGACGAAACGGCGGTTGGTCCCGTAGGAGGTTATCTCGCCGTTGTGGACGATAGAGAGGCCCAGGATGTTGAACGGGTGCGCGCCTCCCCACCACCCGGGGCTGTTCGTCGGGAAGCGCGAGTGGCCCAACCACAACGACGCCTCGTAATTTTCGATGCCGTAGAAGGACGCGATCTCGTGGGACCAGCCGTTCCCCTTGAAGACCGCCATATTTTTTCCGGAAGACATGACGAACGCGCCCGGCAACTGAGCGTTGACCGCGAAGACCTGGGCCATGACGTAATCGTCGTCGTCCACTTCCGCGGGAGGCGCGACGAAGAACCTCCAGCAGATCGGCCGCCGGCCGACGAGCGTCTCCACCGGGTGCGTCGGGATCTCCTCCTGGGCGTCAACCAGAAATCTTGCCGCGACGAATTCCCGGACGCGCGCGAGCGCGTCGGCGTCGTCGAGGACCATCTGGAGGCAATAGAGGTCGGGCCGCTCGGGGAAGAGGCCGTAGGCGGCGTAACCCGCGCCCAGGCCGTTCTCGCGGTCGGACATCGTCCGGACCATCTTGCCGACGCGCGCGCCGCTCTCGCGCCGGCCGTCCAGGTTCACCAGCGCCGCGATCCCGCACCCCTCGCCTATTCGCTCGAGCCGCGCCGGCGGCGAGGCCGGCTTCTCCAACATCCTTCTACAGGAGGGCCCCATCATTCGTCGTCACGTTCCCCCAGGATCTTGGCGAGCTCTTCCATGGGCGGCCCCGCCGAGGGCGCCAGGCCGAACTCCTCGCGGGCCCAATCTTGTCTTTGGACGCTCAAACCCGTCTTCCGGACGTTGCCGATCCTGGCCTCTACCGCCTCCGGTTTTATCCCCCGCGCCCGGGCGAGGCGCCGCAGCGTCTCGAACATTTCCGCCAGGCCGCGGCCTTGCGGGCAGCGTTTCGCGCACTCGTGGCACGCCAGGCAATACCAAATTTCCCCGCTCTCCAGCAGCTGTTCGATGTCTCCCCCTACGACCTTTGCGACGACGTCCATGGGGTCGTAGAGGTTCCGCGGCGGCACGTCGGCCTGGCCGCGGACGACGGTGCACTCGTACGTACACGAGCCGCAGCACGCCTTAAGGCTCTCGACGTCGAAACGCCGGCGCAGGTCCGCCCCCGCCGGCGCGACGCCGACCTTACCCAGGGCGTCGTTCACACGGACCGCGTGCCACCCCTTGAACCGGAGCTCCTCGGCGGGAACGCCGAACGCCAGGCACATCAGCTCGGCGAGGTGGAATACCGGCCGCCGGAGGTCGTCGTCCACGAGTTGGGCGTGAAGGTCGAATTGCAAAAAGCAGCTCGGGCACGTCAGTACGACGGCGTCGGCCCCGGCGGCCGTCAGGCTGGCCATCTTGCGGCGCAGGAGCTGGGCGCTCGCGCCTTCGTCGAAGGCCGAAAGCGAGCCGCCGCAGCAGCTCAGCCGCTCGCCGTAGGCCACCGGTTCGGCGCCCAGCGCTCGCAGGACCTTTTCCATTATCGCGGGGGCCTCGACGTCATCTACCGCGAGGGCGGGAGGCGAAAGCGCGTGGCAGCCGTAGTGCGCGGCCAGCCGCAAGCCCTCGAGCGGCCGGACGACGCGCTCCTTAATCCGCTCCTCGCCCAGCCGCCTCAGGACCTCCAGCAAGTGGACGACGCCGACGCCCCCCTTGTAACACGTGTCGGCCGGGGCGAGGCGCGCGTTGACCGAAGCGCGGCGGCCCGGGTGGCGGAGCTCGGCTACGGCCCGGGCGAGGGTCTGGTAGCAGCCGTTGCACTCGACCAGGAGCTCGGGGCCGGCGGCGGCGGCCAGCGCCAGGTTGCGCGCCGCGAGCGCGAGCGTCGTCTCCTCGCCCAAAAGCCGCGCATACAGCGGGTCCGGGCAACAGCTGAAACCCTCGACGTCGACGATTTCGATGCCGAGGGTTTCGAGCGCCCGTCTGGTCGCGTTTTCGACGAAGGGGAGGCGTTGGCCTATCGTGCATCCCCAAAATATCGGCAGGCGATTTGCCATTAAGGAATTTTTAAGCGGGTTTAGTTACCATAACATAAACGCCGCGGCGGCGCAAGGGCGCCGCGAATTTCATTAGAAACCGCCGTATGAAAGAGCAGGCGGGGGGGCTTGCGGCCGGGCGATTCGCGTTCGGCCGCGGCGTCATTGTTAGGCCGCCGGTGCCTCGCGAGGCCGCCGCCGTCGGCCGGCCAGCTACATGTCGAAATACAATATGTACTCGTGGGGGTGGGGCCGCCGGTCGAGGGCGCGCACGTCGTGCTCCATCTTCGTCTCGACGTACGCGTTTATGATGTCTCGGGTGAAGACGCCGCCGGCGAGCAGGTATTCGTGGTCGCGGCCGAGGTCGTCCAGCGCCGCCACCAACGACTTGGGCAACGACCTGATCCGCCGTTGCTTCGACTTGGGCATCTGCTCGAGGTCTTCCTCGATGGGCTCGCCCGGGTCGATCTCGTTAAGTACGCCGTCGAGGCCCGCCATGAGCAGGGCCGAGAAAGCGAGATAGGGATTGCAGGTCGCGTCCGGCGGCCGGTACTCGAAGCGCGCTTCCTCGGCCCGGGCGGCGTACTTCGGGATCCTAATGGTGCCGGAGCGGTTGCCGATGGAATAGAAAAGCCTCACCGGCGCCTCGAACCCGGGCACGAGGCGTTTGTAGGAGTTGGTGGCGGCGTTGGTGAAAGCGGCCAGCGAGCGCCCGTGCTTGAGGATGCCGCCCATGAAATGGCGGGCGAGGTCGCCCAGGCCGCCGTAGCCGGCCGGGTCGTAGAAGGCGGAGCGTCCCGCCGCGCCCAGGAACTGGTGGACGTGCATGCCGTTGCCCGCCTCGCCGAATATCGGCTTAGGCATGAAGGTGGCGTAGAGGTCCCACTTCCGGGCCAGGTTGCGGATAAGGAATTTGATCCACAGGTTCATGTCCGCGGCGGCGACCAGCGGGAGGAAGCCCACCTCGATCTCACACTGGCCCGTGGCGCCGACCTCGTGGTGGTGGTAGCGGACCGGCACGCCGGAGGCCTCGATGGCCGCGGCCATCTCGGCCCGCAGGTCGTAATATTTGTCCAGCGGCGGTACGGATTGGTAGCCCCCCTCGCGCGGGACGTTGTAGCCCGGCGTCGCGACGGCCGCGGAGATGTGCGAGCCCTCCTCCTCCTCCGGGGCGTTGGCGAAGTATAAACATCGCCCCGGCTCGGAGGCGTAGTAGACGTTGCGCAGGAGGTGGAACTCGTATTCCGGCGATAACCAGTAACCCTCGGCGACGCCGAGGCCGGCGAGGTACGCCTCGGCGCGTTGGGCGAGGGCGCGCGGGTCCCGGGCGAAGCGCTCGCCGGTGTCCGCCTCGTGGATGTCGCAGATGAGCGATATCATCGGCTTCTCCCAGAACGGCTCGAGCATCGCCGTCGTCGCGTCGGCCTTCAGGACCAGGTCGCCGGCCTCGACCGTCGTGTAGCCCGGGTTTTGCGAGCCGTCGAAGCCGACGCCATATTCGAACATGCGGCTGCCGAGCCGGGCCGCCGGAACGGTGACGTGGTGCCACCGCCCGGCGAGGTCCACGAATTTCAGGTCGACGTTGGCGACGTCGTTTTCGCGGGCGAACGCCGCCAGCGACGCGAGGTCGGTTACGCCTTCTATCTTCAAGACGCGCCCTCCTGGGGCGAAAGAACGCTACAGGGGTTAAATTTTAAAAAATATAACACGGGCGGTCTGGCAGGGCAAGGCGTTTCGGGCGACGCGTCCGGCTTTAATAATCTCCTCGGCAGCGCGCTACCCGAACGATACCAGTATCGCACCCGCGACGCCCAGGACGATGCCCATCGTCCGCCGCCGCGTGACGGGCTCGCGTAAAAGTAGCGCCGCGAAGATGAAGATGAAGACGTTGGCGGTCTGGTTCAGCGCCGAGGCGACGGAGGCCTGGGTATACTTCATCCCCCCGAGCCAGAGCGCCATCGCGACGTACGCGCCTACGAAAGAGCCCCCCACCATATAATGCCAGCCGCGCGCCGAGAACACGGACGACAAGATGGCGCGGCGCCGCCGGTGGAACAGGAGGATGACGGCCAGCGCCGCGACGCCGCCGACTACCCTGACTTCCGCCGCCCACAGCAGCGGCGAACGCTCCAAGAGCGGCTTGATCATTACGATGCCCACCGCCATCGCCGCCAGGCCCAGGACGCCGTAAAAAATGCCCCACACCAGGTCGCCCCGGCTGATGAGCCCTTTCCTCCACTCGAGCGACGCGGTGAGCACCGCGGCCACGACCAGCGCCGCGCCCACTCCCTGCACGGGGGTGAGCTTTTCGGCGAGCACCGGGACGGAAAGGGCAATCACGAAGGGGCTGTAGAGACAGTCCACGATGGCCGTAAGGCCGGCGCCGAGCAGGTTCAGGCTCTTAAAAAAGAAGGTGTCGCCCAGGCCGATGCCCAACGCGCCGCTCGCCATAAGGAGCGCGTATTCGCCGGCGGGCGCGTCGCGCGCCAGCGTCAGGCCGCAAAGCCACGTCGTCGGCAGGAAGAGGGCCAGCGCGAACAGGTCCTTGAACAGGTTGAGCCCTATGGGGTGGACCGTCTCGCCGCTCTTCTTGAACAAGACGACGGCGAAAGCCCACGCCACCGCGGTAAGCAGCGCGAGGGCTTCGCCGAGATAGGGGGTCGTTCCGTCCAGCAGCGTTACTCCTTCCGGGGCTCGAGTCGCCTCTTCATGAAAATGGCGACCTCAGCCGTCAGCCCGTCGACGTGGGCGTAGTAGGAGAGGTCCACCCCCTCGAGCTCGAAGCCGACGGCGCGGTAGAAGTCTATCGCCGGAACGTTGGTATTCTGCGTCTCGCACACGATGGCGCGCAGCTTCTCGGCCCGGGCCCGCTCCGCCAGCGCCTCCATGAGGCGGCGCCCTATCCCCCGGCGCCGGCGCCCCTCGGCGGTGTGGAACTCCCACACCCACATGCTTCGGTTCCAATCTTGGGGCTCGGCTAGGGCGATGCCGACCGGCTCGGCGCCCTCGTAGGCGGCCAGCGAGTACCCCCGGGCGACGGCGCGTTCATATAGCTGGCGTCGCTCGCCGTCGACCGGTTCCCACGTCCGAACGTACGGCCGCTCGAGCCGCACCAGCTCGAGCTCGACGACGACGCGGCCGCGGCTCTCCGTTTTTCTCACGACGTACTTCTCGCCGGAGGCGTAGCCGGGGCCTATGCGCCTGAGCTCCGCGGCGTCGAAACGCTCGAGGCCCTTTATCTCTATTTCCGCCACAGGTCGCCCGCTTTGCCCGCCTGAATAATGACGGCCCAAAAATTATATTGGATTATGCGATAGGCGAATATGTATACCAGATTTCGCCCGTCGTTTGGGGCGGAATTTTAGGTCACGGCGGCTCGGGTCGGCCGAACGCCGTTTCGATTTTTAAAACAAACGGCCGGCCCGCGGCGAAGCGGTTTATCGCCGTTCCTTCCGGTTATACTTGACATGCGGGGTTGACGTGTCATATCGTTATGCGGAGGCCGGCTAAGCCGAGCCGGCGGAAATAGGCGACGTTCGAATAAAAAGGGGTACGATATGCGTATAAAAATATTTACGTCCCTCGGCATAACCGTCGCGGCGGCGGCGGCGTGGGCCGCTTTCGGCGTCGGCGGCCAAGGTCATTACCTCGCCGTCTGGGACCGCCAGGTGTGGAACGAGGGCGGCGCCGTAAAAAGTCTGGGGCCTCTTGAGTTCGCCTTCGTCTCAGAGCGCGGCGCGGCCTTCGCGGTGGTGTCGCTCGAAGCGGGCACGATGCCGCCGGCCAGCACGGTGCGGGTCTACGACCGCGCCGGCCGCGTCCTCTGGGCCGCCGCGGGGACCGGCGCGACGTCGGCGTACGTGGCCGACTCGGGCGCCGCGGCGCTGGTAACGATGCGCGGCGAGGGGCCGTCGGCCACGGCTCGCCTCGACTTCTATTCCGCCGCGGGGAAGCGGACGGGGGAGGCGGAGACCGGGCCGCCGCTGGCCGCGGCCTTCTTCCCCGGCGAGGACCGGTTCGCGCTGGCCGTACTGGGCGGCGCGACGGCCGTTTACGACCTCGCCGCGGGCGTCAAAGAATACGAGCTCCCGGCGGCGCGTACGCCGGCCGCCGGCCCGGAGGACCTGGTATTGTTGGTGGACCGGCAGCGGATGGCGCTATACCGGCGCGGCGGCCGCGTGTGGGAAGCGAACCACGGCATCTACTATCCCCGGCTGGCGACTATAGACGCCGGCGGCGGGTGGGCCGTGGTGGGCGGCCACCACGAGGTGGCGCTGGTGTCGCTCGCGGACGGCCGCGTCGAGCGGCGGTGGGAAGCGCCGGCCGATTTCGGGATTACGGACCTCGCCGCCGCGGCCGACTTCTCGTCTTTCGCGGCGGGGATAAGGTCGTTGGCGGGAGTTGAGGCCGTGACGTGGCTGAGCTCCCGGTTCGACGTCATCGCGCGAGAAGAACATACCGTGGCGCAACCGAGCGGTTCGTCGCCGGCGGTGGCGGTGCTCGCGGCGCCGCCGCGCGCCGTCGCGACGGGCCAGGGTTGGCGGGCGACGCTCGAAAGGTAAGGGGATGATGGAATGAAAAAAATAACGGTTATAATTTCCCTGGCGGCGCTGGCCCGGTTCGGTACGGCGAGCGCGGAGCGTTGGCCGCTGGGCCCGGGCGACGTGCCGCAACGGTGCGGCAACAACTGCTACGAGTTCCAGAACTACGGCGGCGGCTCGTACTACCACGACGGCGTCGACGTCCTGGGCAAGGCGGCCGACCCCTGCTACGCCGTGGCCAACGGTTACGTCAGCCTCATCCGCGTCCAGGAGCCGATATATACCGGCCTAATCGTCAATTACACCAAAGGCCAGGACAAGGGTTGGCTCTATTGGCACATCACCTACAGCACCATACCGTTCATCGAGGGCGACCCGGTCGCGGTGAACGACCGCGTCGGCAACATCGCTAACTGGCCCGTATCGGAATTCCACCACTGCCACTTCACCCGCAGCTATTATCCGGGCATCCTCAGTTGGTACGACGCCATGGACAACCCCATCGAGTTCCTGAAACCCTCCACCGAACAACAGCCGCCGGCGTTCGAGGAGGCGGAAGCGGGCCAGTGGTTCTCCTTCTGCGAAAATAACGGCGACGTGCGCGTCGCCCCCGATAAAGTCAAGGGCCAGGTCGACATCATCGCCCACGTCAGCGATAAGATCGTCGACCCGAACTGGGAGTTGGTGCCGTACGAGATACTCTGGTGCGTCATCGGCGAAGGCGGCTCCATCCCCCCGACGAAGTTCGTCACCTTCACCGGGAGTATGCCGCCCGCCTCGACCGTAACCACCGTCGTCTACAAAAGGAGCGGCCAGTGGATGACGCAGGGCGACTACAACTCGCGGGAATTCTACTTCATCGTCACCAACACCGACGGCGACGGCATCGTCGAGGTGGGCGAAGAGGCCTACGCCTTCGACAGCGAGAAGTTGCCCAACGGCCCGTACACCCTCTACGTTTGGGCTAAAGACTGGGGCGGCAACAACGTCCTCAAGTCGATGGCCTTCACCATCGACAACCCCACCCAGGATATTACGTTGAAATCCTTCACGGCCAGGCCGGTGGGCAAAGGCATCGAGGTGACGTGGGCGGCCGACGAGCGCGGCCGCGTAACGTATAATCTGTTGCGCCGCGAGGGGGACGAGACGGCCTTGCCCGGCGGCGCCGGCGAGCGCCTTAACGCCGAGCCCATAACCGGCCGAAGCCCGTACGTCTATCGCGACCTGGCGGTCGACGCCGGCGTCACGTATCGGTATTGGCTCGAGGCCGTCGACTACAACGGGAAAGGGACGCTGTTCGGGCCGGTAGAGGCCAAGGCCGGGAAGGCCCGGCCCCAAAGCTTCGCCCTTAACGCCGTCGCGCCCAACCCGGCCCGGGGCACGGCGGTATTCGGCTTCGCGCTGCCGCGGCCTTGCCGGGCGACGCTGGCCGTCTACGACCTCGCCGGCCGCAGGGTCGCCACCGTGGTGGACGGGAACCTGGCCGCGGGCGAATACCGCTACCCGACGACGCTCGCCTTGTCGCCGGGCGTCTACGTATACCGTTTGACGGCGGGCGAATTCGCCGCGGCCAAGAAGTTCGTCGTGGCGCGTTGATATCGGCCGCTTCGTGGTAAGGGATAAAAAAGCGCCCCGTCTGGGGCGCTTTCTTTATTGCGCGTTGCCTTCCTTGACACGTCCGTCCGAAGCGGATATACTTAAATTCGTAAGGCATAAACTCGCCAAGCGGCCGGGGCGCAGGGGCCAGGTTAATCCGATATGCGTAAGCTACGCCATATTACGCGCTATAAAATATTAGTTATCGCGGTCCTGGCGGCGGCGGCGGTCCGGTGCGAGGAGGCGGCTACTGAGGTAAGCGGGCCGTACGTCCCGCCGCAGGTAAAGGGGGACGACGGCCGGCGGTTGATTTGGAAGCCGAAGGGGACCCGCGAAAACCCGGAAGAAAAACAATGTTACGAGCCGGACTTCTCGCCCGACGGGACGAAGGTCGTTGCGAGCTACCGCAACGGCGTCTTCGGCCTGGACGCCGACGTCGCTATTTTAGATTTGGTTAAAGGAGAGTTTAAAATAATCCTCGAAGGGAACTCGGCAAAAAGGCCGCAATGGTCTCCGAAGGGCGATTGGATAGCCTACCAAAGTGACCACCCTTCTCATTTCGGGAGGACTTTGTGGTTAGTTAGGCCCGACGGTTCCGAGAACCATATGTTGGATTTAGGTAATAAATCTGGTTACGTGCCCTATTGGGGGCCTGCGGGCGACAAGATATACTTCGTGGGGTTGTACGAACCGCGCGAACCGCTATATGCGTTGTGGTACGATTTGGAGACGAAGGAGGTCGGCGTATTACGCAAACCGGTGAACCATTTCCACCACGTTATTGCGGTACCGTCGCCGGGTGGGGAAAAGGTCGCGGTGGGGCTTATGCCCCGCCCCGGGTATACCGAACACGTAATAGGGTACGTAGTATTGGCGTTTATCGACGCCGACGGGAGTAACTTCGAAGTAATTTGGGCCGAGCCGGCCGAGGGCCCGGCGGGAGTAGGCGAGCCGCGCGATTGGTCGCCGGGCGGTAAGTACGTTCTTTTACGTTATGGGCCTTTCGACGGTACCGGCGATTCCCTCTGGACTTACGAAGTTAAAACGGGTGCCGTGCGCCAGCTCACGAAGTGCCCTCCCGATACGGATAGGGAGGATTCAGCGAGGGGTTATTCTTGGGGCCCTAACGGCGATATAGTTTTCGCGACGGACGAGGGATGGCTTTACCTTATAAAGGCGCCGGAGTGAGGAGATATGCTTAAGCGGATTGCGATTTCGATAACGACGTTGGCGTGGGCTATGCCCGCTTTCGGTTGGGAGCTTGGGGGCGCGGTCAGTTACGGCGCGTGCTTCGTCGACGGCGCGCCTAACGCCTATCACGAACCTAAAGGCGAAGAAATCTTCCCCGACGCCAAGACCAACGAGCCGTTGGCGGTGGCCGTCGAGGCGACGTTCGGCCGGCTGGGCGTCGCGGCCTCGTACGCCCATCGCTACGAGCTCTACAGCGAGGTGGGCAAGGTCCATGACTTCTCCTTGCTGGGGCGGCCGCTGCTTTTTAACCGGGGCCCTTGGCAATTATACGGCGCCGCCGGCGTCGCCGTCTCCCGGGCGCCGGTGCCGCCCGCTTTTATGTTCGGCAAGGAAGGGCCGGTATACGATTGGACCGCGGTCGTCGGCGCGGATTTGGACGTTCGTCCCTTGACGTGGCTTTTCGCGGGCGCCGGCGTTTCCTATCGCGAAAGGCCGCTGGTCATAAAGTTCTTCGAGTGGGACCCGTACTGCGGAAGCGTTAAATCGCCCGCCATAGACGTTACCGCGGATTTCCAGGTTGCGCCGTGGCGTTACCTCCGCGTCGGCCCTACTTTCCAACAAATCTTCTACGGCCCGTACGATTATTATTTATACGGCGGGACGAACAGGGACGAGGGTTGGGTTACGGCGACGGAGACGTACGTCTTGGGGACTTTAGCTTTCGTCATCCCTTTTTAGTTTACATTCGCGCCGCGGCCGATATAAAATCGGCCGCTTCGTAGTACAGAAAAAAAACGCCCCCGCGCGGGGGCGTCTCGCTATTCTCCTCAGGCAGGACTCGAACCTGCAACCCTCCGGTTAACAGCCGGATGCTCTGCCAATTGAGCTACTGAGGAATCGCGCCGTTATGTATCATAAACCGCGGCCGCTGTCAAGCGGCTAACGCTGCATTTACCAATAATAGTAGTTCAGGCCGAAGTCGAGCTTGACGTATTGCGTGTCGCGGTCGGAGGCCCGGGCGCTGTCGAAGGTCCGGTTGTAACCGAGCATGCCGAAGGCCGAGAAGCGCTCGGTGAAATAGTATTCCAGCCCCGGCGCTACGTAAAAGCCTTGCGCCGCGACGTCCTCCCACTCGTTCTCGCGCTTTATGCGCTCGTCGAAGACGGCGTAACCGCCGGCTATAAACGGCATAAATACGCCCATATTAATTTTATAGATGAGGCCGGCCTTGTAGGCCGTTACGCGCGTCTCGCCGACGCCGGTGTCGCTTTCGGCGCCGAAAGGCAGGTGGAAGTCCGCGCCGCCCTCGAGCGTCAGCCAGTGGAAGAGGTTGCCGTAGAGGCGCACGGCGCCGCCGGGGGCCGACTTAGCGTCCTGGTCGAAGGCGGCGGCCGGGAAGGCGAAACCGGCCGACGCCCCGGCGCCCAGGCGGACCAGCGCGTTCGCGCCGGCCGCGGCCGCGAGGGTTAGCGCCGCGGCGCCCAAGGCCATTTTAAGCGCGTTCTTAGCCGTCATATCCCTTAGGTCGAACCGGCCCGCGTTTCGCGTCGGGTCTTTCATATTATATGTTAACGAAAAGACGAAGTCAAAAAAAACCCGGCCTGCGGGCCGGGTTCTAAGCTCGGGGCGCCGGCCTATAGGAAGTAGTAGTTGACGCCGGCCAGGACGTCGACGAAAGCATCGTTGAAGTCCTTATCGAGTTTCGCACTCCGGACCTCGGTCTCGTACGTGGGC
>Ga0153916_10003899_pt1 | contig 11183 bp, 7 predicted proteins | sample Opewatmetagenome_FD_109642 | JGI IMG/M metagenome (GOLD analysis project Ga0153916, IMG submission 109642) | Freshwater wetland microbial communities from Ohio, USA - Open water 3 Core 3 Depth 4 metaG | ecosystem: Environmental > Aquatic > Freshwater > Wetlands | place: USA: Ohio, Lake Erie, Old...
ACAGAGATAAAGAAGGCCCTTTGGTCAAGATCCAGGATCTCTCTGACCAGGGAGAGGTAGTCATATTCCGGCAGCCCCTGGCGGACATCAAGCCCGGCAATTACGATCTGCTGGTCAGAAAAAATGGGACGGAGGTCTTTCGCCGGGCCCTTTCTGTATTGTCCTTCGAGGTAGAAAAACCCCTGGAATTCGAAAGGACCGAACCTCTGTCGTTCCTGACCCAACTGCCCTTTGTCCTTGGCCAAGAATACCTCAACGCCGGCCGGGTGGAGAAAGCTCTGGAATCCTTCGAGAAACTCCCCTCCAACCTCAAGAACGGCGCCACGCTTCCGGTCATCGCGCGGGCTTACTATCTTCACAAGGAGTACGCGCGGGTGATCGAGCTCCTGGAGAAGGACTCGGTAGAAAAAAACTATCCTGTTTTGCTGCTCCTCGGGAATTCCTCGCTGGAGCTCAAGAAACTCGACCAGGCTGCCTTATACTTCGAAGAGGTCCGGAAGTTCGGGGATACCGCGGAAGCCAACAACATCCTGGGCGCCATCTATTATTCACTGGGAGAAAAGGACAAAGCCAAGGTCTATTGGGAAAGGGCTAAGAAATTGGAACATAAATCCGAAGACAAGAGTCCCAAAGCGGACGAGAAAAGGAGCGACTCATGAGATTGACCGGGAGGACCCTGTCTGCCGCACTCATCTTCATCTGGGCTTTCCATTCGGCCAATTTTGGGGCAGCTATAACAGGCGCTGTCGATGGCACCATTAAGGATATGGCGACTGGCCAGGCTGTGTCCGGAGTCAAGATCACCCTGGTATCGGCCAAAAACGAGAGTCTGACCTTTGAGCTGACCACCGACCAGAAAGGTCATTTCTACAAGAGCGGCCTGATCCCCGGCAGCTACAAAATGACACTGGAGAAGGCAGGCTATGTTCCTCAAGGAGGGTCCATCCGGGTCGTCCTCGATGAAACGACACGATTGGAGTTGAAACTCGAACCCGCCAAAGGTCCGGAGGCCGGCGCACCGGCTGTAGCCAAAATAGTTGTTGCCGGCAACGAATTGATGGCGGCGGGGAAGTTCGAGGAAGCGATCGCCCGATTGAGCGAGGTCATCACCCAACTCCCCAACAACGCCGTCACGTATTACTACAGGGGCTTGGCCTACGAAAAATCCGGAAAGAGCGAGGAAGCCCTTATTGATTACCAAAAGGCCATTGAACTCAAGGCCGACTTCATTCTTCCCCTTACCCGGTCGGGCATGATCTGGGCCAAGAAGGGAGATTTTGAAAAAGCCGGCGAGTTTTATAAAAAGGCTCTGGATTCCGGCGATCAAGACCCAACCACGCTCTATAATTACGGCGTCTGCCTCACCAACCTGGGGAAGAGCGCCGAATCCAGAGAGGTGTACGAAAAGCTATTGGCCAAGGATCCCGAGTATTCCGATGTCTATTATCAATTGGCGATCCTTTGTCTCAACGCCGGGGAAACGGCCAGAGCCAAAGAGCTCCTCGAGAAGTTTATAGTCAAGGATCCGGAAAACAAGAATGCCGCTTTAGCCAAAGAGATTTTAAAAAGCTTGAGCCAGGAACCGGGGGCGACTCGCTAGCTTCCTTTTGATCCCTTGATTTTCTGTTCCAGGGCCCTGCCCTTCTGGAGCTCAGACGAGTAGTCCGCCCACCTTCCGAGCCGGTTGTAGATATCAGCGAGCACATAATGGCCGAGGGGGGCGGATTCCGCTTCCGGGTCGAGCTCGAGTCCTTTCTTGGCCAGACTGATTGCTTCCTCAAAGTTCTCATTCAGGTCGAGATGGGCCTTCGCCAGGAAGAGATAGGCCCTGGCAAAGCCTTTATTCGTCTTGATCGCCTCCTCGAGCTCCTGGACTTGTTCGCGAAGCAGCCCCATTTTTCCATAGAGTAGCGCGAGGTTAAAATGAGCGGGGTGGGCGCCGGGATGGATTTCGATCTCTTTTTTATATTCCTCCATCGCCCTCTTTAGATCTCCCTCCTCCTCGTAGAGGAGCCCCAGGTTGTAATGGGCGTCGGGAATTCGCGGCCTCAGCTCCAAGGCCTTGAGGATTTCTGTCTCGGCCCGGTCGAGCATCTTTTTTTCGAGGAAGGCTGCGCCCAGGTTGTTGTGAGCCAGCGAGCTGTGTTCGGGGTCGATGGAGATGGCTTCCTCAAAATGGGCGATGGCCTTGTCGAAGTCTTTGGTCTCCAGAAAGACCTCACCCAGGTTGACGTGCGGTTTGGGGTCTCTCGGGTCGATCTGGACGGCCCGCTCGAAACCGGCGATGGCCTCATCATACCTCTTGAGCTGTTTGTAGGCCTGGGCCAAGGTAAAAATGGCCGCATTATATTCGGGATCCATCTTCAAGGCTTCCTTGCACTCCTCCGCAGCCTCCTCGGGGCGGTCGAGCTGCAGATAAATATTGGCCCGGACCTGACGGGCTTCCATGATTCCCGGGTCTTCCTTGATCACTTGGTCCAGCAGGGTCAGGGCTTTATCATATTCTCGGTCCGAGGAGGCCCCCTCCGCCATCTTGATCTTGTTATAGAGAAGGATTTTGTCCTTGGGATCGCCCAGGTTCCCGGTCTGGCTCAGCTTCGCTCCGGAGGTAAACCCACCGACATAGCCCAGGGCCATCAGTTTCTCCCTGGTGTCGTCGTCGAGCTGTTGTGGCCCCTTCTCTCCGACCCCCTTCTGGGACATCTTTTTCTCCAGCGTCTCCAGCTTCCGGGCGAATTCTTCGGCCAGGGAGCGGTCCCGGCCGTACAGGTTATCTCTTTCCCGGGGGTCCAGGGTCAGGTCGTAGAGTTCGGGTCGAGGCGCCTGGACAAATTTGTACCTTGAGGTTCGCAGGCTCTTGAGCTCACTCCAGCCGTAATGGTAGCGGGGATAGTAACTTTCGCTGTAAGCCGTGTTCTCTTGTTTTGGCTTCTGTCCCGCGATCAGGGGAAGGAGGCTCTGTCCTTGGACGGCCTTGGGAATCGGAAGGCCTAAGATCTCGCAGAGAGTGGGCATGAGATCGATGTTTTGCACCTGGGCGGTTATCGTTTTTCCCCGGAGCTCGGCCGAGGGAATCCGGATAATCAGGGGAACGGAGACAGTGGCGTCATAGATGAAGAACCCGTGAGAGCTCTCATGATGCTCGCCCAGGCTCTCTCCATGGTCTCCGACGATGACGACGACCGTTTTCTCCAGCACGCCTTTACTCTTAAGGCTCTCCAGGACCAGGCCGATCAAGGAATCCACATAGGCGATCTCGCCGTCATAGAGACCGTATTCCTGTCCCCCATATTGAGTCTTGTAGGGCTCGGGCGGCTCGTAGGGCGTGTGGGGATCATAGAGGTGGATCCAGCTGAAAAACCGGGACGGTGGATTCTTCTCGTACCACTCAAAAAAAGCCTTGATGACCTCCCCGCCCTCCCTCTGGACCGAATCCAGGCTGATTTTCTTGTACTTGGCAAAATCAAAATTGTCGTAGTAGTAATCGAAGCCCTGATTGATGCCCCAGCGGGAGTCGAGGACAAAGGCGCCAATAAAGGCGCTGGTCGCCCACCCCGCCTGACGCAGGACCTCGGCCAAGGTCACCTGGTCCTCTTCCAGGTAAAAGCCGCCATTGTCCCTGACGCCGTTGAAGAACGGATAGCTCCCCGTAAACATGGACGAATGGGACGGCAAGGTCAGCGGGCACTGGGAAGTTGCGTTTTGAAATAAGATCCCCTCGGCGGCCAACCCGTCGATATTAGGCGTCTTAATCTGCGGGTAGCCGTAGCATCCGATGTGGTCGGCGCGGGTCGTATCGAGTGTAATAAAGAGGACGTTGAGGTCGGATGGCATGAGCGGGGCGATCCACCGGCTGACGTCGGCCGTAAATCTCCTTTTGCCCGGAAATAATCCTTTGACCTGGAGGAAATAATAAAGAAGCGCTACAGAGGCCAGCCCCGCCAGGATGACGAGGAATTTAAAGAATTTGATCCGTCTGGCCATTTTCAGAGCGTGGAATCGATCATTTTCTGAAAGAGGAAAGCGGCTTGGATATACTGGTCGGCCGCTCCCTCATGGTCATTCTGAACAAGAGCGCGTTGAGCGTTGACCTCGCACGCCTTCGCCTTGTCATACAGCCAAGGATCGATCTTCCCGGAGGCGGAGTTTTCAGCCGCGCTCCTCATGTCGGCAACTAGGACGGCCAGGCTCTTCAGGCAAGCGTTGGCGTCGGCGCATTGACCGCTCAGACGAAAGACTTGCGTCAGGACTGAGGAAAGCGTTCGGCTTCCGGAAAAATCGCTGTTTTTGAAGGCGTCTTCCGCGTCCTGCTCACGGCGGCTGGCCACCCGGTAAAGCACGTTATTGTCAATTACGGGCGTGGCCCGAAGTCGGCCCTTGGTCTCGTCCAGAAGAGATTTCGCTTCCAGCGCTTTGTCTCTTTGGGCCACCATGGTCAGGAGCTTCTGCATCTCGTCCTGGCCCTCTTTGCTCGTCTTTTGGGCTTCTTCGATCCGCCCCTCCTCATGGAGTTTCTTGCCTTCTCGGACCTTTTGATAGGCATTCTCCCAGGTCTCGTCGAAGGCGGCGCCCTGGGGAATAACACCTTTGATATTGGCCATCAGTTTTTCAAAATCCAGTAGGCCCTGGATCTCTTTATGGCTAAGCCTACGGAGCGCGTCGGGGCTGAGCAGCGAGAAAATGTTTCTCGACGCTTCGGTTTTCTGGCCGGGAGACCTTTCTGCCCGGATCTCCGACACCGGAGGCGGCTGCGGAGGTTTGGCCACATAAACTTTCCTGGCGCGGTCGGCCTCATCCGCGATTGTCCGGGCCGGCTCCTTCCGCAAGAATTGATACCAGATAAGAACGAACGCCATGACCATAGCGATTCCTACACCCGCCCAGACCCATGGCTTGGCCAGACGCCTCGCCCGGCGGAAGGGCCGGGTTATAACGCCCTTCTCCGCCTGAGGCAAGGCCTCTTCGGCCAAAGTCAAGTCTTCGTACAGCTCCTCCGCGCTCGGGTAGCGAGCGGTCTTATCCTTGGCCAGGCACTTGAGGATGATCCGGGTCACAGCTTCTGAGATCAGGGGATTGGACTCCTGCGGATTCTGGGGCAACTCCTGCTTATGCTTGATGAGGACGGCAAGAGGTGTCTCTCCTGCAAAGGGAACCCGGCCGGTGACCATTTCGTAGAGGATGACCCCCAGGGCATAGATATCGGCCCGCTTGTCGACTTCCATCGTCTCGACCTGCTCAGGGGACATGTACTCGGGCGTGCCGACCATGACGCCCGAGCCCGTGAGACCTTCCGCTTCTGTGAAGCGGGCGATCCCAAAATCCATGATCCGTGCGTTGCCCTCCCGGTCGATCATGATGTTCTGGGGCTTCAAATCCCGGTGAATTATGCCCAGCCGGTGGGCCTCAGACAACCCCTCGCAGACCTGCTTGCCGAGACTGATGGCTTTTCTCGGGGCCAGCTGCCCGGACCGGCGGATAAAGCTCTTGAGGTTTTCTCCTTCCACATATTCCATGGTGATATAGAATTTGTGGTCTTCCTCGCCGAGGTCGAACATCCGGCCGACATGCCGGTGCCCGATCTTCCTGGCGAACCTGAGTTCGTTGCGAAAGCGGTCGATCGCCTTTTCGTTGACGCTGATCTCCGGATGGATGACCTTGAGAGCGATGACCTCCCCGATCTTCTGGTCATACACCTTGTAGACGCGGCCCATCCCGCCCCGTCCGAGCTCTTCGATGACCTCATAGCGCCCGGCGAAGAGCGTTCCCCGGGCCAGGCCGACCGGTGAGAATTCGAGGGTGAGAGTCTGCTCGACCTGACCGCCTTTATCGATCTGAAGGGGCGTGGCACACTTATGACAGAAACGGCTGTCGGGCCGGTTATCGGCTTGGCACTGCGGGCAAATCATCGGATTCTGCTCTTCTCTAGAGATACACCGCCTTCAACAACTTGTCAATTTAGAGAGAGAAATATCGCCGAGCCCTACATCCCGTACATCTGAATGATTTCCTGCTTGGTCTTGCCCAGGATGTTGAACTTCTTCCCCACTTTGATGAAGGCGTCGAGCGCGCGGTCGAGGTGGTGGATCTCGTGGCCGGCTGATATCTGCGTCCGGATGCGGGCCTGGCCCTGGGGAACGACCGGAAAGAAGAACCCGATCGCATAGATCCCCTCATCGTAGAGGGCCTTGGAAAAGTCCTGGGAGAGCTTGGCATTGAACAGCATCACCGGGACGATGGGCGTGTCCCCCTCTCTGAGAACAAACCCCGCCTCGGTCAATCCTTTGCGCCAGTAGGCGGCGTTTTTCTCGAGCTTGTCCCGCCGCTCCGTGCTCGCGCTCAGGATCTCCATGACCTTGAGGACGCCGGAGACAACGACTGGGGCAATGGTGTTGGAGAAAAGGTACGGGCGGGCCCTCTGGCGGCACATCTCGACGAGCTCCCGCCGGCCGGATACGCAGCCCCCCGACGCCCCGCCGAGCGCCTTACCGAAGGTTGTCGTGATGATGTCGATCTTTCCCATGACACCGCATTTTTCGTGAGTGCCCCGGCCCGTCTTGCCGATGAACCCGCTGGAATGGGAATCATCGACCAGGAGCATGGCATCGTATTTTTCGCCGAGGGCGACCATTTCGTCGAGCTTGGCCGTGTCTCCGTCCATCGAGAAGACACCGTCCGTGATGACCATCTTCAGCCGCTTATCGGCATGGAGCTGGAGCTTCTCCTCGAGGTGCGCCATATCGGAGTGCTTGTAGGTGTCATGCATGGCACTGCAGAGGCGGATACCGTCGATGAGCGAGGCATGGACCAGCCGGTCCGAGATCATGACATCGTCTTTAGTCAGGACGGCCTCGAAGACACCCGCGTTCGCGTCCATGCAGGAGGGGAAAAGAAGCGTATCCTCCGTCCCCAGGAACTCCGTCATTCTCCGCTCGAGTTCCCGGTGGATATCCTGGGTGCCACAGATGAACCGGACCGATGACATGCCGTAGCCTCGGCTTTCCAATCCTTCATGGGCCGCCTTCACGACATCCGGGTGGCTGGAGAGGCCGAGGTAATTGTTGGAGCACATGTTGATAACCTTTTTGAGCGGCGCTCCCGCCGGGAATTCCACATCGATATCCGCCGCCTGCGGCGAATGGATGAAGCGCTCCTGCTTGAACAGCCCGGCATCCTGGATGGCCTTGACCTGTCCTTGGTAAAGGTTGCGAATTTTTTCAGGGTAAGCCATTAGTTCTCTCCTTTTTCATGCCCCTAAGCACGGAGTGGATTCCAGTTCTTAACCCGAACCCTTCTCCCGCCGACTAGCCCTTTTTTCCGACGAATTCCTCGACGAGCACGGCGATCTTGTTCACGGAGTCGAACGCTTCCGGCGTCGCTTTGTCGTCGGGAATTTGAATGTTGTACCTGTTCTCCAGGAAACGCTTCAGGGAGACCATCGAAAACGAGTCCACGATCCCCCCCGAGATCAAAGGCGTGTCGAAGTTGAGGGGCTCACTGTCGTCTTCGAGGTATTCTTTGGTCACGTATTGCAGGATGACGTCCTTCAATCCTTCCATTTCCTATTCTCCTTTTTCATTTCATTCGTTTTCCAAGGTGGATGTGTCCCCGATCTCCTCGCCCCATTCTTTGGCATGGAGGATGCGGCGCATGATCTTTCCGCTCCGCGTCTTGGGCAGCGAATCAACAAACTCGATCTCCTGGGGCATGGCCAGAGGAGAAAGCTTCTTGCGGATGAAGTTCATGATCTCGAGGTCGAGGTCCTTGCTGGCCGCAAACCCGGGTTTGAGCGTCACAAAGGCCTTGACGACTTCGAGGTTGAGCGGGTCCGGCTTCGAGACCACGGCCGACTCGGCTACGGCGGGGTGCTCGAGGAGGGCCGACTCGACCTCGAAGGGGCTGACCAGGTGGCCGGCGGTATTGATGATGTCGTCATCGCGGCCGGCGAACCAGTAGTAGCCGTCCAGATCCATTCGCGCCCGGTCTCCGGTGATATACCAGTTGTTCCGGAACTTTTTCTGAAAAGCCTCTTCGTTCCGCCAATAGGTCCGCATCCGCGAGGGCCAATCGAACTTGAGGCCGACGAGGCCGATCTTGCCGGGAGCCGGATAGGGCTCGTTCCGGCTCGGGTCGAGGATGGTACCGGTGACCCCTGGAAACGGCTTCCCCATCGACCCCGGCCGGACCTCCATCCCGGGATAATTGCTGATGACGATGCAACCGGTCTCGGTCTGCCAATAGGTGTCAAGGAATGGCCTGCCGAATACTCTTTCCGACCAGACCACGGCCTCCGAGTTCAGCGGCTCGCCGACGCTGGCCAGGTGGCGCAGCGACGACAGGTCGAACTTCTTGACGATCTCGTCGCCGCCCTTCATAAGCGAGCGAATGGCCGTGGGCGCGGAATACCACATCGAGACGCGGTTCTTCTCGATGAAGCGGTACCAGGCCTCGGTCGAAAACCCGGCATCTAGAACGCACTGTGTGACTCCCAGGCTGAAGGGGGCGATGATGCCATAGGAGGTGCCGGTAACCCAGCCGGGATCGGCCGTGCACCAGTAGATGTCGTTTTCCTGGAGGTCGAGCACCCATTTGGCGGTGAGATACTGAGAGATAAGCGAGTAGTGGACGTGCTGGACGCCCTTCGGCATGCCGGTCGTGCCCGAGGTGTAGTGCAGGACTGAGGCCGATTCCGCTTTGGTCGGGAAGCACTCGAGGTCCTCCACGGGTTTTGAACCTTCAAGGGAGAAAGCGACTTCCCTCTCCTTGAGGGGCGCTTTCCCGTCGTGGTCGACGATGATGATGTGCTTGAGATGCGGCAGTTTGTCCAGGATCTTGCGAACCTTGAATACATGTTTCTTCTGGGTAAGGACGGCCGAGGTCTCGGCGTTGCTCAGCCGCACAAAAAGCGATTCGTCGCCGAAGGCCGAGAACAATGGCTGGGCGATGGCGCCGATCTTCAGGATGCCCAGGAAGCCGAGATAGAGCTCCGGGATCCTGTCCATGAACAGGCAGACCCTGTCCTCGTTCTTGAGGCCGAGGCCGTGCAGGAACGCCCCGATGGTGTTCGACGCCAACCGGATATCGTTATAGGTGTACCTTCTCTCGACCCCGCTGAACCCCTCGTGGATGAGCGCGGCTTTCGCGGCCTTGCCCTGCCGGCAGATCCGGTCGGTCGCATACCAGCCGATGTTGATGACATCGCCGGGCTTGTAACCGAGCTCTTTTTCGGCAATGGACCAGGAAAAATTTTTGATTCTCTCCTCGTAGGAACCAATATGCGACATAGGACTCCTCTCGAACCTAGTATTTCTCCAGGACGACAACCGCTTTGGCCAGGTCCTTGATATGGGAAAGCGAGACATGAAACCCGGTGATGCCGTTTTCCTCGCAGAAGCTCTTCACTTTCCCCTGAAGGAGCAGTTCAGGCTTTCCTTGCTCGTTGTTCAGGATCTCGATATCGACAAAGCGGTAGCCGCGCGACCATCCGGTGCCGATGGCTTTGAGGAAGGCCTCTTTGGCGGCGAACCGGGCGGCGAAGTGCTGAGCGCTCTTGGCCTTCGATTCACAATAGGCGATCTCCCGGGGAGTAAAAACCCGGGTTTTCAGACCCCCGGTTCGGCGCAGCTTTTCTTCTACACGCTGGATTTCGATGATGTCCGTGCCGATGCCGAAAACCAATTAATCACCTCTCTATAATAAGAGAAATTTCAACACGGGGATCATAGGGACAGGAACATCTGCCGCCACTCGGGCAAAATCTCGCTCCTGGACCCGCGTCCTGGGATTCTCTATTATGGTGAAAAGGCCTAAAAAGTCAAAGGCGAAGGGGCACTTTTCCCTTGTTTTTTATTTGACTTTTACCATCGCCCTGTAAGTAGCTGCCTGGCCTGGCTTTCCCCAGACCTCATAAAGATCGACAAGGTACTTAACGGCGGCTTGAGTCCTGGGATGGTCCAGGCCGAAACTTTCGTTGATAATGGGGTAGGCCTCGAGCATCAAAGGTTCGGCCTCCCGATATCTCTTCTCTTCTTTCAGGCATTCGCCGAGAAGCAGCTTGGTGGTGGCGACTCTCCAACTCTTTTCTGGGAAAGTATGGCGCAGAATCTCTATCGCCTCGCGATAGAGCTCCTCTGCCGATTTCAATTCCCCTTTTCTTAGCAGCGTTTTGGCAAGATTGCTCATCCTGTTCGCGACATCGGGATGCTCTGGGCCCAAAGTCTTTCGGTCGATTTCCGCACCCTCATGAAAGAGAGCGATAGCCTGGTCGTAGTCTCCCTTATCGCGCAACAGCAAAGCGAGATTATTGATGTTTGTCGAGACCTCGGGGTGTTCATTCCCCAGCATCCTTCTATTCATGGCCAAGGCCTGTCGAAGCAGTTGCTCTGCTTCGGCTCCGTCGTTTTTCTGGTTGAGAAACATCTGATAGAGAAACATCCCGAGGTTGTTGAGGCTCTGGGCGATCGCTGGGTGGTCATCTCCGAGCCGCTTTTGTCTTATGGCCAGAGACTCCCGATAGAGCGGCTCGGCCTCTTCATAAGCGCCTTTCTGTTTGAGGGTCATCGCCAGGTCATTGAGGCTATTGGAAGTTTCGATATGTTCGTTGCCGAGAGTTTTGCGCCGGATATCCAGTGACTCGCGGAAGAACTTCTCTGCTTTCGTGTAGTCGCCTTTGACAAAACTCACTTCACCCAGGCTGATTAAGCTCATGGCCACATCGGGATGATATTCATCGAAAAGCTTGCGCCGGATGGACAGAGCGTCTTGAAGCAGCGGCTCTGCCCCAGCGTAGTCTCCTTTGGCCACTAATAAGAGGCCCAGGTGATTCAGGCTTTCGGCGACGTCAAGACTCGCATCCCCGAAAAGAGCCTGTCTCGTCTCGAGGGCCGATTTCGTCAACGGAAGCGCCTGATCGAAAAGCCCCAGGCTTTGATAGACTTGACCCATCGTATCCATGAGCCGTGCCTGGATCAGTGGTTGGCTAGCCATCTCCTTCTCCATCTTCTGTGCACCCCGGTCGAGGATCTCCCGAGCGGTGATGCTGTTCCCTTTTGCTTCACTGGGATCCGAAACATTGAACAGATCGACGAGAAAGTTAGATACCTGTTTGGCGGTTTCTGCCTCTGTCATAGCTTTTTTCTCTGATTTTACAGCCCTCAAGAGTCCAAAGGTTGTCCCGGAAATTCCGG
>Ga0153916_10003900_pt1 | contig 11183 bp, 7 predicted proteins | sample Opewatmetagenome_FD_109642 | JGI IMG/M metagenome (GOLD analysis project Ga0153916, IMG submission 109642) | Freshwater wetland microbial communities from Ohio, USA - Open water 3 Core 3 Depth 4 metaG | ecosystem: Environmental > Aquatic > Freshwater > Wetlands | place: USA: Ohio, Lake Erie, Old...
AAACTTCAGGTCCAATCATACCATAATTTCACAACAATTTCAAATTTTCATTAGCTTCAGGGTACCTAAAAGTTGATAAAAGCATGATCTTAATCAATATGGTTACCGAAATACTCATTGAAGGTAGATTTGTCTAATTTACGGCGGCAAAACATTTCTGAGGTCTACGATATTAGATCCCGTAGACCGGCTTGCAGATTGTTTTGTTTTGAATAAGATTATGATATTATAATGGAATCACTATGCCGAGAAGTAACTCAGAAAGTGTCAATGTACAATACCAATGGAGATATAATCATGACCATTAAGTTGAATCCTAACAGCATGGTTGCCTGTGCAGTAATAGCAGTTGTTGTATTGCTTGCAATGGGTGTCGTGGGCAAAGACCAAGATGCCACTAAGAATATAGATGCTGCCGAGTCACTAAAAGAGAAAGTCAGTTCAATTGAGCAAAGGCTCTTTCAGAAGCTAACCGCTCCTCAAAATGGGAGGTTTCAACTTAGAGTCAGTGGAGATTATGTCGTGATTCTCGATACTGCCACCGGCCAAGCGCGGAGGCACAGCCTGTCGATCAGTTTGGAACAAGAAGTTTGCTCGGCTAAGCTCCAACCGATTGCGGATTAGACCTTCTGGTAGCGACTTATCGAATTACTACTGATCGTAAAGTTTCGTTGTGCCATTCTGCGTATCTTCAAAGCTAATGTTAGCTGGATACGGTATCTTGACACATTTCAAATTTGCTATTATAGTCAGGAAAAACCGCTAACAATGAAGAAAGAAGAGAGATATGGAACAACCGACGACACGACGCAGATTTCTACAAGGTGCTACAGCAGGTACTGTGGGAATGATTCTGGAAGGATCGAACGTAGTATCTGCAGGGGCACTTGGATCAATAAGGATCGAAGAACCGTTTCACGGCGCTGTTCTGAACCGAAGACACGGTAAGGAAGTCGATGGCAGCCTGGAAATTCGAGTATCAGGCCAGGCGTCATTGCGCGACCAGGTGACGGTTAATGGTTTGCCAGCACAGCGTGAAGGCACCAGATTCACATCAGAGGTTACGATTCGCCAAAAAGAGACAGAAATTATTGCTGCCTCAGACGGCAGCTTCGGACGACAGGAACATCGCATTCGGGTAGTGTGTGACAGACACTCTAAGCCGAGATATCGATTCTCGATTGATGATAACAGCTTCTTTTTGCGTGATATTGCACAAAAGCAATACGCTTCGCTTTTTGACTGCTTCTACCTGAAGAACCTCCGTGATCTACACTCAAAGCACGGGACACGATTTGTTCTCAATATCTATTATGCGACAAAAGATGGTTTTGAGCTGCCCGAATTTCCCGAACGATACAAGTCCGAGTGGCAGGATAACTCCGACTGGCTCAAACTTGCTTTTCATGCATACGCCAACGAGCCTGACCGGCCGTACCAGTATACCCCGGCGTCACAATTGATAACTGATTTGAATAAGGTAGCTGAACAGATAATCCGCTTTGCTGGCGAGCAGACGTACTCGCCGCCTACGGTCATTCATTGGGGAATGGTGCAGCCGACCGCCTTGAAACCACTTTTTGAATGTGGGGTTCGTGTGCTAAGCGGCTATTTTAGTCGTGTCAATAGCGGTTGGGACGTGAACTACCTGCTCGATGATGCTCGATCTGAGTATTTGTCTCGCCATGATGCCCTTATGGACTTCGACAGCGGAATAGTTTTTTCCAAAGTCGATATTGTCTGTAACAGTACACCAATAGATCGCATTGTTCCCACGCTTGAGCCGCTCACTAAAGATCCCAACCAGGCGGAAATTATGGATATCTTCACCCACGAACAGTACTTTTGGCCATTTTACTCCAATTACATTCCTGACCATTTCCAGAGACTTGAGACGGCTATCCGTTGGGTTACCGAGCAGGGATACAAGCCCGTCTTCTTTCACGAAGGTTTCCTGGGCGCGCTGGAGTAACGAAGTCTGAATGCCATAATAGTCTGAGCGTTCAGTTTCATCTGATGCCATTTAGTAGTACATATCATCATTATAATAAAGGTCTTTCCAGCTTACATTATCAGGGTCATAGTCTTCATAATCATTTTTCTCCTGGTACTCATGCAGATGATGATAAAGGCAACGAGAAATATACGATTTTAAACATGATCACAGCAAAGTTCTCAAGGTTGATTAAAAAGGCAGGTCTTAACGTTCCCAAAGGAACGGGTTTCTATTCACTTAGAAGAACTGCCGCTACGATAGCAGCAAGGTCTGGCGACCCATTTGCCGTCCAGAGGCTTCTTGGCCATGCTGAATTGACAATGGCTACAAGATATGTACAGGATGTTTCTGCGCAGACAGACAGGGTAATTGAAAATAGCAGGATATATATCTGCCATGGCCAATTCTGACTGTTAAAGTTCTGATCTTGGCAGAGCTTAAGAAATATGTCTCTGGGCTTAATGCTGAACAAGAAAAAATATTCAGGGACAGTTTTAAGCAATATAGATGGAACCAGATACGTAAAAAGCCTGGCTTGTGTGATTTCATATTTCATGATTTGCGCAAGACCTTTGGCTCTGTGCTTGCTCAGAATGGCGTTTCCACTGTTGTCATACAGAGATTGCTTGGAGATTCTTCAGCAGATTTGACAAACAAAGTCTACACGAATGTTGATCCCATCTTCCGTTAAGCTGTAGCCCTAATACCGATTGCTGACTTGCTGTGATTTCTTTTCTGTTTCCAGCACGGATTAAGATTCATCGGCTGGTTTCCGACTACACATGCTTGATTGTATACTTGTTTAGTGCTGGAAACATCAGAATCTTTAAAAGCAGTTTACGTTGAAGTTTTACCGGGAATTAGCTTTAGCGAATTTCCAGTATAGCGCTGGCATAAACAGCAGATTCAGGATTGTTGAGGTCACCAGCCCACCTATAATCACGATAGCCATAGGATGTTCAATTTCCTGCCCAGGCTTGCTGCCGCCAATGGCAATGGGAATAAGGGCCATGGCTGTAGTCAACACGGTCATAAGAATCGGCGACAATCTCTCCATCGCACCACGAACAATTAATTCTTCACTGAACTGCATATTTTCCTCGACCTCCAGGTGACGATAGTGACTGATGAGCATAATGCCATTGCGAACAATAATGCCTAAAACGGTAATGAAACCCACTATAGAACCAAGTGAAAGCACACCTCCGCTGATAAGGGCTGCGAAGACGCCGCCGGTTAAAGCTATCGGTAAGCACAGCATTAAAATCAGAGCTAATCTTACGGAAGAAAAATCAGAAAACACTATTAAAAAAATACCCAGTGCGGATAAAATCGCCACACTCCAAAGGCGATTTCTCGATTCTTGCCGCTCGACATACTCACCCAAAATTTCCGGATGATAGCCTGTATCAAAACTAATGGATTTCACCTTAGTTTCGATTTCTTTTGCCACGCTACCGAGGTCTCGGCCTGCAACATTGCATGAGACGTCAATATATCTGGAGCTTGCTTCTCGCGTTATCTGGTTCGGCGTTGGTGTAATATGGACATCAGCGATTTGGGATAAAGGCACGTATCCACCTGTTGGCGTGTCGATAAGCAGCTCCTTTATTGCCGTAATATCCCGGCGCACTTTCGGGATTCCCCACACAACACAGTCTAAAATCATCTGCTCCTGATATATCTGCCCGACTTTTGTTCCTTTGAGCAATGTATTGGCGGCCCTGCGGACGTCACCTGGAGCAAGGCCAAATTGTGCAGCCGATTCCGGACGAAATTTTATTTCCACCTGCGGAACCATAGTTAAAGGCTGCACATGCAAATCAGCGATACCCTCAACTTGCCCAATGGCACCGGCAATCTCGTTTGCCTTCTGCTGAAGCACGGCAAGGTCGGGCCCGAATATTCGCAATACGATAGTAGCAGCGGTGCCAGTGAGTACTTCCTTGACTCGTTCACGCAGATAGGTCAATACGTCCCGATAGAGACCTGGGTACCCATCCACCGCTTCCTTGATTTGTGCGACAGTAGAGTCGTATTCGACTTGCGGATCTATGCTAATCCATAGTTCAGTGAAATTTGTCCCTACAACCTCATCGGCTACTTCTGCTCGACCAATATGTGCGCCGAAATTGCGTACACCGGGAATAGATCGTAACTCCCTGCTGGCAAGAATCGTGACACGATCCATTGCCTCGACAGAGGTACCAGGTTTTTCAACAAAGTGCATCAGAAAGTCAAATTCCTTGAAATTAGGCAGGAACTCTTCTCCTAACATCGGTATGATCGCCCCGGCGGCACCAAGTGTCAGCAGTATAATCATTATTGCCCAATTCGGACGCCGTATTAAACCGGGCAGTATCAGCTTATATCCTCGTTTAAGCCAGCTCACCAGCGGGGATTCTTTAGTATTAAGGGACGCGCGGGGAAGAAAAATCAAACAAAGCGCCGGAGTAAGACTCAGCGCCACCAGAAGCGAGGCCAACATAGCTAAAATATACGATAGCGCCAGGGGCTTAAAGAACGTACCGCTCAGACCCGGCAGAAAAAATACCGGGATTAGTACAAGCACTATAATTAAGCTGCCGTAAAACACAGCACTTCGCACCTCTATAGAGGCATTGAGTACAACTGCAAATGAAGATTGAGGATTACCGGCAGCACGATTCAACCGAAGACGACGCATAATGTTTTCAACGTCGATAATTGCATCATCAACAACCTCGCCGAGAGCTATGACCAAGCCAGCCAATACCATCGTATTAATAGTACCGCCCCGGCAATGCAAAATCAAAGCGGCAATGATTAAAGAACAGGGAATAGCCACTGCGCTGATTACTGCTGTGTGCCAGTCATACAGGAAAAATGCCAGCACAATCACTACAAGGATACAGCCGTACAACATTGTACGATTAAGGTTGTCTATTGACATTTCGATAAAACCAGCCGGGCGGAAGATAGTTGAATCAATTTCAAGTTCAGTCAGACCTGGTCGGAGTGCATCCAGCACAGCTTCAACTTCACGTGTTACTACCAGCGTATTAGCCCAGGGTTGTTTTTCCACTATCAGAAGTATCCCGGGGCCATCGTTGATTATGGCATCTCCGATAGGAGCTTTGTAGCTTTCCACTACGTCAGTCACATCGCCCAACCTTATGGCTGAGCCGTTACTAAATGCGACAACCACATTTGCCAAATCCTGAGCCGTTTTAATGTACGAGGTGTGAGAAACAGCCAATCTCTGGTTGGGAGTGTCCAGGAAACCTCCACTCGACAACTCTACGGCGTCACCGGCAGCCTGTTCAACTTGTGCAAGGGTGATATTATGTGCCCGCAGCCTGTCTGGGTCCACTAATACCTGAAACTGCCTGTCTCGTTCACCCCAGATTGCAACGTTAGCTACACCGGGTATCGAGACAAGTCGTGGGCGGATGACCCATTTGGCAAGTGCAGTCATCTCCATCTGGTTCAGCGTTTTGGATGAAATGCCAATTTTAAGCGCTCTGCTGGTTGAAGAAAGGGGCTGGAGCATCACAGGTGGCTTGGCGACATCCGGCAGCGACTCAGACGCCAGCGAAAGCCGCTCCTGTACCATTTGCCGGGCAGCCTGTAAATCCACATTCTGCTTAAAATATAATACAACCGATGACAAACCCATCACAGACTTTGAGCGGATTTTCTGAACCCAGGCCGTGCCGTTTAAGGCGTTTTCGATTGGTACTGTTACCAGTGCTTCAACCTCGGCTGTTGATAATCCAGGAACCTCGGTTTGTACCTCTACATAAGGCGGCGCAAACTCCGGAAAGACGTCCATAGGAGTACGGCTTACGATGCGAAAACCTACAACCAGCACCATAGCCATAAGAGCAACTACAGCAACCCTTAGTCTTAAAGATATGGAAACAAGCCATTTTAACATTATTTGCCTACACCAAATTCGGTGCCGAATAATTCCGCAGCACCTGCACTGACTATTTTGGCACCAACCGCCGGACCGCGAGATAGAACTGCAAGTTCACCAAGAACATAACGTAGTTCGACCCGTTGGCGAACATATTTATTTGTCTGGATATTTTCATAAACCCACGCTCCTCCATACATATCAAATAGAATTGAAGAATAAGGGACTACCAGAGTTTGCTCGATAACCTTAAGAGGAACAGTCACACTGACTTTCTGACCGGGTATGTATGAAGAATCCTTATTGGGTAACTCGTAAAATATATCGGCAGTTGCAGATTGAGGATCAGCGATGAAAGATGCTTTAACTGGTGCGGCGTTGATGGCTTCTATCGCAGCAAAGTCGCCAAGACTGTGTACACGAGCCGGTCTATTGGAATCTATATCAGACAAATCACCGACATAAACCGGCACTTTAATCCAGACAGGGTCAATGCCTGCAATTTGCACCAGGATTTCCGAAGCTGTAACAGCCTGTCCGGGGGCAACATAAACCTTCTGAACAATTCCATTAATGGGAGACCTTATTTTCAACAAAGATAATCCTTCGGCGGCAGAATCAATCTCTCCCTTTTCGAGTAATTCCAGTCTGGTTTTGACGGTCTCCAGAGATGCTTTAGATTTGGACAACTGTGCTTGTGCCTGCTCAAGCTCCTTAAGGCTGCCGGCTTTGTCGTCAAGCAATTGTTTTGCCCGCCTGGCAGCCTTATCAGCCAGCTCAAATTCCGCCTGCCTGAGGGCAAATTCCTCCTGAACTGTCAGGATATCCTGTTGAGGGAGCGTCAACAGTAAATTAAAAATAGGCATTGAAGCTGTCATCTGCATACCTGCAGCAGGAGCCGACATATTCTCCGGCAATAACAGCGTCCCAGATAAAGGAGCGACAACCGTTATCAGCCGGCCAGATACCGGCACAATCTCTGCACCGTAAGTCCTGTTTTTTTCGATGGGACGCGCCTCAACAGCAGCCAGTTTTATTCCCAGCCGAGCTACAGCTTCGGTGGTCAGAGTTAGCGTTGTTAGACTGGTCTCTTTGACGGCGTTTTCAATTGTTGCCGGTGGTTGTGATTTCACTGTAGCCGTTGGTTTTTTAGAACACCCCAAAATCGACATCAATATCAGACAGACGAATATAAAAAAAATACGCGTCATATTCCTATCTCCTGCTTGTGGGCCTATTCCCATCAGACCTAAATCATTTTCATTCCAATACGATAATTAAGCTCTGCCGTGCTTTTGTTTAACTGGGAGACCAGCTCCGTCAGGTGCATTCGAGCTTCTATCAGTGCTTTTTGAGCATTTATTACTGAAATTAACGATACATCTCCAGTTTCGTATGACTTCCGTGTCAGTTCGAGGGCTTGTTCCAAAGACGGGATTATTTCAGTACTCCAAAGGTCAAACTGCTCGTGTGTCGAGACGTATCGAGTATGAGCCTGTTTAACTTCAAGAATAATATCCTGACGAACTACTTCATATTGTTTTGCAGCCTGCTCGAGCTCGGCTTTCGCTTTTGCTATTTTTGCATCATTCTGGTTAAAGATGGGGATTTCTACTGATAAACCGGGTCCGACCGTGAGGGTATCCTCGCCTTCGTCTTTCGCGTCTATAATAGCTATGAAATTATAGACTTTGGATTTTTCCCAGCCGACACGTTCACCGGCAGCTTCTATCGCAAGCTCGGCCGCCCGCAGATCAGGCCGGCAGAGGAATGCCATATCGAGCATATCCTCGACAGATTCAACTGACATTGGAGAAATTTCCAATGGAACAATATTGAATATTAAATTCTCCGAGGTGATCCCAAGCAGACCATTGAGTTTTTGTTTCAATACATCCGCTTCTTTTGACAGACGCTTTATAGCATCAGTGGCTTGAAGCGTATCAACATAGGAGGCAGAAACAGCAAGCTGACTTATATCACCGGCTCTCAGACGCGACTGGTTCAGTTGGTTTATCTGAACCTGCAGTTGAGCCTCTGTGGAAGTCATAATGATACGTTCTTGCGCCAACAGAAGCTCCGTATAGGTTATTTGTACATCACGTACAAGACCAAGACCGTTTTCTATAAGGTTTTCCGAGAGTCTTTTAGCATCCAGTTCGGCGGCTGAAACACGATGTGGCCGTTGCCATAATACATCTATAGGTATATCCAGCGCTGTCTCGAGCAATTTGGGACTGACCGGGAACAGTATGGAAAATACCGGATTGCTTAGCATGTTTGCTTCAAGCAGATCGGCACGGGCAAAGCCCAAAGCAGCAAGGTCGGCTTGGAACTGGGCATTATTCCAGAGGGCAAGAGCTATCGCTTCATCCTGCGATAAACCATCATCAAGTGTCACCCATTCAGGGAACTTGAATTGGCCGGATTCGTGGGCTTGTCTTGGCGTATAGTTGGTACGTTCCTTGAGACCTGCTGAAATGTGGGAAAAATCATCAGAGGTACCCTCATCAGGAGCGCGAGCAGCGCAACCTGCTATCAGAAGAATCGAAAAAGCAATGTAAATTTTTCCATTCATTTTCTATCGCATCATTATTATGATTATGCCATCCTGACATGGTACAACATCTTATTATGACGGATATCAAAGAGAAATTATTTCAGCTTTTCTTTTTTTTGTGAGCTGTTCTCTGACTGCATATCTCTTAAGGTGTCGTGCAAAGCAAATCTCTGAATAAAATTGCTTATTGTATTGGCTTGCTATGTCCAGTCAGGAGCAAATCTTCATCCTGAATTAGGCCCACTCCTGGTGCATATGTTTTATAACATTTATCTTTCGGATCTAATCCAGAAGTCTCTTCTACTTTTATACAGTTCTTAAACGTACCTGCCGGCGTCTTCTTTGTCACATTATCACTAATTATCTCGGCTCGATCCATGGCATTTGGCGCAATCTCCTGATAGTGTCTGGCTCCCAGAAGGATCATACCTGGCATAATAATGCCTGCTTTGGAATCCTTCTCGTCGGCTCGCCATGCGCCTGAGTGTCTGATTATCTTGCCGTCCTTGTAATCATCTACCTCCTCTCCGAAATAGAACACATCCCCATGCTCTTTGCAGATGGCGAAAAAGTTCCTTGACACCTCTTTCAATTTCCCATTCTCTTCTTCTCGCTCTTCCACAATTCTGGTTTCTATGTTACTAATTGCCTTTGTTTCGTTCAGAACGATAATAACTACCTTCTCTTCACTGCTTTCCAGCACTAATTGATAGCCAGGTTCGAGAATAAAGAATCGATTTCTGCCGGTTGAAGAAAACGTGCAGTTCTCAAGGTTGAATGAATCTGTCCATTTCCGGTCCTCTTCAGTCCCTGATGTTTCTGTTGCAGGCGTCTTTTCTTTGATCTCAGTAACCTTTCCTTCCGGAGAGATTTCAACCTCGTATTCTTTCCCGTCAGAACGTAACTCAACGTCATACTGGCCAGGATCTTCACCTTCAACCTCTTTTTGAATCGCTATGACCTGACCATCTGGAAATGCCTGCTCGATAGCATTTCTTACAACGACAGGTAACTCCGATGATATAACAGTCACTTTCTTCTCTTGTATCGCAGAACGACAGGAAAAATTTGTGGTCACTAATATCGTGGGTAACCCTACAAAGATAAGAATTGTATATAAACAACCTGAGTTTGGTTTCATGATAAAGCTCCTTCGTTTACCTGGATTTTCTGTTTGATCCTCTCAGTTACAATGCTGAGATTTTCTATTTTCATTATATAGAGTCCAAGAAGCATATCCAGTTATTTTCAGATTCACTTATGGCTTCAGTTTACTTGTGAAGGATCCTTCGTAGCCTTTATCTCGAACTAATACCACACATACCTGCCTTGTACGAAAACCAAATCTCGGCACCCATTTTTTTACGATTAAGCCGCACTCGCGGGCTTCTTCTATAAAAGTTTTGCGACTCAGACGGAAGTAGTATATCATTTCATCCATATTAGGTCTTTGAGATTCATATATCGCGAGTTTGTGAATCATTGTATTGCAAAAAAAGGATACAATAATCGGTCCAGTACATACCCTTCGAAGCTCTTTCAAAATCAGTTGACGTATTTGTGTTTCAGGCAGACAAGGAAAAAGTTGATTCACAATCACTGCTCCAAAAAAGTCATCTTCAAAACCGGTCTGGAAAATATCCACGTCCTTGAATTCATCTTTCTCACCAACGCAGTCCTCTCCAAGTAAACCACCATACAGACGGATCCGTCCAACCACATCAGATGAAGAATCTGCTGATGTGACATAATAACCCAACTTTTTGAGAAGGGGCAAGAGCCGACTGCATCCACAAGGCCAGTTCAATATAGAGGTGCCACGAGGCACACCCGACAAAGCCCTGGTAATATACTTCTCTTCACGGCGTTCCTGTGCCACGCCTTTGAATGGTTTAACAGTCCGGCGGATTCCAGGCTTACTACCGGTACCAGCAACATGCCTGTGAGCAGGGTCATTCCTCATGGGGGTAAACACAGGCGGCTCATGCCGCTCCAGTTTCCGGTTTTTCTGAGCTTTTTTTGTTCTTTCCATTTTTATAAGTAGGGATAAAAATCGTTTTTTGTCTGGCCGATCATGCCATGCCCAAGATAGCTATAATAACAGATCGTTCCTTAAGTTAACCTGAAGACCCGGTTAAAAAAGCTGACTGTTTCTGAAAGAACATTTTTTAATAGTCGTAGCTTGTGTTATAATAGTTTGGTTGGAATTTTTGGAAATAACAAAAAGTATCTGGCTAACGATAATCCTGAGTAGATATGCGTGTACTTATTATTGAAGATGAAATCAAAATAGCCCGTAACATAACCAAAGTGCTGGACGAGGAATATTCCTGGGCTGTGGAGATATGTACCGATGGAGAAGACGGCCGGCACATGGCCATTACGAATCCGTATGACCTGATCATTCTTGACCTGGGCCTTCCTAAAATCGATGGCATTGATATTCTAAGGGACCTTCGGGCCAAAGGTGTGACTACTCCTGTACTTATCTTGACTGCAAGAGACGATACCCGTGATGTCATTCAAGGGCTTGAAACGGGCAGTGATGACTATATGATCAAGCCGTTTGATATGAGAGAACTAATGGCTCGCTGCAAGGTGTTGACACGCCGTTCGTACGGCCGGGCCGCTCCTGTAATAGAAATCGGAGATATAAGCATAAACACAGCCAAACATCAAGTCATGTTCCGCGGCAAGTCGATATGGCTGTCTGCCATGGAATATCG
>Ga0153916_10003901_pt1 | contig 11182 bp, 10 predicted proteins | sample Opewatmetagenome_FD_109642 | JGI IMG/M metagenome (GOLD analysis project Ga0153916, IMG submission 109642) | Freshwater wetland microbial communities from Ohio, USA - Open water 3 Core 3 Depth 4 metaG | ecosystem: Environmental > Aquatic > Freshwater > Wetlands | place: USA: Ohio, Lake Erie...
AAGCGACCGGTCAGCGTCGCCGGGGCGATGGCAATGACGATTGCGAGCACGCCGGCGACGAGCACGGGGACGAGCACGACCAGGCGGAAGTCCTTCATGGCGAACAGCACCGCGACGGCGACGCAGGTGCCCACCCATGCGCTGCGCGTGAAACTGACAACGATGGCCACGATGAGCGCGGGCATGATGAGCGCCGGCCAGACGCGGTCCTTGCGACCGAAGATCAGGCGCGCAGTCGCGGCGACGGTCACGAGCAGCAGCAACCCTGAATACGTCATCCAGTGGCCGAGAAGTCCGTGCACGCGCCGGGCGAGGCTGTCATAGCCGAGAACGCCGTACTGGATGACGCCGAGGACCGCGCTCAGCGCCCCAATCGTCAGGATGACGTGCAGGACTGTGTTCGCGCGCTCGCCGCGGGCGAGCCGGTAGACGACCGGCACGACGAGGAAGAGCAGCAACTGCTTCGACGAATAAAGGCTGGTCTGCGGGTCAAGCGAGAACGCCACCGACACGAGCGTCACCGCCGCGTAGGCCACGAGCGGCCAGAACATCGGCGGCACCGTCACGCGCTCGCGGTTCGCGAGCACCGTCACCAGCCACGCGAGGACGGTGAACCACAGCAGCAATTCGCCGGCCCAGATCGAAAACTGAACGGCGGCGACGAAGCCGAACATGCCGATGAGGCCAACGGTTTCGAGCCACCGGTATCGAGGCGTGTCAGCGACGGGCATCGTGTTCGTCATCATGTGGATGCTTCTTCGAATGTGCGTCCCGGCGTGCGAGCTGCCGCGCGTGCCAGCGCGCGCTCTGCCGCCTCGTGCACTGCGTCAACCGGAATGCCGGCGAGGCAGCGAAAATCCTGCGTGACGCATTCCCGCTGGTCACACGGGCGGCAGGCGAGATCCTTCAATTCGACCGCCTCCGCCACGAGTGCGGGATCGCGCCATGGAGCCGAGCGAGCGGGCACCGTCGGCCCGTACAAACCGACGATCGGCGTCGTCGTCGTGCCCGCGATGTGCATCGGGCCGCTGTCGCCGCCGATGAAGAGCGCCGCGCGGCCGATGAGGGCACGCAGCTCGTGCAGGTCGAAATCGCCCGCGTGAATCACGCGGCACGCAACCTGCGGGTCGACTCGCTCGCGCGCGTCCCGGCTGACGCCGGCCGCCGCCTGCACGTCCGACGGCCCGGAGGTCACCGTGACCCAGCGCGATCTGCCAGTCGAAACCAGCCGGGCGACGAGATCCGTGAACGACGCCGCCGGCCATCGGCGAAACGGGTTGCCGGCGCTGACGTGCAGGACGATCAGCTCGTCGCCCCCGCCGTAACCTTCTGCCGCAAGCCGCGCGGCTACGCGCTCGGCCGCATCGCGGGTCTCCGGCATCTCGGTCGGATCGCGCAGCGGGTCCGGGGCTCCGATGCCGAGCGGTTCGAGCAGGTCCCACTGGTTCACAACCGAATGCCGGGGCCGCAGCTCGCGCGACCGAGGGATTCGATGCGTGTAACTCCAGCTGCGGCCGGGCACCGTGTAGCCGATGCGCACCGGGGCGCCGGTCGCGCGCGTCAGCAGGCTGCTGCGCGGGCCGCCGTGAAAATCGATCGCCACGTCGTAGTGCGCACGACACAGGCGGCGGGCGAGCGACAGATCGGCGGTCAGCCTGGCGATTCCTTCTGGACGAGCTGCGACGATGACCTCGTCCAGGTGGCCGTTGTGAGCGACGACCGGCTCGGCTTCGGGCTCGACGACGTACGCGAGGTGGCAGTCGGGAAAGCGCCGTCGAATCGCGCGAATTGCCGGCGTGGTGAAGACGACGTCGCCAATGAGCCGAAGCCGGATCAGAACAATCTTCACTGTCGAATGTCGAATGCGGAATGTCGAATGTGGGAGGGCGCTCCCCGTATTCCACATTCCCTGTTCCACATTCCGGTCCGTGTCATTCCTCGATGGTCGCCTCGTCGATCAGCATCACCGGGATGTCGTCCTTGATCGCGTACACGCGGTGGCACTGGTTGCACTTCAACCCTTTGCCCTCGTGGACGAGAACGACCGGCGTCTTGCACGCGGGGCAGGCGAGAATCTCGAGCAACTCGGGGTCTACCGGCATCGGCCGCCTCCTCGGATGGGACCTTGGCGCTGCGCGCGCCCGCAACGCTTCTCGCACCCCAACGCGCGGGTGCCCGCGTTGGGGGACCCTGCTCCTGGCACCTTGGGAACCCCGCGGTGCCGCGCCAGGGATCCCTGCAGCGGCAAACTATATCAGGCTCCAGGCTCCCCGCCTACGCTCGCGGAAACTCCCGGCGAGCTACGGCGAGGCCACGCCGTAGCTGCGAATCATCTGGTCCGCAGCGGAGGCGGGCAGGCTCCAGGCTTCGGGCTCCAGGCCTCAGGGTTCGTCACGGCTGTTGCGGCGTCAGGCTCGACGCGAGCCGGACCTGAAGATTGTGCCCGAAGCCTCGACGATGCCGGGCGCCCGAAGCCGGCGCATTGCTGCCCGCCTCGCCTTGTGGAACAATCGAGCAAAGATGATTGCCATTCCTGTTTTCGTGCTCTCGACGCTGGTCATGTCCCCGGTCGATGGGTCGGGGCGTGCAGGGTACCGCCTGCCGGCCGAGGCCCGCGTGCTGGGTCATCAGTCGGCCAACACGCAAAGCTCCCAGGCGGTGCCGGACAAGTCGACCGGCGTCGGCGATGCGTACTACCTGTTTCTCAGGGGTCGCCAGCTCGAAGCGGACGGTGATATCGACGGCGCGATCAAGCTCTACCAGGAAGCGGCGAGGCTCGACCCTTCGTCGGGCGAGATCCCGGCCGAGCTCGCCGGGCTCTACGCCAGGCAGACTCGGTTGCGCGAGGCGATCGCCGCGGCCGAATCCGCGCTGAAAATCGCTCCGGACACGGTCGAGGCGCACTGGATCCTGGGAAGCATCTACGCGGCCTACGCGCAGAGCGAGGAGCCGGGGAGGACGGCTGCCGGTCGCCAGGCGGAGACGGCCTACGCGGCGAAGGCCAGCACGCACCTCGAAGCGGTTCTGAACGCGCGCGGCCGCACAGCCGATCCGGCATTGCTGCTCACGCTCGGCCGGCTCTACCTGAAGATGTCGGCCTTCGACAAGGCGATCGCCGTGCTGATGCGGTTCAACGAGCGGGAGCCGGACGCGATGGAAGGCGCGGCGCTGCTCGCCGACGCGTACGCGCAGGCGGGCCGAACCGAGGATGCGATCACGCTGCTCGCCCAGGCGGCCGAGCGTGAACCGTCGTTCTACCAGTCGCTTGCCGAGCTCTACGAACGGATCGGCCGCTGGAGAGACGCGGCGGACTCGTACAAGAAAGCCACGGAACAGGGAGCCGGAAGCCGCGAGGTGGCACGGCGATGGGCGCTTGCGCTCCTCAACTCGCAGCGCCCGGGCGACCCCGCGAACGCGCGCGACCTGTTGCAGCAGATCGTCACCGACAATCCAGACGACGTGCGGGCCGTCTACCTGCTCGCCCAGGCGCAGCGCCAGTTGAACGACTATCAGGCCGCCGAAGCAACGGCGCGCCAGCTCATCGCGCTGGATCCCGGCGGGGCGTCAGGGCCGTACGCGCTCGCGCAGGTGTACGAGCAGCAGCGGGAGTATGGCAAGGTGGTCGAGACGCTCCAGCCGGTCGTCGATCGGATTACAGCGGGGGATGCCGCATCGAAGGGCATCGACCTCACGCCGCTCCTCGTGCACCTTGGATTCGCCTACATCGATCTCGATCAGCCGGAGCGCGCAATCGCCGCGCTGCAGCGGGCGAAGCAGGGGGCTGCCGACAATTCGACGATCGACGTGGGGCTCGTGCAGGCGGAAATCACGGCCGGACGGTACGCGCAGGCGGCGGATCTGGCGCAGAAGGCGCGCGACCAGCACCCGGACGATTCCCGGCTCGCCCGGCTCGAGGCCGATGCGCTTCGCCGGAGCGGCCAGCTCGATCGCGGCGTGTCGATCCTCCGGCAGGCCCAGCAGACCCATCCCGACGATGCCTCCAACTACGTCGCGCTCGCCGAGCTGCTGATGAGCGGCGACCGCAACGAGCAGGCTGCGAGCGTGCTGCAGGAGGCCCGGTCGAAGTTCCCGGACGATCTCTCGGTGCTCTTCGATCTCGGCGCGGTGTACGAACGGCAGAAGCTGTACGCCGACGCGGAGAAGGCGTTCAAGGAAGTGCTGGCGCGCGATCCGCTCCACGCGCAGGCGCTGAACTACCTGGGGTACATGCTCGCCGACCGCGGTCTGCGCCTGCAGGAATCGGTCGAGTACATCCGGCGCGCGCTGCAGGTCGAGCCGAACAACCCGGCGTATCTCGACAGCCTCGGCTGGGCGTACTTCAAGATGAATCGTCTCGATCTCGCCGAGCCGAACCTGCGCCAGGCGGCGACGGATCGGCCCAGGGATTCAGTGGTGCAGGATCACTGGGGCGACCTGCTTTCGAAGCTCGGACGCCGGGACGAGGCGATTGCCGCGTGGAAGCGGGCGCTTGCCGGCGATGGCGAGGACATCGACCGCGCAGCGATTGAAGCCAAGGTCCGATCAGCAAGCAAGAAAGCCGAGAAGTGACCCGTCGCAACTGTACGCAGGCGAACGTGGCGCGGGCGCTCACGCCTGCCAGAATGCTGGCCGTCGTTCTCGTCCTCGCCGCCGCCGCTTGTGCCCCGAAGCGCCTGGTTCTGCCCGGCGGTCCGGGCACGGCCGTCACCGATTTCCGCGTTCCGTTCGAGCAGGCGTCGAGCCTTTGCCGCGGCGTCCGCACGGTCAGGACCACGATCGCGCTGTCGGGCCGGGCGGGCGGAGAGCGCCTGCGCGGCACGCTCATCGCGGGGCTCGAGCAACCGGACGCGCTTCGCCTCGAAGGGGTCGCGCCGTTCGGTTCGCCCGCGTTCATTCTCGTTGCGCACGCCGGATCGGCTGCGCTGCTGCTCCCGCGTGACAACCGTGTGCTGACCGGCGTGTCGGCCGCGGACATTCTCGAAGCGCTCGCGGGTATTCGCCTCGATCCGGCCGCGCTTCGCGGGATTCTTACCGGTTGCGTTGTCGCGGATCCCCGACCGGCAGCGGGACGGATCTTCCAAAACGGCTGGATGGGGATTGACGTTGCGGACGGCGCAATCGCGTATCTTCGGCAGGAGCGGGCAACGTGGCGGACCGTCGCCGGCCTGCTACCCGGCCTCGAGGTCCGATACCGGCGTATCGAGGGCGGCCTGCCGCGACAGGTACAGATCCGGTCGCGGGCCGATCAGGCGCCCGCGGTCCCGGTGGATGTGACGCTCACCTTGTCCGATCTGTCGACCAACGTCACGCTGAACGCGTCGGCATTCGAGCTTGACGTGCCACCCGACGCGGCGCCCATGACGCTCGCCGAGCTGCGGGATGCGGGCCCGCTCGGCGTGAAAGGCACTCGACGCGGGCCGGGGGCCGCAAAGTAGGTTATCCGCCGGCCGATCGACACCGTCGCGGACCGCGACGTACCTATCCGCAGATTTCCGCAGATTCTCGCAGATGGCGCTGCACGCCGCCTGTTCCTCGGCCCGCGACCCGTGTGCGTGAAATGCGGCTGATCTCGGCAATCTGCCTGAACCTGCGTGAATCTGCGGACTCGTGATCTCGAGGAGACTGGCGTCTTCTGTGTAATCTGTGTAATCTGCCGACGATCGTGGGAGCCCGGCCTCCGGAGACTCGCACCGGACGATGAACAAGGACGCTCTGCCTGCCATTCGCGTTCGCGCCCATGCGAAGATCAATCTGAATCTGCGCGTGGGCGGTCTCCGCGCGGACGGCTATCACGATCTCCGTACCGTTTTTCAGGCGCTCGCCCTGCACGACACCCTGACCTTCGTGGCTCGTCCGGGGCCGTTCGTTCTCGAGTCGTCTGATGCACGCCTGATGGCCGACCCCGGCAACCTGATTTGGCGCGCGGCCGATCTGCTCTGGCAGCACCTTCGGCGCGACGGTCCTGTGCGCGACGTTGCCGTCCGCATCGAAAAGCGCATTCCGATGAGAGCCGGACTGGGTGGTGGAAGTGCGGACGCAGCCGCTGCGCTTCTCGGCTTCGCCCGGCTGTGGGATCCGCAACTGCCGCCCGCCGATCTCGCCGCGCTCGGCCCCCGACTCGGTGCAGACGTCGGCTTCTTCTTCACGGGCGGTGCGGCCCTTGGACTGGGCCGTGGTGACGAGATCTATCCGCTCGCCGATCTTCCGCGCGTCGGCGTCCTGCTGGTCGTGCCTGCGTTTGAGGTCGCCACCGCCGACGCGTACCGCTGGCTCGACGACGATCGCGGGCAGGGGCGGGTGGGGCAGATGGGGCAGGTAGGCGAGCCAGGAGAGAAAGTGGACGGCCCGTGGCCTCCCGCCCCGCCAGCCGCAGCCCCCGTGCCAGCCCGATGCGTGATTCCCCGATGCACCTGGCCTCCCCCGGCGTGCGAAATCGCCAACGACTTCCAGCCGGTCGTGGCGGCGCGGCATCCGGAGATTGCCGAGATCGTACGCGCGCTCATTGCCGCCGGCGCAGCGGCGGCGGCAATGACGGGAAGCGGTTCGACGGTGTTCGGACTGTTCGACCACGACGAGGTGTTGGCGGCCGCAGCGCGGGCGCTGGACGGTTTCGGCCATTCGATCGAGAGGACGCGAACGCTGCCACGGCGCGAGTATCTGCGCGCGAGCACGCCGGTCGTCGTCAGGCGCGTCGCGCACATGAAGAACGCGTCGTGAACGGGCGAGCGCGCAGTCTGGTGTTCCGTGTTGGAGCTCGGCGGCTCCTTCGACCCGCGTCGCCGAGGGGAGGCTGGCTTCGAGCGGTCAGCTTGTCTGCAAGCGACGCGGTCGTGTAAAGTAAGGGTTTGCACCCTTGTGGTCGGACCACGCCTTCAGTCGTACGTCTGTCCAAGTAACGCAGCTTCGACTCAAAAGGGCAAATCCCGGCGAGACTCGGGTCGCCGCGAAGCTTCGTTACCAGTATGCGGCCGCGAGAGCGGCCGAATGCCGGCGTATTTGAGAGATGGACCACTAAGTCGGGCTTGCACGGTGACACGCTGTAGCGGTGCAGGCACGGCTAGTTGAGGTGCAGGTCGCATCGCAGCCGGGCGGGCCGCCCTCTGCGGACCGGAGATGGGGCGTGGCCAAGTGGTAAGGCACGGGACTTTGGATCCCGTATCGAAGGTTCGAGTCCTTCCGCCCCAGCCAGCTCTCGTTCGTGATCGACGGGATGGTAGAGCCCCTGCTGTGAGGGCCTCATGCGCATCGCGTTTGCGGAGATGAAACTCTTCTCGGGCAGCGCTCACCCGGAACTGTCTCACGAGATCGCGGATTACCTCGGCATCACGCTCGGGCAGGCACGCCTGACCCGGTTCCCGGACACCGAGGTCTCGTTCCAGATCGACGAGAACATTCGCGGGACGGACGTCTTCGTCGTGCAGCCGACGTGTACACCGGTGGACATGCACCTGGTCGAGCTGCTGATCATGATCGACGCGTTCCGCCGGTCGTCGGCGGCACGGATCACCGCGGTGGTGCCGTACTACGGCTACGCGCGCCAGGATCGGAAGGACAAGCCGCGGGTGCCGATCTCGGCGAAGCTGGTGGCGAACCTGCTCGGTGCCGCGGGCGCGAACCGGGTGCTGACGATGGACCTGCACAAGGCGCAGATCCAGGGGTTCTTCGACATCCCGGTCGACCATCTGTTCGCGGCGCCGGTGATCATCGACTACCTGGCGCGTCAGAACTACCCGCGCGTGACGATTGTCTCGCCCGATGCGGGCGGCGCCGAGCGAGCGCGTGCCTACGCGAAGCGGGTGGGCGCGGAGCTGGCGATCATCGACAAGCGGCGCGGCGACAGCGGCAGCGCCGAAGTGATGAACGTCATCGGCGCGGCCAGGGGCCGCACCTGCATCCTGCAGGATGACATCATCGACACGGGCGGCACGATCACGAAGGCGGCGGTCGCGCTGCTGAACAACGGCGCGGAGCGCGTCATCGCGTGCGCGGTGCACGGCGTCCTGTCGGAGCCGGCGATGGAGCGGGTCGACGGGTCGCCTCTCGAGAAGCTGGTCGTGACGAACACGATCCCGCAGAAGCAGCACCACCTGAAGAGCGACAAGCTCGTCGTCCTCTCGGTGGCGCGGCTGCTCGGCCAGGCGATTCGCAGCATTCACGAGGAGAGTTCCGTTTCGTCGCTCTTCGTCTGACGCTTGTCAGGCGGCGGGCGGGGACCGAGGGGCGCAGGCGGCAGCAGACAGCAAACGGGGAGCGGCAGGCGGCGGGCGTGGGTGATATCCCGCCTTCCGCCTCCCGCCTTCCGCCTTCGTCATGAAGGGCAGAGATGGAAGCGACACTGAACGCGGTCAAGCGCGGGGACTTTGGCAAGAACGCGGTGCGGCGGCTGCGCCGATCCGGGCTGATTCCGGCGGTGCTCTACGGCGGAGCGCCGGGCGAAGACGGGGGCAAGCCCGAGGCGACGCCGATCGCCGTCGATCCGAAGGTGCTGCAACGCATCCTCCACTCGGGCCTCGGCGCCAACACGCTGATCGACCTCCACGTCGGCGACGACGAGTCGCGCGTGATGATCCGCGAGTACCAGCTGGACCCGGTCACGCACGCGCTGCTGCACGCCGATTTCTGCCGCGTCGCCCTCGACAGGCGCATCACCGTCACCGTGCCGATCGTGCTCAAGGGCGAAGCGCGCGGCGTGAAGCAGCAGGGCGGCCTGCTCGACTTCGTGCACCGCGAGATCGAGATCGAGTGCCTCCCGGCCGACATCCCCGAGCACATCGAGGTGGACGTCAGCGAGTTGATGCTGAACCAGGGGATCCGCCTGCGCGACCTGATCGAGAGCGTGAAGTGGACGCCGCTGAGCGATCCCGACACGATGCTGGTGCATGTGATCGCGCCGAAGGCGGAGGTCGAGGCGCCGACGCCGGAAGCGGTGGCGGCTGCGGCGGCGGCTGCTCCGGCCGAGCCGGAAGTCATCAAGAAGGGCAAGGCGGAGAAGGAAGAAGAGGCAGAATAGGTCCGAGCGTCCGAACGTCCGAAGGTCCGAAAGTCGAAGGTCCGAAAGTCGAAGGCCCGTCGGCCGACCCTCGGGCGCTCGGACCGTCGGACCCTCGGACGACGCCCGTGAAGCTGATCGTCGGCCTGGGTAATCCCGGTGCGAAGTACCGGCAGACGCGGCACAACGTCGGCTTCGCCGCGCTCGACGAACTGGCCCGGCGCCACCGCGTCGATTTCGAGAGCGCGCCGGCCGAGGCGGTGATGGCGAGGGTTCGGGACTTCGCCGAGCCGGTGTTCCTCGCCAAGCCGCTGACGTTCATGAACCTGTGCGGCCAGGCGGTCGCCGATCTGCTCCGGTATTTCCGGGTCGACGTGGCCGATCTGTTCGTGATCGTCGACGACGCCAACCTCCCGCTGGCGCGGCTGCGCGCACGGCCGCGGGGATCGGACGGCGGCCACAACGGACTGAAATCGATCGTCGCGCAGCTCGGGACGCAGGAGTTCGCCCGGTTGCGCATCGGCGTCGGACGCGGGCATGCGGAAGGCGACCTCGCCGATCACGTGCTGTCGCGGTTCGAGCCTGAGGAACAGCAGGAGATCGCGGCGGCGATTGCACGGGCAGCAGACGCAGCGGAGGTGTTCGTCAGCGACGGCATCGAGCAGGTCATGAACCGATTCAATCGGGCCGACGATGTGGGCACCGAGCTTTAGGGTCCCCTAGCTCGGGGCTCGCGGCACCTGCTGAACAGAACTCCTTGCCGCCTCAGCGTGGCCGTGATCCGAAGCGGCGGGGTCCCCGACGCGGCAGCCCGCGGGATCCCCAACGCGCCTGGCGCGTTGGGGGGCGAGCGGTGTTGGGGTGCCGGCCGCACGACAACGTCCAGAAGGAGGACCATGAACGGGCATCGGCAGTACGAACTCGTGTACCTCGTCTCGCCGCAGGCGAGCGAGCAGGAGGTCACCGATCTGCACGGCCAGATCGAAGCGACCGTGGCGCGTCTCGGCGCGCAACTCGCGAAGACCGAGAACTGGGGCCGGCGCAAGCTCGCCTACGAGATTGGCGGTCACAAGGAAGGGACCTACGTCCTCGAGGTGATCGACGGCGGCGGCGACGTGATCAAGGAGATCGACCGCCGGCTGAAGGTCAACGAGCAGGTGCTTCGCCACCTCATCGTCCGTGTCGACCATGAACTGCGGGCGGCCGAGCGGACGCGGGCCAGGCGGCAGGCGGGTGCGCAGCGGCGCGCCGAGCGGAGGCCCACGCCACCGCCGTCCGCGCAGCCGGAAGCCACGGCCGGAGTGCCGGAGATCGAGGGCGTCGACGAAGAGGGATTCGGTGAGGGGCCGGAGGCGTGACGATGGCAGATGAACGCAGGCGAGGCGGGGGCGGGCGTGGCCGGACCGGCCAGCGCGGCGCGGCGGGAAAAGAGATGGGACAGCGGCGGTCGCTGTTCAGGCGGCGCAAGATCTGCAAGTTCTGCGCGGACAAGATTGACTACATCGACTACAAGGACGTCCGCATGCTGACGCCGTTCGTGCCCGAGCGCGGCAAGATCCTGCCGCGGCGGATCTCGGGCGTCTGCGCGGCGCACCAGCGCAAGCTGCAGACGGCCATCAAGCGGGCGCGCCAGCTGGCGCTCGTGCCGTACGTCACGGACTGACGGCAAAAGGAGTAGGGATCGGGGATCAGGGATCGGGGGGTGTGCCGGAATCGATGCTTTGCGTCTGATTTCCAAGGCACCGCGAAGCGTCCCCCTGGCCCCCGACCCCTGATCCCTGCAAGAGTCAAGGCCATGATTGAAGTCATCCTGCGAGAGCACGTCGAACACCTCGGGCGCCGGGGCGACGTCGTGAAGGTGGCCGACGGGTACGCGCGCAACTACCTGCTGCCGCACAACCTCGCGTTGCCGGTCACGGAAGGGAACCGGCGCCGCATCGAGCACGAGCGGAAGCTGGCCGAGCAGCGCGAGCTGGCCGAGAAGAGCGCGGCCGAAGCGACGGCGACCCGGCTGAACGACATCGTCTGCGAGATCAAGCGCCGGGTCGGCGAGAACGACGCGCTGTACGGATCGGTGACGGCGGCGGACATCGCCGCGTGCCTGGCCGACAAGGAGTTCGAAATCGACAAGCGGAAGATCCATCTCGACGAACCGATGAAGCTGCTGGGCGAGTTCACCGTGGCGGTCAAGCT
>Ga0153916_10003902_pt1 | contig 11180 bp, 6 predicted proteins | sample Opewatmetagenome_FD_109642 | JGI IMG/M metagenome (GOLD analysis project Ga0153916, IMG submission 109642) | Freshwater wetland microbial communities from Ohio, USA - Open water 3 Core 3 Depth 4 metaG | ecosystem: Environmental > Aquatic > Freshwater > Wetlands | place: USA: Ohio, Lake Erie, Old...
GATGGGATTGAATTCCTACATTGGCATCCCTCTTGAGTCGAGAGGCAATATTTTAGGCACGGTGTGCCTGTTTGGTGCTGGGCAGCCCAAGTCCAGCCTGATCAACACAGCTCTTTTGAAGACTCTAGGACAGCAAATTGGCGTAGCGGTTGAAAACGCCGGGTTGTTCCAAAAGACGCAGGAATCTTTGGCTGAGATGCGCCGCCAAACGGCAAACCTGAATGTGCTCAATGAAATGGGACGAGCATTAACCAGCACCCCCAATATCGAGACGGTCCTGGAGAATATCTACAAATATACAGCCGAGCTGGTAGATGCTACCAATGTCTTCATTGCGTTATATGATAACGACTCCAATACACTCTCGTTTCCACTGGTGGTCGAATCTGGAGAGCGTAGCGATATCGCCAGCCGTCCACTGCGGAACAGCCTGGCTGATTATGTTATCCGTAACCACCACCCGTTGCTCATTTCCGAAAATATAGAGAGTCGCATGAAAGAATTGGGGATCGAGACTGTCATCATCGGCATGCCAACGCAGTCCTGGCTGGGCATCCCAATGATGATCGCCGATCAGGTCATTGGAATGATGGCTGTCCAGAGCCCGTTACAAAATCAATACACAGAACGGGATCGCGACTTACTGACGGCGGTTGCACGTCAGGCAGCTATTGCCTTCCAAAACGTCCGCTTGTTAGAAGAGACTCGCCGCCGTGCAGACCAATTGCAGACTGCGGCTGTTATCGCCCGAGATAGCACCGGCACACTGGCACTCGACGTCCTGTTGGATAGAGCAGCAAACTTAATTCGGGTGGGTTTCAATTACTATCATGTCGCAATTTTCTTGTTAGACGAGGACCGAGAGAGAGCCTTGGTGAAAGCTGCCACCGGCGAAGCCGGCGCAGAGATGAAACAGGCAGGCTATTCGCTAATTGTTGGCTCCAGGTCTGTCATCGGTTATGTGACTCAATACGGCCAACCTCTGGTCATTAATGACATTTCCCAGGACCCTATCCACCGCCCCAATCCGCTGTTGCCTGAGACTCGAGCCGAGACGGGCATACCCCTCAAAATCGGCCAGAAGGTCATCGGTGTCTTAAACGTACAGGCGGATAAGATCAACGCCTTTGAGCCGGATGACGTATCCGTACTACAAACACTCGCCGATCAGCTCGCTATTGCCGTAGAAAACGCTCGTTCATACGAGCTCTCCCTGAATGCTGTCGACGAGATGCGCAAGGCTGACCAGTTAAAGAGCCAGTTCCTGGCAAATATGAGTCACGAGCTGCGTACCCCGCTCAACTCAATCATCGGATTCTCACGGGTGATCATAAAAGGCATTGACGGGCCGATCACTGAGCTTCAACAGCAAGATCTGACCGCCATCTACAACTCTGGACAACACCTACTCAACCTGATCAACGACATCCTCGACTTATCCAAGATCGAAGCAGGCAAGATGGAATTGAATTTCGAGGAAAATGTCAATTTATCAGATCTGATTAACAGCGTGATGTCTACCGTTGCCGGTTTGGTGAAAGACAGACCCATAAAACTCTATCGCGAGTTAGCGTCCGACCTTCCTGGCGTCCGCGCCGACCCGCTCAAGATACGGCAAGTGCTGCTCAACCTGCTCTCCAATGCAGCAAAATTTACCGAGCAAGGCTCGATCACTATTAAGGCACGCCTCCAACCTGGCGTCGATCAGCAACCCGAGGTGCTGATCAGTGTCACCGACACCGGCGCGGGTATTTCTTCAGAGGATCTCAAGAAACTCTTCCAGCCTTTCTCGCAGGTTGACGCTTCGGCCACGCGCAAAACTGGAGGCAGCGGATTAGGTCTTTCTATTTCCCGCCACCTTGTAGAGATGCACGGTGGGCGTATCGGTGTAGAGAGCGAAGTTGGTCAAGGAAGCACGTTTTATTTTGTTCTACCCATACCTGTGAAAAGCAAGCCTGCCCTCGATAGCAGCGAGCCAGCACCCACATCCCAGCCTCTGGTGCTCTCAATCGATAATGAACGCCCCATCCTCCTGCTTTACGAACGCTACTTAAAGAATCATGGCTACCAGGTGTACGGTCTGACCGATCCAACTAAAGCGGTGGATCTGGCGCGCAAGCTGCACCCGGTCGCTATTACCCTGGATGTGATGATGCCCGGCTGCGACGGATGGCAAGTATTGGAAGATTTAAAAGCTAACCCTGAAACACGCTCCATCCCGGTCATTATCTGCTCAATCCTGGAGGACCAGGGTAAAGCTTCCAGCCTGGGCTCCAGCAATTACCTGACTAAGCCTATCCTGGAAGATGACCTGATTCAGGCGCTCGCCCGCTTGAATGGGGGCATCCAGATTACTATAAATCCCGAATCCTGAGGATTTTCCTCCGGAGGCGATATTGCCACCACAGTTCATCGCCGAGTGCCTCGATTGCGGTAACCAATTCCCGTATTCCCCGCACACCCTTGCCTGCCCGAAATGCGACGGGCAATGGAGCGAGGCGCGCTATGATTATCCCTCTCTTGGCTGGAGCTTGCCGGCCAGGCTTTCCCAACGCCCGTTTGACTTATGGCGATACCGGGAACTCCTGCCTATCCACGACTTCAACACTTCCTATTGTATGGGAGAAGGCGGCACCCCTCTGGTACATGCAGCCAACCTGGGCATGATGTTGGGTTGTCCTCACATCTACATAAAAGACGAGCGCCAGGGACCTACCAGTTCATTCAAGGACCGCCAGGCTGCGGTTGGGATTGCCTCCCTTAAAGAGCATGGTATTACTGAAGCTGTATTAGCTTCTACTGGCAATGTCGCCATCTCATATTCCGCTTATTCGGCGCGCGCCGGCATTAAACTCTGGGCTTTCCTGACCAGCTTGGTGCCCGCTGAAAAGATGCGGGAAGTCGCCGTGTATGGCACACAGGTCGTCAAGGTAACGGCTTCCTATGACCAGGCAAAAAAAGTAGCTGCAGAGTTTGCCCGCCAACGTGGGCTGTGCATGGAAAGAGGTACACGGACAATCCCCTCTGTTGAAGCCATGAAGACCATCGCTTTTGAGATCATTGAACAATTTACCGCTGTCATTGATCTTGAACAAAGGCCTGCTCCGCTGCTGCCCCCTCCCTGGAGTGTGCCGGATTGGTATTTTCAATCAGTAAGTGGTGGATTGGGTCCTTTAGGTGTTCTCAAGGGATTCTGTGAGTTTAAACAAATGGGCCTCACAAATCGTATCCCAGCTATTGCTTGTATCCAGGCCGAAGGTTGTGCGCCGATGGTACATGCCTGGAAGCAACATCTGGAGGTAGCCGAGCCAGTCCATTCGCCGCGTACCCACATCGCCACACTGGCGACTGGAGATCCGGGGCGCACCTACACACTTTTGTACCAGCGCATGCAAGAGGCAGGTGGCTTTTTCGAGAGCGTCACGGATGAAGAGACCTTCCGGGCTATCCATATATTAGCCAAGATGGAAGGATTCTCCGTGGAGCCAGCCGCGGCAGTCGCTTTTGCTGGGTTGATTAAAGCGGTGCGTGCAGGATTGATCCAACCCACTGATACGATCGTGGTCAACTGCACCGGGCACACAATGCCTGTCGAGAAAATGATCTTGGGAGAAGGCTGGGCTCGCAGCGTGGATATGCCAGCCAAAACTCTGGCAGAGACGCCCGAAGAAGGCATACTCGCTGCCCTGCGCGGGGTGACAGCCGAGCGCTTCCCGCGCATCGCCATTGTCGATGACATCCCCGAAGCACGTCGGTTGTTACGCCGGATATTGCAATCTCAAGGTGATTACACGATTTACGAGGCGACAAATGGCCGGGAAGCCATCGAATTAGCTAAAAAAGAACTCCCTGATCTGGTGATCCTGGATCTGATGATGCCGGAGGTGGACGGATTTGGTGTGCTGGATGCGCTTAAGGCCGATCCGAACACCGCCCACATCCAGGTAGTGGTCGTTACTGCTAAAGAACTGACATCCCAGGAGAAAGAGCGACTCCGTGGACAAATCCACGCTCTAATGCAAAAGGGCGAATTTATGAGCGACGAGCTGGCCGATGAGGTGCGGGCATTGGTAAAATGAGCAAGTCTGCATCCTCCCCAAAGCCCCTTTTTCTACTGGGAATATCCGCGAATGCGGCTACTCGTCCCACCTCCCAGGTTAGGCGAGCGCGGGCTAAGGGGATTTATGCAGCGCTCTCCTCAGCTATCTTCCTGGGAATGACGCCAGTCTTTGGGAAGCAAGCCATCTTATCAGGCGCTTCACCGCTGACAGTCGTTGCCCTGCGCACATTGTTGGCTGCAGTTTTACTGTTCGGCGTTTTGCTTGTATTCGACCGTCGCTACCTTTATATATATCCAGCAGGATTGCTGGGCTGTCTTTTGGCAGGCTGGACCAACGGAATAGGCTCATTATTCTATTACAACGCACTGGCGCGCCTTGATGCCAGTGTTGGCCACTTGCTGTACTCTTTGTACCCTACGTTCCTTCTCATTTGGCTGGCTTTGGATCATCAGCCAGCCAGCAGGCTCACACTCTTCCGGTTATTGCTTGTCGTACCGGCGATATACTTGCTCACCCATGCTCGGGCGGGTCAAATTGACCTGATCGGGACCGCCCAAATGCTTGTGGCAGCCGCACTGTACGCTCTACATATTCCCATCAACCAACGCGTGTTATACGAAATGCCCGCCCCTACCGTAACTGCCTACACGCTCCTGGCTATGAGCACGATTGTCGTCCCTGTATACCTCTTCTCAGGCGTGGCTGCATTCCCTGCAGGGTATCAGGTCTGGACGCCAATCCTTGGATTGACCCTGGTAACATTTCTTTCTAGGCTGACTCTATTTCTTGGCGTAAAACACCTGGGGGGTATGCAAACTGCCTTGCTTGGCTTGAGCGAGCTGCTGGTTGCCGTGTTCTTCTCTTATCTGTTGCTGGGCGAGCGCTTCAGCCATTCCCAATGGCTGGGAGCACTATTATTATCACTTAGCTTATTAATGGTAATCTTTGAGCGACCTGTCACTCATAAAAATCACTTGACCGGCTGGTTGAGCTGGATAAGTCATCGCGATGGTATATAAAGCCTCCCGGACTCGGATTTAGGCTTTCTCAGGGAACTCAAATAAATAGCCCGTTCCTCTAACATTGACAATCCATTTTTCCCCGCCCTCGAAGACAGACAATTTACGACGCAACCGGCTGATCAAGGGCCTCAGAACCTCTGGGGCTTCCTTTTCAGTCGTCTCGTACCCCTGGACAAGGAAGACCAACTCTCGGTGCGAAAGCACCCTGCTGCGGTTTTCCAGAAGAGTTTTCATCAGTTTTCCCTCTGCTGGTGTCAAAGAGATTTTACGGTTTCCCCGCCAGATCTCCCTGCGGGGGATATCCAGGATCACATCCTCACCAACGATAGCCGTCTGTTGATCAACGCTCACTTTCACATCCATCTTCTCGGCATCTCTTAAGCGCTGTACAGAAGTTTCCAGCTGCTCCACTAATAATCGCCTATGTTTCAACTCAGCTCGCTTCAAAAGCGCTTGCTCGAGGCTGTGGAGGATGGTATGCGAGCTGGCTGGCTTCAGAATATAATCATGGGCGCCCTGGCGCAGGGACTCGATCGCCGATTCCAGCGAACCGTGTGCAGTGAGTAAGATCACCTTCGTATCTGGCGCAACCACGTTGATGTAACGTAACACGTCCAGTCCACTGAGGCCAGGCATCTTTAAATCCATCAACACCAGATCGAAAGTCTGATTTTTGATATGCTCAACGGCTGCCTCTCCGCTCTCGGCTGCGACGACCTCGTATCCCTCCAGGTTCAGAATCTCCCCCAAAGAGCGGCGAATCGGCTCTTCGTCGTCGACCAGCAAAAGCCTGGGTTTCATGGATTTTCTCCTGTGGGTAGAACAATGCGGAAACTTGCCCCCTTATCACGATCCGGGAGAAGCTCGATTGTCCCTCCATGAGCCTGGACAATGCCGTAACTGACCGAGAGACCCAAGCCAGTGCCATCATCTTTAGTGCTTACAAAAGGCTCGAATATGCGTTCCCTCTCACCATCCAGAACTCCCCCCCCAGTATCGACCAAAACGATCTCGACGCCTTCCTTGCTGTGTCCGACATCGATAAAAACTTCCCCACCGTCCGGCATCGCTTCGATGGAATTCAACAACAAATTCAAAATCACTTGCTGTATCTGGCTGCTTACGACCAATACATTCGGCATATCCTCGACAAATCGGGTATGTACCTGAATATGGTTCTTACGCAATTGAGAATCTAATAGTGTTAGCACCCGTTCGAAGATCCCTTCCAAATTAGTCCACTGCCTTTCTCGTGCTCCAGGCCGGTACAAATCCAGCATGCGTTGTACAGTGACCATCAATCGATCCAACTCGTTTTCAGCGATTTGCCGATATTTTTCCCGAACCTCAGGTGGTAACTCATTGCGACCCGCAAGGTGCAGACAGTTGCTCAGTGATTGCAGAGGGTTATTAATCTCATGAGCAATCGAAGCAGTCAGGCGCCCGGCGGCAGCCATCTTTTCAGCTTGGAGGAGCGCCTTCTGGGATTTCTCCAGGCTTTCCATTGAAAGCTGTAACTCAGCAAACAATTGTTTTAAACGTATCTCAGTCTCACGCTGGGCTTCTATTCGTTCTTGCAGCTCCTGGTAACGGCGCGCTGCCAAGATCACGCTGGACAAGATCCCCGCCAAAGATTCCAATACCAGCAAGTCCGTCCAGGTGAACGTATTTTTATCGGCGCGCTCAACGTCGATAACACCGATTGCGCGCGCGCCATCCAGCAATGGAACGCACAATTCAGAGCCAGCTTTCCAGCCGGGCAGTGGGTAATATTCATCCACCAGAGAAGCATCATTGAAATAGCCACCTTTAGCCTGGCGATAGACTAAACCAATAATTCCGGCACTGGTTGGAAGCTGAAAATCCCCTGTTATCAGGTGGGCCATGCTCCCACCTACGCCGGCTACAGTCAAATAATTGCCGGTAGCATCTGTCAGCAGGACTAATGCCAGCTCGTAGCTAAAATATTCTGCCATCAGCTCGGCGGTATCCTTAGCAATCTCCGCTTCATCGACCAGCCCAACCACACGTTGAGCGACCTGGTGGATCAAGCTTAACTTCATGGCGCGCTCGCGAGTCTCCTGGTTTAAACGTACGTTCTCAAACAATCCAGCCAGATGGCTCGCGATCACCACGAGTAACCGCTCATCTCGGTCAGAAAAGACATTCCCAAGATTACTCTGTAAGCAGATCGTGCCGATTATTTCGTTGCGGTACATCAGTGGAACGATCAACGCAGAATGGACGTCAGGCATTTCGGGGTAGAACCTGGGGGCCTCACGAATATCTCCATAACGTACCGGTTTCATCTGTTCTATCACATAACCCGCCAGACTTAATTCTACCGGGATGACCATTGGTGGAGCGCCCTCGACCCCATCGCCGTATTCCAAAAGTGTCTTACCGTCCTGAGAGAGCAATAAAACCACCACCTGCTCCGTACTAAAAGTTCGGCGCAATCTAGTCACAACCCGACGAGCCACTTCATCAATGTCCAAACCGCCAGCAGCCTCCAAAGCTAGTTGGTTCAACAAAGTCAATTGTCGTAAGGTAAGGATATCTTCCTCTAAACGTACATCCAATGGGAAAAACTCGAGCGGACAGGTCATCGCCAGTACTTGAAAGAAATCCCGGAACGACTTCTCGAGATGATCCGCCCCAACCAATATCATCGCCTTGGCTTTAGGGTTAGGAAAAATGAAGATTTGTTGGGATCCAATCGATTGAGAGTATTCACCGGTTGTACGGTAACGCACTCGCCCACTGCTCAAAGCCCCGGCTAACCAATTGGATGTCGGAGATTCAGCTATCAAATTCCTTAAAGCTGTGGTCCGTGCCTTGCTCAATGATTCAGGCGGGTAGAAATTCCACTGATCGCCCTCTCGCGTCAACCAGATTGCCCAACTCGCACCAGTCAATTTACATGTGCTGCGCAATTGTGCAGCGAAATTTTCCCAATTACTGATCATTTTCCTCCATATAACCAAATTATAGCATCAGGATATCGACTCGCACAATCATGCCATTGATCAAACCATTCCCTGCCCTAAAACATTATTGCCCGAGAAGTACCTGTGATATACTCCTTAGAAAATCTTAATCTTTACGGAGATAACTCGAATAAGCCATGAAGGACTTCCTTGCTGTCTCAGACTACACCCCAGAACAGCTACAGGACATGTTAAACCTGGCAATAGAGCTGAAATCAGAATGGTTGGAAAATGGAAATGCCCCCTTACTGAAAGGCAAAGTGCTGGGTATGATCTTCCAAAAACCCAGCCTGCGCACCAGGATATCTTTTGATATGGCTATGCGCCATGTTGGGGGTGACGCCCTGTATCTTTCACCCGCTGAGATTGGCTTAGGGAAAAGAGAATCGATCGCTGATATTGCCCGCGTAATGTCCGGATATGTGGACGCCATTATGGCGCGGGTCTTCGACCACGAACATATCCTGGAGCTCGCCCGCTGGTCAAGCGTCCCGGTCATCAATGGGCTGAGCGATTATAACCATCCATGCCAGGCGATGGCGGATGCCCTGACTATTCAGGAAAAGTTCGGGCGACTGAAAGGCTTGAACATTACATTTGTTGGGGATGGCAATAACGTCGCTGTATCGTTAATGCATATCAGCACCAAGCTCGGCGGGAATTTCACCCTGGCCAGCCCGGAGGGATTTGATCTCAAACCTAAAGCGGTAGAGCTTGCACATCGCATTGCTGCTGAAAGTGGCAGCCAGATCCGCTTAATGCGCGATCCTCATCGCGCGGTGAAAGGCGCACACGTCATCTACACCGATACATGGACCAGCATGGGACAGGAAGAAGAAACCAAGGTCCGGGAACAAGTCTTTCCCCCGTATCAGGTGAACCAAAAGCTCGTGTCGGAAGCTCTTCCAGAGGTCATCGTGATGCACTGCCTGCCAGCCCATCGCGGCCATGAGATTACCGATGAAGTCGCCGATGGGCCTCATTCAGTCCTTTTTCCCCAGGCGCACAATCGGTTGCACGCTCAAAAAGCTATCCTTGTAAAGCTACTCGGACCTCAATAAATCCAGATTAAGGTGATATATGAACATCGGGATCCCAAAAGAACGTCGACCCTTCGAGTATCGTGTCGGACTAACACCAACTGCGATTCAGATGATCATCAAAAACGGACATAAATGCTACGTCGAACATGATGCCGGCTTAGGGGCAGGCTTCTCAGACCAAGAATACGAGCAAGCAGGCGCGCGTATCGTTTACTCGGCTCACGAGGTTTTTGGGCGTGCGGATCTATTAATAAAAGCAGCCCGCCCAACCTTGGACGAGATCAACTGGTTGCGCTCAGGCACAGCCATCGCCGGACTTTTGCACTTAAACTCAGCTCGCATAGATAAAATCGATGCCTTGATCGAGAACGAAATTACTTCAATTGGCTTAGAGCAAATCCAGCTCGAAAATGGCCGTATGCCTGTCCGGCACGCGCTCGCCCAGATCGGTGGATTGATGGTGCCACAGGTCGCAGCAGGATTGTTGCAAAATGAAGCCGGAGGTAAAGGCATTTTGTTGGGAGGCGTGGTAGGCGTACCGCCGGCCGAGGTTGTCATTATCGGAGCGGGGGTGGTGGGCACCTGTGCAACACAAGGCTTCTTAGGGATGGGTGCACACGTCACCGTTCTAGACATCGATCTGAATGCCCTTCAACGCATCCACGACCGGTATTCCGGTGTGGTGACCATGATCGCAAATCCAGTGAGTATTGCCCGGGCTATTTCCTATGCCGATGTGGTCGTAGGTGCGATATTCATCCCGGGCGAGCGCGCTCCAATTGTGATCGCCCGCGAGATGTTGCAGTCAATGAAGCCGCGCACGATTATCATGGATATCAGCATCGACGAAGGAGGTTGTATTGAAACTTCCCGACCTACCACCCATGACCACCCGACGTTCGTCGAAGAGGGCATTATCCATTATTGCGTCCCAAATATGCCGGGAGTAGTTGCGCGCACATCGACGCATGCCTTAATCAATTCGGCATTGCCATACATACTGGAAATGACTGATAAAGGCGTCGAAGCTGCCATTGACCAAAATCCAGCCATTGAAAAGGGGATATGTACTCGCGGTGGAAAGATTGTCCATCTCTCTAGCTTCGCACAAATGCTCCAGGAGGATTGACACATGGCTGCCTGGGACAAAATATACCAATCACGCATCGTTAGCCCCGATGAAGCAGCCCGTGTGATCAAATCGGGCCAACGCGTATTCCTGACCGGCAACTGCTCCGTGCCTCAAAAGGTCTTATCTGCTCTGGTCAAATACGCGCCTGAATTACAAAATGTTGAAATTTGCCAGGCATTATCCATCGGACCTGCCGATTATGTCGCACCCGAAATGGAGGGTCATATTCGGGTGAATAGCATGTTTATCAGCGCGAATGTCCGCAAAGCTGTAAACGAAGGGCGTGCTGATTTCACCCCGGTTCTGCTCTCCGAGTTCCCTCTGCTGTTCAAACGGGGAATTCTGCCGGTAGATGTGGCTCTAATCCATGTCTCCCCACCCGACGAGCATGGTTTCTGTAGTCTGGGCGTTGAAGTGGGGTTGACCAAAAGCGTAGCTGAATCTGCCCAGACGATCATTGCTGAAGTAAACCAAAAAATGCCGCGTACATTGGGAGATTGCTTCCTCCATGTAAGCCGTTTGAATTACGTCGTGCCGGTAGACTATGGCTTACCTGAACTGGCAATGGGGGATGAAGGGCCTTCGGAGGTCATCGAAAAGATTGCTGGACACATCGCCGAGCTGATCCCTAACGGGGCCACAATGCAATTAGGTATCGGGGCAATACCTGACGCCGTGTTAAAATATCTCTTTGAGAAAAGAGACCTGGGGATTCATACCGAGCTATTTTCGGATGGTGTGATTGACCTTGTCGATGCTGGGGTGCTCACTAACGCGCGCAAGACTCTCCATCCCGGCAAAATTATTGCTGGATTCATTTTGGGCACGCAACGCTTATACGAGTGGGTCGACGATAACCCGCTTATCGAGCTCCATCCAACAGAGTACGTCAATGATCCGTTTGTCATCGCCCAGAACGAGCGCATGGTCGC
>Ga0153916_10003904_pt1 | contig 11178 bp, 12 predicted proteins | sample Opewatmetagenome_FD_109642 | JGI IMG/M metagenome (GOLD analysis project Ga0153916, IMG submission 109642) | Freshwater wetland microbial communities from Ohio, USA - Open water 3 Core 3 Depth 4 metaG | ecosystem: Environmental > Aquatic > Freshwater > Wetlands | place: USA: Ohio, Lake Erie...
GGGAAACCTGCTGCTAATTCTGTTTGCCGAGCATTTGTTTTAAACGCTCGGCGAAAGGAGACGAAACGACGTTCGGCGCGCCCCGCTCGGTCGCCTCAGGCGGCCGTGCCATGCTATGCACGGCGCTGACATGGCCTTGCGCGACCCCGACGATCAGCCAGGTATCGCCTACCTCGACCAGCACCAGTCGTTCACGCGGACCGATGGCAACGCCACCCAGCACTTTCATGGCGCCGCCGGGGCCGAGTTGGCTTGGACCGAAACGCTTGAGCAGCCACGCCGTCCCCGCTATCGCCGCGAGTACGAGCAAAAGCGAAAACACGACCTGGAACATGCCACCGAAGGAAACCGCTGAGGGAATGGACTCGCCTCCCTCCTTGGCGGCAAACGCGGACAATGGCAACAACAGCAGCGCCTGCAAGCCAAGGCGGCGAAGAAAAATCATCTTTGAAGTTTACGGATGCGCTCGGCGGGAGTGATGATGTCGGTAAGCCGTATACCGAACTTGTCGTTGACGACCACGACTTCGCCTTGAGCGATCAGGCAGCCGTTGACGAGCACGTCCATCGGTTCGCCGGCAAGGCCGTCCAGTTCCACCACGGAACCTTGCGCCAGTTGCAGAAGATTGCGGATGGCGATCTTGGTGCGACCCAGCTCCACGGTGAGGCTCACCGGGATGTCCAGGATCATGTCGAGATTATTGGCGGCTTGGCCAGTGGGCATACTGGCGCTGTCGAAAACCGGCATCTGCGCCGGTTGGACGGCGGGGCCGGCCGGCACGGATGCCTGCTCGGCGAGCGCGGCGGCCCAATCGTCGGCGCCGCCGGATTCCGTCGTGTCCTGCTCGGCCAAGGCGGCCGCCCAATCGTCCGCCGTGATCTGATCTTTCGCTTCGTCTTCCGCCATTGCCGTCTCCTTGGAAAGCTCAGCCTTCCTTGCCGCCGACCACGCGATTTACTTTGAGCGCGTACTGACCTTTATGCACGCCGTACTGACACTCCAGAACAGGCACGCCATCCACTTGCGCGAGAACCGCCTCAGGCACTTCGAGGGAGATAACATCCCCGGCTTTGAGATTCATGATATCGCGCAAGGTAACCGATGCCGAACCCAGGTTCGCCACCAACTCCACCTCCGCGCGCTGCACCTGTTGGCCCATCAGACGCAACCAGCGGTCATCCACTTCCAACTGCTCGCCCTGCAAGGTACTGCTCAGGATATCGCGAATCGGCTCGATCATAGCATAGGGGGTACAGATGTGAAAATCGCCGCCGCCCTCGCCCAATTCGATGTTGAACGTCGTTACCACGACCACTTCGCTCGGTGTCGCCACGTTGGCAAACTGCGGATTCATTTCCGAACGCATGTATTCGAAGTCGATGGAATAAATTGGATCCCAGGCCTTTTTGTATTCCTCCAGCGCCACTCCGAGCATGCGCTGAATGACACGTTGTTCCGTCAAGGTAAAGTCGCGTCCCTCGACGCGCATATGGAAACGCCCATCGCCACCAAACAGATTGTCCACCACGAGGAAAACGAGGTTGGGATCGAAGATGAACAGCCCCGTCCCGCGCAGCGGCTTGAAGCGCACGAGGTTCAGGTTGGTGGGTACCACCAGATTGCGGACAAACTCGCTGTATTTGACGACCTTGACGGGACTGACCGAAATCTCGGCGCTGCGCCGCATGAAATTGAAAAGCCCGATGCGGAACAGGCGCGCAAAACGCTCGTTGATAATTTCAAGCGTGGGCATGCGCCCGCGAACGATCCTCTCCTGCTTGCCGATATCATAGGAGCGGACCCCACCTTCCTCCGCACCAACGGATTCCTCTTCGGCATCGCCGAGCACGCCCTTCAGGAGCGCATCGACTTCATCTTGGGAGAGTATTTCGTCAGCCATGGCCGATCAGCTATTGGATGACGAACGAACTGAAATAGACACCCAGCACGCCCTTTTTCGGCTCTGTAACGCCAAGAATTTTGTTGATCTGCGTCACGATCTCGGCGGACAGCTTTTGTTTGCCCTCGACCGACGCCAAATCCTGGGGGGTTTTGCTGGATAGCAGCAGCAACATCGCGTTGCGAATCTGCGGCATGCGCAGTTTGATATGCTCAATCACCTTGTCATCCGAAACCTGGACATCGATATCCAGCTGCAGATAGTGATCGTCTCCATCCCCCTTCTGCAGGTTGACGGTAAATTGATCCAGGCGAAAGAAAATGGGCGGCTTCTCGGCCTCTTCCTTCTTTGCGTCATGAGGCGTCGCCCCCTGTTTCGAGCCGGCCATGAACCACCATGCGGCACCGCCGCCACCCCCACCCAACAAAATCAAGGCAAGCAATATGGTCAGCAACTTGCCTTTTTTTTTCGGCTTTGGCGGTTCTTCTTCTGTCTGAGCCGGTGGTGGTGCGTTCTTTGCCTGCGCCATGCATTCCCCTTGCATCATGCCGTAATACGGTCTTCGCTCGCTTTATAACCTCAAAATCAAGATAGATCAAGTAGTTTGCGGATAGATCTTAGATTCTTTGTCATCAAGATGCCGGAACCCAAGGTGAAGACAAGGCTTTGCCACGGGCAATAAAAAAGGCGGACTTGCGTCCGCCTTTCCCATTACCCGCCCAAAAACCAGGTTTCAGGCAAAAATATCGACCAAACCCTCGCCGCCCCGCTGCGACGACAAAACGCCTCCGATGGCCCGTTGACCGGCAATGGCATCGACTGCACCGAGTTCCGGCACGAAACTGCGCGAACGCTGATCCTCTTCCGATTGACTCTGCCGGGAATGTCCGAAAGAATTCGCGGAGACATCGACGTTGCCCAAGGAAATCCCGCTATCGGCCAGCATTTCGCGCAGGCGGGGCAGTGCCGCCTCAACCGCGTCGCGCACCGCTGCATGGGGCGACACAAACACCGCACTGGCCTGATCGTTGGTGATATTCAGCTGAATTTCGATGGGCCCAAGTTGTGGCGGCGTGACGTTGATATGCGCCACTTGCTGGTTCTGTCCCGTCATCCATACCACTCTTTGCCCCAACTCCGTTCCCCAGTTGGCCGTACCCACATGGCAATCGATGGGCGTCGCCGCCGCTTGAGATGCCTGAACCTGCGCGGGCGTGTCTGTTCTGGCCGCGACCGCCGCATGGGTGAGTAGTCCTGGCGGTGGCATGGGGGTCTCTACTGTCCCACTGGCTTGGGGGCGCAATGCAACTTTTAGCTGCTGACCCAGAGCGTCTTTCGCGTCGCTGGCTGACACCCGAGCATCTATCCCGGCCGGCAATTGCTGGGGCGAAACGGCAAATTTTGCCGGCAAATCCCCTTCTGTCGCGGCATCGGTGGCGAGATTCTCTGGCCGCGTCCCGTCCCGTCCCGGGGCGAACGAAGGATCAAGCTTATTGTGTGCTGCGTGAGTTTCCAGGCCGATATCGATCTTCTCTGCCTTTGTGCCATCAGCGATTGTCGCTGGTGCCACGGGCAAGGCTGAAAGCGGCAGAAAGGCGATGACGTTCAATCCCGCCTTATCCGGCTCCTCGGCCGCTTTGTGGTCACTGGAAACCGCGCTCGTCGCCGGCTCGTCGCCCGCGTCCTTAGTGTCGGATTTCTCCAATGTACTGATTTTTGAGCTGATCTGGCGCGCCAGAAGTCCGGAGAAATCGCTGGCGTCGCCGCTTACCGGCGTGCTCTCCGACGAAGCGCTTTGGGCGGTACTGACCACGGTGATGTGGCTCAAAGTAGGTAGCTTGTCCATGCCTGCATCCATATCCTGTTGTGCCGGGGAAACCGGCCTCACTCAGGGAAAAGCAAGGTGCATGCCAGAGGCCGCTCACGCCTTGTTTGAGCCGTTGGGATCTTTTTCCTGACGCGCGGCAGTGGCCTTGCGCGCATGCTCATCCTGCTCCCGCTGTTCGACGCGGTTTTCCTGATAACGCTCCGCACGAAGGTGGCGATCCTTGAGCACGTCGTAGGTTTTGAGCTTGCGCCGCTCTTCGAGCCAGGCCTTTTGTCCATCTTCCCACTCGCCCTTGCTGCGTTCGACCTCGGCGCTTTGCTTCCGGATGGCGGTTTCGATTTTGCCGATAAAAGCGTGAAAGTCCCTCATGCGCGTCATGTCCATACCGGACGTGCCCGAGTCGCCCAAACGCCGCCGATACTCATCCCTGAAACCGAACAGTTGGCCGAGTTTTTCTTCTTCCACCTGCCAGCGCTGCTTCAATTCGGCAAGACGACGAGCCGCCGCGTCGAGCCGGTCCGACGCCAGGTCGTGCAGGGGTTGCAAGGGAAAACGTTTCGCCATGACCAGTCAGCCAATTATTCCATTACCTGGCGAGCAATTGCTGCAGCCTCAGCACGCTGTCGCCGTAACCGGCGCGTTCCCGCATGTCCTGAACCAGGAAGCTTTCCAGCTTTGGATACATGGTGATTGCCTCGTCCAGCACCGGGTCGGTACCGCGCACATAGGCCCCGACGCTGATCAGGTCCCGACTTCGCTGGTAGCGCGAGTATAGGTTTTTGAATCGCCGCACAAAATCCAGCTGCTGCGGCGAAACGATTTCGGTAATCGCACGGCTGATGGATGCTTCGATGTCGATCGCCGGGTAGTGGCCCTGATCGGACAGGCTGCGCGAGAGCACGACATGCCCATCTAGAATCGCGCGTGCAGCATCGGCGATCGGATCCTGTTGGTCGTCGCCCTCCGCCAGCACGGTATAGAACGCCGTGATCGAGCCGCTACCCTCGCGGCTGTTGCCTGCGCGCTCCACCAGTTGCGGCAGTTTGGCAAATACCGAGGGCGGGTAGCCTTTGGTGGCAGGCGGCTCACCAATGGCCAGCGCGATTTCGCGCTGCGCCATGGCATAGCGGGTCAGGGAGTCCATGATCAGCAGGACATGCTTGCCCTGATCACGAAAATACTCTGCGATCGCCGTCGCATAAGCCGCACCGTGCAATCGCAGCAGGGGCGGCGTATCGGCCGGAGCCGCCACGACCACCGAGCGGGCGAGCCCCTCCTTGCCGAGAATGTTCTCGATAAACTCCTTGACCTCGCGCCCGCGCTCGCCGATCAGGCCGACGACGATAACGTCAGCGCTGGTGTAGCGGGCCATCATGCCCAGCAGGATGCTCTTTCCAACGCCACTGCCCGCGAACAAGCCCATGCGCTGTCCGCGCCCCACGGTGAGCAGCGCATTGATGGCGCGGACGCCCGTGTCCAGCACATCGCGGATAGGAGCCCGCACCAGGGGATTGAATGGGCGGCTCTGCAACGGGACGCGTTGCTCGCTCTGAATAGGTCCCAGCCCGTCCAAAGCGCGCCCCGCGCCATCGACCACACGTCCCAGCAGTTCCGGCCCCACGACAACCTGGCGTGCCCGGTCTTCCGCCCGGCGCCTTTTGTGAGTCATTCCGCGCGGACGAGGCGCTTGCAGTTCTCCAGTTTCGATCGGAATCACTCGAGCTCCCGGAGCGAGCCCGTAGACATCGGTCGAGGGCATGAGAAAGAGGCTTTCTCCGGAGAAACCCACGACTTCCGCGTCCACGCTAAGGCCATTGGGCAACTCGACAACGCAACTCGCACCCACCGCCAGTTTGAGCCCCACCGCTTCCATCACCAAACCGGCGACGCGGGTCAAACGTCCCGTCACCAACAACGGCTTCGCGGCAACCACGACCTCCCGGCAATTGCGCACGAAGCCGAGCCAGTGGTCGAGGTGAAAATTCTCGGTTTCAGTCACGCCAGGATGCATCGGAGCCCAGGGCGGCCACAATCCGCTTCCAGCGGCTTTCCACTGTGGCGTCAATTTCGCTGGTGCTGGATTCGATGCGGCAGCCGCCGCGCTCGATGTGCGCATCCTCCACGATCCGCCATCCGGAGCGTTCGTTCAACTCAGCCAGCATTTGCTGCACCAAACCGGCATCCTCCGGATGAAGCGCCAACACCAGCCCCTGCGCCGATAGCGGCAGCATCTCGAGCGCTTCGCGCACGACCGCAAGAATTACCTTCGGATCATGCTTGATCGTTTGGCGAACCATCTGCCGGCTGATCTCAACCGCGAGGGCAAGGATCTGCTCGGCCATCACACCCTCGAACTGCTCCATGGCCCGCTCAAGCTCGATCAGCAGCTCCCGCTGGTGCAGGGAAAACGCGTCGCCCTGGGCACGCCCGTCGCGCATGCCCGCTGCGAAACCTTCCTGATAGGCCTGTTGATGAATACGCTCGACTTCCTCGGCAGTAGGAAGCGGAACCGAGAGGTTCTGTGGATGGTCTTCAAGGGACGAGAGCTCCCAGCGCTGGTAGGCGGAGAGCTGCTCCTTTGGAATCACGGGTTTTGAGGCCATAAGGCTCAGCGATCAGCGGGCAAAACGACCCGCATAATTGGCAATACAAGCATTATGGCGCGGGAAGCTTGCATGAGGGAAGGGAGAAATCCGGACACACGCAACGGCTGGCAATAGCCAGCTCAAACAAAGGCTTCCTCGCCTTTGCCACCCAGCGCAATCTGCCCTTCGTCGGCCAGGCGTCGTACGATTTTCAGGATTTCCTTCTGCTCCGCCTCCACCTCCGACACACGCACCGGCCCTTTCGCTTCCAGGTCGTCGCGCAGCATATCGGCGGCACGCTGTGACATGTTCTTGAACACTTTCTCGCGCAGTTCTTCCGACGTGCCCTTGAGCGCCACAATCAGGCTTTCGGACTGCACCTCACGCAGCAGGAGTTGCACCGCGCGATCGTCGAGGTCGAGAATGTTGTCGAAGGTGAACATTTCATCCTGGATTTTTTGCGCAATCTCCGGATCGAAATCCCGCACGTTCGCCAGCACCGAGGTTTCCATGGCGCCGGCCATGAAATTGAGAATCTCCGCCGCCACCCGCGTCCCACCCATGGCGCTTTTCTTGATGTTATTGGGCGCCGTGATCAGCTTTGTCAGCACTTCGTTGAGATCCTTCAGCGCATTGGGCTGAATCCCGTCCAGCGTGGCGATACGCAACAGCACGTCGTTGCGCAGGCGCTCCACGAAGTGCCCGAGAATTTCGCTGGCCTGGTCGCGGTCGAGGTGAACCAGGATGGTAGCGATGATCTGTGGATGTTCGTTCTTGATGAGCTCAGCCACCGAGTTGGGCTCCATCCACTTCAGGCTCTCGATGCCGGCGGTATCGCCGCCATGCAGAATCCGTTCGATCAACCCCGCTGCGCGGTCGGAGCCCAAAGCCTTGGTAAGCACATTTCGAATGTACTCTCCGGAATCCCCGCCAAGCCCCGTCTGCCCCTCCGCCTCGGAGTGAAAATCAGAGAGGATGTCTTCAACCTTTTCGCGGCTGATCTGCTTGATGGAGGCCATGGCGGCGCCCAGTTTCTGCACCTCTTTCGGCCCCAGAAACTTGAAAACTTCGGCGGCCTCTTCCTCCCCCAGGCTCATCAACAGGATGGCGCTTTTCTGTATGCCGTCGTCGCTCACCCGCCCTCCTTGCCCACCCACTCCCGAACCACGTTCGCGACAACGCTGGGGTTCTGGCGAGCGATCTCCCGTGCCGCCGCAAGATTCTGTTCATAGCCGGCGCGAGCCTGAGCGGTGGCGAAATCAACCCCGGCCTCCTCCCTCGCCCGTGGCGCAGGCGCCCTTGCAAGTTCACGCATAATGGGGCGGAGCACCACAAATACCAGCACCCAGATTACGCCCGCAATCGCCAGGAACTTGAGGAGCCCCAACCCGGCCGCGCGCAAGGAGGGACTCTCCCAGAACGCTGCCTCTTCCACTTTTTCCGGCGCGGGCAGATTGAATGCGGCATTGACCACATTGACCGAATCGCCGCGCTGCTGGTTGAATCCCAGCGCTTCCTTGACCAGATTGCTGACCTGGGTAAGTTCCGGCTGGGATAGCGGCGACAGCGAGACCTTGCCGTCTTTCGATGTGGTCTTGCGGTAATTCACCACCACCGCCGCCGACAGCCGCTTGACCGAGCCGACCGGCAACTTGGTGTGCTTGATGGTTTTATCCAGCTCGTAATTGACCGTTTGTTCCTTGTGCCCCTGGGCGTTGGTGCTGCCCGCGCCCGGCTGCGCCGCGGCCGCACCCGGGGCAGTGATCGGTGCGCTCGCAGTACCCGGAGGCTGATTGGAAAACGCGCCCGGGACACCTCCCGGAGCCGCGCCCCCGCCCAGTGTTTCACTGCTTTGCAGACTGCGAATCGAAGTTTCCTGGGGCGCCGGATTGGGTTTATAGGTTTCCGCCGTCTGCTCGGTCTGGGCGAAATCCAGATCCGCGGTGACCTGGGCCCGCACGTTCTCCGGCCCGAGGATCGGGGTCAAAATGCTCTCGATGCGCTTGGCGTACGACGACTCGACCTGGGTCAGATAATCCAGTTGCGTCGGGTCCAGTCCGGCCTTCTTGAAATTGGTGTCGGGTCCGCTGAGCAGGTTGCCGTTCTGGTCGACCACGGTCACATTCTGTACCGGCAGATCGGGCACGCTGGAGGAGATCAAATGAATGATCCCGCTCACCTGCGACGGCTCCAATCGCCGGCCGCCACCAAGATTCAGCAGCACCGAGGCGGAAGGTTTTTGCTGATCACGCAGAAATACGGATGGGCGAGGAATGGCCAGATGAATACGCGCCCCCTGCACTGCGGAAAGGGACTGGATGGAACGGGTCAACTCGCCCTCCAGCGCGCGCTGATAATTGACCTGCTCCACGAACTGGCTAACGCCGAGTTTCTGTCCCTCCATCAACTCGAATCCGACCACGCTCCCTTTGGGCAAACCCTGGGAGGCGAGCTTGAGGCGCGCCTCATAGACAGACTCCATCGGCACGAGAATCGTACTGCCCTCTGCCTTGTAAGGCACATTCATCTGCTGCAATGCACCAATCACCGCACCGCCATCACGATCGGACAGATTGGAAAAGAGGACTTGATAGGTCGGGGTTTTGTACCAGAGCACGCCACCCGCGACGAGGGCGATGATGGCGGCGATGCCGATGATGAGGCCTAGCTTTTGGCCATTGGATAGCTGGGTGAATCCCTGAATTTGCGTAAGCAGCGACTGCTGTGGAGCTAACGCCATCTGGATCCTTCGTCAATAAAGCGCGTATCGCGAAACATGCAATAAAAAAACGGCGGCGGGGGCGCCAGCGGGGATGTGTTCCCTCTCGCGCCCCCGGTGCCGCCGTTTCCTGCCTTCAATAAAACCGATTATACCTGCAAATTCATGATCTGCTGGTAGGCTTCCACCAACTTATTGCGCACCTGCACCATGGTCTGGAAAGACACATCCGCTTTCTGCAAGGACATGACGACGTCCTCCAGATTCACGTTCGGCGCACCCTGCTCAAAGGCCTGGGCAAGCTTGGTGGCCTCGCCCTGGTGATTCGTGACCTGCTCCAGGGAGGACTTCAGCAGGGCCGCAAACTCGCCGCCCTCGGGCGCGCCCTGGGCGCTTTCGGTCCCTCCCGCCGCCAACTGGGAAGCGGCGCGGAGCTGGCCAAGAAGCTGATCGATTCCACTGGAGTCCATGTTTATATCCTTCGTCCTTGCTTAAATATTGGCATTCAAGACAAGAAATGCAATATCCGTGCCTACATTATCCGGCCGCCTGGCCTTCGCCGGTATCCGCATCTTCTTCGCGATAGCGCGCCAGCTTGTAACGCAGCGTTCGCTCGCTCATTCCCAGCCGTTCGGCCGCGAGTTTGCGCGATCCGCCCACTGCGGCCAGGGTTTCCATGATGTGGCTTCGTTCCAGCGATTTCATGTCCGCCGGCCTGGCCGGTTCGGTTGCCGCTGCAACCGGACTGCCGGAAGCGGCAATTTTTGCCGCCGGCAAATAAAGATGTGCCGGTTGGATTTCGTTACCCGGCGCCAGAATCATGGCACGCTGAATGACGTTTTCCAGTTCACGGATGTTACCGGGCCAGCTATAGAGGGTCAATTGACGCTCGGCCTCCGGGGCGAGGGCAAAACCGTGGCGCCCGGCCTCCTTCGCCAGCCTCGCCATGATGTGCCTGGCCAGGGGCACGATGTCCTGCTTGCGCTCGCGCAAGGCCAGCAGGCGCAGCGGGAAAACGTTCAGCCGATAGAACAGGTCCTCGCGAAAACGGCCGGCAGCCACCTCGGCCTCCATGTCGCGGTTTGAGGTGGCGATGATGCGCACGTCCACGGGAATCGGGCCTTTTCCGCCGACCCGCTCCACCTCGCGCTCCTGCAACACTCGCAACAGCTTGGCCTGCAGGGCGAGGGGCATTTCGGAAATCTCGTCGAGCAGCAGCGTGCCGCCGTCCGCCTGCTCGAACTTGCCTGCCTGGGCGGCAGCGGCGCCGGTAAAAGCCCCTTTTTCATGGCCGAACAGGGTCGATTCGAGAAGATTGTCGGGGATCGCGGCGCAATTGATGGCGACGAAAGGCTTGTCGGCCCGCGGCGAATGCCGGTGCAGAAACCGCGCCATCACCTCCTTGCCCGTTCCCGATTCGCCGGTCACCATGACCGTCGTATTCGAGGCCGCCACGCGCTTGGCCAAGGCGAGCATTTCACGCGACATGGCATCCTCGGCCACCACGTCGCCCATGTCGTCGGAAGAAAAGGTCAGCATGAAGCGCGCGACCTCGGCCAACAGCTTGTCGGCCTCGAACGGCTTGGTGAGGTAATTGCAGGCGCCGTCGCGCATCGCCTCGACCGCCTTTTCAATCATGCCGTAGGCAGTCATCAGCAGCACGGGAATATGGGGGTATTCCGCCTTGATGCGCTTGAGCAAGGCATGGCCGTCCATGGGTCGCATCTGGACATCCGACACCACCAACCCCACTTGCTCCGCCGCCAGTATCTCCAGCGCGGCGAGGCCGTCTTCCGCGACACGCACCTGATAGCCGCCGAGGCGGAGCGTATCGGTCAGCGCCTCGCGCAGATCGCGGTCATCCTCGACAATCAACACCGGCAGGGGTTTCAGCGCCATGAGTATTCGGGTTCCCGAAAAGAATCAGTCCATTGTAGCGATAGGCAGCGAAATCACAAACTCGCTCCCCTCGCCCAAATCAGAGTGGACCATCACCTCGCCGCCATGCGCCTCCACCACGCCCCTGACGATGGCGAGTCCCAGTCCGGTGCCGTCGGTGCGCGTGGTAAAGAACGGATCAAACAACCGGTCGCGGTTCGCGGGGTCGATGCCCGGCCCCGTATCTCGCACCCATAACCTCAGCTGA
>Ga0153916_10003905_pt1 | contig 11177 bp, 9 predicted proteins | sample Opewatmetagenome_FD_109642 | JGI IMG/M metagenome (GOLD analysis project Ga0153916, IMG submission 109642) | Freshwater wetland microbial communities from Ohio, USA - Open water 3 Core 3 Depth 4 metaG | ecosystem: Environmental > Aquatic > Freshwater > Wetlands | place: USA: Ohio, Lake Erie, Old...
CCGGAGCGTGAGCCGCTCCTCCGGCAGCGCGCCCGGGACCCGGTCCGCCCACTCGACGAGCAGCGCCCCCTCACCGTCCACGAGATCGCCGAACCCCGTCCCGTACAGCTCGTCCTCGTCCGCGATCCGGTACAGGTCCGCGTGGTGCACCGGGATCCGGCCGCGGTACGTCGCGACGATGGCGAAGCTCGGCGACGAGACCTCGTCCTCCGGCACCCCCGCGCCCGCGCAGGCGCCGCGCACGAGCTGGGTCTTGCCGGCGCCGAGATCGCCCGCCAGCGCGACTACGTCACCGGGCGCGAGGAGCCGGCCGAGCCTCACCCCGAGGGCGAAGGTCGCACGCGCCGAGCGGGTGGTGGTGCGCGCCGCGAAGCGCTCGGTCACCGGCGCCACTCCGCCCAGACGGCGCCGATGGCCTCCCCGAGGTCGCCCGCGACGAGGCCGCGCTCGCCGAAGCGGCGGGCCGCGAGGTCGCCGGCGCGCGCGTGGACGAACGCCCCGACGCGGCCCGCCGCCGGCGGCGGGAGGCCGCCCGCGAGGAGCGCGCCGCAGAGGCCGGCGAGGACGTCGCCCGTCCCGCCGGTCGCGAGGCCCGGGTTGCCGCACGGCACGACGCCCGGCGGGCCCTCGGGGTCGGCCACCACGGTGCGCGCCCCCTTCAGGATCACCGTGGCCTTCCACTCCCTCGCCTTGGCGGCCGCCGTCGCGATGCGATCGGACTGGACCGCCTCGATGGTGGTGCCGCAGAGCCGCGCCATCTCGCCCGGGTGCGGCGTGAGCAGGAGCGGGATCCCGAGCTCGGACAGCGCGCCCGGCGTCTCGGCGAGCGCGTTCAGGCCGTCGGCGTCCACCACCGCGGGCTTGCGCGCGCGCTCGAGCAGCGCGCGCACGAGCTCCGCGGTCTCCTTCCCGCGCGGGATTCCGGGCCCGAGCGCGATGGCGTCCGCGTCCCGGGCGAGGGCGAGGAGCGCCTGGAGATCAGACCGGGCGAGAGGACCGTCCCCGGGGAGCACCGCGCTCATCGCCTCCGGCCGGCCGGCGAGCGCGAGCGGCATCACCTCCGCGCGCGCGGCCAGGGTGACGAGGCCCGCGCCACCCCGCAGCGCGCCGGTGAGCGCGAGGTGGGCCGCTCCCGTCTTTCCCGGGGACCCCGCCACGACGAGGAGCCGCACCTCCACCTCGGTGAGGAGCTCGCAGCCGGCCGGGACGCGGCGCGCCGCCTCCGCCGGGATGCCGATGTCCGCGACCGTCACCTCGCCCGCGTAGGCGGCGCCCGGCAGGAGGACCAGGCCCCGCTTCTGGAAGGCGAAGGTCACGGTGTGGTCCGCCCGGACGCAGGGCCCGAGGGGCCGCCCCGTGTCGGCCGACAGGCCCGAAGGCACGTCCACGGAGAGCACGCGGGCGCCGGCCACGCGGGCGGCCTCGATGCGCGCGATGGCGCCCGCGAAGACGCCCTCCGGCGGGCGGGCGAGCCCGGTGCCGAAGATCGCGTCGAGGACGACGTCGCCGACGCCCGCCTCCACCGCCGCGAGCTCGCCCGCGTCGTCGATGGCGACCCCCGCGCGCTGCGCCTGCTCGCGGACCGCGCGGGCGTCGGGCGACAGCCGCTCGGAGGGTACGACGGCCAGCACGCGCGCATCCCGGCCGGCCGCGCGCAGGAGGCGCGCGGCGACGAAGCCGTCGCCGCCGTTGTTCCCCCCGCCGCAGACCACCACGAACCGTCCCTTGGGTGCGGCGAGCTGCAGCGCCGCCTCGGCGACCGCCCGACCCGCCCGGTCCATGAGCGTGAGCGACGGGATGCCGAAGGCCTCGATGGCGGTGCGATCGATCTCGCGCATCTCGGCGGAGCCGACGAGCCTCACGGTCCCGCTCCTTCCAGCGCGACCACCGCCGCGGCCACGCCGCCGTCGTGCGTGAGGGAGAGGAGCGCCCGGGAGACGCCCAGGCTCCGCGCCCGCTCCGCCGCGACGCCGCGCAGCTCGAGCCGGGGTGCACCGGCGCCGCGGACCACCTCCACGTCGGTCCAGGCGATCCCGGCGGGCGCGCCGAGGGCCTTCGACGCGGCCTCCTTGGCGGCGAAGCGCGCGGCGTGGCGTGCGGCGCGGTCGCGGCCGGCCTGGCAGTAGGCGCGCTCCGCGGCGGTGAAGCAGCGGGCGAGGAACCGCTCCGCGCGGCCGGGCGGGCCGTCCAGGATCCGCTGGATCCGGGCGATCTCGACCACGTCGATGCCCAGGCCGAGGATCACGTCAGGTCCGCGCCTTCTCGATGAGCGCCTTCATCTCGCGCACCGCCCTCTCGAAGCCGACGAGCACCGCCCGTCCGACGATCGAGTGGCCGATGTTGAGCTCCTCGATCTCCGGGATGGCCGCGACGGGGATGACGTTCTCGTAGTTGAGGCCGTGCCCGGCCGCGACCTCGATGCCCAGCTTCGACGCCGCCTTGCACGCGTCGACCAGCCTCGACAGCTCGCGGCGCCGGTCCGCCGCGAGGCGCGCGTCGCAGTAGCGGCCGGTGTGGAACTCGACGATCTCGGCCTCCGCGCGGTGCGCGGCCTTCACCTGGTCGAGGTCGGGATCGATGAAGAGCGAGACCTTGATCTCGGCGTCCCGGAGCGTCTTCACCACGCGCCGCACGGCGTCGCGCCCGCCCACCACGTCGAGGCCGCCCTCCGTGGTGAGCTCCTCCCGCCGCTCGGGCACGAGCGTCGCGACGTCCGGCTTCACCTCGTAGGCGATCTTCACCATGTCCTGCGTGGCGGCCATCTCGAGGTTGAGGCGGGTGGCCACGGTCCTGCGCATGACCTGGAGGTCGCGCTCCTGGATGTGCCGCCGATCCTCGCGCAGGTGGATGGTGATCTGGTCCGCCCCCGCCAGCTCCGCGAGGAGCGCGGCGGCGACGGGGTCGGGGTAGAGGGTGCGGCGGGACTGGCGCAGCGTGGCGACGTGGTCGACGTTGACGCCGAGGCGGGCGGGCATGGGCCGAATCTAACCTAGAAGACGTGGCACGGCGCACGTTTCACGCTCGCACGACACACGCCGAACGAACGACGAACCACGACCCACGGGGTGCCCGAAGCCGGGGCGCAACCTCGCGATCGCCCGTCGAAACCTGCGTTCGTACGCGCGAAGACGCCCGCACCCAAGGTCACCCCGTGGGTCGTGGTTCGCAGTCCGTGGTTCGTGTGCCGTGCGAGCGTTGAACGTGAACCGTGCCCCGACGCCGCGAAGTCGACCTGCCGGAACGCACGACGCGCGGCCGCCGCGATCTGCACCCCCGCGCGCCCGCCGCCAGCCCTTCTTCCGCTACGCGAGGACCTTCCTGATCTCCCCCGCGATGAGCTCCGCCTGCGCCCTGATCCTCTTCGCGTCCGCCCCTTCCACGAGCACCCGGGCCTTGTTCTCCGTGCCGCTGAAGCGGACGAGCACCCGGCCGTCGCTCCCGAGCGCCCTCTCCACCGCGGTGATGGCCCGCCCCACGCCGGGCAGCTCCGCCAGCGGCCGCTTCTCGCGAACCGCCACGTTCACCAGGGCCTGCGGGAACGGCTCGAAGCAGCGGGCCAGCTCGGAGAGCGGGAGCCGCTCGCGCTGCATCACCGCGAGGACGTTGAGCGCGGCGGCGACCCCGTCGCCGGTGGTCACGTGGTCGAGGAAGATGAGGTGCCCCGACTGCTCTCCGCCGAAGTTGTAGCCGGCGCGCCGCATCTCGTCGACGACGTAGCGATCGCCCACCGCGGTGCGCACCACGCGCCCCTTCACCCCGGCGAGCGATCGCTCCAGCCCGAGGTTCGACATCACGGTGGCGACCACGGTGCGCTTCGAGAGCGTCCCGCGGCGGATGAGGTCGCGGCCGACCAGGGCCATGATGGCGTCGCCGTCGACGATCCGGCCCTTCTCGTCGGCGAGGATCACGCGATCCGCGTCGCCGTCCACCGCGAGGCCGAGGTCCGCGCCGTGCTTCGCGACGGCCCGCGCCATCCCCTCCGGGTGGACCGCGCCGCAGCCGTCGTTGATGTTCTTCCCGTCCGGCTTCACGCCGAGCATGATCACCCGTGCGCCGAGCTCCTCCAGCACCGCCGGCGCGACGTGGTACGCCGCGCCGTGTGCGCAGTCGACCACCACGGCGAGGCCGTCGAGGGTGAGGTCCTTCGGGAAGATCGACTTGAGGAACACCACGTAGCGCCCGATGGCGTCGTCGATCCGCTTCGCCTTGCCGATGCGCGTCGCCGTCGGGCGCAGCGCGCGGAAGTCCTCGGCGCCCGACTCCTCCGCGTCGAGCACCAGCCGCTCGATGCGGAGCTCCACCTCGTCGGGCAGCTTGAACCCCTCCCGCGAGAAGAACTTGATCCCGTTGTCCTGGTACGGGTTGTGGCTCGCGCTGATCACGACGCCCGCGTCGGCGCGCATCGACTCGGTGAGGAACGCGATCCCAGGGGTCGGCAACGGTCCCGAGAGCATCACGTCCACGCCCATGGAGCAGATGCCCGAGGCGATCGCCTGCTCGAGCATGTAGCCCGAGAGGCGCGTGTCCTTCCCGACCACGATGCGGTGCCGGTGCGGCCCGCTGCGGAGGACGTAGGCGAGGGCGCGCCCGAGCTGCAGCGCCATCTCGGCCGTCATCGGGTAGACGTTCGCGACGCCGCGCACCCCGTCGGTTCCGAAGAGCCGGCGTGCCGCCTGGGCGGGGGCGGCGCGCGACTCCTTCCGGGGCGTGCGGGCGCGCGTGGCGCCGTTCGGGGCGAGCGTGCGGGCGGTTCGGTTCGTTTCGCGCATGGTCACCGGCGGAGCCTGGGGAGCGGAGCGACGCGCAGTCTAGCGCGCTCCCGCCCCGGAGGCGCGATCCCGGGTGTCGCGGAGGGCGGCGGCGACCGCGGCCGCCTGCCGCGCCGGCCCCACGTCGTGCACGCGCAAGAGCTCCACGCCGCCGAGGACGCAGGCGGTGACGGCGGCGAGCGTGCCTGGAACCCGGTCGCCGGCGCCGGCGCCCGTGATCTTCCCGATGAAGCTCTTCCGCGAGGGGCCGACGAGGAGCGGCCGGCCGAGCGCGTGCAGCTCGGCGACGCGCGCGAGGAGCTCGACGCTCTGCTCCGCGGTCTTCGCGAAGCCCACGCCGGGGTCCAGGATGATCCGGTCCCGCGCGACGCCCGCCGCGACCGCCCGGGCGAGCGCGGCCTCGAGCTCCCGCGCGACGTCCGCCACGACGTCGCCGTAGACCGCGCGCGACTGCATGTCGGCGGGCGTCCCGCGGAGGTGCATGAGCACGACGGGCACCCCGGCGGCGGCGACCGCGCGCGCGAGGTCGGGATCGGAGAGCGCGGTCACGTCGTTCACCAGGTCCGCGCCCGCGGCGAGCGCCGCCCGCGCGACGGCCCCCTTCGAGGTGTCGACCGAGATCGGCAGCGGGAAGCCTCGTGCCCGGAGCCGCTCCACGACCGGCACCACCCGCCCGATCTCCACGGCGGCGGTCACGGCGGGCGCGCCGGGCCGGGTGGACTCCCCGCCCACGTCGACCAGGTCCGCGCCCTCCTCGGCGAGCCGGATCGCCTGGGCGACCGCCGCGTCCGGCTCGAGGAACCGGCCCCCGTCCGAGAACGAGTCCGGCGTGACGTTCACCACGCCCATGAGAAAGGGGCCGGGCCCGTCGAAGAGCCTGGCCCCGATCAACATGCGCATGGACCTACGCCTTGCCCGCCGCGGGGACCGGACCGGTCGTGTCGAGGAGCCCGCCCTTCTTCTTCTCGACCACGGCGGTCTGGAGCGGCTTCGCCGGCGGGGGGCGGGCGATGGTGCCGCCGCTGACGAGCACGTCGACGTCCGCCGCGTCGAGCGTCTCGTACTCGATGAGGGCGTCGGCGATCCGATCGAGCGTCGGGCGGTTCGCGTCGAGCACGTCCTTCGCCCGCGCGTATTGCTCGATCACGATCCGGTGGACCTCCGCGTCGATCTCGCGCGCGGTCTGCTCCGAGAAGGACTGCACGGCCGACATCTCGCGACCGAGGAAGACCTCGCCCTCCTTCTTGCCGAAGGCGAGCGGCCCGAGGTTCGACATGCCCCACTCGCACACCATGGAGCGGGCGAGGGCCGTCGCCACCTCGATGTCGTTCCCGGCGCCGGTGGTCTTCTGCTGGAAGACGATCTCCTCGGCGATCCGGCCGCCCATGAGGATCGCGACCTGGTTGAGCGCGAACTCCTGGTTGATGTTGAGCCGGTCCTCCTGCGGGAGCTGCTGCGTGAGGCCGAGCGCGCGGCCCCGCGGGATGATCGTCACCTTGTGGACCGGGTCGGTGCCCGGCAGGATCTTCGCGACGAGCGCGTGGCCGGCCTCGTGGACTGCCGTCGTGCGCTTCTCCCTGTCGGAGATGATCATCGAGCGCCGCTCGGTGCCCATGATCACCTTGTCCTTCGCGAACTCGAAGTCGTCGATGGCGAGCCGCTCCTTGTTGCGCCGCGCGGCGTAGAGGGCGGCCTCGTTGACGAGGTTCTCGATGTCCGCCCCGGAGAACCCCGGCGTGCCGCGCGCGATCTGGAGCAGGTCCACCGAGACGTCGAGCGGGGTCTTCTTGGTGTGGACCTTGAGGATGCCCAGCCGGCCGTTCAGGTCCGGGCGCGGCACCACGATGCGGCGGTCGAAGCGGCCCGGCCTGAGCAGCGCCGGGTCGAGCACGTCGGGACGGTTCGTCGCGGCGATGAGGATGACCCCGTCGTTCGACTCGAACCCGTCCATCTCCACGAGCAGCTGGTTCAGGGTCTGCTCGCGCTCGTCGTGCCCGCCGCCGAGGCCGGCGCCGCGGTGGCGGCCGACCGCGTCGATCTCGTCGATGAAGATGATGCAGGGCGCGTTCTTCTTCCCCTGCTCGAAGAGGTCGCGGACGCGGGACGCGCCGACGCCCACGAACATCTCGACGAAGTCCGAGCCGGAGATGGAGAAGAAGGGGACGCCCGCCTCGCCCGCGACGGCGCGCGCGAGGAGCGTCTTCCCGGTGCCGGGGGGGCCCATGAGCAGGACGCCCTTGGGGATGCGGCCGCCGAGGCGGGTGAACTTCTTCGGGTCCTTGAGGAAGGAGATGATCTCCTCGAGCTCGTCCTTCGACTCGTCGATCCCGGCGACGTCGGCGAAGGTGACCTTGTTGTGGTGCTCCGTCATGAGCTTCGCGCGCGACTTGCCGAAGCTCATCGCCTTGCCGCCCCCCGACTGGAGCTGCCGCATGAAGAAGAAGAAGAGCAGGAACAGGAAGACGAGCGGCAGGTACTGCACCAGCACCGTCACCCAGATCGAGCTCTGATCCGACTTCTGGAACTGGAGCGTGACGCCCTTCTCGCGGAGCTTCTCCGAGATGGTGGCCGACGCGTCGAGCGGACCGGTGGTCTTGAACTGGGTGTTGTCGCGAAGAGTGCCCTCGTAGTCGAGGTCCTTGATGGTGACCTCGCGGACCTCGCCCGCCTCGACCTTGGACATGAACTGGGACCAGTTCATCTCCTTCTTCTGCGGGTTGCCGCGCTGGAACACCATCCAGAGCGAAACGAACATCGCGATGAGAAAGGCCCACAGGAGGGCGGTCTTCAGGGACTGTCGCAAGGTTCTGTTTCCCCTTCCTTCGGACGTCGATCCGTAGCCGGCGGCCCGCGCTTCCAGGGGCCCCGCCGTCCGGGCGAGCCGGCGTCCCGGGACGAAGCGACTCTATAACAGCCCCGCCCCCCTTTTGCAGTCCGGGGGCGCGGCTCAGCGCCCGTCCCGCATCCGGACGATCAGCCCTGCGCCGGACGGGCCGAGGCCCGCGGCCACCGCGGCCAGCGCCGGGACCGCCAGGATCTTCCCCCCGGCCGCGAGGAGGAGCAAGGCGTCGCGCTCCTCACGAGGCACCTTCCGGTCGATGAGCCAGCTCTTGAGCTTCTTCGATCCGCGCCCGCCCTCCGGCCGGAAGCGGTCACCCGGCCGCCGGGTCCGCAGCTCGAGCGGCCAGGGGACGTCGTCCGCCCGGCGTGCCAGGACCTCCACGGCGCCCCGCGCGGGAACGTCGTAGAGGCCGGGCCCGGGCACCTCGACGGGCGCGAAGGCGGGCCCCGGCTCGCGTGGGGCGCCGATCTCCATGCGCCCGTAGCGGCAGCGTGCCTCGAGCCCTCCGGGCAGGACCGCGCGGCCGGGCCGCCCCCGGCGGACGAGCGCGAGCATGGCCTCGACGTGCTTCGCCTCGAGGCGTGTCCCGCGGCCGGTGGCGTTCCGCCACATGCGCCGGAGGACGCGCCGGCGCACCGCCGCGGGAGCCCGCGCGAGCCGCGCGACTTCTACGGCAGCCTCGACGCCCACGATCAGGCGAGCGCGCCGCGCGAGGGCGCGCTCGTCCTCGCGAGCGAGATCCGCGGCGCGCGCGAGGGCGCGCTCCGCCGCGGGCGCGAGCGCCAGGACGGCGGGCCAGAGGGCGAGGCGAACGCGATTCCGGGCGTAGCGGGGCGTCGCGTTCGTCGGATCGTCCCGCCAGCGGACGCCGAGCTCGGTGAGGAAGCGGATCCCCTCCGCGCGCGATCGGTCGATGAGCGGCCGCACGATGCGGCCGCGCCTCGGCGGGATGGCCGCGAGCCCGCGCGCGCCCGACCCTCGCAGGAGCCGGAGCAGGACCGTCTCGGCCTGATCCGTGCGGGTGTGCCCGGTCGCGATGCGCGTGGCGCCGATGCGCCCGGCCTCGGCCTCCAGCGCGGCGTAGCGCGCCCGGCGGGCGGCGGCCTGCAAGTTCCCCGGGCCGACCGTGACCTTCGCGCGCGCTAGCGGGACCCCGAAGCGCTCGCACGCGGCCGCGGCACAGGCGGCGTCCTCCTCGCCCCCGGATCGAAGCCCGTGATCGACGTGCAGCGCCGCGACCGCGCCGATCTCGCCGGCGTCGCGCAGCTGCGCGAGCGCGGCGAGGAGCGCGGTCGAGTCCGGCCCGGCCGACAGCGCCACGAGGACGCGATCCCCGGGCCGGAGGAGGAGGCGGCGGCGCGCGGACGAGAGGACCGCGGCGGGGTACGGGGAAAGTGGTCTCTTGCGCACGAGGCGAGCGCCCGATCGCGCAGTCGTTTATACTCGCCGTGGGTCCGTCGGTGCGTGGCGGATGCTCGTTTGCGGAAATGAAATGCAGGTCGCGATCTGCACGGGCAGCCGCAGCGCGAGGGAGGTCAGCACCAACCCGGCCTGCGCGGAGTTGCCTTTCGCAAGCAGGAATGAGATGTTGAGCGGCGGCTATTGACGAACGAGGGGAAGTCGCGAACTTTCAGGCGCTGGGCCTAGGGGTCCCCCCCCTCCCCCTCTGGGCCCACGGAGAGCCGGCAGCAATGCCGGCTCTCCTCTTTTCGGGCGAGGCCTTCCTGCGCGCCGCCCCGAGCTTCGCCCCCGGTCACCCCACGAGCGCGGACGCCTGGCCAGCGGTGGGTACGTCCCCCTTGCTGGGCAACGAATTCTTGACCCGGGGTCATCGCCAGCGTACAACCGCGACGTCTGTCCCACAGTCAGCGCGGAGCCTTGATGCCAGGAACCGACAAGCGCAAGCAATCGCTCTACTTCCCCGAGGACATGCTGAACGAGATCCAGGCCGAGGCGAACCGGCAGGACAGATCCTTGTCCTGGATCGTCCAGCAGGCCTGGCGCATCGCGCGCGGCGAGATCATGCGTTTCCCCTCCGTGAATGACGTGCTCTCGGGGGTCGCCCGCGAAGACGAGCGCGAGGAGAAGGGCGGCTAGCTTTCGCTCGCGCGGCACCGCGCTCTGGCGGACCGCTCCTCGCGCCCGCGCCGGTCGCCCGGCGCGGGCGTCGTCGTTTTGACGGCCGCACCGCCGGGCGATACCCTCCCCCGGTTCGCTCCCGCCCCCCGCGCACATGCCCAAGCCTCCCCCAGACGACGTGCCGGAGACCACCGCGGACCTCATCGCCGAGGGAGACGCGTACAGGACGCCTCCCGAGCTGGACGAGACCGTCGCGGACGATCGCGGGGGCGAGCCTCCCGCGCGCCCCCCGCGCTCCGCTGCGCTGAAGCTCGCGGCCGTCATCGCGGTCGTGCTCGTCGCCGGGGCCGCCCTGCTCGCCTACCGCGCCTATCACCGCCGCCAGGTGCTGGCGGAGGGGCTCGCCAAGGCCGACGCGCTGCTCCGGCTCGACACCGCCGCGGGATATCGCGAGGCGGCGTCCCTGCTCGAGCCGCTCGCCGAGATGGATCCCACGGAGGCGGCGAGCGTCCGGGCGTTCGCCCTCGCCATGCTCTTCGCCGACTACCGGGCGGCGGAGGTCGAGGCGGAGATCGATGGGCTCCTCGTCGGTCCGGGCCGCGCGGAGGTGGTCCCCGCCTACGCGCACCTCGCGACCGCGGCGCTCGCGCTCGGGCGCCGCGAGGCGGGCAACGCCGCGACCGCGGCCGCGCGCGCCGGCGAGGGGGCCTGGGCGCGGGCGCTCCAGGCGCGCATCGCCTTCCTCGCGGGGAACCCGGGGGCCGCGCTGGAGCCCGCCGCGAGCGCGGCCTCGGAAGGGGCGTTCCCCCCCGGGCTCGCCATCCACGGCGACGCGCTGCGGCGGCTCCGGAAGGATCCGCGAGGCGCGCGAGCGGCCTACGAGGCTGCGCTCGCGGCGTCGCCCAGCCAGCCCCGGGCAGTCTACGGTCTCGCGAAGCTCGCGCTCTCCGGCCAGGCCCCCGCCGAGGGCGCCGTCGCGGCGCTCCAGAGGCTGCTCTCCGACGCGGCAGGCACACCCGCCCGGGAGCGCAGCCGCGCCGCGCTCCACCTCGCGGCCCTGCACCTCCGCTCGGCCAACCGCGCGGGCGCCGACGCCGCCCTGGACGCCGCCGCCCTCGACGGGCCGGCGCGGGCCTGGGCGTCTCGCGCGGCGACCGTGGAGGCCGAGAACCGCGGCCCCTACCGGGCGGTCGCCGGCGCGCCCGTCGCCCTGCAGAGCGCCAGCGACGACGACCCGGGTGAGCTCTCCCCGAACCCGCCGCCCCCTCCGGCCCCGAAGAAGGTCGTGAAGGCGCCCGCGAAGGCGAAGAAGCCGGCGGCGAAGCACCCCGCGGCGAAGAAGCCCGTGAAGCCCGCGAAGAAGGCCGTGAAGAAGAAGCCCGCCTCGACGCGGTGAGCCTTCACATCCCGCGCCCGCGCAGCTCCCGGAGCACCTCGGCGTAGAGCTCCGCCGCGTCGAAGCGCCGCGACCAGCCGATCTGCGCGAA
>Ga0153916_10003906_pt1 | contig 11177 bp, 3 predicted proteins | sample Opewatmetagenome_FD_109642 | JGI IMG/M metagenome (GOLD analysis project Ga0153916, IMG submission 109642) | Freshwater wetland microbial communities from Ohio, USA - Open water 3 Core 3 Depth 4 metaG | ecosystem: Environmental > Aquatic > Freshwater > Wetlands | place: USA: Ohio, Lake Erie, Old...
CAAGGCAATCACGATGAAGAACGGCAAGCCGGCAACCCAGGGCGTCTGCCCCGTCTGTGGCACCAAAATCTTCCGAATCGGCGAGGCATAGAGTCACACGGCCCAACGAGGCACTCCTCGAAGAAGCGGCTGAACGTTTGTCATGGCGTTCAGCCGCTTCTTCGTGCTACTCAATCTACTAGTCGGGACGTGTGATGTGCGTCTTGGTCGCTGCCGGCCTTCGCCTAGTTAGCCCAGGCTGCCTACGCCCGGCGGGCCTTCAGCTTTCGCCGTTACGCTTGTGTGGCATAATACAGCTCGAGTCGAAGCCCACATTGAGAATACTACAAGTGGCGAGACGGGCAGTTGGGCGACATACAGCTGACTATTCAGGTTGATGCCTCGATCGATCAAGTGGCTCTTCCCCTGAGCCAGGTTGAGCGGACTCCCGACTGGCAATATGACATTCTAGAAGTGAAAGATGTCAGCGGCCCGCTGAACCGTGCGGGAGCCCAATACACGCTCGTGTACTGGCGTTTCGGACGGCGGCTCGATCAACGGATGACGATAGGCACCTACGACCCTCCCCGGATCGTCGAGCAAACGGCCAACACGCCCCTTGGAGGCCGCATGACTTCCACAACCAGACTGGAGTCTTCGGAGGTCGGAACGCAGATTCTGTGGAGAATGAACTACCGTCTGCCGGGTGGGCCCATCGGTGTCCTATTGGACCGTCTCTTCTTCAAAGCTATTTTCAGACGCACCGTCATGCGATACCTGGCCAATCTCAGGGCCCTGGCCGAAGGCCGGACGCCCCCATACCGTTCGTCAGCAAGGCCGTCCAGATAGAAGACTGGTCGGCGCGGACTCTACAGTCTGGACTTTCGTGACCGGGCAGATGTTGATTATTCAATCTGACCGGGATAGATTGGGTGCGCACGGCCCGAGGTACTCAGATGAAACGGTGCGAGGAGGTTGCCGTGGTTGAAGAAATCTACGTACAGCTGGCCAAGGCACTCGATGCACTTCCGTGCGACCGGGTCTCCGCTAGCGAAGTGACCAGGATAGCTTGATGTGCTAACATTCATAGGGGCCGGGAGAGACCAAGGAGCGTGTGGGGATATGGAGGGAAAGCGAGCGAGCTATCTTGATCCGAAAGACTGGAATATCGGTCCTTGCTGGCAGGTACGGGGCTGTCGCGCTGAGTGGAGAGCAGAGTGTCCGGCCTGGCAATATCAAGCCGGCCAGGGTTGTTGGGAAGTCAGCGGGACGTATTGCCAGGGCAAGTCCCTGAGCACCCAGGCAGAGAAAAGGAAGCTGTGCCGTCAATGCGAAGTGTTTCAGGCAACTCTAGTTGAATCGAAGAAATAGCACCCGCGGCCTCCGGGAACTCCGTGAGAACCGCCACCGGGTTGTTCCTTTTGAAACACTGGAAACACCATCACGCTCCTGACGCATGCCCGGAGCGACGAACGGGATTCCCCACCGTAGGATCCAGAGGTTGTCTGATGAGCAACATGGCCAGCGCCAATCACTGTTCTGAACCGCAGTTCCATGACCAGATGCCGGAGATACTATGGGAGCCGATCAGCATTGGCGCTCTCCGGCTGAAGAACCGGATCTTGTTTGCGCCAGTCCAGACTCTTCCGCCGGAAAACGTGTGGCCTGATATGCACCAGACGCACATCATCTTTCATGAGGCGATCGCCCGGGGTGGCGCTAGCATGATAGTAGTGGGCGAGTCGGACGTGACGCCGAACTCGGCCGGTGCGCTGCAAGCTGCGGCCGGAGAGAGAAGGCCCACGAAGGGTATCTGGTCAGACGAAGCCATAGCTGGCTGGAAGAAGCTGATTGATGCTTGCCATCGGTGGGACGCGAAGGTAGTTCCGCAACTCTCGTCGTACGCAGAGTGGCGTCCCCGGATCGCCGGGGTTCGAGGGGGAGGCACGATGGAGCTCGTCGTGCCATCGTGGAAAGAGATCGGCATGACGCCCGAGGTGCTCGAAGAGGAAAAGGCGAATTTCGTTTCGGCGGCACTGAGGGCCAAGAGAGCCGGCGCCGACGGCGTGCAGCTCGCCGGCACCAGAGAAAGCCTCATCGCCACCCTGGTATCGGCGATAAGGAATCCGGGAGTCCCGGGATACAGCGAGGGGCTCAAGGAACGGGTCCGGTTTCCGGTAGAGTGCATCAGGGAGATAAAGGCAACTTGCGGAAGCGACTTCCCCGTTATGATCCGCCTGACCCCTGTGGAGTACATATCCGGAGGCTATGGCGTCGACTACGCCAGGCTGGTCGCCAAGGAGTATGCGGACGCCGGGATAGACATGATCGACGTCGCTCAGGCTGGATTCTCAACGCAGGTCCCGCAGCTTCAGATGGTGGCTCCGCCCGGGACCTATGGCCACTACGCCCGAAACGTGAAGACCTATCTATCTTCGCTCGGTCCTCCCTACGCTCAGGTGACTATTGCCAACGCTTGTCGCATACAAAATCCGTGGCTCGCCGCCTCTCTCATCCGAAATGGCGATTGCGATGCGGTCAGCATTTGCCGGCAACTGTTCATCGACCCGGAATGGCCGATGAAGGTCAAGGACGGTCGTTTCGACGACATTGTCCCGTGCATAGGTTGCGGCTGGTGCTTGAGAAGCTACACCTGTGCCGTAAATCCACACTCGCCATTCTACAAGTCTGCCGAGACCAGGAAGACGTTGACCATGACCAAGGCGACCAAAGTGAAGAAGGTCTTGGTCGCCGGCGGCGGGCTGGCCGGCATGGAGTCGGCCAGAGCTCTCGCCCTCCGAGGACATAAAGTGACCCTCTACGAGAAGGGCAAAGACCTCGGCAGGATGGTCTACGTGCAGAGCCTGGCGCCATTCAGGACTGATGTGGACCTGATGAGACGATATCTTACGACACAGATCAGAAAGCTGGGAGTAGATATCAGGTGTAACCAGGAAGTGAGCGCGGATCTCGTCGCGAAGGAAAAGCCCGATGTCGTCATCGTTGCCACTGGTTGCCGTCCCGAGCTTCCCCGAATACCCGGAATCGAAAAGCACCCTCGCGTGTTGTTGGCCGAAGATGTGCTCCTGGAGAATGTGAGTGTCGGAGAGAAGGTACTGATTATCGATGCCGACCCTGACCATGATCTGGCTAGCCTCGGCAGCTTCACCGCTCAGTTCGTGGCCAGGTCGGCCTGCGTTCGAGACGACGTGGCGATGCACATTCTTCGGTGGAGCCCTCAGCATAGCCCCGAGCAGATAAAGACAATGTCGAACACCCCCGTCGGCCGGAAAGTAACGATGGTGACCAGAAACGACCGGGTGGCCGATGTTCAATATCACCACTATACAACGATGCAGGAGCTACGGAGACTAGGGGTAGATGTGCTGGTCGAGTGTGAGTACAGAGAAATGAACGAAAGAGGCCTTGTGCTGGTCCAGGACGGGCAAGAAAGGTTCCTCGAGGCTGACACGGTAATCACTGCGAACTACGAACCGAATGACGCGCTGTACCGAGAGCTTGAAGGCAAGGTCCCGGAACTCTACCTGGTTGGCGACGCGAAAGGGGTGCAGTTGCAGTTCATCGGCAACATACACGGGCCATACCGGCTGGCTCTCAGAATCTAGGCCGCCCCAACATGAGGCATTCGCCCGTGAGTCTTCCGTCAGACACCGAAGGTTCTAGAGTCGGTTGCATCGAACCCGCGCTACTAGCGGGTGCTTAGTGCATGCTACGTTAAGTTGCACGCACGCAACAAGAAGAGTATTCGTGACCGGTCACTTGTCTCACGCGCCCCAACAAATTCCGGGAGTCACTGTTTGAGCGGATGTAGGATTCGAGTTAGAATGCCCACACGTGGTGTCCCTGCATGAGTTGAAAGCAGCGGCCACCGTGTGGTTACGGGAAGGATGAGCGTCGAATCACACGGACGACGGTCAGTCTCGTTGCCCGCTTGATGTCAGACGCGCGTTAGGCAGGAGTAAGTCTGCAGTCAAGCACGAGGTCCGGCGTCGGGCTATGCTGGCCTGGCAGTGGCTCTTCGAGAAGCGCCGTTAAAGAGAATGCAGCTGAACGAGGCCAGGTGGGCGAGATGACTAAGAAGAACGTAATTGGCAGGAGCGCTGTAGGCATTACACTCGCTCTGCTATCGGGTCTGCTGTTGTTCGGAGGGCCAGTTCTGGCCAGCGTCGCTGGACCGTCGAGGGCCGTGAGCACCCGTCAATTCCAGGCGGCGCCGGCCGTGAGCACCGACAATGCCAGCAGCATTACCAGCAGCGCCGCAATGCTCAACGGCACAATCACAAACATGGCGGACTCGTCGAGCGTTGTCCGTTTCTTCGACTGGGGACCTTCAACTAGCTACGGCCAAGAGATACTCCTCCCGGGGACGGCCAACACGACCGGGACCTTCAGCGCCCCGCTTTACGGCCTGCTGGCCAACACGACCTATCATTTCCGGGCGCGCGTCCTGGGGCTGAGCGGCGGCGGGTATGTCAACGGCGAGGATAAGACATTCACCACATCGCCCCTTCCGCCGGCGCTGCCTTTCCTTCTCAAATGGGGCAAGCTCGGCCCTGGGGACGGCGACTTCAATAGGCCCGACGGGATCGCCATGGACTCCGATGGCAACGTCTACGTTTCTGACGGCAACGGTCGGGTCCAGAAGTTCGACGCCCTGGGCAACTTCGTCCTGAAATGGGGCAGCATCGGCGAGGGCAACGGCCAGTTCTATGGAGCAGTCAGCTTGGCCGTCGACGGGTCGGGCAACGTGTACGCGGCCGACAACAATATGTCCCGCATCCAGAAGTTCAGTGACAATGGCACGTTCCTCGGGATCGTGGCATCCTACGGCAGTCTCGAAGGCCAGCTAAACCGGCCGGAGGGAGTGACCACCGACTCACAGGGCAATCTGTACGTCGCTGACAATCAGAACAATCGGATCCAGAAACTGAGCAATAATGGCAGCTTCCTCGCCAAGTGGGGTACGGTCGGCAGCGGGCCTGGCCAGTTCCGTTATCCCACTGACGTGGCGGTAGACGGCGAGGGCAACGTCTACGTCGCCGACCGGGAGAACTATCGCATCCAGAAGTTCACCAACTCGGGCAATTTTACCATGAGCTGGGACGCCAATCTTCCTGACCAGGGATATCTGGACCGGCCCACCGGGCTCAGCTTCGATGCCGCCTCGAACACACTATATGTCGCCAACTTCGACAACGACCGGATCAACGCCTTTGACCCTGCTGGCGGAGTCGCCGGCAAGTTCGGCTCCACCGGGTCGGCCGCCGGGCAGTTCTCCGGCCCGATCGACGTCGCTGTCGGGCCCCAGGGAGATGTCTATGTCGTCGACCAGGCCAACAACCGCGTGCAGGTGTTCGGACACACACCGCTGGCGCCGGCATCGGTCAGCACTGATCCGGCCAGCGCCATCACCCAGAACACCGTCGTACTTAATGGGACGCTCAACAATCTTCCTGAGGGGACTTCGGGCAATGTGTCATTCGACTGGGGGTCTTCTCCCTCGGTTCTGCCCAATGACACTCTGCCCGTCACGATGACCGGCGGCGGCGGCTATACCGCCAGCCTGACCGGGCTGACGCCGGTGATGCCTTACTATTTTCGGGCGAAACTGACCGTCGGGGCGGTGGCGTCGTACGGCGAAGTCCAGGCGTTCTTCACTCCGCCGCCGCTGCTGTTCAAGCTGGGCGGGTTCGCTAACGGAGACGGCCAGCTCATTACGCCACAGGGGGTGGCCACCGATCCCGCGGGCAACATCTTCGTTTCCGACTCAAGCCTGAGCAAGGTCAAGAAGTTCTCGCGGACAGGCAGTCCCATCACCGAATGGACGCCGCAGGACCCCGGGCCCGGCATTGCCAACTCGCCGCAGGGCCTCGCCGTGGATAACCAGGGCAGCGTTTACGTCATCGACGGGTATGAGATCCAGAAGTTCACCAACGCGGGCGAGTTCGTCACCAGGTGGGGCGGCTATGGAAGCGCCGATGGCCAGTTCAACGGTCTTGTGGCTCTGGCGGTTGACTCCCATGACGTCGTCTATGCCGTTGGCTGGGGCGACGATCGGGTGCAGAAGTTTGACAGTTCCGGCGCCTTCATTGGCAAATGGCGCACCGGGTTCATCCCCTGCGGCATCGCATTGGACGCTTCGCACAACGTCTACATAGCTGAGGTCTCCCACGATCGTATCCACAAGTACAGCGACAACGGTACTCTGATTACCTGGTGGGGTTCGGCGGGAACGGGCGACGGCCAGTTCCAGTTTGCGCAGCCAATGGGGATCGCTGTTGACCGGGACGGCACAGTGTACGTCACTGACGGGAACACCTTCAACAGTGGGCGAATCCAGATGTTCTCGGACAACGGCACTTTCATCGGTACATGGGGTACTCCGGGCAGCGGCGATTACCAGTTCCGCTCGCCGAATGCTCTGGCCATTGATGGCACCGGTCATCTTGCTGTGGTTGACGAGGGCAACTCGCGCGTCCAAGTCTTCGCCATGACGGCAATGCCCGTAGTCACGACCCTGCCCGTTACCAGCCTGACGACGACATCGGCCATCCTCAATGGCGCCGTTATCAGCCTGGACAGCGCGCCTTCGGTCAGTCTTTCGTTCGAATGGGGCCAGGCGGCTGACAGCCTGACCCGAGAGACCCCCGCGGTCTCGGTGAACCACACCGGCGGCTTCAGCAAGCCGATCACCGGGCTGGCGACCAACATCATCTACTACTTCCGGGCGAAGATCGTCGCCGGCGGACTGATAGGCTACGGCGAGGTGCTCCGCTTCGCCACTCCACCACCGTTTCTGTCAAAGTGGGGTTCCCAGGGCAGCAGCGACGGCCGGTTCAGCAACCCGCACGGCATCGCCGTCGATGGCCTCGGCAACGTTTACGTCGCCGACTCATACAACGACCGCATTGAGAAATTCACTGCCTCCGGCCAGTTCATCACCAAGTGGGGGACGACCGGCACTGGAGATGGCCAGTTCCAGTACCCGCTCGGCCTTGCCGTCGACTCGCTTGGCAACGTCTTCGTTGCTGATACCGGCAATGCCCGCGTCCAGAAGTTCACCGCCTCCGGGCAGTTACTGACGAGTTGGGGAACACGCGGTACCGCTGACGGGCAGTTCGATGGCCCCAGCGCGATCGCCGTTGATCAATCCGGCAACGTTTACGTCACCGAGTTTGGCAATGACCGCGTCCAGAAGTTCACCAACTCGGGCGGCTTTCTGACCAAGTGGGGGTCACTGGGTGGCCCGGATATCCGCTTCGACTCGCCGTCTGGCATCGCCGTCGACCCGTCAGGTCTTGTGTACGTAGTCGATTCCTACACTGAGTGGGTCCAGAAGTTCACTCCTACGGGCGAGCTGGTCGGTAAGTGGGGCTCGGGCGGCTCGGGGGATGGCCAGTTCCAGAGTGCCTTCGATGTCGCCATTGACGCCGCCGGCAACGTGTATGTCGTCGATGCCGGCAACCACCGTGTCCAGCGGTTCACCGGTTCGGGCGAGTACCTCGCCCAATGGGGCTCGTCGGGCACGGGCGACGGGCAGTTCTATGATGTCTACGGAATAGCGGTCAGTCCGACCGGGAATGTCTACGTGGTCGAGGGCAACAGCAACAACCGGGTCCAGGTATTCGGCTTCACCGTGCTGGCGCCGGCAGTGACGACGAGCTTCGCCTCCAGCGTGACTCCGCAAGCCGCCGTTCTCAACGGCGTGTTGAACAGTCTCGGCGGGTCGGGTTCTGCCGACGTATCCTTCGAGTGGGGCACTTCCGGCGACAACCTCAGCCAGCAGACGACGCTAGTCTCGACCAGTCACACCGGCAGCTTCACCGCCAGCATTAGTGGTCTTGCGGAGAACACGACCTACTACTTCCTGGCCAAGGCGGTCCGGTCCGGGGTGGCGTCCTTTGGATATGTACTGAGCTTTCCCACACCCGGGCCGCTGGCGGTCATCACCGGCGACGCCATCCAGGTGGCCGCCAGTGGAGCGCAGCTGATCGGGAACCTGGTGTCTCTCGGTGGCGCCGCCTCGGTGAACGTCTCTTTCGAATGGGGACAGTCGCCGGGGAGCTTGACACAAGAGACACCGGCCATTCCGATGGCGGCTACAGGGACATACCGCGCCGATCTGACGGGCCTGGCTACCACGACCTACTATTTCCGGTCTAAGGCGGTCTCCGGCGATAAGGCCGTGCTGGAGACAGTGCACAGCTTCACGACGCCGCCACCTTTCCTCTTCGTCTTCGGCGGCTTCGGTAGCGGTGACGGCATGCTGATCGACCCGAAGGGAATCACCATTGACTCCGGTGGAAACGTCTACGTGGTCGACGAGCTCAACTTCTGCGTCCAGAAGTTCACCGCTAACGGCACGTTCGTGACCAGATGGGGAAGTCAGGGCGCGGGCAACGGTCAGTTCAACCGGCCGCAGGGCATCGCCGTCGACGGAGCCGGCAATGTCTACGTCGCCGACGCGGACAATCACCGCATTCAGAAGTTCACTGCCTCCGGGGAATACGTTACTCAGTGGCCCTCGTCCACCGTCGAGGATGGGCCGTACGCCGCACCCGCTGGCATCGTCGTCGACTCCAGCGGGAACATCTACGTGGCGGACACCATCCTGGAGCGCGTCGCCAAATTCTCCCCCTCGGGCGAGCTTGTCACAAAATGGGGCTCCCAGGGAATCGACGATGGACAGTTCAATCACCCCTGCGGGATGGCGATTGACTCGGCCGGCACTCTCTACGTTGTGGATTCGTACGGCAACCGGATACAGAAATTCAGCGACAACGGTACGTTCCTCGGCAAGTGGGGCGCCTACGGACAGGCAAACGGCGAGTTCTTCGACCCGAACGCCATTGCCATTGACGCGTCGGACGTTGTCTACGTAGCCGACATGGCGAACTACCGGGTGCAAATGTTTACCCGGGCCGGCGTCTTCATCTACGGGTGGGCGTCTTCGCCCCTCGGCTGGGGTGACGGCCAGTTCGGCCAGCCAGTCGGCATTGCCGTCCATTCCGGCAACATCTACGTTCTGGGCAGCGGCCGCGTGCACGTCTTTGGGTTCACCAACCCGATGTCGGTTGCGACCGGCAACGCCACTGACGTGACCTTCAACTCCGCCGTACTGAACGGCGAACTGATCAGTCTTGGCACCTCAGCCAACGTAGGCATCTCCTTCGAATGGGGCCTGACTGCCGACTGCGACAATGAGACCAGCCTAGTGAGCTCCAACCAGACCGGGGCGTTTTCGGTGAATGTGACCGGACTTGCCCCGGCGACCACCTACTACTTCCGCGCGCGGGCAGCTGGCAATGGCACCGTGTTCGGCGCAGTGAGAAGTTTCAACACGCGGGGCCCGCTGGCGGTTGTAACCGGCCCCGCCGAGAATGTTGGACCCTTTGGAGCGCGGCTGAGTGGCAATCTGACTGGCACGGGATTGGGGCCGTCGGTCAGTGTCTGTTTCGGCTGGAGCCGGACGGCCGGAGGTCCGTACTCGTTTACGCCGGCGCAGTCCGTGGACTCGACCGGCCCGTTCAGCGTTAACCTGGGTAGCCTTTCGGCGAACACGACGTACTACTTCCGTGCCCGCGCTGACGGTGACACTTCAGTCGCCGGGGACGAGATGAATTTCAAGACCCTGGTGCCGGTTCGCCCTTCGGTCATGACGCTCACCGCAGGCGGCATCACCCACGCTACTGCAACCTTGAGCGGCAACGTGACCTCCCTGGGTACCGCGCCGTCGGCCAACGTCTCGTTCCAGTGGGGCACCGCCTCGGGGCATCTCGACAGGGAGACAGCGCTCTACGCGACCGTTTCGACCGGCTTGTTCAACGCCAGTCTGTCGGGTCTGACCGCCAGCACCACCTACTACTTCCGGGCGAAGGCCGATGCAGGTCCTCACGGGGCCGCATATGGCGAGGAGATGAGTTTTGCCGCGACCGCTGCCCCACCGACGGGCGGCGGCCTCGGTGGTTTTGGCGGCGGCGGCGGTGGCGGCCCAACCGGACCGGGCGTGACGAACCTGACCATCTACACCAACGACGAAGGCCTCTTCAACCTGGCCGCCACCCCCAAGTCGGACGACAGCAAAGCCATCCTGAGCATCGCCAAGGGAGTTCGGGCCCGCACCAAGGACGACAGCCCACTGAAGAGCGTGAAGATCGTTCCGTTCGACAATCCGCCCGCGGCGCCCACGGGCAGTAACCTGATCAGCCTTGTCTACGAGATCACACCCGCCGGGGCGGCTTTCAATCCCGGAATCAGCCTGACGCTTCTGTACGATCCCGCGAGCCTGCCGGCTAACACGGACGTCGATAACCTGTCGATCGCCGTGCTGAACACGACGGAATCGCGCTGGGAGCTGCTCAAGAGCGTCGTGAACAAGACGGACGCCAGCGTCACGACGACGATCGAGCATCTCAGCGTATATGCGATCATTGGCAGGATCGTCGTTCCGCCGCCACCCCCACTGCCACCAGCGCCAGCCAGTTTCACGATCTCGGATCTGACCGTGTCGCCGGCGACCATCATCGCAGGGCAGTCAGTGACGATCTCGGCAAAGGTCAACAATACCGGCGGCACTGGCGGAGAATGCTCGGTAACGCTCAAGATGAATGACGTCGAGACAGACACCAAAGAGGTCTCGGTGGCGGCCGGCAGCAGCGAGACCGTCTCCTTCGCGGTGAGTGGGAGCGCCGCCGGCAAATACGACGTGGATGTTAGTGGTGCGACCGGTTCGTTCACCGTTACACAGCCGGAGACGATGGTCACCACGATGCCGGTGCAAACGCCGACAACCGGCAGTCCGCCTGCGAAGGGACTCAGCGCGGTGCTGGTAGTCGTGATCGTGCTCGGGGTGCTGTTCATCGCTGGCTGCGTTCTGGTGATCATCCGACTGAAACGCTGACCCAACACGGTAGCGTTTGCGAAGCATGAATGACCGCCGAACGAGTCTTCGGCGGTCATCTGTTTGTGATCCGGTATCCGCCGCGAAACACAAACTCTTCTGGAGCGAAACCCCATCCGGGAGGCTTTCTTGTTCTTTTCGGTTCTTGGAGCCCACCGCCAGGAGGCTTCGTAAACACTCTATATCTTCTGGACTTACCAAAATGACTTTTCGTGACCCGCGGGGCATCAGAATCCGAGTGATCGTGATCTGGCACGAGTCTGAGTACGGTGACCAC
>Ga0153916_10003907_pt1 | contig 11177 bp, 10 predicted proteins | sample Opewatmetagenome_FD_109642 | JGI IMG/M metagenome (GOLD analysis project Ga0153916, IMG submission 109642) | Freshwater wetland microbial communities from Ohio, USA - Open water 3 Core 3 Depth 4 metaG | ecosystem: Environmental > Aquatic > Freshwater > Wetlands | place: USA: Ohio, Lake Erie...
AACACCGGATCCTCGTCAGGTTCCCAGGATCCACGGCTCGATGGGGGTCCGCGAGAGGCACTCCGCACCGCTCTCGGTCACCACCACGGGCCGCTCGAAGCGCATGCCCCCGACGCCGGGCAGGTTGCAGGTCAGCGCCATGATCTCGAGGAAATTCGGCTGCATCACGAAGTCCGGCTCGCTCACGTAGGGCATGTAGACGTCGGTGAATGAAGGGTACCACTCGTTGCCGAAGTGGCCGATGCCGTGGCCGAACCCCCGGATCATCCCGCCCCATCCGTTTTCATCGACGAACCGCCGCGTCTCGACGGCAACGGCGCCGATGGTGCGGCCCGGCTTCATGGCCTCCAGCAGGAACGTGCAAGTTCGCACGTAGGCGTCGATCACGCGCCGCTGCTCTGCGGTGGGCGGGCCCAGCACCGCGTTGTGGGAGACGTCGCCCAGCATGAGCGCGTACATCCCGTGGATGTCCAGCAGCAGGAACTCGCCCCGCTGCACGAGCTTGCGGGTGGCCGGCGTGCAGGCGCCCGTCCACGTGCGGTGCCCGGAGGCGATCTCCTGGCCCCCGGTGAAGGTCCACGCGAACTCGCTGCCGCAGTCGCGCAGCACGCGCTCCGCGACGCCGGCGATCGCGGTCTCCGTCATGCCGAGCCGCACCTCGCTCCGCAGGGCTTCCTGAGCGGTGTCGCACATGGCGGTGGCCTGGCGCATCAGCTGCACCTGCTCGGGCTCCTTGATGAGCATGAGCCGGTCGGTCACCGGCGTGAGATTCACGAACTCCGCCCGTGGGCAGCCACGCTCCAGGATGCGGTATTCCTCCAGGGTGATGTTGCCCTCGGGCAGGTACCACGAGTAGCCGCCCTCGAATCCGATCCGGCCCGCGTGGAGGTGGAGCTCGCCGAGCCGCCGCACCACCATCTCCATCAGCGGCACGCGGGCGTAGGCAACCACGTTCTTGAGCCACCCCTCCTCGGCCACGCGCACGGCGTCCATGGAGACGGTGAAGAGCTGCGCCTCCCCGTCGGCGGGGATCACCACGGCGCTGCGCCACGGGACGAAGGCGCCGGAGACGTGAGTGATGGTCTTGAGCCGCGTGCCGACGAGGACGTCGATGCCCTGTCGAGCCAGCTCTGCCTGGAGGGTCCGGACGCGCTTGGGGAAATCGATGTGGACCTGCACGGATGCCTCCTCAGACCGCGAGGTACTCGTCGCGGAGCGTCGTGTCAGCCTCGAACTCGGCCACCGTTCCCGCGAAGCGGACGTGGCCCTTGTCCAGGATGCAGACCCGCTCGCTGAGCGCCAGGGCGAGAATCAGGTTCTGCTCCGCCATCAGGATGGTCATGCCGCCCGCCTTCAGCGCGCGGATCTGCTCGCTGAGGGCGTCCACCACCAGGGGGGCCAGACCTTCCGACGGCTCGTCCAGGATGAGCAATCGTGGATTGCCCATCAGGGCGCGCCCGATGGCGAGCATCTGCTGCTCGCCGCCCGACAGATATCCGGCCCGGCGCGCGTCGAGCTGCTCGAGAATGGGGAAGGTCGCGTACACGCGCTCGACGCCCCACGCCGAAGCGCCGCGTGCGCCCCGGCGGGCGACCTCCAGATTTTCCCGCACCGAGAGGTCCCCGAACAGCCGCCGCTCCTGGGGTACGAACGCGATTCCCTGCCGCACCACGCGATACGGGGCCCAGCCGGTGATGTCCATCCCGTCGAAGACGACGTGTCCGCCCTGGGGCGGGGTCAGGCCGATCAGGCTCCGGAGCGTGGTCGTCTTGCCGACCCCGTTCCGCCCTAGCAGGCACACCGCCTGCCCGGCGTCCACGGTGACGGTGACGCCAAAGAGCACCTGGCTCAATCCGTAGGCCGTGTACAGATCGCGCGCCTCGAGGATCACCGGGTCAGCGCTTCCCGAGGTACACGCGCTTGACCTCGTCGTTGCGCCGCACCTCGTCCGGCGCGCCCTCGGCGATGATCCGTCCCTGGTGGAGCACCCGGATCCTCTGGGCGACGCTGAAGACCACACCCATGTCGTGCTCGGTGAACAGCAGGGTGAGCCTCCGGTCTCGCGCGATCCGCGCGACCAGCGCCATGCTGCTCCGGGTCTCCTGGGGCGACATGCCCGCCGTGGGCTCGTCCAGCAGGAGCATCTCCGGCTTCAGCGCCAGCGCGATCCCCAGCTCGAGCTGCTTCTGGTCCCCGTAGGAGAGGCTCCCGCTCGCCTCTGCCGCTCGTCCGGCCAGGCCCACGTCCTCGAGGATGGCCATGGTGCGCTCCCGCCCGAGGTCGCGCGCGCGGCTCCACATCTCCTGCGCCCGGCCCTCGTGGGAGAGGATGGCCACCTGGACGTTCTCGAACACGGACAGGCGCGGGAAGATGTTGGTGCGTTGGAAGGACCGCGCCAGGCCCAGCCGGCAGATCGCGTGTGGCGGCCGCCCGGTGATGTCCCGGCCCTTGAAATTGACGTGGCCGGCGTCGGGGACCAGGTGCCCGGTGATCACGTTGAAGAGCGTGCTCTTTCCCGCCCCGTTGGGGCCGATGATCGCCGCGATCTCCCCGGGCTCCACACGCAGGCTCACTCCGATCAGGGCCTGGAACCCGCCGAAGGCCTTGGCCACCCCGCACACCTCAAGCACGGGTCGCCCCCGCCGGCCTGCCCGCGCCCCGCCATCCCAGAAAGATCCGCGTCACGCCCCCGGGGAATACGTAGATCAGCGCGAGAAGAACGATGCCCAGCACGATGGGCCAGTATTCCGTGTACGACGTCACCACCGAGTTGAGGACGATGAGGATCCCCGCGCCCAGTGCCGGCCCCAGGAAGACGTGCGGCCCGCCGAGGAGCGTCATGAGGAGCACCTCGGCGGACTTGGTCCAGAACGCGTACTCCGGGAAGGCGCCGCGGGTGAATAGGGCAAACATCCCGCCTGCGAGCCCGGAGACGGCGCCCGACAGCGCAAAGGCAGTGAGCTGGGTGCGCTTGACGTTGATCCCGACGAACTCGGCCCGCTCGGCGTTCTCCCGGATGGCGAGCAGGGTGCGGCCGAACGGGGCCTGCACGATGCGCCAGAGCACGGCGACCACGATAACGCTGACGCCGGCGACGAAGCTGTAGAAGATCCGCGGACCGATGAGCCAGGCAGGAACGGGGACGCCAATGAGCCCGTTGTCGCCTCCCGTCAAGCTGTACCACTTGTGCGCGGTGGCCCACACGATCTGCGAGAAGGCCAGCGTGAGCATGGAAAAGTAGATGCGCGTGAGGCGCACGCAGAAAAAGCCGATGACCGCGGCCACGACCGCGGCGACGACGGGGGCGGCCAGGAAGGCCACGACGAAGGGCGCCTCCGTCTTCTTGAGCAGGAGCCCGTAGGTGTAGGCGCCCACCCCGAAAAAGGCCGCATGCCCGAACGAGACCATGCCGGCATAGCCCATCAATACATTGAAGCCGATGGCGAACAGCCCCATGATCAGGATCTCGACGGACAGGAGCAGGTAGAACTGCGGCAGTGCGAGTGGCACCGCGAGCAGCGCGGCTCCCGCTACCGCCCGGACGACCCACCGGCCCTCCATCGCCGCGCTCACCCCCGCGTCACGGGTCGGCCCAGCAGGCCCCAGGGGCGGATCACGAGGACGACCGCCATCAGGATGTAGACGAACACGATGGCGAAGCGCGGGAAGAAGAGGATGCCGAACGCGTTGAGCTGGCCGATGATGAGCGCGCCCAGGAGCGTCCCACCCAGGCTGCCCATCCCGCCCACCACCACGACGATGAAGGATTCGACGATGACCTCCACGTCCATCCCGGGGTAGATCGCCCCGATGGGCGCGGCCAGTCCCCCCCCGAGCCCGCCGAGCCAGGCGCCCAGCATGAAGACGCCGGTGAACAGGCCCGTGACGTTGACCCCGACCACGCCCACCATCTCCCGGTCATTGGCGGCGGCGCGGACGAGGCGGCCGAACTGCGTCCTGCGCAGCAGGAGCCAGAGGCCGAGGGCCACCAGCGGCCCGACCGCGAGGACGAAGAGATTGTAGGTCGGGAAGTCCCGCCCCGCGATGTCCACCGACCCCGCGAGCAGCGCGGGACGAGAGCCCGAGCGGTTATCCGCTCCCCACGCGAGCTTGACAAGGTCGCTGATGACGAGCACGAGGGCGTAGGTCACGAGGAGCTGGTCCAGCTCCTCGCGCCGGTACACCGGCCGGAGGAAGACGGATTCGATGATCCCGCCGACGAGGGCGACCCCGATCGAGCCCAGGATCAGCGCGACCCAGAAGGCGGCGGGAGAGCCCACGAACCAGAAGGCGATGGTGTAGCTCAGGTAGGCGCCCAGCATGTAGAGCGATCCGTGGGCGAAGTTGAGGACGCCGAGCACGCCGAAGATGAGCGAGAGCCCCGAGGCGATGAGGAACAGGAGCATGGCCTGGGTGAGGCCGTTGAGACACTGCACGGCGAGAAAGCCGGGATCCGCGAGGGCGCTCAGGTCAGGCATGAACGATGGCCCGCGGAGGACGGGCCATCCTCCGCGGGCCCAGGCGATCGCACGCTGGGCGGGGCCTTACTTGGCGGCCCGCAGTGCCTTGATCTCGTCCACGGGCCGGAGCGTCTTCTCGCCGCCGATGAACTGCACGTTGCCCATGATGGGGAACGGGAACTCCGGCACCCGCTTGAGCCGGCCCCAGTACTGGCCCTTGGTGGCCTGGTGGTCGTAGGCCCGCATGGTGAGCGGCCCGATGGGCGTCTCGATCGTCAGGCCCTCGAGGGCGTCGATGACCTTCTCGGTATCCGCGCTCTTGGCCTTGCGGATCGCCTCGGCGAGGAAGTACGTCCCCACGTACCCGAAGAAGGCGCCCGCCGGTGGCAGGTCACCGGTCTTCGCCTTGTACTTGGCGACGAACTCCCGGTTGGCCGGCGTGTCCGGGTAGTAGACGGCGTAGTTCGACGAGCCCCAGATGCCCTCGGGTGTCTCGGCTCCCAGCGGCACGAGGACGTCCAGGTCGGCCGCCGCGATGTTCATGTACTCGGTCTTCGTGAAGAAGCCGTAGGGCTTGGCCTGCTTGATGAAGGCGATGGCGTCGCCGCCCCACAGCGAGGAGTAGACCATCTCGGGCTTGGCCTGGAGGAGCGCGTTGACGTGGGAGGTGAAGTCGCGCTCGCCGAACTTGGGCCAGGCCTCGGCGACGACCTGGACGCCGGGCTTGAGCGTCTTGAAGTAGCTGAGGAAGTCGTCGACCAGCCGGTGCCCGTACTCGTAGTCGGGGCCGATGACCGCGTAGCGCTTGAACGGCTGGTTCGCCATCAGGATCGCCGCGGCCCGCCCCTCGATCACGGTGTTGGACGCCGACCGGAAGACGTAGCGGTGCCCCTTTTCCTCGGTGAGCGCGGCGGTCTTCGCGATGGTGTTGAGGTAGATCTTCTTGTACTCCTTGGCCACTTCCGAGATCCCCAGGGCCACCCCGCTGTGAATGACGCCCATGAGGAAGTCCGCCTTCTCCTTGACGATCAGCTCGCGCGCCTCGCGGACACCCACGTCGGGCTTGGACTGATCGTCTCGGATCACGAGCTGAAGCTTGCGCCCCAGCACACCGCCCTTGGCATTGATCTCGTCCACCGCGATCTCATGGCCGGTGATGGCCGGCTTGGTGTAGGGGGCGGCGGCGCCGCCGAGTCCGTAGATGACGCCGATCTTGATCGGCTCCTGCTGGGCCGGGACCGGGAGCGGGAGCGCGCTCCACAGGATCAGGAGACCCGAGAGTACCGCCCCCGCGACAGCCGCGAATCGCTTCATGGTGTCCTCCCTCGTCCTTCGGTGACGACCATCGCCTTCGCTCGACCAGCCCGCGTTGCCATGCGAAATCGGCAAGGGCCATCAGACTACGCGGCCCGGCCGGCAGTGTCAATGACGCGATCGCCCTCAAAACAAGTGCTGCCGACCCTCGCCTTCGCCCCGGTGACGCGAGCAATGCCGGGTGTCAGGCTGGGGCCGGAAGGGCACGCCGTCGTCCGGATTCGAACGCCCAAAAATCCGATGACTCGCGTCAGTCTAGCCAGTCTTCCTCCTTGAGCTTCCTGGGCAGGTAGGTCTTGGTCAGGTAGCGAAAGTCCTTATTGGCCAGCGCATCGAGCTCGTACTTGAGACCGGACGCGAGCATCCGCTTGATCTCCTCCTGCCAGGGCTTCTTCTGAAACCAGCGGTACTTGAGCAGCTCCTTGGCCCGGCTGATGTCCTTGTCGTTGAGCTTGATGCCGACGTTGCGCGGGAGGCCGTAGGCGTCGGGATCGGCGCTGGACAGCCCGATGAACTTGGCCTTGGGAATGGCCATCCGCTCGCTCTCGAACGCGAGGTTGATCGATCCCTGCTTGACGACCGAATAGATGTAGTAGCCCCAGGGGTCGTTGTCGACGAGGACGTACACGGGGATCTTGTACTCCTCGTGCAGGCGACGGGCCAGGCGCCGGACGCCCCGGGGCGGCTGGCCGTTTCCGGTCAGGAGGACGCAGTTGTACCGGCGCCAGAACTTGTCCTCCGAGAGGCGGTTCCACTGGGTGCCCTTCTCGACGAGCAGGACGAAGTCCGCCGTGCAGCGGCGGATCTCGATGAAGTCGGGCTCCACGATGGAAGGCACCGAGTAGCCGCCCTTGCCCAGGCGCGCGCAGTCCACCCGGTCGCCGTCGTCGCCGAACACGACGGGCCCCACGATGCTGCCGGCATTCTCGGCGCGCACATGAAGCTCTTCGCGAAGCGCCGCGAGTGAGACTTCGAGGTCCTCGATCAGCGGGTCGGACTCGTTCTGGTTATCGAACGTGTTCTCGTGCGAGCCCTTCATCGTGTGCTTGGTGCGGTAGTAGATCTCCCTCAGCGAGGTCGTGAGGTCGGCCCGCTGCAGCTCCGACAGGGCGTCGGCCACCAGCACCGTCTGCATGAACTTCTTCGCCATCCCGACGTTGAAGAACGTGCGCGCCTGCTTGCGCTTTCCCATCTCGATGATGCCGCGCTTCTCGTTGAAGGTCACGTTGGCCAGGCTGCGCACCGGGATCGACAGCGTCGGGTCCCGGCGAAGCTCGGCGGCGGTGATGACAGCGTCCGCCACGCTGATGAGCTTCTTCTCGACCGCTCCGGTTTTCTTGGGCTTTGCCCGCGCCATGGCTATTTCTTTCTCTTGCTGCGCTTGGGCGCCTTCGTCTTGCGCTTCGCCGCTTTGGTCGGATGGGCCGACCTGGCCTTGCCTTTGTCTTTCGGTCGCCGCGGCGCGCGCTTCAGAGGTTCCGGCCGGGCCTCTTCAGGCGGCGAGACATCGCCCGGCGCGGCGCCCGGCAACACCGGCGCCTCCCCCTCGGGGCCTTCGGGGGTGACGATGATCGAGTGTGGGAGGCCTTCCGGCCCGCTCTCGCGGCTCAGGATCGCGTCGGTTTTCTCGCCACCGGTGCGCTTCGCGGCAATCTTCTCCAGCTGGGCCTTGAGCTTTTCCTTGGACAGCTTGCCGCCCTTCAGCCGGGCGCAGGCCTCCACGACCTCTTCGATGTAGAGCTCGAAGATGTTGCGCCGGCGGAACTCGCTCTTGGCCCGCTCGCGCCGCCGCAGGAACATGCCGAGGCGCCGCCCGCATTCCTGGAGCGCGAGCTTGATCTCCTTCCGGATCTCGTCGTAGTCGGCGATCGCTTCCTTGGACTCGCTGGTGAACGGCACCCAGACCGAGGCCATGTGGACGAACACGACCATGGGGCCGGCCGGGAGCGCGCCCCTGGACTGGGACACGCCGTAGTTCCGCCAGGCCGTCTCGAGCGCGGCCTTGAAGGTCGCGCAGGCCGACTGCTGGTAGAGGAGCGGGACGCGGTTGGCGTAGCGAATGACGCGGGCCAGCTCGCTGTCGTCCTCCCGCTGCTCGCCTTCGGCCAGCGGCGCCGCGGGCGCCTCTGGAACGGCCGGCGCCTGGTCCGGCCCCTTGCCAAAAGCCAAGCCCGCTTCGATCACGAACGGGTTGCCGCGGTACACCGACGGCGGCCGGGTCACCGCCGTGTAGAACTCGCCCTTGATCTGCTTGTAGAGGCCGTGGAGGATCGCCTTCTCGCCGATGGGCGAGATGCAGTTCGCCGGCGGCGCCATGATTTTCGTCGCCTGGATGGCCTTGTAGAGCGCCTCGGCGTCGGCGCCGTGGATGTTTCGCGGCCGCGCGTCCGGCGACAGCTTGGCCGTCCGGCAGATCTCCTGGGCCACGGCCGGGGAGACGCGGCTGAAATCACCCGAGAGAAAGCCCGAGAGCCAGTGGCTCCGGGTGTCGTGGAGCATTCTCAGCAAGATCCCGAGCTCTATGCCGTAGGGATGCGGCTTGATCTCGCGGGGCTGGGGCGGCAGCTCGTCGATCGTCCGCGGATACTCCCGGGTCTCCCCCTCCGGCGTGTGGTAGACGAGCTTCACGTGCGGATTGGCGATGGCGACCTGCTCGAGAAACTCGTCCACCGAGGCGCGGCCCTTCTGATAGCGCCCCTCGATCTCGAGCGTCACCTGCGTGCCGCGTTCGTGGTTCCAGTCGATCTTCCGGCTCTCGAAGATCCTGGGTTCGTTCTTCTTGGTGTCGATCTGGACCTCGAAGTAGTGGGCCGCCGCCCGCGCGCCGGTGCTCGAGATGATCTGCACCGGCTTGCCGGTCGTCAGCTGGGCGTACATGCCGGCCGCGGAGATGCCGATCCCCTGCTGGCCGCGGCTCATGCGGAGGCGGTGGAACTTCGAGCCGTAGAGGAGCTTGGCGAAGATCGGCGGAATCTGCTGGCGGACGATGCCGGGCCCGTTGTCGGTGACCGTGACGCGGAAGCGGGTCGCCTGGCTGGCCGGCGGCGGCGCCGCCCCGTCGCTCGACGCGACCTCCAGCCTGACGACGACCTCCGGCAGGATACCCGCTTCCTCGGCCGCGTCGAGCGCGTTGTCGACCGCTTCCTTGACGCAGGTGAGGAGTGCCTTTCTCGGGTTGTCGAAGCCGAGCAGGTGGCGGTTCTTGGTGAAGAACTCGGAAACGGAGATGTCCCGCTGACGCGAGCCCATCTCCGCGGCGGACACGGCGGCTTTCGGCTCGGCGGTCGGGGCCTTGGCGAGTGCGGTGACCATCTCCCTCCTTGATATCAGACCCGCGCTCGCGATCACACTCTTATGTGGTCCCGGCCACCCGCTGTCGTCATCGCGTGGCGGCGTGGAATGCCGACAGGACGGAGTCGGCGGCGATGCGGTCGGCCGAGAGGCTCGCAAGCGCGGCGCGCACCAAGGTGAGGTCCCGCGACGCCCACGCCAAGCCGAGCGCTACCCGCAACTCCGCCGGCGTCAGCAGGACGGCCTGATCCGCGCGAAGGCATTCGAGGACCCGCGGGCCGACAAACGCCCGGTGAAGCGACAGACACAGGTCGCGTGCCTGGGAGGTCGTCAGCACGGCCCGTTCAGCGGGGGTCATTCCTGCCCCTCGAGCAGAGCGATGTCGGCGATGTCCTGTGGCGAGCCTCGCAGCCGCTTGAGACCGATCAGCCCGGAGCGTGAAACCACCGTCACGGAATGGCCCTCCCATTCGGTGTTGATGCGCGTCTGCCATGCACGCTCGGTCGCGCCTGGCCGGACCTCGATCACGCCGAGCAAGAGCACCTCTGGGTCCCCGGGGACAATCTTGGTGAGCCGATGCATCACGACCTCGCCCTCGGTCAACAGTGCCGGTGTCCGCTCGCGTCGAACGAACCCGCTCGGCAAGAGCGCATCGGTGATCGACGCGACGGCGGCCTGGGGCGCCAGGAGGTCGATGTCGATCGTGGCCCTCGGGCGCGCGTGGATGGACATCGCGATTCCCCCGCAGATCGCGTACGGGACCCGAGCGGCGCCGAGGGCGGCCACAATGGTTCGAAATTCCTCGAAGAGGTTCGGCATGCCCGCCTCGGGGGGAGCGTAACACGGCAAGCGACAGGAGAACGATCGATCAGGCGGGTTTCGAGCGCGTGGGCGCGGAGGAGACCTTGACCCTCAGCGCCCGGCCCGCCGACAGCACAGCCAGGGCGGACAGGATCGCCAGCGAGACGAGAATCGGCCGGTAGCCTCCCCACGCCAGGTAGGCGAGGCCGATGCTCAGCGGCGCGACGGCGCGGGCCAGCGTGGACCACACCGACAGCGCGCCCGCGATGGCGCCGTAGTGGGTGCGGCCCCACAGCTCGGCGACGAGCGTCGCCCGCACGAGGGTCGCCATGCCGTTGCTGATTCCGAAGCAGGCCACGAAGGCGAAAAGGCCGGCGGTGCCCGGCACGCCCCACAGGATGAGGAAGGCCAGGCTCTGGCTCGCGAGGATCAGCATCGTCACCGCGCGCGACGACAGGCGCGTGCGCAGCGGCGCGAACACCAGCCGGCCGGCCACCTGCATCGCGCCCACCAAGCCGATCACGGTCGCCGCGAAGGTCGGCTTGTAGCCCCACTCGATCAACATGGGGACGGAGTGCAGGCTGATGCCGGCGTGCGCGAACGCCTGGATCAGGAATGCGAGGGCCAGGAACCAGAAGGTGGCGGTCCGGAGCGCCGCCCGGGCGTTGACGTCCGGCGGCTCGCCGTCTCCACGCTTCGCGGTGGCCTCGCGCGCGTGCTCGCCATCGTCGGCCGGGCCGCCGCGCAGCAGGAAGGCGTGCATCGGGATCGTCGTCGCTCCGAGGAAGGCCGCCAGCACCAGTACCGCCTGGCGCCATCCGAGCGAGGCGGCCAGCATGCTCGCGATGGGATTGAAGATCGTGCTCGCGAGCCCGGCCGCGAGGGTCAGGATGGTGAAGGCTCGCTCGCGGTCGTGCACGAACCACTTGGCGAGGACGGCGAAGGCCGGCTCGTACAGCACGGCCGCCATCGTCACGCCGACGGCCGCCCAGATGAGGTACAGGGCGGGCAGACTCTCGACGCGCGCCCAGGCCACCATGAGGGCGGCGCCCGCGCACGAGCCGAGCGTCATCATGAGGCGGGCGCCGCCGCGATCGACCCAGCGCCCGGCGGGGACGGCGCCGATGGCCGACACGAGGAGAGCGATGGAGAAGGCCGCCGTGCTCTGGGCGCGCGACCAGCCCATCTCGCGCTCCATCGGGGCCAGCAGGATGCCGAAGGCGTAGTAGAGGATGCCCCACGAGATCGTCTCGGTCACCGACAGGGTCGAGACGATGACCCAGCGGTATGTTGACGTTTTCTGCATCGTCG
>Ga0153916_10003908_pt1 | contig 11175 bp, 8 predicted proteins | sample Opewatmetagenome_FD_109642 | JGI IMG/M metagenome (GOLD analysis project Ga0153916, IMG submission 109642) | Freshwater wetland microbial communities from Ohio, USA - Open water 3 Core 3 Depth 4 metaG | ecosystem: Environmental > Aquatic > Freshwater > Wetlands | place: USA: Ohio, Lake Erie, Old...
ACCCGGGCGAATCCGGGCGAATACGGTATCGCCGGGCCAGATCTATTTCGCCGGCGGCGTCTGGCAAAAACGGGAACAGGAAGGCAACCCCATGTACCAGAAAGCGCTGAGCAAGATCCGCCTGGGACGCTTCGGGCGACCGCAGGACGTCGCGAACGCAGTCGCGTTCCTTGCAAGTCCCGCAGCCGGCTTCATCAGTGGCGCCAATCTGGTGGTCGATGGAGCCTTCACGCGCCGCGTCAACTGACTCGAATCATGCCCGCAAAGATCCGCGACCGGCTCCTCGCTCAGCGCGTCGTTCCCGTACTGCGGCTCGCGAGCGCAGAACTCACTGAGCGCGCCGTCGCCTGTCTTGCCGATGCGGGATTTGCCGGCGTCGAGATCACGATGACAACGCCCGATGCCGTCGGTTTGATCCAACGACTTGCGCGCAGCCTCGCACCGGCTGTCATCATCGGCGCAGGTACGGTGCTGGATTTGGAGTCGGCGCAGCGTTGCCTGGACGCGGGTGCGAGATTCTTGGTGTCGCCGTGCTACGTCCCGGGTGTAGCGGCGATGGCGCATGCGGCCGCGGGCGCGGCATTGGTCGGCGGCTTTACACCAGGCGAAATTCTCGCCGCGCACAGAGACGGGGCCGACATCGTAAAGGTCTTTCCCGCGTCTAGCGGAGGACCCGAGCACGTGCGCGCGCTGCACGCGGTATTTCCGGACATTCTCCTTTGCCCGACAGGTGGCGTTTCGCTGCAGAATCTGCAAGCGTATTTCGCAGCCGGCGCAGCGCTGGTAGGCGTCGGCAACAACATCCTCGAGCAGGACGCGCTCGCGTCCGGCGACAGAGCGCGCGTTGTCGCCCATGCGCAGCGGTTTCTTGAACAAGAGGCGTCTGCCACGTGATCGATATCGTCTGCATCGGCGAGGCGATGGTCGAGTTCAACCAGACCCGCCCCGGCGAGCCGAATTACCTCCAGGGCTTCGGCGGTGACACCTCGAACGTAGCGATCGCCGCAGCCCGCTCCGGCGCGCGCGCCGCATACGTCACGCGCGTCGGCGACGACGAGTTCGGCCGCCTGCTAATCGGTTTGTGGCAACATGAGAATGTGGACGTGCGCGCTGTCGCTGTCGAGCCGGGGGCGCATACGGGCGTGTATTTCGTTCGTCACACCGGGCAAATACATGTCTTCGATTACCTGCGCGCCGGTTCCGCGGCGAGCCGAATGCGGCCCGATGGCCTGCCCATCACGTTGATCCGCGATGCAAAGCATGTCCATGCGTCGGGAATCAGCATGGCAATCTCGTCATCGGCTGCCGATTCGGTGTTGGCGGCATTCGATACTGCACAATCGGCTGGCGCGAAGGTCTCATTCGATGCCAACCTTCGGCTCAGACTTTGGCCGCTTCCGCGAGCCCGCGCGCTGATTGGCGAGGCAGCCGGCATGGCGGATTATTTCTTTCCCAGTATCGAGGATGCACGGGCTTTGAGCGGCTTGGAGGAGCCTCGCGCGATTCTCGATTGGGCGCACCGGCTTGGCGCAAAGGTGGTGTTCCTTAAGCTCGGCGCCGAAGGCGCAATCGCGAGCGACGGCGCCAGGTCCGACCCAATTGCGGCGTTGAAGGTCGACGCTGTCGACACTACCGGCGCGGGCGATTGCTTTTGCGGAGCTGCGCTCGCGCGTCTCGCCGCGGGCGACTCGATCTGGGATGCGGCCCGCTACGCGAATGCCGCCGCCGCACTTGCGACCACCGGTTTTGGCGCCGTTGCCCCCATGCCGTCCGTGGAGGCGGTGCGCCGCGTGATGCGCGCAATATACTGAAGGCGCACACGGTCGACGGAAGCCGTTCTCAGCACGATACCGCGGCGGCGTGAGGAGTGAGCTGCGTAGCGCCCGGTCCTACCCCGTGGTGATCGACCCGGCGACGTTGTCGACCTGCAACGGGCTCTCGAAGTACTGCACAGTCGGGGTATTGCCGAGCATCGCGGTCATGCGCTCGAACCACGCTGCATTGTAGTAAGCCTCGGCTGCCGCGCGGCTCTTCCAGAGATACGAGCCGCCGCCGGTGCCTGTCGCCGGATCGTACAGATAGTTCTTGCGCACCAGCCCCGGCAGGTTCAGGAATCGCGGCGCGGACTCCGCATTGCGCTTCTCTACATCGGAGAGCGGGAGGTTGGGAGGCATTTTGAACGTGACTAGGGCGATGATCATTGAGATTTCACTCCTTCACTGGGTAGTAACCTGAGCATTGAGCGCGTTTCGCTGATGGTCATTCCTGCTTGATCCCGGCCGCCTTCACCGCCTCGGCCCACATCGACTTTTCCCTGCGAATCAGATTGGCGAATTCTTCGAGCGCGACGCCACTCGGGTCGGATCCGATCTTGTGAATTCGGTCGACGACCGCCGGCTCCTTGACCATGCGCATTACTTCCTGGGCCATGCGCTCGACGATCGCGCGCGGCGTGCCGGTGGGCGCAAACAGTCCGTTCCAGGTGTAGGTGTGGAATCCCGGATAGGTTTCCGCGACTGATGGCACGTCGGGCAATTCGCGCGCACGCTTCTCACTGGACACGGCCAGCACGGTCACCTTGCCGGAACGCATGTGCGGGATCAGTTCCGAAGCATTGCCGAAATACATCTGGATCTGCCCGCCTACAAGGTCTGCTACCGCAGGCGCCCCACCCTTGTACGGGATGTGCACCGCGCTGATACCGGCGCGCGAGAGCAGCAGCGCACCGGTTAGGTGGGCGATGGTGCCGGCACCGCCCGACCCGTAGTTGAGCTTGCCAGGGCGCGTCTTGACATACTCGACGAACTCGCGAAGCGTCTTCGCGCCGATCGATGGATGAATCCCGAGCACGAAAGGATTCGTGGCCACGATCGCCACCGGAACGAAGTCCTTCTCGCTGTCGTAGTTGACCTTGCTCACCAGCGGCACGACCAGAATGTTGGGCGTGGCGCCAACGAAAAACGTGTAGCCGTCCGGCGCCGACTTGGCGACATACTCGGCGGCAATCGCACCCGCCGCTCCCGCCCGGTTCTCCACCACGAAGGGCTGTCCCAGCGCGGAAGTCAGGCGGTCGGCCGCGATGCGCCCAATGGCATCGGTGTTGCCGCCGGCGGCAAACGGCACGACCAACTTCACTGAGCGATTGGGCCAGGATTGCGCCAGAGCCGCGCCCGCCGCGATCCAGCCGATAACCGCCACCAGCCATGCGAATCTCTTGTTCATGATGTTCCTCTTAAGCGATTTGAAAAAGCAACCAGGAATCAAAATTTCGCCACTGGCGGCGGTTCCCACGCGCCGCCCAGTGCCTCGACGCCCGCCTTCATTTGCGCCATTGCCTTGGGCACATCGGCCGGCGCGCCGCGCACACCGAGCTCGATGTGCCGGCGCTCGCCACCCTCGCCTACGCTCGGCAGGCTGAAAGTCTTGAGGCCGGGATAGCGTGCCTCGAGTTCGATCATCAGCGGAGTCACCGTACTCTCGGGCAATTCGTAGACGATGATCGCCGCCTCCCCCTCGGCTCGGGCGTGAAACAGATGCGCGTAGCGGTTATCGAGCACCCACTCGACCATCGGCCACGCCATCACCGGGAATCCGGGAACGAAATAATGATGACCAAGCGAGAAGCCGGCGATGCGGTTGTACGGATTGGGAACGATGCTCGAACCGCGTGGGAACTCGGCCATTTTCAGCCGTTGCTCGGTGGTCTCAGCGCCCCAGCGCGCGCGGATTTCCGCCTCGGCTTCGGGGTGCATCTCGAGTTCGACCCCGGCCGCAGCGGCGGCGCACGCGCGCGTATGGTCGTCGGGCGTGGCGCCAATTCCGCCGAAGCTGAATACGATGTCGTCCGCGGCAAAGGTGCGCCGGAGCGTTGCCGTTATCAGTCCCGGATCATCGCCGAGATACTGCGCCCAGTCGAGTTTGAGCCCCCGCGCGGCAAGGATGTCGATCAGCTTGGCGAAATGTTTGTCCTGCCGCTTACCGCGGAGAATCTCGTCGCCGATGATGAGTGCGCCAAAACCCATTATGCATTTCGTTGGGCTTCGCTTCGCTCAGCCCGTCCTATTTCGGGCAACACGTGCCTCAGCGCTTCCCGTTGCCCGGCCCTTGATCGGGAATCTCGTCCAGCCGCGCGAGCCACGCCGTCGCCTCGCCGTCGCTGGGCGCGCGCCAGTCGCCTCGGGGCGACAGCGATCCGCCCGAGCCGACTTTGGGCGCATTGGGGATCGCGCTTCTCTTGTACTGGCTCAACTGGAAGAAGCGCCGCAGGAAAACTTCCAGCCATCTCCTGATCTCCGCGATCGAATACTCGTGTCGCTCGGATTCCGGAACGTCCGGCCAGGTGCCCACCTCGCGCTCCTGCCACGCACTCCAGGCCATGAACGCGACTTTTGCCGGATCGAATCCGAAACGCAGTATGTAATAGAGATGAAAATCCTGCAGCTCGTAGGGACCGACCACGGCTTCGGAACTCTGTGCGGGCTGGTCGCCGTCGGTTCCGCTGCCGGGCACAAGCTCCGGGCTGATCGGGGTTGCCAGCACCGCCTCGAGCACGCTGCTCGTTTGCTCGCCCAATTGGCGGGTCGCAGCCACGTGCCTGATCAAGTACTGGATCAGGGTCTTGGGCACGCTCGCGTTGACGTGGTAATGCGCCATCTGGTCGCCCACGCCATAAGTTGTCCATCCGAGAGCAAGCTCCGAGAGATCGCTCGTTCCCACAACCGGAGCGTTGTTGCGGTTCGCGAGCCGGAACAGGTGGCTGGTGCGCTCGCCTGCCTGCACGTTCTCGAACGTGAGATCGTGGACGCGCTTGCCCTGCGCATAGGGGTGGCCGATGTCCTTGAGCATTTGCATGCATGCGGGCCGGATATCGATCTCCTGCGCGCTGCATTCGATTGCCGCCATCAACCGGCGCGCTTGCGACAGCGTGCGCTCGCTGGTCGCGAACCCGGGCATGGTGCAGGCGAGAATGTTCGCGCGCGGCAGCGCCATGACGTCCATCGCGCGGGCGCACACGATCAGCGCCTGCGTCGAGTCCAGCCCTCCTGACACGCCGATCACGACCTTGTCTGCTCCCATCGAGCGCAGCCGCTTTACCAGTCCCTGCACCTGGATCTCGTACACGTCGCGGCAGCGCGCGTCGCGCGTCGCCGGATCGCTCGGCACATAGGGGAATCGCTCGAATATGCGATCGAGCAAGAGTGTTCCCTGCGACGGCAGTCCGGCGGAAAAGCGCACCCGCCGGTAGCGCCCGATTTCAGCGGCATGCCGACGCGCCGACTGCGCGAAACTGGTCTGGCGGGAACGGTCCTGCACCAGGCGATCAAGGTCGACGTCGGCCGTGATCAGCTGCGAGGCGTACTTGAAACGCTGTGTCGAGGCCAGGCGCGAACCGTTTTCGTAAACCATGCCGTTGCCGTCCCAGGCGAGATCGGTGGTCGATTCGCCAAAACCCGCGGCGCTGTACACATAAGCGGCAAGGCAGCGGCCCGACTGGTTGGCAACCAGCTGCGAGCGGTACGCGTCCTTGCCGATGGTGATGTTCGACGCCGACAAGTTCGCCAGCACCGTGGCCCCGGCAAGCGCCGCAAACGATGTAGGTGGAATCGGCGTCCAAAGGTCTTCGCAGATTTCAACTGCGAGCGAGAACAGCGGCTGGTCCTCTGCTTCGAACACAATGCGCGAGCCGAACGGCACTGCGCTCTGCCCGACCAGATCGATCGCATCGCGGCTGGAGAATTCGCCTGGAGCGAAATGCCGCAATTCGTAGAATTCGCGATAGTTGGGCGGATAGCTTTTCGGGACCACGCCGAGGATCTGCCCGCGGCAGATTACCGCAGCGCAGTTATAGAGCAGCCCGTCGATCCGAAGCGGCGCACCGACAATACTGACCAGATTGAGCGCGCGCGAAGCGGCGACCACTTGTGCCAATGCCGAGGCCACAGCCTCCTGCAGCGCCTGCTGCTGGAACAGGTCCTCGCACGAATAGGCCGAGAGGCCCAACTCGGGGAACACGGCGAGCATGGCCTTTCGCGCCGAGGCCTCGCGCATCAGCGTCACGGTCTGCACGGCGTTGAAGGCGGGATCGGCGACCCGCACCTCGGGGACCGCAACGGCGACGCGCACGAAATTGTGCCGGTACAGGTTGAAGAACGATCCCGGTTTGCGCTGTTTTTCCATGCCCGATCCGTTTTTCATTCGCTTACGCGCCGCGCGGCGCCCTCTATCGGTGCAGTACGCATCTCGCGCAGCCGTCCAAGTCCATAGTGGATAAACGCCAGCCCGCCGTAAATAGGCGAGAAAAAACCCAGGACTGGCACGTGACCGACGAGCGCGATGATCACACCCAAACCGAACAGGGGGCCGCGGTCAGCGCGCATGATCTGCGCCAATTCCTCTTCGCTCGCATGCTCACAGAGCGCATCGTAGCGGAATACGCGCTGATTGAGGTAGCCGTAGAACAACAGCGGCAGCAAAGGCCAGAACAACGGAAACAGCCAAAGCGGCAGGGTCACCGCGACCAGCGCCGCGAGCCAGAGCAATGCCGCCACGCTGTTCCAGACGCTGCCGGCGAGGCTGCCTCCGCGGCGCCGATCGAGCTCGGGGTAGTCGCGCTCGGCGACATGGTTCACCATTACCGGCATCGCGAACATGCCGATGATGAGCACTGCCGTCACCAGCACCAGCGGCACGAACGCCAGCGCGAGCACCACCCAGCCGATGTGCGCAGCGAAGAGCGCGAGCGGCCAGTATTCGATCATCAACTCAACCATCGATGACTGGCGCAGCGTGACCTCGATCCACTGTGCTGCCTGCGTCCAGAACAGGATAGCAAGCGCGATCCATAGCGCCAGCGCGACCAGCACCGGCCAGATCATCAGCAGTAGCATGCGCGGATGCGCGAGCGAGACCACCGCCCGGATCAGAGATTGTGCCAACACCGGTCTTCCCTCATTCCCTCTGGTGTGAATCATTGAGGATTACATAGCTAAATGACATGTTGCCGTCATCCCCGCGAAAGCGGGGATCCAGGTCTTTCGCTGAGCTGCTCTGGATTCCCGCTTTCGCGGGAATGACGGCGTTAGTACGCACCGATGTCATGTAGTTTGGTAAAGATCAATGGTTCTTCTATTGCGGCTCGGCAACCGCACTCCTGGCTTCGACGGCGCCAAACGGTCACTGCCGGCCAATTCCGCAACACTTCGGACAATGCCTGGAGAAGCGTATGCATAGGGCATCTACAGGCACCCTGTCCGCCGAATCACGCTGCAATCAATACTTCGCCTGGATCCGAGCCAACTCTTCCTTGGTAATCGCGTCCCGCCTTTTGAGGGTCCAGGCGCCCTTGCCGATCCATTCCTTGAAGCGCGAGAGGTTCTTCTGCCGTTCAGCCTCGGTCGCGCCCAGGCTGGAATACATGTTTCCGGGCTTTCCATCCTGTGCATTCTTGCCATCGTCCAGCCGCCGCATCATGGCCCCCGTATCGGGCCAGGCGACGAAAGAAAGCAGATCCGCATAAGTGTCCATGCGCGGACCTTTACTCATGGCCATGTACTTGTTCTTATTCTCTTCGAATTCGCCGAGATAAGGGGAGGTGGATCCATGGCACGCTGAACATTTCGCTTCCCAAAGCGGGCGGATGTCCTTGCGGTAGGTGACCTGCTGCGCCGATACAGGCGCTGCGAGCGCCATGGACAGGAACAAAGAAACCATCGCCCTCATGTCATCTCCTTGCGCTTGGCACACTTGCATTTGTTCCAATCGGTGCCGGGCCGCATAGGCTACCCGTCCTTCACGCACGCGGCAACTTTCGGGAGTGCAGCGGCCGGCGCATCCTTGAATGCAGCGGCTCACCGCTGCATCGCCTGCCACATCTTCTGCAGCCGCTTCGCGGACACCGGTACCGGAGTCTTCAGCTCCTGCGCGAAAAGCTGCACGCGCAACTCCTCGAGCAGCCAGCGGAATTGCTCGAGCTGCGGGTCGCGCTCGCCCGACTTCTGGCGCTTCGCGAGCTCTCGCTGCCACTGAATGAGCAACGGCGAGAGCTCGGCCCGGTTGCGCGCGTCGCGCGCTGGGTCGGTGCGCAGTTTGTCCAGCCGCAGACTCGCCGCCTTGAGGTAGCGTGGAAAATGCTGCAGCCGCTCGAAGGGCGTCTCGGCGATAAAGCGCTTAAACAGCAAGCGCGCGACGCCCTCCCGCACATCGCAGCATGCCTCGGGAAAGGCCTTTGCCGCCTGCTTCAACTTCTTCTGCAGCGTCTGATATTCGCCGAGAATCGTGGCGGCGAGCCGCGCCAGCTCCTGCGCGATGAGCGTCACGCGGGCGCGCGCCTCGTCGCGGCGGCGCGCGAATTCGTTCGCGCTGCGCGGCCACGGTTCGGCGAGGCAGACGCGGTCGAACGCAGCCGAGAGCAGCTGCGACCTCAATTCGTTGGCGTCGCCAAAGGGGATGAACGCGAGCGCCAGGGCCTGCAGGCCCGGCAGGCTCTTCTCGATGAACTTCGCCTGCTCTTTCAATTGCAGCATGAACAGGCGCCGCAGCCCGGCGCGGTGCAGCTCGTGCGCGCGCTCGGCCGTATCGAGCACCTCGAGCGTTACCGCATCACCGGCGTCCGCAAGCGCCGGATAGCCGATCAGCGTCTGCGTACCGCGGCGAATCTCCATCACTTCGACGAGATCGCCAAAGCTCCAGTCGGTGTAGCGTTCGCCCCCGCCTTCCGTCTTGGCAACGGCGGCAAAGTGCTCACCGGCCGCGCCCCCCAGCTCTGCGCGCAATTGCGCCAGGTTCCGGCCCATCGCCAGCTGGCGCCCGTGCTCGTCGACGATGCGGAAGTTCATTGCCAGGTGCGCCGGCAGCAGCTCCGGCCGGAAGCCGTCCTGCGGCAGCACGAGGTTGAGTTCGCGGCGAGCGTAGCGCGAGATCGACTCGGCAAGCGTCGCGTCGCCCGGCTGCTCGGCAGCGAGGAAGGCATCTGCGAATTCGGCCAGGGGTCCGAGCCGATGGCGCAGCTTCTGCGGCAGCGACTTTGCGAGCAGCATCACCTTCTCGCGCCTCAGGCCCGGCACCAGCCAGTCGGCGAGCGCGGCGCTCACCTGGTTGAGGGCGATAAGCGGCACGGTCATGGTCACGCCATCGCGTTGCCCGCCCGGATCGTGATGATATTCGAGCGCGAAGCCGCGCTCCGCCATTTCGATCTGGTGCGGAAACTGCGCCGTCGTAATTCCCGCGGCTTCGTGGCGCATGAGGTCCTCGCGCCTGAGGAACAGGAGCTTCGGATTCGCCCTTTCGACCTCCGCTCGCCAGGCGTCGAACGCCGCACCGTTGTGCATTTCTTCGGGGACCAAGCTGTCGTAGAAGGCGTAAATCAGCTCGTCGTCCACAAGCACGTCCGGGCGTCGCGACTTGTGCTCGAGCTGCTCGATCTCGCGCACGAGCTTGCGGTTGTGCTGGAAAAACGGCGCGCGTGTTTCCCAGTCGCCCTCGACCAGGGCCTGGCGGATGAAAATGCGGCGGGATTCCACCGGATCCATCGGGCCGTAGTGCACGCGCCGGTTGCTGTAGAGCGGCAGGCCGTAGAGCGTGCCGCGCTCGAAGGCGGCGACCTGCGCCGGCTTCTTTTCCCAGTGCGAGTCGTACTGGTGGCGCCGTACCAGATGTTTGCCCACGCTCTCGAGCCAGTCCGGCTCTATGGCGGCGATACAGCGGCCGTACAGGCGCGTCGTCTCGGTGAGCTCGGCCGCCATGATCCAGCGCCCGGCCTTCTTCGCCACGCCGGATCCGGGATGCACCCAGAACTTGATGCCGCGAGCCCCGAGGTAATTTCCTTCCTCGGTCTTCATGCCGATGTTTCCGAGCAGGCCCGCCAACAGTGCGCGGTGGATCTGGACGTAGTTCGCCGGGGTCTCGCTCGCGCGCCAGCCCATCTCCGAAACCAGTTCCTTCAGTTGCGCATGGACGTCCCGCCACTCGCGCATGCGGTTGAAGGACAGGAAATGATCGTGGCAGGCCTCGCGCAGTTTGCGGTTGGATTTTCTGTGCGCGAGCGCTTCCTCGAAGAAAGCCCAAAGCTTGAGGTAGGCGATGAAGTCGGATCGTTCATCATCGAAGCGCTTTTGCGCCGTATCGGCGGCCTGCGCCCGATCCAGCGGGCGCTCGCGCGGATCCTGCACGGAGAGCGCCGCTGCGATGACCAGCACCTCCGCAAGGCTCCCCTCGGATTTTGCCGCCAGAATCATGCGGCCGATGCGCGGATCGACCGGGAGCCGAGCAAGCTGTTCGCCTATGCCCGTCAATCGGTGTTCGCCATCGACCGCCCCCAGTTCGGTCAGCAGTGCATAGCCATCGGCGATCGCTTTCGGCTCGGGCGGGTCGATGAACGGAAATTTTTCCACTTCGCCCAAGCGCAGCGATTTCATGCGCAGGATCACGCTCGCCAGCGAAGAGCGCAGAACTTCCGGATCCATGAACGCAGAGCGAAGGTTGTAGTCGTCTTCGCCGTAAAGACGGATGCAAACACCCGCGGCTACCCTGCCGCAGCGCCCGGCGCGCTGCTTCGCCGCCGCCTGCGATATTTTCTCCACCCGCAACTGCTCGACCTTATTGCGATAGCTGTAGCGCTTCACCCGCGCAAGGCCCGTGTCCACCACGAAGCGCACGCCCGGCACCGTAAGCGAGGTTTCGGCAACGTTGGTCGCGAGCACGATGCGCCGCCCAGGGTGGGACCTGAATACGCGTTGCTGCTCCTCGGCCGAAAGGCGCGCGAATAACGGCAGGATCTCGCGCATTTCCCTGCCCCCGGGCAGGTGATGCTTGCGCAGCGCCTCGGCCGCCTCGCGGATCTCACGTTCACCCGGGAGAAATACCAGCACGTCGCCCTGGCCGCGAGACGCCAGCTCATCCACGGCGTCGCTGATCGCGTCATTGAGATCCGCTTCGTCCTCGTCCATTGCGTCCAGCGGCCGATAGCGCACTTCCACCGGATAGAGCCGGCCCGACACCTCGATCACAGGCGCAGGTTTCCCATCGGAATCCGCGAAATGGCGCGAAAAGCGCACGGCATCTATGGTGGCCGAGGTGATGACCAGCTTAATGGCCGGCCGTCCTGGCAGCAAGTCCATGAGATAGTCGAGCAGGAAGTCGATGTTCATGCTGCGTTCGTGGGACTCGTCGATGATCGGG
>Ga0153916_10003909_pt1 | contig 11172 bp, 13 predicted proteins | sample Opewatmetagenome_FD_109642 | JGI IMG/M metagenome (GOLD analysis project Ga0153916, IMG submission 109642) | Freshwater wetland microbial communities from Ohio, USA - Open water 3 Core 3 Depth 4 metaG | ecosystem: Environmental > Aquatic > Freshwater > Wetlands | place: USA: Ohio, Lake Erie...
CATAGGCTCAAGCATTTATTCAAATTTGTCAAAAAGACTAAAACGAAATCATGTTTTTCAAAAAGAAATGACAAAGATGGTCGCGGACATGTTCAACAAAAATAACTAGAAGTAAGCATAAAGCGCGCGCAAATAAGAACCTCTCTTATATTAAGTCTTTAATCTTCTCGAAAATATCTTGAGCGTAAATTGGGGTTCCGCAATGTTCACAGATTATTTGGTTACCCGACTGAGGAAGTTTCATCGGAGCATTATATTCTGGGCACTTTGTCTTTTGTAATGTCAAACCGCCTTTCTCCATGTATCGTTTGAGTGCAGAGAAATCTAAGATAATTTGCACTCTTTCTTTTCTCTTTTCAGTCTCTATACTTTCGATTTTTTCTTTAGTAAAAGACATTACTTTGTCTTGCCATTGAAGCGGATTTCTCACAGAAAACTCAAGATGTGTCGGAAAATTGCTTATGAAACCCTTTTTAGCATACACAACAAGTTTTTTCGTTAATGTGCCTTCCACTGAAACGCGACCAATCCCTTCTAAAGGTAGGTCAAGTGTAACGTAAACTCTTCTAGAGAATAATCCAGAAGCATGTTCAAAAATAAGACGTTTGTTCGTAAGAAAAAGATTTCCAAAAGTATCTTTGTGCCTTGCAGTCTCAGTTAGTATTGTCTGTTCGCCATGTTCCAACACAGGCAAATCAGAATCCTCACTTGTCTCTAAGTTCCACTCCGTCGTCAGGGCACGCTGGTTTTTTGAATATTAACCCTACTTCCGGGCAACATGACGAACAAAAGACTTTCCTGCAAATAGGACATTGCCACGCCTTCGGTTTTAGGAAACTACCGACTTCTTTTCCGCATTTAGCACAAAAGCCTCTGACCACTTTGAGTTCCTCTAAAAAAGTCTAGAGTTTTGGAAAGATAACATTTATGGATTCGCCCTCTGAACCCTCGTTCAAACTTGTCATGAATAAATTGTTTTTGTTCATGGTTAACAAAAAATCTTTGAATGAAAGGTTTGAGTTACATAATGAGTCTAGCGCGCGCCATGTAGAAGTATACGTCAAAGCTTCCTGCCTGTGGGCCTATTCTCTGGGTTCCACCCCACAACCGGGTGGTGTTCATGATGTGATTGTCGGAGGTGTAGCCGCTTCCAAGGGACAAAGGTACAGGCGTGCTGTGGAAGTAGAATTCCATTGGTTTAGCCACACCTATGTAAGATGCAGAGGCTTCGACTGCTGGAATTATTCGCGTTGAAGCGAAGTAAGCGATTATTGAGAACACCATAACGGTGAGCAGAAATAAAGTCTTTAGTTTAGCGCATTTCCTAGCCATTGGAGTCTTGCTCAGAAAACGTTTATTTTTGAAACCTTGAATTAAATATTATTAATTCTGAGTCTGAATTTCAAATTTATTTTTAGGGGTTCTGTTAGCTTCTCACGGGATTGCGAAAGGCGTTAACTGTCGTGGGACAGTCATTGACTAGCGCGCGCTAGAAGTAAGCGCGCTTAAACTGTTTGTCAATTCGGCTTTACAATTAAACAAACCGCGCTTCTCAAAAAATCTTATGTGCAAGCACGCAGTTTTCGATACGGGGATTAAAATGAGGTTTGTCTCTTTAGTTCTCATAGAATTGGTTTTTTTAATAGTAGGTCTCTTCATAGTCTTCTTTTCATTCACTGATGTTAAAGCAGCGAGGACGCGCTGGAAACACTTACATTCAGAACTAACGCGTGCACTGATGTCTGCACAAAAATCTTGAATACATCAATCAAGAAGTAGCATCTCTAAGATTAGGATCCGAAACCGATGAACCGTGAGGATAAAGGAAAGATTTTGCAACGTCACATGCATGATTTTTGAATTCTTTCTCTTCAAAACCTACTTGTTAAATTCAGAGTCTAAGTTTCATTCATCGAGATTGTTATCATACGCACAATTTCACAATCAATTCGAGGCACTCTGAATCTGTTGTTGTAGCTATACAGTAACAAACGCTTAATTCTGCTAAATAACAAACTAAAACTGAGAGAAGGATTTAACTGGAATTAAAATGCAAAGATTAATCCCGTTTTCAATCGTGGTTCTCATTGCCGCGCTTAACGAGGAGCAGGGTATCGCTCCCACATTAACCGAGTTTAGGGAAACTCTAGAAGACTCAACGTATCTGATTGTAGACGGCAGCAGTACTGACAGAACTGTTGAAATCGCAAGAAGACTTGGAGCAAAAATTCTTGTTCAAAAAGGACGCGGAAAGGGAAATGCTATTTCAGAAGGCCTAAGTTCCATCAAACACAATCCAAAATACGTTGTGTTCACTGACGCTGACTTCACCTATCCTGCCAGATACGTTTTGAAAATGATTCAGATTTTGGATGAAAATCCTAATGTAGGTATGGTGACGGGAAACAGGTTCAATCACTTTCTAACGTCTATCGCAATGAAGAACCCATTTTATGCAGGAAACAGATTGATAGCGGTAACTCAACGCATTTTGAATGGGGTCGACTTAAACGATCCTTTAACGGGCATGAGGGTCGTTCGATGGGGGATTTTGAAAGGATGGAAACCGAAATCTACAGGATTTGACATTGAGGCAGAAATCAATCACCGAGTGGAAAGAGCAGGATACCAAACCATGGAGATTCCTGTGCAATACAGAGCTAGGGTAGGTGAAAAGAAGCTCAAGCTTAGACATGGCCTCGCCATTTTTAAAAGAATAATCTCGGAAAGTATACAATGAAATTCAAACTAGTGTCTAAGTCAAAGCATGCGTTTGTCTAAGAGTTATATTCTATGGGAGTAACGGAGAGTGCAGTGCAGTGTAGAGAGTAGTAATAGCGCGCTCCTATTCTACTAATTTCAAAGTGCAAATTTGTCGCCACCTCTAAAAACTGCGCGCGCTAGCGTTGTGGTAGTGCGTTCTAAAACGCTAGATTGCAGTGGAGTTGCTGACCTTTTCTTTGATTATTTTATCTATTTTTTGAAATAACTTCTCCACACTTTCATCATTGTTTATTCTGTGATCCGCAAGTTTGCATGTTTTGGTAAGTTGGAAAATCTTTTTCTCATTTCGATCTTGCCTGAGAAACTCGCCCCATGTTTTCGGATCTCGTGGCTCTCGTCTTGCAAGTAATCTTTGAAATCTTATCTTTCTAGGCGCTGTGACGCATAAGAGAGTAAAATCGTCATGGAACTGCTTTCTCAGAGTTGTAACATCCGTTGGTGCCCGAACTCCCGTAATAAGTATCCCGTCGTGATTTGCACGCTTGATTTTTCTTATTGTTTCATCGATGAAGTAGTTTCTTCCGAATTTTTCATAGTACTTCTCAGTGATCTTCTGAAGGTTTTCTCTTGTTTCAGGTAACCCATCATTTCTGGCTATGTTGCGAGCGATGTCTCCAATGGAAAGGATAGGCATTGAACATTCCTTCGAAATATACTGGATGACCGTATCCTTGCCACTTCCAATATGCCCAACAGCTCCTACGATTTTCAATATTTAGCCTCAAATATTTCGACAAAACCTGCAAAATAAATTTAGCTGAAAGATTGAGCCATAAAAAGTGATTTTAGGGGAGAAGGCCACGCAAAAGTTAATGCGTGTGCGAGTTTACTCCGCCTAATAGAATTGTTCTTGATGTTAAGTTACTTCCGGTCTATTTGATATAAAATAGAAACAGAAAAATCATGATAAATAGAAAAGCATGATTGAAACAACCGAGCTAGAGTCTTTTGAAGACGTAGACTTTATTAGAGCTGAAGAGCGCGCATCGTTCTTTCTCTATTGACCTTGTCTCTTTGTTCAGATCTTTTGATACTTCTTTTGGAGAAATGGAACCAAGGCAATATTTGAAAGAATCATCGCCGTTCCCACATAGAAGCTTGGAAGGAAACCTAGGGAGTCAGCCACAACAGACATGAGTATCGGCCCAAGCAAACCGCCGAAATCGAAGAAGGTTCTATATGTTCCTACCGCCATGCCCCTGAATTCTTCTGAAACAGAATCGACGATCAAAACTGGTGTGACGCTGTACATGCTTCCCCAAGCATAGCCCTGTAGAACCATGACCATGACTAAAGGGACGAATGTGGTGAAAGTCGAGAGGAGATAAGTGCTCAAGGCCAAGAGGAGGATTCCCACTAGAATAATTCTTACGCGGCCAATCCTATCTGAAAGCCAGCCTCCAAAGAAGTTGCCTATCATTGAGCCGACTGTTCCGAAGGCCATTAGTAGTCCATACATTGGTAGTGAAATTCCGAGAACATTAGCAAAATATAGGGGAAGGATGGTCGAGGTGATGCCGTTGTTTCTGAACATCACTACAAAGACTATGACGCTAACGGCAACAAGCGTGGGCGTCATCATGACCCTGAAGCCTTGAGTGGGTTTTCGTTCAACTCTACCAGAAGGGAAGTTACGAGTTCCTCTGAAGAAGATTAGCAAAAAAAGGATCACTGCACTTAAAGGTACGGAAATGGCGAAGACTCCTCTAAAGCTGAAGACTGAGGCGACAACCCCGCCAAATGACTGGCCAAGAAAGCTACCGATAGTTTCAATTGATACGAAGATCCCGAGAGCCCTACCTCTCTCGCGGATAGGGAAGACACTGGCAATGTAGGCGGTAGATACACAGAAGAAGGCGGCGTCGCCGATTCCCCACAGAGCCCTAGCAACGATCAATTGATACGCGCCGGTTGCATAGAGTGAGAGAATTATCCCCCCCGTGGCTAAGATGCGGCCTAATATTAGAGGTTTCCTTGGTCCCATCCTGTCAGATAGGGTGCCGAAAGGTGCCTCAAAGAACATTCGAACCGCAAAGTAGCCGGAGACTACAAGGCCGATAAGGATAAGGGAGGATGTGAATTCATGGGTGTACAACGGGATAATTGGGCTGCTTATCCCACCTACAAACATAATCATTATCCCTGTCACAACGAGCACTAAATAGTCTCGTCTACCCGCATCCATTCTTGCTCCACCTAACTCAGAGAAATTTTGGAAGGCTATACTCTAAGTGCACGATATATGCATTATCTCATTAGAAGAGTGAGATCATCTGAAACCAGAGGGCATCCATGAATTTGCGCGCGCTAGCAATTTACTAGTATCGGCATGCAGAATGTTAGCAAGTGCGGTCGATTCAGCGACGCGTGTATGACTGACTGACAGTGACTGACTGCATGCACGGACGCGTATACGTACGTTTATGGGTGGGTGGGATAGAAATTCTATGCAGAAACCCTGAGGTTCTATGATTTCTTACTATACCCTTGTGTGCGCGCGATTTTGCGTTGGTGTTATGCATGTCCTTAATAATGGTCAAGGCTATATAATACGCAGGTATCTCGGATTAAGGATATTGCTGAAGCGCGGTAGACCCGTTTGTCTCTATCTTTTCCGTTTTGCCCAAAATGGAATAAGTATGAAAAAAGAAAATGGAAATCAACAAGAAGCAATGGAATTCGAGATAGAAACAATGGAAGCAGAAATACTTGGCTTGAGAGGTAAATATAGAGAAGAAGCAATGGCTGCTTATCGAAAGCTTTTGGTTGCTTCAACAGACAAACCTGTTTATTTTGAGCGATATTAGCGCACGCACTCAAAAGAGGTGTAATTATTGGACATTTGGGCACGTCTTGATTTATTGCAGACAAAGATTAATAACGAACTGAGACATGTAGGCTCATCCTTCTTCGTCAGGATCGACGATTACAATTTCAGCACGAGAGCTTTTGATTATAAGCTTATACGCAGGGATTCATCTTCAAGCGAAGGAGAAGGAAAGGCAAAAGCAGCGGAAATAGTTGCTAAAAATCTTGCGATCTGGAGACAAAAGGGAGCGCCTTCTGGATTCAGCTAGTAGAGCCTGAGATATAACTGGAAACTATTATACTTCACCAATCTGCGCGCGCTTGTTTCTTATGTGTGATTAAAAATTAATATTAAAATTTAATCTACTGTGTGTGGGGGGATAAAATTCTATCCACCAACCAACTGGCTGACGCTGGTTGACCTGAGAAAGAAGGACTGGTTTCAGGGTGTATACCCGATTCAGAACACATATGACATTCTCAGGGGCATAATATGATGTAGGTAATAATTCAAGTCCAATATAGGATATAGGTATAGTCGGAATCGATTATACGCCTATCCCTAGCATGCATGCATGAAAACATTTAAAAAAAGCAGTTATGTGCTCTCTTAAGGTGCTTAAGAGCATGGGGAGGTGAAAAACTTGAAAGAAGAAGACGAAGAGGAAGGAGATGAAGATGACGACTGGGAAGAGGAAGAGGAAGAGTGATAATATCCTTAAACTCCATTTACTTTTTCATTTTATTTAAAATTGTTTAATGGTTGCATGCACAACACGCGTTAACCGAAAAATATAAGACTTGTAGGCTTGCATCAAGGGTAAGAGGTTAAATTTGTGAGTGCACTTCCTCCAGTTGGGGAAAGTGAAACTAAGACTTGTTGATGCTAGGTATTAGCGCGGCGTTAATATGGAATGGACGATAGTTCTGGTTCAAGTTCCAAATTGCTTTTCAAAAAATCTTCGAGTTGGTCAAGAATTTCTTTTCTCAGTCTTCTCGTCGTTTCAAGAAACTGTCTAGTCTCAGTAACTAATTCAGGATTTTCTATTTCAATACTCTGGGCTACTCTCTTAGACCATTCTTCTCCTTCAAAATTGTACCTAGACCTAACACCAGGCTTTAATCCAAGATAATCTATAATTGCACTTTGATAGAGGTTTGAGCTACTGGATTGTTTCTCAGCCAATTCTTCTATTTTTTTGAGCCTTTTATAAAATTCATTATGCAAAGATAAGAACTCGTCAAGGTTGTTGATAAAACCTCTAGGATAAACTGAGAAATTCATGAACTTACAATATTTTTCTAAATCAACATTTAGCCTCCTAGTTTCAACTTGCGTCCCAAAAAGGTCATAGTTATGGAAATCTGAATATAACTTGAAGAGGAAATTCTTGTACAAATATTAAAGTTTCTTAAAGAGAGAATCTCTTAATCTCTCCCAAACTAGCAAATTTACAAGTATAGCAGATAAAAGACTGGAAATTGCTGTAAAGAATGTAGAAGCATCAAGACTTTCTCTGTAGAAATAGAAACCAACAATGAACATCGAAACTATCGAGGAAACAGGTAAAGCCAACATTAATAGTGTCAATTTAGTGCTTATGGGCATCATTAAAACGTCTCTCCAGGTCTCACAATTCTAACTAGTCTTTTTGGCTCTGCTATAATCTTACCACGCTTCTCACATTTTGATGTTTCTAATGGTTCATGCAAAACGGAGTTATTCAACTTGCATTACGCGTTCAGTTTGGTAATCAGTCAAAACTTTAATCGGATGCTCTCGAAACATGTCATCAAGGTTTGAATCGCCGGTGTCAACCCTTAAACTTTTCAAGTTTCGCATTTTGTCTTCAGTGGCAACAACAACTATGTTATCTAAGCCCACTTGCCGAATTACCTCTCGGCTTATTTGCTGATTTCCCCGTCCAAATATGAAGCCTTGACCGCCAATAGGAGTTATGACAATCTGCGCCTTTTTTCCTTTAATCTTCTTCAGTATTTGCTTCTCGTTCACATCCTTTGCGATTAGCTTCTTGTTGCAGAATATATCTACGCCTAAAAGAGTTTTCTTAGCATCTAAGAGGTCTCCAATAGTGCGAGTGGTTGTTCCGGGGCCAATAATGTAAATCACATCAGGTTTCATTTTTTCAATAACGTACAGCGCCGTAGCTGCTTGGTTACGCATCTCACTCTCAGTGGTTAAGCTCGCCATCTTCATTCCTTGAATCAAATGCGGCTCGTAAGGCGTCAACGCGTATCCATAAAGCTTCGCGGACAATTTGCCTCTTCTAAACGCCTGCTCGTCCACGTCCATTACCTCAGCTTCTTTCATAGGCAGACCTTCCACTATGAATTCAGTGGCTATTCTTGCTGCAGCTCTAGGTCCAACTGCAAAAACAGCGCTGTGCATCTTTACTCCTGTAGGAACACCTAACACCGGAAGATTCACAGTAACTGCTTCCAATATATCACGCGCTGTTCCATCACCGCCGCAGAAGATGAGAAGATTAACGCCTTCATCCCTAATTTTCTTTGCAGTTTCCCTCGTATCTTCAGCGCTAGTTTTCTCCTTTTTCTCTCCAAGAACTTTGCAGGCGAAGCCACTGTCTAGCGCTTCGTCTTCTCCCATCGTTCCTGCTCCGACATAAAGCTGCACAATTTCTTTTACAGGTTTGAATTCGGAGAGAAAAGATTTCGCCCGTGTTGGAGCTATCGGTTTTGCGCCCAGAATCAAAGCTTTTTCAAGAATTTTGTTTCCATCTGTGCCTTTAAGTCCAACTGCTCCGCCCATTCCAGCAATTGGATTGACGATAAATCCAATTTTCTTCACGGAATTGCCGTTTTGAAAGTTAAGCAATGAGTTCTTTTCACTTTGTGCAGTCAATCTCTATAGTTCACCAGCTAACAGCTACTTAAAGGACGAACGATTTGTTCTTAGCAACAACATCCATAGAACGGCGTTAAAGAGTTTTATATAAAAATGGAGAGACTGCACTTTTTGAGACTTATCTCTTTAACTTCTATCTAAATTGAGTTTTTGGTTCTAATGGAGAAAGGTTCTAATTTAAATTAGCTTTTTGACTTCGTCGAGCCAAGGATACAGTTTTTTGAGTTTTCGCATTGCTTCGTCAACTTTCTCTTTCGGATATTCATATGGCTGCAGCTTGCCGCTAAAGTAATCATCGTAGGCTTGCATGTCGAAATAGCCGTGACCGCACAGCAAGAAAAGAATAGTTTTTTCTTCCCCTGTCTTTTTGCATCTTAAAGCTTCATCGATTGCTCCTTTGATTGCGTGTGCTGGTTCAGGAGCAGGCACTATGCCCTCAGTTTGAATGAAGAGTTTAGCAGCATCGAATACTTCCACTTGGTTGTATGCTTTTGTTTCCACTTTCTTCTCTGCTACTAATCGGCTGATGGTTGGTGCTATCCCATGATAACGTAGACCCCCCGCGTGAATTGGGGCGGGTATGAAATCATGACCCAGTGTGTGCATTGGAACTAAAGGAGTTAGCCTTGCAGCATCACCATGGTCATAGGTGTATTCTCCCATGGTAACCTTCGGACAAGCCGTTGCTTCTACAGCCACAAGCCGAGTGTCTTTCGGTGCCTTTCCAGAAACTTTGTCGTAGTAAAAGGGCCAGACCAACCCGGAGAAACTGCTGCCCCCGCCTATGCACCCATATATCACGTCTGGATAATCATCAACAACTTCAAGTTGCTTCTTAGCTTCCAATCCTATCACGGTTTGATGCAATAGAACATGGTTAAAAACACTGCCTATGCCATAGTTAGCCTCCTTTTCATTGATCAGAGCGTCTTCAACAGCTTCGCTTATGGCGATTCCTAAGCTGCCGAGATTGTTCGGGTCTTCGTTTAAGATTTTTCTGCCGCTTTCTGTTTGTTCGCTGGGGCTTGCATAGACTTTTGCTCCGAAAGATTCCATCATCATTCGTCTGTAGGGTTTCTGATCATAGCTCACCTTAACCATGTAAACTGTGCATTTAAGTCCGAACATCATACACGCGAAGGCTAAGGCGGATCCCCATTGACCAGCCCCTGTCTCTGTGGTCAGACGCTCTGCGTCTTCTTTCATGTTATAATATGCTTGGGGAACTGCTGTGTTGGGTTTGTGGCTTCCCGCAGGACTAACCCCTTCATATTTGTAATAGATTTTAGCAGGAGTTTTCAGAGCCTTCTCCAATCCAAGAGCTCTGAAGAGCGGAGTGGGTCTCCAAAGCCGGTATACGTCTCTTACTTCCTCAGGGATACCTATCCATCGGTCCTTGCTGAACTCCTGAGCGATGATCTGTTTAGGAAATATTCTGGGAACAATGCCGGCGCCAGGTGCCCTAGTCTCCGGGTCTATGAATGGGGGAAGTGGTTTTGACAGGTCTGGCAGGATACAGTACCATTGTTTGGGTATTTCTTCCTCGTCTAAAATTATTTTTCTCGGTAGCATATAATTTCACTTCGTTCTGAAGGTGATTTTATCCTATCTATATTGTGGGTTGAAGAGTGAACATCACAAATGATATATTTATGTCTTTTGCGTACATAATTGTACATCTAAAGAATGATCTAAATGAAGTCAATATGGGATCAAGTGGTCAAGCGTCTCGAAAGTTATCCTGAACGTTTGCGAGTCGCAAAGGTTCTCATAGAAAACGGGCTAAGCGTTAAAGGTGCAAAAATATTCTGCAATGACATAGAAATTCCCCCAGTGAGAATAGCCAGTGTGGCAGAAGTTGATAGAAGAACGGTTGCTGAAACAGTGAAAACAATTGAAAACAGCAAAGAGTTGAAGGAAATTTTTGCTGGAATACGCTCTGCGGGGCACTCTCTGAAAGGCATTGCGAAACATCTGAGCTTAGGAGTATTGGAGATTACGCCGGTGAACGCTAGAATCCCAGGTATATTAGCGAAGTCAGCAGTCATTCTGGCAGAAAAAGGTATAAGCATCAGACAGGCAATAGTAGACGATCCGGAGCTTTCACCTGAACCAAAACTCACATTAATAGCTGAAACAGAAATTCCAGGAGAATTAATCTCGAAGTTCCTGAAAATAAAAGGCGTTGAGAAAGTCTCAGTTTCTTAATATGGATTTACTTTCTTCCATTAGCGCCTGTGCTAAAAGGAGTGAGCTTAGAATCCAGCTTGCGCTGATGTTTCTTTTCATTGCTTCAGTTTGATTGTGACTGTTAACTCTTCTTCTGGAAATATCCAACGAAAGTCAAACGTTGACCAAGACACAGAACCGACTATTACTCCGCCATAGCCACCTTTGTCAGTGTATACAATAGCGCGCGCTAGCTGTCGTCATTAGAGAAGTAAAAGTGCATTTCCATTCAGTTTCAGCTATAGTTGCACGGTTCTCGTTCTTAGCGCGCGGGCTTCAAACCTCTCTATCTAATGCTTGATTTTTTTGAAAAGGTTTATTAGTGGTTTGTTGCCACTTTGCTACAAGTCGCTTACGGATTGATGTACGTGGCATCCGTTAGAATGTAACCGACAAGGTTGAACTGTAAATCGGAGTTGACGACAAAATATGGCTTATAAGTACCTTACGAATGCTTGGAACAA
>Ga0153916_10003910_pt1 | contig 11170 bp, 11 predicted proteins | sample Opewatmetagenome_FD_109642 | JGI IMG/M metagenome (GOLD analysis project Ga0153916, IMG submission 109642) | Freshwater wetland microbial communities from Ohio, USA - Open water 3 Core 3 Depth 4 metaG | ecosystem: Environmental > Aquatic > Freshwater > Wetlands | place: USA: Ohio, Lake Erie...
AGCTCGAAGAAGCCCACAGCTTCTTCGGGCGAGGGGCGAGCCCAGAATGCCCAGCGCGACCTGCCGTTCCTCGGAACATACAAGGTGCCTTCGGCATCGAGGAATATGTGCTTGAACCTGCGGCTCCTGCTCCCATCCTTCTTCTCCATGGTGGCTCGGAGCAATGCCTTCTAGGTTAAGTGGATGCACAGACGGTATCACATTTCCTATGACGGTTCAAATGCGCAGACATAACAATAATAGTATTAGGATAAATCTGACGGTATCACAAACATTAAAGGCCACCGCGGAGATACCCTATGCTGGAGAGTAATATGGTAGCGATCTTCGGAACTCTCGGCTACAGACCCAAGTCATTGATCCCCACGATCAGATCGACGCCAGATGTGGATAAGGTCGTATTCTATTGCGGTGCAGACAAGAAAGACGCGGAGGCCGTCGCGAAGGTGGCCGATGCGAAGAAGGCGGTCCTCGACTACTGCAGGACAATGAAGCTCGCCGTCGATGCCGTGGAGCTCGACGATCCATTCGACTTCAAGAGCATCGCGATCAAGATTAGGACCGATATCAAGAGGCACAAACGCGAAGGCAAGGAGATCGCGGTCTTCAACATCGCGGGGGGGACACGACCGACATCTTCAGCCGCGCTCCTCACGTGTATTCTCGAGGGTGTGCCGACAGTCTATGTTCACGACGTGACCTATGAAGAGATACGCCTCCCCTTGCTAAGGATGGAGTACAACCAGGTACTCTCCAAGGAGGAACGCGAGATACTCAAGATCCTTCTGAAGAACAGGTCTAAAGAGATGACGGAGGTCGAGCTTGCCAGGCTCATCGGGAAGCACAAGGCAACCGTCAACCATCACCTCAGGAACCTCATCGCGAAGGGCGCGGTTCGCCTGGAAAATCACAAGAAGGATTCAAGGAAGAAGATTGTGCGCGTCGAAGAATCCACCGAACTCCTGCTTGGTGATGATGAGTGAAGGTCCTGGCATCGACCTTCGGAGAGGGCGACCACAACAAGGTGCTTGACGCGATGCGCCGCTTGCCCTATGAACGACTCGTTCTCATCGGCGAAAGAGGCCTGGCCGACTCATCATCATTCAGAAGGATTAGGGACTTCGAGGGGTTGTCCGGACACGACGTGGACGTTGAAGCAGTCGAGACTGATGACTTCATGGAGCTGGTCAACGAGATATCCGCCGTTCTCCAGAAACATGCGAGAAACCCTTCAACCGGGGAGAGGAATGCGCTGGTCCTGAACATAAGTGGCGGATCGAAGCTGCTAGGGGACGCTGCGCTGATTGCAGCCTTCCGTCTGGGCATTGAGGCATGCCACTGCGACCACCAGATGACGAAGCTACCGGTCATAAGAGGCGCAACCGCGTTGGACCGCTTCACTCCAGCTCAGATTCGATTCATCTCCCTGCTGGGAGGAGACTTCATCCAGCTCGATGACATCGTGGTGCAATTTGGCGCTCCGAGCAAACAAGCGGTTGAGCGGGTCATGCGCGATCTTCGCAAACTGGACCTTCTGAAGACTGAAGTCAGGAACGGAAGGGTCAGTGTCGCTCTGTCCAGGGCGGGCGAGGAAGTGTCGAGGGCGCTGGGAAAGAATTGTTCGTCTTGATCCGCGCGCTACTTCTCTAGGTCCTCTCCGCCCTCGAACACCAGCTGGGCGGCCGAGTACAAGTCCTCCATACCTTCGCCGGAGTCAGAGCTTACGGGCACGATGGGTCTTCCAGCTCCGACCGCGTCAAGAGCTTGGAGGAATTCAACACTGATCTGGGTCTGCGCATCTATGGCGTCATCGAGCAATGCACTGAACAGAGCGTAGTAGTCCTTGCTCCAAAGGCCAATCTTCTCCCGGTCATCCTGGATTAGCGTGTCTGCCTTCGACAGAATCGAGATCATCGGCAATGGGAGTCTGAAGTGGACGGTTGCTGCGAGCATCAGAGATGACACATACCCGTTCGGGTGCTTCGTGAGCGCAGGGTCGAACAGGAACGCTAGCATCGCCATCTCGCCGCTGAGCTCGTCGATCACTACCTTGCTGCTCTGTCGGAAGGTGAAGAGCTCTATTTGTCCCGGAGTGTCTATCAGCACGTAATCCGTGTCATAGCCAGCCACGACATTGGCAATCTCCTTTATGTTCAGCGCCAACAGGTCTGCGGCGGCCACTTGGGCTCCGTTCGGGCCAAGCCCATACTCGGCCATGATCTCTGAGAGCTTGATCCAGTCCCTCACATCCACGTCTGGCGCGTACGATAGAGAGTCCGCTCCAGGGTCCAGGTTGACGGTCATTGCGTCGTAGCCCTGATTGCTCAGCCACAGCTGAAACGCGTTGGTAAGGGTGCTCTTGCCGCAACCCGCGGTCCCGACGAAGTACAGGTGCTTAGCGGGCATAGATGCCATCCTATGTACATGACGTGGCGGGCCTGAAGGGATTCGAACCCTTGACCTTTCGGTTTCTCCTTCGAGCCAGAATGGCCGGAAGTAAGAGCCGATTGCTCTACCTAGCTGAGCTACAGGCCCACGAAACCGCAGTATATGATGGTCTATTATAAATCTATCGCGTATGCCCCGAAACGTGCGGATTACTGGCTCCGCGGATTATTTTAATACAGACAATAATATATGATTATATTGAATTATAAAACAGATGGAAATGGTTTGCCGGATTTGTGCGGTCAAGCCTTGCCGAAGTCCTTGACGACCCTGTCTATCCGAGACGCGATGTCCTTGTCCAATGGCACTGGCTTGTGTTCCTTCAGTATGCTCTCGGTCCTTTCGTTCGCCGCCATGAGCGAGTCCATTCCGCCCTTCCTTACGAGTTGGTCAAAGGACTCGTTCTGCCACATGAGCTGCACGTGGTAGTCCCTGATGTGTGCCATTGTGTGCTTCTGACCCAGGTATGAACCTCCAATTCCTATCTTCTTGATGAGGTCCACGGCAAGCGTCTCATCGTTCACCTCGACACCGCTGAAGGTCTTTAGGGTCATTCCTGCAATCTCGTGGTCGAAGAGGAGCTGCTCGTACGAGAGAAGGGTCGAGCCGTCGAGCACGCCCAACCCGTTCACGACCTCACCTCCACAGATCGCACACATCATGGACGATACAGTGTTCTCGATGGATCCCTGAACCCCGGGAACCTTTGCGCTGGATCCAAGGCCGCCCGTGGAGTTCGGGATCTCGCAGAACTTGGCCATTTCGACCGACAGCGCGCAGAGAATCGTAGACTCAGGTGAGCCTCCGATGTACGCGCCAGTCCTCGGGTCCATTGCCGATAGGACCGAACCGTACATCAAAGGTGCGCCTGGCGAATGTGCCTGTATTGCGCACGCGAGCGCGAGTGTCTCGGCGTGATTCACAATCAGGTCCCCCGGAATAGTTGCAGGACCTGTCATTCCTGCTTGGGCCATACCGGTGATGTGAACAGGCACGTGGTTCTCCGCCCATACCATAGCAGCTTCAGTCGTCGGGCCTTCTAGCACGAGCGGCGATACGGTGCACACCATCGCCGAGACATAGTGCCTCTTCTTGAGTTCCTCGACGGATCCAACGATCTCAGCAGCCATCGCGACCTGCGTTCTCGCCTCTTCGGGGTTGGACGTTGACTCGGTGAGTATGTGCTTCTGCGTGTTCTCCATCGCGACTTGGACTCCCTTGATGACATGCACCTTCTGAGGCACATCGTGCGCGACAACCATCGGCTCATAGATGCTCACATAAGGGAGCCAATCTGATATGACGGCGGTTTTTCTAACGTCCTCGAGAACAGACGGACGCCTCGTCCTTGACTTCGGCTCCCAAACCTGGATTCCGCATCCATCGGTTGTGTAATAGCAGTGTGTCCCGTCGAGGGGCAAGTCGAACTCCTTCGTCCTGCCGGCAAGGACGTAGGTCTTTGGTATCTTCTTCGACAGGGAGTTGACGACGCCAACGGGGAATCTCACGACACTCGTTTTCTCGTCGACTAATGCTCCAGACCGTTTCAGGGACTCCCTGGCAGTCTTGCTGTGGATCTTGATGCCCACCTCTTCCATGACCTCCAGGGTCGCCTCGTGTATCTTCTTCTTGTCATTGTGGCTCATCATCTCGCATCTGTTCTTGACCACGAATTTCTTCTCGAACTCAGACATATCTTCATTCCTCCTTTGATTGGCTCTTGGAATATTCGACTATTGGAAAAGGGTTTCACGCTCGGACAAGCGCGAATAAGTGAAAAGCATCAACTACGTTTCTCAAGAGCATCTGCCCCGAAGCTCTTCGAGTATTCCTTGATCAGATTGTCTATGTTCTTCTTAATCTCCGTCTCGAGCGGTTCAGGGGTGTGAGAGTTGAGGAGCTCCATCATTCGCTCTTTCGCTCTTCGCTTGGCATCCCTGCTGCCGCTCGCGGTCCACTGCTGCCGAGTCGCCCTGTCCGACAGCTTCGATGCCGCATGCTCTTTCCTGAACTGCTTGAGGGTCTCGATCTGCTTGAGATAGTTGCCCATCGGACCCGTCTTGCTAATCACGTCGACCGCGAGAGTCTCATCGTTTACCTCAATACCGCTGGCGATCCTCATGGCGTTCGATGCAATCTCATCATCGATGACCGCCTGAACCGGGGAGTAGACATTGAAGGCTTCCGTAGAGCCAAGGAACAGGTCGGAAAAGTCGGCGCCTGCGAGGATTGCCATCATCGCCGCCTGGGTCTTCTCATAGGTCGTTTGCGGGTCGACGAGTTTCGAATCGCTTTGGACTCCCATGTTGCACGGAAGTCCATAGTATTTGGCGAGCTGAATCGCTCCAACACCGATGAGCGAGAACTCCGGCGAGCCAGATGCCGCGATTCCCGACCTCATGTCCAATGGACATGAAACTGACCCATAGATGATCTTCGGACTCTTGGTCACGCAGCTCGCGATGGCGATGGAGCTGAGCACTTCGGCGTTCTGCTGCACGAGTAAGCCCGCCAAGGATGCGGGGGCCGTGCCCCCCGCGAGCGCCATGACGGTTACGAAGACCGGCAAATCCCATGAGGAATAGCCGAGCAGCACCTCGAGCATAGTGTGATCATGGCCAAGCGGGCTAATCGGGTCGATGTAGCCAGTGAACAACGCTTTCTTTCTCAGCAATTGCCTATCACCGAGAACAGCGTCGGCGAGCTTCAGGGTAAGATCGAAATCTGCCCTGTCGGTGCTACCGCCAAAGGTCAACTTCGACGTGTTTATGAGACCAGCGGCCATCTGCACGATGTTCTGGGCCTTCTCAGGAACATCGCTGAGGTGTACTGGGACATAGGCGATGGATGCAGATTCGAGAGCATCCAGGAGCCTCGCGATCATTATGCCATCCTTAAGTACAGGAGCGCGGAATTGATCCGTCTCGGGATCAATGATATAGAGACACTGAGCACCTGGGCCGATCTTAGTCCTTCCATCGACCGCATCAACAGTATGCTTTTCGCTACGCGCATGCCATTTGAAATTCTTCTTCGCCTTCTTGACGGCTTCGGTGACCCTCGATTCGGACATCTTGACGATTTTCGTCTTCTTGTCGACAATGAATCCGTTCGATCCCATGAGGTCAAGTGTCTCGTCGGAATTGATCAGAACGCCAGTGCTCTCGAGGACCTTCACCGTCGCCCCATGAATCGCCTCCAGATCTTTCTTCTCCAGGACCTTGAGCATGTTCTTCTTAGAGACCATACGGGCACCTCCGAGCATCGAAGGCGAGTTGCTTGTGGCGGAATCATCCGAGCTGACGAATCCTAGTAAACCTCTCCCACCAATCTTGCCGGCGAACGGGACAATAGCCTTCAAATAGATAAATCAAAGCCGAATGTCTTAAGAAAAGTTCAGCTGGAATCTAAGCCGGAGTCATCCGCCGCCAGAATCCGCTCATCAAAGGATTTATCCACGAGCTGACCATTCGCCACGCTGGATGCACGATATCACTGTCGGTGTGCTCTGCAGTGGGAGCAGCGGCAACTCAATCCTTGTATCGTGTGACGGCGCTGGAGTCATGGTCGATGCAGGTCTTTCATGTCGAGAGCTGGACCGACGACTGTCGGCATTCGGCGTCGAGCCGTCGCAAATCGAGGCTCTCGTGCTGACTCACGAACATACAGACCACACGCGAGGCGCGAGACGCTTCTGTCTGGAATACGGAATCCCCGCCTATGGGACTCGAGGGACCATCGCCTTGACCCCGCTGGAGGGCGTCAAATCGTCTATCATTGTGTCAGGGCAAACGTTTCAGACTGGGCATTTCGTGGTAAGGCCGTTCAAAGTCCGTCATCTTGCGGCGGAGCCCGTGGCGCTCTCCGTGACCGTCAGCTCGAAACGAATCGGGATTGCGTCAGATCTCGGGAGCATCACGCCAAATGTGGTCGAGGAGATGTCCGAATCGGATCTGATGTTCGTCGAGTCCAATTACGATGAGAAGATGCTCCTGTCAGGGGACTACCCGGAATTCCTGAAGAGAGCGATAAAGGGGGACCATGGCCACCTTTCGAACGATGATGCCGGCCTTCTCTCCCGCAAGGCATCGTCGGATAGGACCGAAAGAATAGTGCTCGTTCATCTCAGCAGAGACAACAATACTCCGCAGAAGGCTCTCGATGCGGTTGAAGCGGAGTTAGAGCAAGCGAAGCATAAGCCCAGTGTGGAAGTGACTGAACACGGGTCTTCATGCGGGCCGTTTAGGCTAGGCTGAGCCGACGAGCTTGACCTTGCCGTGCGAGAGGAGCGTGTTTGCGATGTTCTTTGGAATCGACACGATGTCTTCCTTCCTCAACTTGTAGTCCTTGTCGACCCCTGCAAATGTTGGGACATCCTCAAGGACCCTGACCAACACAAGATCATCGCTCACCATATCTTCGCCCTTACCGTGCTCATGCTTGGATTCGCATGTCTTCTGGCTCGGCGCTTCAGGCAGGACAGCGACGTCCCTTGGCTGAGTGAACCTCGGTCCCAGCTCTTCGAAGTCTGCGTTCGAGTCCTTGTGTGCTCCCAAGACAGATGTAAGGTTTGAGAACAGTACCAGCTCGTCCGGCGTTAGGTTCGAAGTGTCCGGGTTGTCTCCCGCGACCTTCCTTAGCGCGAGGAGGGAAATCTTCCTCTGCCTGAGCTCGTAAACCCGCTTCGCCTTGTCGATCGCCTTCTTGAGTTGATCGTTGAGCATCATGCTCGCCTGTGACATCGGGTTCATCGCGAGCTCTCTCTCGCTTTCCTTTCTAATCGTCTTGATGTAAGCGCTTATCTTGTCGTAGAGGGCGGGATCGACCTTTGTCAGCTGCGAGGATTTGTTCTCCTGTCTGAAAAGACCCATGATGTCTTCGTAGCTCATGTCCCCCCTCTCAGCAGCCATCGATTCAAGCATACACAATCTTTGTATTTTATGCTTGTGAGCAGCCTACATGCAGCAAACAATAATACTGCTGGACAATATCCCAAAAGGATAGCACGATGAAGTCCAAGGACTATCTGAAGGCGAGGGGTTCCGGATGCTCCATCACTATCGACGCCGCGCCGGGTGCCTCGAAGACAGAGATCGTCGGCGTCAATCGTTGGAGAGGAGCTCTGCAAGTCAAGATTGCCGCCGAGCCAAGGAAAGGCGCCGCAAACGATGAGCTTGTCAGATTCATTTCCGAAAAGCTTTCGATCCCTAAGACTGCAGTCATGATTTGGAGAGGAGAGAAATCGTCACACAAAGTCGTCAATGTTCCGCTACCCGTCGCTGAGGTGGAGTCGATTCTCAGAGGTAAGTGAGATGCTTACGCCAGAGGAGCGTCTGGAGCGACTCGAGAAAGTATTTCAGGAGCTGGAGGAACTCAGCGACAGCATCCCGATAATCGTCGAGGGCCTCAGGGACAGGAACGCCTTGAGACGATTGGGGATAACCAAGAACATACATCCACTCAACAAGGGGAAATCGGTCTTCGGTTTCTGCGAGGATATGTCCAGACGCACGAAGAAAGCGGTGATACTCACGGACTGGGACAGAAGAGGTGGGCAGCTCGCGAGAATGCTTAAGGACGGGCTGGAGGCAAACGGCGTGCAAGTAAATGATGAAATCAGGAAGCAGATCGTCCTCCTTTCCAAGAAGGAGGTAAAGGATATGGAGAGCGTGCCGACATTCATCGACAGGCTCAAGGCGATGGCCATCACCCAGAGATGCTGAGACCATTTGAGTTGGGGCACAAAACATTTACGATAGCATTCCAATCAAACGGGCATGCCCCTGTCCGAGTGTTCGCTCGAAATGCTTCAGGCCATCAAGCTCAAGTCCGTCCGCGAGCTTTTCGAGGACATTCCGAAAGAGGTCCGCACGGACGGTCTAAGGCTCCCGGACGGCATGTCCGAGATCGACCTCAGGAGTGAGTTGGAGAGAATGATGGCCGTGAACAGGCCCACGACCGTTATGCCGAACTTCCTTGGGGCCGGGATCTACAATCACTTTATTCCATCAGCTGTGAAGACAATAGTGTCTAGATCGGAGTTCATAACATCTTACACACCTTACCAGCCCGAGATAAGCCAGGGGATGCTCCAGTCGCTGTTCGAATACCAGTCCTTTATGGCCGAGCTGACGGCAATGGATGTCGTGAACTCAAGCATGTACGATGCATCGACCGCACTTGGCGAAGCTGTGCTGATGGCGCACAGGATCTCCGGTGGTGACAGGTTCCTCATAAGCAGGACGATCAGCCCCGAGAAGAAGGAGGTCGCGAAGACTTATGCAAAGGGCGCGGACATCAAGTTGGTCGAGGTTGGCTATGATTCGGCTACCGGCCAGGTCGATCTGGCAGACCTGAAATCCAAAATGGGCGACACTTCAGCCGGTTTCTACTTTGAGTCGCCGAATTTCCTGGGACCCATTGAGACTAGATGGGAAGAGATACGCAGGACAGTCGGAGCGAAGACTCTCGTTGTTGGGGTCAATCCGATGGCCCTTGCACTCCTCAAGCCTCCGGGCGAGATGGGCGCAGACATCGTGATTGGGGATGCCCAGGTGTTCGGGACCTCGATGAGCCTCGGCGGACCGACAATAGGCATCTTCGGTTGCAAGACCGACCACGTCAGGAAGATGCCCGGCAGGATCATCGGCATGACAACAGATCTCGAAGGCAGGACGTCCTTCTGCATGACGCTTCAGACCAGGGAGCAACACATTCGGAGAAGCAAGGCTACCTCGAACATCTGCACCAACGAGGCGCTTCTTGCGCTCGCTGCTGCAGCCCACCTATCGCTGGTAGGCAGAAGCGGACTTAGAGAGATGGCAAAACGGAACGTGGAGAACATGCGCTCGCTGTCATCAAGGATTGGAGCCCTCAAGGGTTTCACTGCTCCGCGATTCAATGCCTCCCATTTCAACGAGTTCGTGGTGACTTCCAAGACTGGCTCTGAGAAGATTCACAAGGACCTTTTGGCCCGCAACATCCAGGGAGGTTTCGTGCTCGACGGCGCCTTCCCGGAGCTGAGCCGCTCATCGTTGTATTGCACGACTGAGATGCACTCGAAGACCGACCATGACAAGCTCGTAGCTGCCCTGGAGGCGATCAGATGAGATACCACCAGGCGGTCCATGATGTCCCTGTCATCTTCGAAGGCTGTGAAATGCCGACTCAGGAAGCTTTCGACCCTACCCTGGGGGGATTGTTTCCGAAGGAGGTGGTAAGATCCACGCTGGACATACCAGATATACCTGAGAGAGACGTCGTCAAGCACTACGTCAACCTCTCGCAGATGAACTTCGGCGTCGACAATGGCCTCTATCCTCTTGGGTCGTGCACGATGAAATACAACCCAAAGGTGTGCGACGAAGTCGCTTCCTGGCCAACGGTCGCTCAGATACATCCGCTTCAGGATCCGTCCACCATTCAAGGCGCTCTCAGACTCATGCACGAGCTCGAGAAGATGCTGTGCGAAATCGGCGGTGTAGATGCGGTGACGCTGCAGCCCGCCGCGGGCGCGCAGGGAGAGTTCACAGGAATACACATAGTCAGGGCGTACCACGAGGCAAACGGAGAGACGAGAAAAGAGGTCGTACTCCCTGATACGGCGCACGGAACGAACCCTGCAAGCGCGGCCATGGTCGGATTCGATGTTCTCGAACTTCCGTCGAAAGACGGGTGCGTCGACGTCGAGGCGCTGAAGTCGGCGGTGTCAAAGGACACGGCCGCATTCATGCTCACCAACCCTAACACGCTCGGCCTTTTCGAGAAGAACGTACGTGAGATCGCTGGCATACTCCACGATGCGGGCGCGCTGTTGTACTACGATGGCGCCAATCTGAATGCCATCATGGGCAAGACATCGCCTGGCAAGATGGACTTCGACATAGTCCATTTCAACCTCCACAAGACCTTCGCGACCCCGCATGGCGGCGGTGGACCTGGGGCAGGCCCGGTCGGAGTGAAGAAGATGCTCGAGGAATACCTCCCTCTACCAAGGATCGTGGAGAAGGACGGAGTCTTCTCGCTGGACTACGACCATCCAAAGAGCATCGGGAAGGTGAGAGCCTTCTTCGGGAACTATTCTGTTCTTGCGCGCGCGTACACGTACATCAAAATGCAGGGAGGGAAAGGGTTGGTCTCGGCGTCCGAGAACGCGGTCCTCAACTCCAACTACCTAAGGCATAGGCTGAAGGACGACTTCGAACTACCATATGCCGAGTTGAGGAAGCACGAGTTCGTCCTGAGCGGGGCTCCACTGAAGAAGAAAGGCCTGAGAACTCTGGACTTCGCAAAACGCCTCCTGGACTATGGATTCCACGCACCAACGATCTACTTCCCACTCATAGTTGACGAGGCAATCATGATCGAACCAACTGAGACTGAGTCAAGAGAAACCCTCGACAAGTTCGTCGAGGCGTGTGAAACCATCCTCAAGGAAGATCCGAAGCTTCTCCACGACGCTCCTGTCAACACGGCCAGGCGGAGGCTTGACGAGGCTAAGGCCGCAAGGGACATGATATTCAGTTGGCGGGCGTTCAAGAAGAAGTCTGAAGCAGGCTCACACAAGAATGGATCCTAGACTCGCTTGAACCGAGCGCAAATGAGAGTCCTGGTGCTTGTCACCCCTGAGATAGTCCTAATCTTGCCCAGGACCTCATCGCAGAGTACATCGTAGTCCTTTGTCTCCATCCTCACTATCATGTCGAACTGGCCGAACAGCTGG
>Ga0153916_10003911_pt1 | contig 11169 bp, 12 predicted proteins | sample Opewatmetagenome_FD_109642 | JGI IMG/M metagenome (GOLD analysis project Ga0153916, IMG submission 109642) | Freshwater wetland microbial communities from Ohio, USA - Open water 3 Core 3 Depth 4 metaG | ecosystem: Environmental > Aquatic > Freshwater > Wetlands | place: USA: Ohio, Lake Erie...
ACCAGTCACCGTTCCAAATCGCCTCCTCCTTGCGGCCCGGCCTCTCCCGGCACCTCTTTACCCCGCCCCCTATCATACTCGACCTCGTAGAACCCGAAACCGGTGAGTACCATGTCCCTTGTCGCCCCATAAATTTTGGGATTTCGCTTGCCAGTTTTTGCGTTTTAACTTAAAATCCTTGCGCCCGCGCGGCTTTGGACGTGAAAGCGGGACCCGTAATGAAAATGAAGAAGTGGGTCGTCGCGATAAGGGCGCCGTTCTTCACTGCGTCCGTCGCCCCGGCGGTCGTCGGCGTCGCGGTCGCCTTCTACGAGGGTTACGCCATCAATTGGTGGCACGCGGCGCTTACGCTCATCGGCCTGGTCGCGGTCCACGGCGGCACCAACCTCGCCAACGACTACTTCGACCACGTGACGCGCGACGACTGGGTGAACCTGACGCCGACGCCTTTCTCGGGCGGCTCGCGCGTCATCCAGAACGGCCTGCTCGCTCCCCGGGCCGTGTTGACGTACTCGCTGGCCTGCTTCGCCGTGGGCATCGCGTGCGGCCTCTACCTGTGGCGCGTGACGCCCGGCAACGTCGTGTTGTGGCTGGGCCTGGTGGGCGTGACCTCGGGCTTCCTGTATACGGCGGTACCGGTGACCATAGGCTACCGCCGCGTGGGCGAGTTTTTCGTGGGCCTCAACTTCGGCCCGCTCGCGGTCCTCGGCGCCCATTACGTCCAGGCGGGGCACCTCTCGCCGGCGGCGCTCATGGCCTCCATCCCGGTGGGCCTTTTGATCGCCGCGGTCCTCTACATAAACGAGTTCCCGGACTACGAGGCCGACAAGCAGGTTAACAAAAAAACGCTCATCGTAGTCTTAGGGCCGGCGCGCGCGCGGTACGGGTATATAATAATCGTCGCGTTGTCGTACGCGGCCGTCGCGGCCTTCGTCGCCGTCGGCGGCCTCTCGGCCTGGGCGCTGCTGAGCCTTTTAACGCTGCCCCTCGCCGCCAAGGCCGCGGCGGTGCTGATGCGATATTACCGCGAGCCGTATAAGCTGCTGCCGGCTAACGCGCTAACTATCGTCGTCCACTTCGCGACGGCCCTATTATTATCGGTGGGGTTGGCGCTGGCGCGCGCGGCGTGAGGGCCTGGAAGTAATGCTCGACTTAAAATACATCGAAGAGAACCCGGCAATCATCCGGGGGATGCTCGCGGCCCGCGGCGTGGAGTTCGACCTCGACAAGGTCCTGGAACTCGCTGGCCGGCGGCGCGAAGCCATCGCGAAAGTGGAAGCCAAAAGGGCCGAGCAAAATAAGACGAGTAAGAAAATAGCCGAACTAGCCGCGAAAATCGCTCACCCGGACCGGCCCGATATTAGCGAATATGAATTAAAAACCCTCATTAATGAAAAAGAAAAATCGCTAAAACAGGCCGAAGAAATCAAACTGATAATCGGTGAACTGGAACCGGAATTGTCTTCCGTCGAGGCCGAGATAAACAGTCTGCTCCTCTATATCCCCAACGTCCCGCACCCCTCGGTGCCCGTCGGCCCGGACGAGACGCACAACGAGGTCCGGCGCGTAGGCCGCGAGCCGCGGGCGCTCGGCTTCCCGCCCCGGCCCCACTGGGAGATAGGCGAGAGGCTCGGCATCGTCGACGTCGAGCGGGCGGTCAAGGTGGCGGGCGCGCGCTTCGCGATGACCGTGGGCGCCGGCGCCCGCATGGAACGAGCGCTACAAAATTTGATGTTGGACGAGGCGGCCAGGCGCGGCTACGTCGAGGTGTCGGTCCCGTTCATGGTCCTCGGCGCGACGATGGAGGGGACGGGCCAACTCCCCAAGTTCACCGACGACATGTATAAAGTCGAGGGCGAGGATATGTGGCTCGTGCCGACCGCCGAGGTCCCCGTGACCAACCTCCACCGCGACGAGATATTGACGGCGGCCGAGCTGCCCATAAAATACGCGGCGTTCACGGCCTGCTTCCGGCGAGAGGCCGGGGCGCCGGGGCGCGACACCCGCGGCATGATGCGCGTCCACCAGTTCCTCAAAGTCGAGCTGGTAAAGCTCGTCCACCCGGATAGATCCTACGACGAGTTGGAGAGCCTGGTCGCCGACGCCGCGCACGTCCTCGAGATGCTCGAGATACCCTACCGCGAGGCGGTCCTGAGTACCGGCGACCTCGGCTTCGGCGCCGCCAAGTGCGTCGACCTCGAGGTGTGGATACCGTCGGAGGGGAAATATCGCGAGGTCTCGAGCTGCTCCAACTACGAGGCGTTCCAGGCGCGCCGCATGAACACGCGCTTCCGGTCGAAGAAGGGGGCTAAGCCCGAATTCGTCCACACCCTCAACGGCTCGGGCCTCGCCATCGGCCGGACGCTGATAGCGATTTTGGAAAACTTTCAAAACGCCGACGGCTCCGTTACGGTCCCCGACGCCCTCCGGCCTTATATGGACGGCCTGGAGAAAATCACGTAGGGGAAGTAGCGCCGCGGCCTTCGAGATACGGAGGGGCATATGTCCGGCCATTCCAAGTGGAGCACGATAAAGCGCAAGAAGGGAAAAGAGGACCAGAAGCGGAGCAAGATCTTCTCGCGGCTGGCGCGGGAGATAATAGTAGCCGCGCGCCAGGGCGGCGACCCGAGCGCCAACACGCGCCTCCGCGTCGCGGTCCAGGCGGCCAAGGCCGCCAACATGCCGGCGGACAACATCGCCCGGGCCATTAAGCGCGGGTCCGGCGAGGGCGAGGGCGCGCAGCTCGAGGAGGTCACGTACGAAGCCTACGGCCCGGGCGGCATCGCGATGTGCGTCGACGTCGTGACCGACAATAAAAACCGCACCACGCCCGAGATCCGCCACATCCTCGACCGGTACGGCGGCTCCATGGCGGAGGCGGGCGCCGTGACCTGGATGTTCGAGCGCAAAGGCTTGGTAATTATAGACGCCGACCGCGCGACCGAGGACCAGGTCCTGGGGGCGGTGCTGGACGCCGGCGCCGAAGACGTCCGCCCCGGCGACGACGTCGTCGAGGTCTACTGCCCGCCGGACCGGCTGGCCGACGTGACGGACGCGCTGGCCGCGGCCGGCATCGAGTTCGCGACCGCGGAGGTCTCGCTCGTCCCCAAAACCGTCATCCCGCTGGCGGGCAAGAACGCGGCCAAGTTCGTGAAGCTGTTGGAGGCGCTGGAGGAGCACGACGACGTCCAGACGGTCTTCGCCAACTTCGACATCCCGACGTCGGTGATGGAGGAACTGGCCGCCTGAGGCGATGCCCGCTTCGACGCGCGAATGGGCGGGAGGGGACGGCTCGAGCCGCCGTCGCCCCGCATGTCTGGCCGCCGCGCCCTTCGCCGGCGGCCTTGTCGTCGCGGCCCTGCTTTCGCCGCCGCCCTGGCCGCTCATAGTCGGCGCCGCGGCGCTAGCCGCGGCCACGCTGTTTTTTATTCGCCGGCCCATCTCGACGTGGCTCGTGTTGGCGGCTTTAGCGCTGGCGGGCGCCGGCTGGTATACGGCCCGCGGCAACTACCTCGCGCCGAACGACATTACGTTTGAACTAAGCCCGCGTTTTAAACCGGCCGCGGCTGTCGTCGTGGGCGTCGTCGACGGCGACCCCGACCAAAAGCCATACGGTACCGTCTTCCCCCTGAAAATCAAAGCCGCAACGATAGAGGGCGTCGTCAAACGGCCGAGCGGCCGGGCCCTCGCCTCCATCTACGAAAACGTCGCCCTCCGTTACGGCGACGAGGTTTCGATAAAAGGTAAAATAGTCGCGCCCAAGCCGGCCCGGAACCCCGGGGGCTTCGATTACCGCTCATATTTAAAAAATTCGGGCATGACCGCGGCGGTCACGGCCGCTCGGGCGAAGGACGTACGGCTCGTCGCGCGCGGCCGGGGCAACCCCTTAGTCGCGGCCTCGTTCGCGGCCCGGCGCAAGGCCGCGTCCGTCCTGGCCCGGGCCGTCGGCGGCGACGAGGCCGCGGTCCTGAACGGCTTGACGTTGGGTGCGCGGGCGGAGATAGACCCGGCCGTCCTGGAGGATTTTCGCGGCGCCGGCACCATGCACCTGCTGGCGATATCGGGCTTTAACGTCGGCCTGGTCGCGTTCCTGTTGTTCCTGGTGCTGGCGGGGACGCGGATGCCGAAGGTCGCCGCCAACCTGACGGTAATGGCGTTTCTGCCGGCGTTCGCGTTAATTACGGGATTCAACCCGCCGGTAGTCCGGGCGAGCGTGATGGGGTTTTTGGTGCTCGCCGCGGCGCTGCTGGACCGCGACGTCGACTTATACAACGTCCTCGCCGCCGCGGCCTTAATCCTGCTAATATATAACCCGCTTTACGTGAGCGACGCCTCGTTCCTGTTGTCGTTCGCCGCCGTCTTCGGCATCGCGGCGCTATATCGCCCCATAAATAATTTCCTGAGGCCGGTCCCAGGGGTCATTAGGGAAACGCTCGCCGTAACTTGTGCCGCGCAGCTGGGCGTGCTGCCGCTGCAACTCTATTTCTTCAACCGTCTCACGCCGACGGCGCTCGTTTCCAACCTCGTTATGATCCCGCTCGCCGGATGCGCCGTCGCGCTGGCGTTAACGACGATATTGACCGGGGCCGTGTGGCCGGCCCTCGGCGACCTCTTCGGCGGCGCGGCCTGGCTCGCCACCAAGGCCCTCACGACCGCGGGGCATTATTTTTCGCTGGGGCTGGAGCCGTTGGCCCGGCGATGGCCGGCGCTGGCGGCCGTACCGTTCCTGGGGTCGCGGTGGGACCTGCAATTCTGGGTGGCGCGGCCGTCGCCGTTTCTCCTGCTGCTCGTTGTTTCCGGAATTGGCGCGGTGGCGGTACGGAGGAAGCGTACGCGGTTCGCGTTTGTCGCGGCGGCCGCCGGCTGCCTCGGCTTGTGGCTCGCGCCGAAGCTCGCGGCGCCCGCGCTGCCGCTCCGCGTCACCTTTTTAGACGTGGGGCAAGCGGACAGCGCGCTGGTGGAATTCCCGAACGGGAAAAAGATGGTGGTGGACGCCGGCTACGCCGGCCGGGACTACGACGCCGGCGAGCGGGTCGTGGCGCCCTTCCTCCGCGCCAAGGGGATTGACGGAATCGACTACCTGTGCGTCAGCCACGGCGACGCCGACCACGCCGGCGGCGCGGCTTATTTGATTAAAAATTTCGACGTCGGCGCGGTATGGTTTCCGGCCGACGCGGCGCCTAGCCCCGCGCTCGGAGAAATCAAGGAAGCCGCGCGGGCCGAGGGCATCCCGCTGGTTGCCGCGGCGCCGGAGCAAATGAAAATCGGCGGCGTGGCCGTCGCGCGCGTTTGGCCGCCCGCCGGCGGCGCCCCGGCGTCCCTTTCGTCCAACGACTCGTCTACGGTATTACGCTTGACGTACGGCCGCTTCTCCGCCCTCTTGCCGGGCGACGTGGAAAGGCCGGCCCAAGAGCTCATATTGGCGAGCGGAAGGGACGTCGGCGCGGACGTAGTGAAGGTACCCCACCACGGCTCGAGGGGCGCGGCGCTGGCGCCGTTCGTCGCCGCCGTTAACCCCCGCGCGGCCTTCTTCCCCACCAAGGCCGGCTCAGCAAAGTTTCCCGCCGCGGAAACGCTCGCGCTATACCGGGAGGCGGGCGCGCGCCTTTTCGCCGCCGGCGAAAACGGCGCCGCCGTCATCCAAACCGACGGCCGGCGCCTTCGCGTTCGCACTATGTTTTAGGGACCTAAGCCGGCCCGCCGCGGCCCTCCTGTCATGCCGGCGGCGCGAGCAGCGGCGCTAGCTTGGCCTCGAGCTGCTCCTTTCCAATATAACCGGCCCGCTTCATGACCTCGTTGCCGTCGCGGTCGTAGATGATTATGGTCGGGAGGCCCAAAACGGCGTATTCGTTCTTGAGCTTATCGTTTCCGCGAACGTTGACGTAGTTCATGCCGACCTCGGCGGCGTACGGCGGGACGTCTTTATCCGGATTATCGTCCAACGTGATGCCGACGATCGTCAGGCCCTGGTCGCGGTACTTCTCCTGCAGCTCGATGAGGTGAGGGATTTCCTTTTTGCACGGGCCGCACCACGTCGCCCAGAAGTCGAGGACGAGGACCTGCCCTTTATAATTACCCACTTTGAATTCGGAGGCGTCTACGAGCGCGAAACCTTTCGGGGGTTCGACCGCGGCCTTTTTCCCGGGCGTCGCGGCCCCCTCGCGCGTAGCTTTACAGGCCGCAAACGACGATATGCAAATCGCGAATATCGCCGGCCACATCACATATTTAAGAGGCATGGAGGAACCTCCTTATTAATGTTATATTAACACAAAGGGCCGCGCGGGGGAAACATTTTAAAAAAAGGGAACGGCCGCAGCCGTTCCGAGAAGTCGAAAATTGAACCGGCGCTATTTATGCGCCGACTCTCTGACGCGCTTCCAAATATTCGCCGCTCTTTCGGGCGAAAGCGCCGTGCGCGCCGCCAAACGGCCGAGGAGCCGCCCCAAGCGGATTTGTAGTTCGTCGATCTTTTCGTCTTGTCCTGAGTCTAGAGTGCGAGCGGTCGAAACGTTTTCTTTATCGATATCCTCCTCGGTCAACCGTTTGACCGCGGGTAAAACCTTCGTCGCCATGTCATGCCTCCGATAAAAATATCGTCACCTCCTGGAGCCTTAAATTACGAATTATTTATGATTGCCGTCCTTTTTATTTGTGTTATCAGTCCGGATTCCGTTACAGCTCTATTTGATGCACCGCCCCTTAGGAGAACGTAGATGACGTACGACGACCTACGGGCAAAGATCGGGCGCCGCGAGGCCCGCGCCGGCGTCGCCGGCCTAGGTTACGTCGGCCTGCCCCTCGCCATGGCGTACGTCCACGCCGGCTACCGCGTCGTCGGATACGACATAGACGCCGACAAAATCGCTAGCCTTCGGGCGGGCCGGTCTTATATCGGCGACGTCGCCGACGACGAAGTGGCCGCGGCCGTCGCCGGGGGCGCGTTCGCGGCCACTACCGACCCGGCGCGGCTCCGCGAGGCCGACGTTATCGCCATATGCGTCCCGACGCCGCTCACCGCCGATAAGGAACCGGACCTGTCGTTTCTCGTCGATACCGCAACGACGCTGGCGGCCCAGTTGCGGCCCGGCCAGCTCGTCATCGTCGAGTCCACCGTCTACCCGGGCGCGACGCGGGGAGTCGTCCTCCCCATTCTCCAAAAAAGTGGCCTCGTCGCCGGCCGCGACTTCTGGCTGGCCTTCTCGCCCGAGCGCGTCGACCCGGGCAACAAGGAATTCCCGGTGAACAAAATTCCGACGGTGGTGGGCGGCGTGGACGACGCCGCGGCGCGGTTGGCCGTCGCCTTCTACGAACCGGTCGTAAGTGAGGTTACAAAAGTGTCGTCCGCCGAAGCCGCGGAAATGTCCAAGCTCCTGGAGAATACCTACCGGGCAGTCAACATCGCCTTGGTAAACGAGCTTAAAGTAATTTGCCATCGGCTAGGGCTGGACGTATTCGAGGTCATCGACGCCGCGGCGACGAAGCCGTACGGCTTCCAAAAATTCGTCCCCGGCCCGGGGGTGGGGGGCCACTGCATCCCCCTCGACCCGTATTACCTGGCGTGGCGGGCGCGGCAAGCGGCGCACGAGAGCCGCTTCGTCGAGCTGGCGGGCCGCGTCAACGACGAAATGCCGGCGTACGTCGTCTCTCGCCTCGAGCAAGCTTTGGGCGCGCGCGGCCTGAAACTTCCCGGGGCCCGGGTTTTAATATTAGGGGTGGCGTACAAGGCCGACGTTGACGACCTGCGCGAATCCCCCGCCCTCGTCATAATCGACTTGTTGCGGACGCGCGGCGCCGACGTCGCATATCACGACCCGTACGCGCCGGCGCTGCCCAAAACGCGCAAGTACGACTTCGGCCTGACGTCGACGCCGCTTACCGCCGAAACGCTCAAGGCCTACGACGCGGTCGTCGTCGCGACGGACCACGCGGCGTTGGACTACGACCTGATATTCCGCGAGGCGCGGCTCGTCGTCGACGCCCGCGGCGTCGCCCGGCGCTTGGGGTACGCCGGCGACAACGTCGTGACGGCATAACGTACGGGCATCAAACGACGTCTACAAAAAAGCCGGCGTCCGCGCCGGCTTATTAATTATCTACAACTCGCAGTTACCCGCCCGGAAAAGCGAACGGCTCGAAGCGGTCCTGGCTCGCTTTGCAAATGGGACAGACCTCGGGCGGCGCGTCGCGCGCCGCGAGGTAGCCGCACACGCGGCACCGCCACACCTTCATCCCTTCCGCCACGGACGCCTTCTTTTTATATTGAGGCCGGTCTTCTTTTCTCGGCGGCCTACGCTCGGGAATAGCGTGAGCCTCCTTCTCGCCCGCTAAGATATACCGCGATACGTATAGCGCGCAATAACACGCGCCGTAATCGCCCAGGTCGGCGTCGCGGTAGTCGCAGGGGCAAATTACGTCGAGGTCCTCCTCGCGGGTACCCGTCGCCCGGCGGCACGGGCAGGCCATGTAGCCGTAGCGACCGATGTTGGTGACGAGCCCTTCCACCAGCGCGCGGGTGAACTCGCGGTCGGGGTTCAGGTGGTAGCCGCCGGCCTCGGCCTCGCGCCCGAGCTTTTCGTACAACGCGTCAACCCTTTTGGCATCGAGCTCGGCCATGCGTCCCCTCCTTAAAGGTTCAACAACTTTTTAATCCTGTCCGGCTGGTAACCGACGACGTAGTCGTCTCCCGCTATCAGCGTGGGATAACTCGCGCGGCCGGCGAGCGCCACGATCTCGGCCTCGATCTCGTCCTGGCGCGCCGGCGCCGCCAGGTCTACGTACTCGTAGCCGTACGCTACGCCTAATTCCTCGAGAAGCGCGCGCGTCTTCTTGCACCATACGCAGGTCGACAACGCGTATAGCACTACTTCGCCCCGTTTAACGGGCCCGTCCACGTGTTTCATAAGCGCCCTTCACCTGTGATTATGGGTTGCGGCCTCGCCGGTCCTCTCCCGGTCCCGGCCTTGACTACCGGGAAGGCGGCCTTTAACGTAATCGACCCACGCCCCGACGCCGTCGCCCGTTTTAGCGGATACCTCTAAGACGATAAGGCCCGGATTTACCGCGGCCAAGTTCTTTTTTAAAGCGGCGACGTCGACGTCGACGTGGGGAAGAAGGTCCGTTTTGCTGATAACTACGGCTTTCGCCTCGCGAAAGGCGAGCGGGTATTTGAGCGGCTTGTCCTCGCCCTCGGCGACCGAGAGCACGACGACCTTCTCGTTCTCGCCGACGTAGAACTCCGCCGGGCATACCAGGTTGCCGACGTTCTCGACGAAGACGACGTTGAGGTCGTCCAGCGGCAGCTCGGCCAGCGCCGCGCGGATGAGGTTCGGCGGGAGATGGCAATCGCCCCCGAAGGGGCCGGTGTTTATCTGGACGATGGGAACGCCGAACCGCTGCAGCCGCTCGGCGTCGGCGGTGGTCGCGATGTCCCCCTCGACGACGCCCGGCTTGATGTCGGCCGCCGCGGCCTCGAATGTCCGCTCCAAAAGGGCCGTCTTGCCCGAGCCCGGCGAGCCGATGAGGTTGAAAGCGTAGACGCCCTTGGCGGCCAACAGTCGCTGATTCTCTTCCGCTAACTTCTCGTGGGCCTCAAGCACCTTCTTCACGATCTTTATTTCCATAGGAAACCTACTCCGGGCCGTCGTCCCGCACCTCGAGCGACTCTATCACCAACTCCCGCCCCGACTTCATCTCGAGGTCCGGCGAGCCGCACGCCGCGCATACGAACGGCAAGCCCTCGAGCGTCAGCGCGGCGCCGCAGCTGCGGCACGCGCCGACCACCGGCACCTCCTCCACCTCGAGCCGCGCCGATTCCAAATCCGTCCCCTTCGTCAACGCCTTGAAGTAGAAGGTCATGGCCGCCGGCACGAACGTCGTCAGCGCGCCGAGTTTCAAGTGGACGACGGCGACCTTTCCCGCGACGCCCAGCCGCTTCGCTTCCGCCCGGACCTGCTGCACCAGGCTTTCGACGACCGGGAGCTCGTGCACGTCAGCATATCCTCGGCAGCTGGTCCGCCAACGGCATCTCCAGGATGCGGGTTCCGCCGACGACGGTTCGCACGAAAACGCGTTTGGGCTCGGCCACGACCTCGCCGATTATGGCCGCGCGTTCCCCCAGCCGGTGGCGCCGCATCGCCGCGACGAGCGCCTCCGCCTCGGCCGCCGGCGCCACCGCGACCACCTTCCCCTCGTTAGCGACCAACAGCGGGTCGAGGCCCAAAATTTCGCACACCGCCGCGACGTCCTCGTTGAGCGGTATTTTCTCCTCGTCGATTTCGACGCCGACGCCGTGGGTCGCCGCGACCTCGTTTAGCGCCGCCGCCAGGCCGCCGCGCGTCGGGTCGCGCATGAACTTCAGCCCGGGCGCCGCTTCCCTCATCACCCGGCACAATTCCCCCAACGGCGCGCAATCGCTTTCGATCGCCGCCTCCAGCTTAAACTGCGCGCGCGCGACCAGGACGGCCACGCCGTGGTCGCCGAGCGTCCCGCTCAACACGACGGCGTCCCCCGGCTCGAGCGGCCCGCGCGCCGGCCCCCCGCCGTCGAACACGCCCACGCCGGCGGTGGTGATGAACATGCCGTCGGCCTCGCCGCGGGCGACGACCTTGGTGTCGCCGCACACGATTTCCACGCCCGCCTCGCGGGCCGCCGCGGCCATCGACGCGACGACGCGCTCGAGGGTCGCGAGCGGCAGCCCCTCCTCGAGCGTGAAACTCGCCGACAGATACCGCGGCGCCGCGCCCATCACCGCCAGGTCGTTGACGGTCCCGCACACCGCGAGTTTGCCGATGTCGCCCCCGGGGAAGAACAGCGGCTTTACGACGTACGCGTCGGTGGTGAACGCCAGCGGCCCCGGGCCGAGGTCGACCGCGGCGGCGTCGTCCAGCTCGCGCAGCGCCGGGTTGTCGAAGCCGCGCGCGAAGACGTCGGCGACGAGCCGCCGCATCAGGACGCCGCCGGCGCCGTGACCCATTTGTATTAAATCTTCACTCATTCCCGTATTTGAACGCCGCGGCGCAGCTTCCCTCGGACGAGACCATGCACGGCCCCACCGGCGCCTCGGGCGTGCACGGGCCGCCGAAGAGGGAGCACTCGGCCGGGACCTTCGCGCCCGTCAGCACGTCGCCGCAGATGTAGCCGCGGTCCGGAACGGTCGGTTCGACCTCG
>Ga0153916_10003912_pt1 | contig 11169 bp, 11 predicted proteins | sample Opewatmetagenome_FD_109642 | JGI IMG/M metagenome (GOLD analysis project Ga0153916, IMG submission 109642) | Freshwater wetland microbial communities from Ohio, USA - Open water 3 Core 3 Depth 4 metaG | ecosystem: Environmental > Aquatic > Freshwater > Wetlands | place: USA: Ohio, Lake Erie...
CCTGTTCAGAGAATAGAGGTTCCCATTTCCTTGCCATTTTGTCCGAACTCTTGTCCGAAGGTCAGTGTGATTTTATTAATCTTGCAGGTCCATCAACCTCGAATAGGATATTCCCTTCGAGACGTGCAATCGGTATTCCTACAAATTATTAAAAATAAAGGGAACATAATGTCGGTCCATGGCGTCTTTTAGAGGGTAACGTTAATCATGTCGTTTGAAAGGAATGTAAGATGACCAACCAATACAAATCTACCATTCGATTGTTACCAGGTCTCCTTTTTCTAACGATCATTATGGTTTTATTCCTGGCTGCTTGTGGAGGCAGTGGAAACCCACCTCTTATTACTCCTCCTGTTGGACAGGTAAATAGTCAAAGTGGGACGGGGGGACAACCATATCCTGCTCAATCTACTCCTCAGGTCATGGAGACGGCTCAATCTGGGGCTGCTGATGCCAATCCAGCTATCCCTGGGGATAGTAATTTGTTATTAACGCCATCCACTTTAAGCCCAGATCAGATTGCTACCCGCGATGCATTCATGAACCAAAGTGGAAAGTCGGCTCCAATAATCGAGCCTACTGAGTCAACCGCTAATCCAGGAGGAATTACACAGTGTTTAGGTAGCTTGGGAACTCTGCTGGTCGTAGTAATTACTTTTGTATTTATAACAAATCGAAAACGTGATTAAGCGAAAAAAAACATCCCAACGTTTTAGCTAATTATTAACTCCTTGGAATGTTCTTTTAAATTGTGTAACTATAGGGAGAAAACCCAATGTTACAATTCTTTAAATTCTATGGGATAAGTATCTACCGAACTGAAAAAATACATTGGGGTAAATTTTGCGTACTGGCTTCTAAACGAGCAATAGGAATTATTTTACCCGTCACCATAGCTTCTAAAAGGTATATGTCAATCTGACATAATTCGGGGTGTTCAGGTAAGATGGCAGCATATGGACAGTGTGAAAAGATGATTCGAGGCCCCTCCCGACGAGCTTCCCAGTGCGCATAGTATTTCATCTTGTTTAGATTTTGAATGGCAGTGTATAAACGTTTGGTTGGATTTAACTCGATAATAACATCGCCTACCAAATGTTGAGCTATCATTTTAAGGTGCAGGATTCGGTCATCTGGACTGAGTTTATTTATTGTAAGTTCCAATAGGGTGGAGGCTAAATTGTCCAAATTATGGGAAGTTACCTGTTTCGTTAACCTAAAGAACAGAGCAGGTCGTCCACGCCTGTTTTCCTGACGTGAGGCAAATACTTCGACCACCCCTTCCTTTTCTAATATAGAAAGATGATGCCGGATATTCGCCGGGGTCAGGTTGAGAGAACGACCTAATTCATAGGCGCAGGCGATCTTCTTCTCATCCAGATATTCAATTAAACGTTGGCGAGTAGCTTTCATTACCTCATTATAACGGAATTATGCAAATATATATTTGCTTTAATCATGTTTTTTCCAAATATTCTGCGGTATAATCCTCCCGGTTTTCAATATATCGAACAAATAGTGATTGGTTATAGGAGGTTCTTTTCATTATGAAAGAAATGAATCCCACTAGCTATGATATACCGCCTGATCTGAGTGGACAGATTGCAATTACCACCTTAGATAAAATTTATAACTGGAGTCGTCGTTCCTCCGTATGGCCCATGATGATGGGTTTAGCATGTTGCGCTATTGAGATGATCTGTACGGCTGCGAGCCGGTATGATTTCGCCCGTTTTGGTATGGAAGTTATGCGTCCAAGCCCTCGCCAAGCCGATCTTATGATCGTTTCCGGTACCGTCACCAAGAAGATGATTCCTTTGATTGTACGCTTGTATAACCAAACACCTGAACCTAAGTATGTAGTAGCAATGGGTTCTTGCGCATCGGGGGGTGGTCCTTTTAAAGAAGGATACAATGTAGTTTCGGGAGTTGATAAGTTTCTCCCCGTTGATGTTTATATTCCTGGTTGTCCACCAACTCCCCAGGCTTTACTTCACGGATTGATCAGCCTGCAAAGGAAGATTGATCATGAGTCGCTAAAGAAAGTTCGCTGGTATCAAAAAGGAACCAATGAGATGGTCCCAGAACCTGTCTTAGGTCCTGATCTTATGGATCCCCGCAAATATGAAATTATTAAACAGGTTTCCCAAGAAAAAGAGACGAAACAATCTCCATCCCTTACGGAGAATATCTAAGGTGGAGAGACAACGATGAGTGATCAGACATTAACCCAAGAAAAAACTCCCCTTGAAGCCAGGTTCCAAGGCGCTGTCCTTCGAGATGATCGGAAAGGATATCAAGGTTTCATAATAAAAGCTGAGAATCTGGTTGAGATAGCTACATACATTCGGGATGAGATGGGCTATGACTTTTTGTCCTCAGTCACCGGTGTGGATTATCTACCTGAAGGAAAGATGGAAGTCGTTTACCATGTTTATAAGACTACAGGTGGATCTTTGTTTAACTTTAAGGTGCAAGTCTCACGAGATAATCCTGTGGTTCCTTCGTTAGTACCCGTATGGCCCGGAGCAAATTTTCAAGAACGTGAAGCCTGGGACCTCCTTGGTATCCGCTTTGAGGGACATCCGGATTTGCGTAGAATCCTGATGTGGGAAGGTTTTGATGGCCATCCGTTACGCAAGGATTGGCGTGAGGCATATTATGAAGAGGAAGGTAAACCTTTTAAATCCCGGTGGCCAGAAGGTCACGTAAAACGAGTTGAGGATGCGAAACCTCTCAGTGATAATGTCGATTTTCCTGCAGGCTTTGATCCGGAAAAGTGGATACCGGTCGTTGAGACTGCCCTTTATGCAGGTTTTGGTAAGTTAGATAACATGGAGGATGAGACTGGTCTTGAGGTTGATAATATCGTAATCAATTTAGGTCCTCAACATCCTTCCACTCACGGTGTATTTCGCATGGTTGCCCGGTTACAAGGGGAGACAGTAATGGATTTAAAACCGGTGATGGGTTATCTGCATCGAAACCATGAAAAGATCGGGGAGCGTAATACTTTCCTGCAGAATATTCCTTATACAGATCGCTTAGATTATTTTTGCTCCATGACGAATAATTGGGGTTATGTCATGGCTGTCGAGAAGCTGATGGGCATCAAGGTTCCTGAGCGAGCCGAATATATCCGTGTAATGATGGCGGAACTCACTCGTATCAATAACCACGTATCCAATATAGGTTTCCTCCTCAATGATCTGGGTGCATACTTTACCCCGATTTTGTACTGTTTCGAGGAGCGGGAATTAATCCTGGATATTTTTGAGGCCGTCGCAGGATCCCGGATGATGTGCAATTATTACCGCTTTGGAGGGGTGGCTCGCGATCTCCCAGAGGGTATCCTGGAGAAAACCCGGCAATTGGTTTATGAACGTTTCCCACGAAAAATAGATGAATTGGATGCTTATTTAACAAATAACGAGATCATCCGAACCAGGACAGAAGGTGTTGGTGTCCTCACTCCTCAACAAGCGATCGCTTACTCAGCCGTTGGACCTCTTTTACGAGCTTCGGGTGTTCCTTATGATATCCGGCGAGCCGACCCATACGGCATCTATGATCGGCTAGATTTCGACGTAGCTGTCCGATACCATGGAGATGTCTTTGATCGTTATATGATCAGGTTAGATGAAATCCGACAGAGTATCCGTATCCTTCAGCAAGTTGTAAAAGAGATACCTGAGGGACCAATTCAAGAGGGTAAACCTCAATATCAGGCGCGCGTGCCAGCTGGTGAATCTTATGGGCGTGTGGAGGGTCCTAAAGGAGAGCTAGGATATTATGTCATATCTAACGGGAAACCTAATCCATGGCGTTACCATGTGCGTGCTCCGTCTTTTATAAACCTTACCGCTCTGGCTGATATGTCCAAGGGAAATAAGATTGCCGATGCAGTATGCATCTTGGGCTCAATTGATATCGTATTAGGTGAGGTAGACCGTTAAGTATTATATAAAAAATGGAGAGAAGTATGTACGGACTAGGAATAATCAAAGGTTTGGGTGTAACTCTTAAACATTTCTTTATGACATATTGGGATGATCTTAAACGTCTGGTAAAAGGAAATCGTTATTATACTCGCGAGGGGGTTGCTTACCGTATGAGCAGCGAGGTAAATGGGCTTTTTACCATCCAATATCCAGAAGAAAAGTTAATTGTGCCTGAGGAATTCCGTTACACTCCTTTCCTCGTTTACGATGAAAAGGAAGATGGTGGAAAAGAATTACGTTGTACTTCTTGTGGAATTTGTGCGAAAGTTTGCCCTCCACAGTGTATATGGATCGTACGTACAATGGATCCGAATACTGGTCGTCCTATCCCCGTGCCAGCTGAATTTTATATTGATATAGATATATGTATGAATTGCGGTTTATGTGCAGAATTTTGTCCATTTGATGCTATAAAAATGGATCATAATTTTGAATTATCCGTATATAACAGACACGAAAAGGATATAGTCAATAAAGAGACCCTGGCAAAACCAGCATCTTATTATGCCTCGATTCGTCCTGTGAACTATGCGCGCGAACAAGCGGCGCGTGCTGAGGCGGAATCTGCGAGAGCAGCAAGAAAGGCTCAGTCTTAAGGATGGATTTCAGTATAATGACCAATACTTAAATCATATATAAGACAGCTCATTATTCTACCTAACTAATTTTATGTATAACAGTGATACAGATCTTCTTTTCCCACCCAGGGTAATACCAACTTTACGAGATTTACGGGGTGAAGCTTGGCGCCAGTTGGTCGAACGGGTTATTTATTTAGAACCTACTCATTTAGATAGACTGGCTTTTGTGTTACTGATGATTCGATTGGGAGGATGTACCTCCTGTCAAGCCGATTCATTCCGCGCCTTGCGTGGTTGCACTCAGTGCGCCTATCAAACTATCCGGCGTTTTAGGGGTAGTGATGAGGATTTAATCACCCTTTTTAATGAATCCCGTGATGATGTTCAGAAGGCTGTGGGATTATAAATTATTCAGATAAAGGAAATTTATGCGCCAACAAACTATTACGAAGGAATTGGTTTTATCGTTATTGAGCAAAGTTGAAGAACCAGAGCTACATAAAGATTTGGTAACTTTAAACATGATCCGTGATTTAGATATCCAGGGGGAAAAGGTTAGCTTTACGATTGTCCTCACGACTCCTGCGTGTCCATTACAGAATCGTATAGAAAACGAGGCAAGACAAGCTGTCTTAAAGATACCCGGAGTCGTTTCGGTTGATATAAAAATGGATTCTGCCGTTCCTAATGATGGTCGAGATCGGGGACCATTAAATCTACCTATTCACAATGCTATTGCGATAGCCTCCGGAAAGGGGGGTGTAGGCAAGAGCACTGTTGCAGTAAATATCTCTGTATTATTAGCAGAGAGTGGAGCACGAGTTGGATTATTGGACGCTGATATTTATGGTCCAAATATCCCCATTATGATGGGTGTAAACCACATTAATGGCACTGCTAATGAAAAAATAGTGCCTGCAGAAGCTTATGGCGTAAAATTAATGTCAATCGGTTTCCTCGTCAAACCAGAACAACCACTAATTTGGCGTGGGCCTATGCTGCATTCAGCTATACGACAATTCCTGACCGATGTGGACTGGGGGGAGTTAGATTACATGGTAGTCGATTTACCCCCAGGAACTGGAGATGCGGCTTTGAGTCTTGCTCAATCTTTACCATTGAGCGGGGTTCTGATAATTACCTTACCGCAGCAGGTATCTCTGGAAGATGCGAGACGCAGCCTGGAGATGTTTCGTCAATTAGAGGTGCCTCTCTTAGGTGTGGTAGAGAATATGAGTTATCTTGAATTGCCAGATGGCACACGTATGGATATTTTTGGGACAGGGGGAGGTAAACGACTTGCCTCAGAAACAGGTATTCCATATATAGGTGCGATCCCGATAGATCCAGCTGTTCGTGAAGGGGGTGACACAGGTAAACCTATAGTCATTACATCTCCCGATAGTCCTGTGGCTAAAGCATTCAAGGCTATTACTTGTGAGGTTGCTGCAAAAATCAGTATAGCAGCATTGGAAAAAAACCAATCTATAGTGCAAGAAACAGGTGGATAATTCTTAATGAAACCCTTTATCGTGGGAATTCGTTTTCAGAACTCCGGTAAGATTTATCACTTTGATGCGAGTAATTGTGTTGATCTACGATCTAGTGATTTTGTCGTGGTTGAAACAACCCGAGGGCGTCAGTTAGGTCAAGTAGTGCATATTCTTGAAAACCCGCCTGCCCCTCCTGATGGTGGTTGGAAACAAATACAACGAAAAGCCACACCGCAAGATCTAATTCTTAGGCAAACCTGGCAAGAAAAAGAGTCAGAGGCAACGAATAATTGCCGTTTAAAGGCCAATGAGTTAAATCTGACGATACTAAAAATTATCTCGTCTGAATTTAGTTTTGATGGTACGCGTTTGTCTTTTATGTATAGCACCGAAGCTGAAGAAAAAATAGACCTAAAAGTCTTACGAAAAGCCATGGTGCGGATATATCCTCACGCACAGATAGACTTTCATCAAGTGGGTCCACGTGATGTAGCAAAAATGCTGGGTGGGATGGGTGCTTGTGGTTTAGAAAATCGTTGTTGCACTCGATTTTTAAACGACTTCTGTCCAGTATCGATTAAAATGGCGAAGGACCAGGGAATCTCTCTGACTCCTTCCGAAATTACCGGAATGTGTGGCAGGCTGCGGTGTTGCCTCGTTTATGAATATAACATTTACGCAGAAGCACGTAAGAATTTACCCAAAAAGAATAAACGGGTAAAAACACCTTTAGGAGAAGCAAAAGTTGTCGATGTCTTACCGCTTAAAGGAGCAGTAATTGTTGAATTGGATAATGGTGTCCAATATGAATATTTACAAACCGATCTTCAACATGTAGATGAAGGAGAACAACCGCGGAATAAAACGCAAATTCCCGATGAAAATATAATAAATGGATTGTAGAACGATAAATTTAACGAGTTTTTTACAAGGGTGTGATCAGATAAAAAGGGGGTTTCAACGAATAAAAGGATATTAAATGACAAGCATTTATGAGGATGCTCTTAATTTATTTGATTATACGCGGTCTTTGAGGCGTGATTTTCACCGTTTTCCCGAATTAGGTTTCCAGGAAAATCGTACATCAGCGATTATTACTCGTGAGTTAGGTTCTATTGGTCTTGATGTTAAGACCGGGATAGGAAAGACAGGTGTTGTAGCATTGTTAGAAGGGGGAAGACCAGGTCCTGTTATATTACTCCGCTTTGATATGGATGCACTACCTATCCAAGAAACGACTGACGTAGATTTTAAATCCCAAAATCAAGGTGTAATGCATGCCTGTGGACATGATGGACACATAGCAGTGGGTTTGACAACTGCCCGGATTTTAAACAACCATAGATCTGAGTTTGCAGGGAAAATAAAATTCATATTTCAGCCCGCGGAAGAAGGATTGGGTGGGGCAGAGAGTATGATCTCTGATGGAGTGTTGGATAAGCCAAAGCCAGATATCGCCCTTGCATTACACTTGTGGAACGAAATACCAATAGGTTCGTTTGGGATAACGCCAGGGTCAATGATGGCCGCTGGTGATATTTTTCATGTACGGATACATGGTAAAGGAGGACATGGCGCTCTTCCTCATCTTGCCAACGATCCTGTCTTGACCGCTGTGAATGTTATAACGACCTTGCAGACCATTGTGTCACGTAATGTCTCGCCTCTTCAAACTGCCGTTGTTAGTGTCACCACAATAAATGGGGGTGAAGCATTTAATGTTATTCCTCCATGGATCGACCTTCAAGGCACGATACGGACGTTCGAACCTCAAGTTCGAGAAAGAGTTTTAGAAAAATTCTCCTTGATAGTGGAAGGAATTTCAAGTGCCATGGGTTGCAGAGCAGAAATCGATGTAATAAAACTCACGCCTGCGGTGATCAATGATGCCAGGATTTCTGGTTGTATATCTACTATAGCATCCCAAATTTTTCCTACTTGTATAATTGATACAAGTTTTAGGACGATGGTTTCTGAGGATATGGCTTATATACTACAAGATATTCCCGGTTGTATGTTTTTTATTGGATCAGCCAACTCCGAAAAAGGTTTCACTGCTGCCCACCATCATCCAAACTTTAATTTCGATGAACAGGCTCTTATCTATGCCACAACCCTTATAACATCCTCAGCGATTAGAATTTCGCATGGCTTATAAAAAGCAACCCTCATAGGAGTAACCATGTTATCTGGACGATCTAATGATCAATCTGATGCCACTACCCAGAAATTATCGAGTGGGCAACGCATAGTTAATAATTTTTGTATTACTGTCGCAACGGTAAATGGTTCGGGTAGTCAAACATCCAATCTCACTATCATGAGGGCGCTTTTGAAGATGGGGATACCTGTTTCTGGGAAAAATATATTTCCCTCGAATATTCAAGGTCAGCCCACCTGGTTTACGATTAGAGTCAGCGCTGAGGGATATACGGCGCGTTGTGAAGATACCGATATACTCGTTGCAATGAACCCTAATAGTTTTACCAGGGATGTGGCTAATCTTAACTCGGGTGGTGTTTTATTTTATGCCGATCATATAAAAACCCCAATCAACCGCGAGGATATCATAACTTATCCCATGCCTGTTCAAAGAATATCAAGGGAGGATGCTGCCACCCCCGGCTTGAGAGATTATGTTGCCAATATGGTTTATGTAGGGGTAGTTGCCCAAATTATTGGTATTGAGCTGGTAAAGATCCATCAGGCTTTAGAATTTCACTTTAAAGGAAAACCTAAGCCGATCGAAATGAATTTCGCTGCGGTAGAGAAATCAGCGAGATGGGCATCGGAGAATCTACATAAATTGGATCCTTATTGGGTTGAGCCTATTCAATCTAATAATAATTGCATCATGATGGATGGCAATACAGCCGCTGCCCTTGGGGCATTATATGGCGGAGTTCAATTTGCAGCCTGGTATCCAATTACACCTGCTACCACTCTGGCTGAGACGCTAATGGAATATAGACCGATATTGCGTAACGATCCTGAAACAGGAAAGAACACCTTGGTTATCATCCAGGCTGAGGACGAATTGGCAGCGGTGGGAATGGTTGTCGGAGCTGGTTGGGGTGGATTACGCGCTATGACATCAACCTCTGGACCAGGTTTAAGCCTGATGGCAGAATATATCGGATTGGCATACTATTCTGAGACACCCATTGTCATTTGGGATGTGCAACGAGTTGGACCAGCCACAGGTTTACCAACTCGTACTGCTCAAGGCGATCTGACTTTTGTAAACTTTATCAGCCATGGTGACACTCAGCATGTCATATTATTACCCGGGAATATTACCGAGTGTTTTGAGTTCGGTTGGAAAGCCTTCGACTTAGCAGAACAGTTGCAGACGCCAATTCTGGTTTTATCTGATCTGGATCTCGGCATGAACCTTTGGATGACAGACCCCTTGAAATATCCAGATATTCCCATGGATCGTGGTAAAGTGTTGTGGGAAGGGGATTTAGAACGCTTGAATGGTGAATGGGGTCGTTATCATGATGTGGATGGGGATGGCATCCCCTACCGGACATTACCGGGTAATCGCCACACACGCTCAGCCTACTTTGCTCGTGGAACTGGACATGATGAAAATGCGCATTATACCGAAGATCCCGAAGTGTGGGAGCGAGTCCTTAATAGATTACGAAAAAAGTATGAGACTGCCCGTAAGCTTGTTCCAGTTCCAGTCATTAATACGATGGAAGGAGCTAAGATTGGACTTATAGGATATGGATCTACTGATCCGGCCATCTATGAAGCTCGCAGCCGTTTGGAGAAGAATGGGATAAAAACAGATTATATGCGGGTTAAGGCCATTCCGTTTAATAATCAAGTGAAGGAATTTATAGCTTGTCATGACCGCGTGTACGTGATCGAGTTGAATCGCGATGGGCAAATGCATCAACTCCTGACTCTTGAGGCAAAAGAAAAAGCGATTAATATGATTTCATTATCGCATATCGATGGCTTACCCTTGACTGCTGAGTGGGTTGTTGAAGGAATTTTATCCCATGAGGAGAAAGCCGAATGAAAGAAAATACGATTGATAAGATGCCGGTAAATTTGGTTGGTCTGGCAAAGACTGATTATAAGGGCGCTCCGAGTACGTTATGCCAGGGGTGTGGACATAACTCGATTTCTTCCCAGATAATCGCAGCCTGTTATGAATTAAATATAATCCCTGAAAATTTGTTAAAATTTAGTGGTATTGGTTGCTCGAGTAAAAGTCCAACATATTTCTTAAATCGCTCTTTTGGTTTTAATGGATTACATGGACGTATGCCTTCCCTGGCAGCTGGGGGTATTTTCGCAGATCGTACTTTGAAAGCCGTGGGTATAAGTGGTGATGGGGATACAGCCAGTATTGGCATGGGGCAGTTTAAACATGCAGTTCGACGGAATACCCCCATGGTATATATTGTTGAAAATAATGGCGTTTATGGTCTGACAAAAGGGCAATTTTCAGCAACAGCTGATCTGGGGCTTTCTCTAAAAAAACAAGGGAAAAATCCATATATGCCAATTGATATAGCCTGGGAAGCTATTGTTAGTAATGCTACATTTGTTGCCCGATCTTTTGCTGGTGATCCTAAGCAGGTAAAAGAATTAATAAAGGCTGGACTTAGCCATCACGGTATTGCTGTGTTAGACATTATCAGCCCGTGTGTAACCTTTAATAATCAAGACCAGGCCACGCATTCTTATGCTTGGGGTAAAGAGCATGAAGTAGCTTTACATGATCTGGCATATGTTCCTCCATCTGAAGAGATCTTTGTAGATTATGAGGAGGGGGAGGCAAAAGAAGTGACAATGCATGATGGATCAATGGTGATCTTGAAAAAACTAGAACGCGATTATGATCCAACCAACCGATCCGAAGCCTTAAGAGTCCTTGAGGAAGCGAATGCTAAACAGTGGTTACTTACAGGATTGATTTATATAAATGAAGGGCAACCAACCTTAGTCGATCTATATGATTTAACAGATACACCACTTAATCGCTTACCAGAGAGTCGTCTGCGACCTTCGCGGGAGTCGTTAGAAAAGTTAAACAGTATGTTTTAAGTATTTTCTAAATATTCTTTTATA
>Ga0153916_10003913_pt1 | contig 11167 bp, 29 predicted proteins | sample Opewatmetagenome_FD_109642 | JGI IMG/M metagenome (GOLD analysis project Ga0153916, IMG submission 109642) | Freshwater wetland microbial communities from Ohio, USA - Open water 3 Core 3 Depth 4 metaG | ecosystem: Environmental > Aquatic > Freshwater > Wetlands | place: USA: Ohio, Lake Erie...
CAGTTCTGCGCGACATTCATTCCCGCACCATTTTACGGTGGCTTCGGCATGTCGGCAGCTTGGGTATCCATCGTTACAGGTTCGCATTTTATCTCCGTTGAAAGTGCGCTCTAACCCTACGCTCAAGTTCGTTCCGGCCTTCGGCCTCCACGGGACTGCGCAAAAGCGCGCAGCCCCTTAGCTACACGTTGGGCGCATCATGGCGCGCCTTCATTTCCTTGTCGTTCTTTTCAATCTCCCTCCACGTAACGCCGCGAGATAGCATTTCAGCCAGAGAGCGCAATTCTTGAACTACCACCTCCGATCTCATGCCTGCGCATAACTTCACTGCCGCACCGCCCCCATCTAGTTGTATTACCAGTTCGCCGTCATCACCAACTCGCACATATTGTAATTTTTCCATCCTCTTCTCCTGTTATCAGCCCAACCTAACGCTCCAAGGGAGCGCGGAAAGCGTAGTTGTCTCTTCATCATTTCGGCGCAGCGCGCCCCCTGAGCTAGCCGTTAGGCACACCCATCTTATTCAATGCGTCGAGAGTTCCGGCCCCTCATCTAGCAGTTAGGCACCTTCCAGTGCTTCACCAACTTTGCTTCAGCGATTATTTTTCTGCATCCGGTGCATGTTATTGTTTCGCCGCTTTGGGCAAAAATAATCTGTTCCTCCGCATCGCCAGATTCGTATGCATCGAAGGCCATTCCGCACAGCGAGTATTCAGCCATAGTCGGGCTGACCATGTGCCTAACCCGTCGGTCGAGTCGCACAGATAACGGCGGGGTCGGTTCGGTTGTCTTGTTCATAGTTTTTCTTGCGCCGTTATCTGGCGCTCACTTGTGTCATTAGGGGTTTCGTTTGATTTCCGCCAATTGTGTTTCCAAAAATCGCAATGTGCCATTTGCATTTTGTCGAGCGCCCTTATTTCGTGGTGTTGTCGCTATCTGCCCAAGCGTTCGCATGGCGCAGTTCAACATCGCTTCAAGCCGTCCTATTTCAACCAACAAGTCTGCATTCCCGCTCATAGTTCCACCCCTAACTTAATCAAAAATTTATACGCGCCCGCTCAACTTCTAGTTAGCCACCAGCTCGTATTTACAAAATGGGTAGATTCCGCCCACTCTGCGAATCTCGCCGCGCTTTTGCAGTCTCTCTATGGCGCACGCTCTCCGCTGCGTTTCGGTTGCCCAGAATATTGAGAATCCGCCATCCTCCCGTATTTGCTCGATCACAGACATTTCCTGACCTGCTCTCGTTCGCAAGTTGGCGGCTAACCCTTCGCTCAAAAGGGACAGGCAGATAAGTGCTTTGATTTTAGCTTTTGTGTTTTTCATGGTTCATCGCTCCGTTTCAAGTTTTCTAGTCGGCCTGCCTCTTAGCTCCACGTTAGCCCCTGCTGGCGACGGCAGGGGATGCTTGTTGCTATGCCAGCGCACTTTCCGACCACCGCAACTCGACAGACCGACCGTCTGCGCACTTGTAGCGCAGCAGGTAGGACGGTTCCGCCGTCGCGTATTCGGCACGGGCAATCACTTCGCCTTGCTCTCCGTTGGCGCCGATGGTCACTTGCTGTTTCAGTTCGTACTTCATTGGGTGTTTCCTTTCTAAGTTGCTCGGGTCTCAATGGTGCCGGGGCTAACCCGTCGCGCCTGAGCTTCATTCGTTATCAGACCTGACCCAATTTAACTGATTTGTATCCACGCAAATCTGTACCTGCGCCCGCTTGCCGTTTACCGTGACAAATCCAATGCTGCGCGTGTACGAAGTACATTTGAGAGCTCTAAGGTCATCAATTGTGTTCAGCACCGCTTCATGGGGGTCTGATAACGCGTCAGTCAAAAAGGACTGCCCGTCTGCGGGGCTGTTTGGGGTTTGCTGTTGCTCCATGTTCATTACTCCTGTTTTGGTGTTTCGTTCGGGCAGCCTCTTACTTCGGCGTTAGGGGGTTATCTTGACAGTATCCCGAGGTATGCCACATCTACCGATTCCCGGCCAAGCGGGAACCTTTCATTGTGAGCTCTCATTACCGACAGCACGGCCTCCTCTGGGGTTCGTCCACATCCCCAATAGCCCGGCTCGCCAGTAATTTGCGCGTGGTATTTAGGCAATCTTTTTCCATCCAAATACCATCCATCCATCAAGCGCTCAGAGGTCTCCATCATTACGCGCCCTAACCCTCCATTCGAGGGCGAACCGCCTACTGCGCTACCGTTGTCATTTTGTTCGTTGCTCATTGCTCAATTCCATTCTGGCGTTCACCGTTGGCGGTCGCCTCAATTTTTTCGTTATGCGCCGTCATCGGTTGCGGTAGCACGTGGCTCACCAATCGCACTATTTCCGCGCGCTGCCTTATCGTTTCGCGTGCAAGACGAAGTGCCGCCCCCTGCATCGCCTGTTGCCATGTGCATCGCCCTGTTTCGTACATCATCACAAAGTTGTAAAGCTCCGGACTGCTGATCTCCCGTTTTACTTCTTCGTAGTTCAAAAGCATGTCCGGTTTTTCTCCCGCGACTACATGGTATTCAATGGCTGGCATTTCATCTCCCGCAAAATCAGCATAACTTAACGCTCAACCCGGACACGCCTACTGCTTGCGGCGAGTTTTGCCGCTGCCTCCACGATGGCCCTGCGTGTCGCGGCATTGTCGTCGTCCCCGAGTGGCGCTATTCCCGCGCAATCTCCGCGCCCGCTCGGATGGGCATGCACCTCCACAAAGTCACCGCCCATCGTTCGCGCCGGCTCAATGTGCATGCGCAGCTTCACCGCCAGTTGAAGCGCGGTGCCATCATCTTCGAGCGGCTTCCACGGGCAGCGTGCATCCTGCGTTCCGATGCTGTTGTACTTGATCGTCACGCCCGCTGCCTTCGCCGTTGCGATTTTGTCATTTTGCGAATCGCTCCAATCTCGCCATATTCAACCTCACTTGTCGGGTGGCAGTTGAATATCACGCCCGGCTTATCATTATCGAAGTTCACCCCGATGTAGTGCCCACGGTCAGCGGCAATAATTCCGGCCTTCCCGCTGACTACAACGCGCCGCCCAATCACTGCTGGCACTCCGTAATGCTCCTGCACATATTCACAATTTTGCATCTTCGTCTCCAGTTAAAACCGCCTAACCCGGCGGTGAAGAGGGATCGCCCAAAAGCGGGCGACCCCTTACCTATACGTTGGGCACCACGACTAGGAGTTTCTCCGGGTCGCCCGAATAAAACTCAAATCCATACTCGCCACGTTTATCCCACTCGATGAGCGCAAAAGCAGATTCGTCGCTTCCTATCAAACAAAATTCTTTATCGCGAAGGTCGATGTGAACATTGTGCGGTTCTGCGAATTTCACTTTTTCACCAAACATCATATTTTTCTCCTGGTGCCCAACCCTACATTCAAGGCGAGGCGGTTCAGCGTGGTTTCTTCGATCCGGGATTTTTATTCGCCCGCCTTAATTTGCCCGTTGTGCGTCATTGCACAGTATCCATCTGCCCGTTGTTCACCAGATCGAGCGCGTGCACAGCAACCGCGATCATTTTTTGCAAAGCAAGAGCAGCTTCATTTCGTGAGTTGCATTTGCATTCGTTCACGTAATTCTGCAAATGCTTGTTGGCATTTTGTTCGCAAAGTTTCTCGGGTAACATTCTTATCTCCGTTTAAAGATGCCGTACAACTTTCCGCTCAAGCGGGACGCAGTGAACGGCATGGTTTTTCAATCTGAGCTTGGGAGCGCCGCGCCCCTTAGCTCCACGTTAGGCATCAACCCGGTTCCATCGCATCGTCCGCATTTCACCGGGCTATCTCCGGTTGGGTGCGCGCCAAGTCCTTCACACACTCCGCACTGTGGTTGCCAGTCTAGCCACACTCCGCAGCACATCGGCCTGTTAATTCCCTTATCAAGGTAGTAGTTGTCGCATTCGCACAATTGAAGCACTCCGATAATTTCGAGCGCATCACGAAATCCGCCTAGTCGTAGTTGTGCGTGGTAATGCGCCTCTTGTGTCGTTGCGCTGTTAACCGCTTCGACTAACTCAATGTGCTTATCAAATAAGTTTTTCATTTTCAGCCCTCATTAAAATCGCCTAACTGGTCGCTCCAGCGGGACGGGCGAAAAGCCGCCCGCCCCTGAGCTTCATTCGTTATGCGCCCAACACCACTCGCAATAAAACTCGCGCTTCGCTAACGAGTCTTTCGCCGCCCGGTTCGCCTCTGTTGAAGCAGTACGTCGCATCGTTCAGCTTGTCCAATGCCATCGCCACGTTCTCGCGCATTGTTCTTTCGCTCTTCGACATCGTGCGTTCGTTCCATATCTTGTCGCACTCCGGGCATTCTTCCCCCTTGAACTTTTTACCGTGTGAGCATTTTTCTGGCATCATCGCTTCGTCTCCAAAGTGTTCGCATAACCTAACGCTCCAAGGGAGCGCGGAAAGCGTTGTCGTTCTCTTCATCGTTCGGCGCAGCGCGCCCCCTGAGCTAATCGTTATCTGCCTAGTGCCGAGCGCATCCGTATTCCGCGCTCCGCTTCCATAGTTGCAACGGTTGCTCGTATCTGGTCAACCGTTAAGTTCCACATCCCCGGCTCGTGCAGAGGGTGGTATTTCGCCAGCTCCATCATCAAGGCGGATAACACGTCAGTCAAAAAGGACTGCCCGTCTGCGGGGCTGTTTGGGGTTTGCTGTTGCTCCATGTTCATTACTCCTGTTTTGGTGTTTCGTTCGGGCAGAGTCAAAAAACCGGACATCCATGCTTATCAAAGTATTTTGGATGCCCTATATTTTTTTCATCAGCACATCTTTCTGGTATGATTTTAACAGCCTCTACCCCGCCAACTTTATTAACAATAACCTCTTCGTTTTGAGAGCAGCCTGCTAACATAACGGTCAACAAGGACAGGCCAATAAGTGATTTCTTTCCAATGTTTCGTGTGTGTTCACGCCAAAATCAGAATGGCTCATATCGCGCACCGCATCGCGTATGTTGTAGCGCGCAATTTTTTCCGCATCTTGCCCTTCTTCAACTGCAATAACCATGTCGAATTCAACTGTTACCGTTTTCAGTTTCATCACTTCCTCCGCTTCGTAGTTGGAATGCCTAACACGGCATTCAAGGCGGACTGCTTCGCAGCCGCTTAATTTTGTTCGTTTGGCACATCAAGTACCGCTCTTGCGAATTTCGCAATTTTCCCGGCCTGCGGCGGATGATACGACCACGCTTGTCCACCCCACACTCTCATGCTGTGCGTTTGATGCTCGCATTCAACCAGCGCAGCGCGCAGCCGCTCAATCTCGCGCTTTGCTTCCCTCAGCATGTCGCCCTCGCGGCTATTCGGCCATGCGTAGGTGCCGTCCGTTTGAGCGTAGGCGTGATGCACGGCTTGCTGGAATGCACTGCCCAACCCTACGGTCGAGCAGACGCCAATCGGCGTGGTTGGTTCTTTAGGTTTATTCATGGTCTTGTGCGCGCCGCTTGTCGCAGCTCACCTCATCGTTGGACACCACCTCGTTCCATACTGTCGGCTGTCCCGTAACGCTCTCCAAAAAACACCCATCCGCTTTTTCTGGCCGCACGTACTTTGCAAGAAAGTCCACAACCCAATGCCGATCACCGCCCTTGCCGGGGTCAATGAGTTCGTTCCGCTCAACGCGCCACATTGCACCCTCTATCGGGTCAATCGCGCCGTGGTTTCCGTATTCTCCAAGCCGCTTCATGGCCTCTTCAATGCTCAACGATTCCCCGACGTGGATGGTATGCGGCAAAACAAAACGCCCGCTTGTCTTGGCTTGCAGTTCTTCATAGGTTGCGCGCTTCATTCCTCGCATCAAGTCAAAGGCAACAAACGGCTCGTGCGGCAGCTTGTAGCGCGTTCCGTGCGCTTGCAGCAGCCATTCACCCGCAAGGCGTTCGCCGTCCGACAAAACCTCGGAAAAACGGGCTGCATTTTCCGCAACCCACTCTCCAAATTTATGGTGTTGCACGTATGGCGAGGTGTGCGCCAAGTACCCGGCGCGTGTTAGCGCCAGTATTTCTCCGTTGATCTTTGCCACGCCGACATTAGAGCCGTCCAGCTTTTCTTGCACAATTACCCGGTCGTGTTTATCACGCACCTTTTCATTGCAAATGCGCTCCTTCCCTTCGGGGCAGCTATGATCCCCCGGCCCAAGTCTCGACCCCGGAAGGTGTGCAATGCTTCCGTAATTTTTCCCGCTTAGCGGTTTTGCGTTCTTCTTTTCCATTTTCGTCCTTAAAGTTAATGTGTTGTCCAACTACTCGCTCAACACCGCTCCACTTCGTTCCGCTCGGACACGCTAAAGCGTGCCGGTTAGCTAATCGTTAGGCACTCATTAACGCGCCCAGAATAAAATGCGCTAAGTTGGTCTGAGTTAGCACCTCATCGTTGTAGCGCGTTTCCTGCCCATCGTATTTTTGCACCTCTGGGAAAAATAATAGAAATCCGCCGTCGTCTCGTATTCCATGCGGCACAACAGAGCCGTCGATTTTATCCTTGAAAATTATTCGCAAGCCTAACTCGCCATTCGAGTCAGACCGCCCATCTGCGGGTTTTTCGTCGTTCAATTGTGCGTTTGCGTTCATCGTGTTTACTCCTGTGCTTTAGTGGGCGGCTGCTCAATTTTGTCGTTATTCCCCACGATCACGCGAATGAACCCACTGCGCGTCACACAATTTCCACCATTGCTTATCTGAAAGTTCCTTGTCCATGCTCACCTCAAAAACTGCATAACTTAACGGTCAACACCGCTCCGTTTCACTCAGCTGATCGGTAAGAAATCTATCCGCATTAACTTGGTCTTGATCTTCGATCATCCTGCGCTGCCACTCGGATGCGTCCTTACCTGCGGCTAAGAGTTGGTTTACCATCTCCTGTGAGGTTGCCAATCTCATCTCTGCTACGCTCTTAGTCATGCTCTAACCCCTATCACTTTCTTAATCCCTCGAACCTTGCGAACTCTAGCCAGAACTTGCTTTACTCCAGATTCAGTAATCCCGTAATCAGCGGCGATTTTCTTGCGCTTTTCTCCAGCGCAATATCGTGAGTAAATTTCATCATCACGCGGAATGTAAATTGCTCGCTTTGTCATTTTGACATATGGCCTGCGCAACGCCACCCTTTTGATGTTTGTAGATTTGCTCTAAGTCCGCAACCTTCAATCCCACAAATACGAACGACTGGGTAATGGTTGTTTTTATTTTCAATAATCGGCTCATCCTGCCAGCGGCCTTGATTTAAATATGTTGCTGGATTTGGGATAAAACCTGAAATCCACTTTTCAGAATTTACCTGCCATTCAAGAGCTTTCAAAACATCTTGAATCGTAGGATTTAATTTTTTCCAAGACTTGTACGCCGCATCCTTTCCGGTTTTACTTGGGTACGCTTTCCAAAAAATATCAAAGTCAGCCGAGTATTCGGCGGAATGTTTTTTATTTGTGTTTATGTGTTTATGTGTTTTGTGTTTGTTATGTGGTTGGTCGCTGGTTAGCGGCTGGTTAGCTGCTGGTTGGTCGCTGGTTAGCGGCTGGTTAGCTGCTGGTTGGTCGCTGGTTAGCGGCTGGTTAGTTTGTTGGTTGGCGTCGCCTTCATTAACCTGATAAAGGCTATAATTAACAACAGTATATATGCTTCCGTGGCTGGTTGTTTCAATGGTTAAAATTTCCAACCTCTTGAGTCTGCCTAATCCGGTTCTTACCGTTTGCTCTGACTGTTTCAGTATGCGTGCAAGTTCAATTCTGCCGGACGAATACTGCCCGCGCTGCAAAAGCGTACTACCGACACGCCTTGGCTGGTGCGTTGCCTCGGTAAGAATAAACATGAATAGCGTGAAGGTTTCTGGCAATTGGTAAAGACCGCTATCCTTGATCTTGCGCCAAATTTTTATGTATCCACGGTGCAAGATTATTCAGCCTTTGCGTAAGGTATCCAGTAAAACCACGCATCACCCCGGCGCTCGCATTCGATATTAATCCCATTGGCGCGAAGCTCGGCAATAATCGAGTTTACGGCACATACAGCGGCCTTTTGGATGATGTCCCTAGTGGTATGCTCGCCGCCCGATTGAAGCACGGTTAAAACGCGCATTAGGCGGTCGGATTTAGACAATCTTGCGGCGTGTAAAGCCATCATGAAGCTCCTGTTTAGCTGTCCCTATGTAAAGCATCGGCGGGCTGGCAGGGAACAGGATTCCACACGATGGCCTTACACCAACAGAACGAAAGCCAGCCAGTTCGTTAACGGAGAGATCGCCGAAATGGCATTTCCACCGACTAGCCTTCGTTCTCTTGGTGATGCGTACTTCACCTACCAGCATTCGGCCTATGCCGACTTACTTGCTGCGCCGATACCGATTTACTGCTTATCGCCTCATACTGAGGCGGGGGATTACCTGTTTATTCTGCGGATATTGTTATGGTAACAAAGTCACCAAGATATTTGGCAAGCGTTCTACATTCTGATTCTTCCAATCCGGTTATAGCAACTTCTTCGCCCTCTGATTCCATCCTGAAACCTCTGCCATCTCCGGTCTCAAGCATTCCGATTTCAAAAATCTTGCCTTTTATTTTTACCATTATTACCTCGAATAAAATAGCCCAATGTTCCGGGCAAAAGACGCTAGCCAGCGTCTAGGGGAGAGCCGCTTGTTCCTGTTCTGCCAGTTTGAGCAATATGCTCATACGCTGATGGCTTATGCTGTTTTTCTTCGCAAGCTCAACGCAGGATTTACCATTAACGTGCTGCGCATAGAATCGCGCTCTTCGCTTCTTGGCTTGCTCTGCTAATTTTTTGTTGTATCCGTTTTCCATGGGAGTGAACTCTATAGCAAGTTTGGTTTTAACGCAAGGGGCTTGATGAATTTTATGATGATAAATTTATTTGCGCTAGGGGGTTGCGGAGCGCGATTATATATGCTCTAATGCTCTCCATCCGCAACTTATCGCGGATACCAGCAAGCCAGGGCCTAGTATTCTGGTGTATCACCGGAACGGGCTGAGGTATGGATAAGAAGAATTTACAAGGAGACATACTGATGAAAATCCATGCGTTTATTTACCACAACATGCCCAATGGCGTTACAGAAAAAGAACCGTTTATAACGGCATGGCCTTGTAAGGTTCAAGACGATGCGTTCTGTACATTCATTGCAGAAATGGACTTTGATGTGGATGGCCTTGAAATTCCAACCATGGAACATCTTATCGAAAAGCGAGTTTCTGCAATGCGCGAACAGATCGAACAGATTAAAGCCGATTCATTCATGCGGATAAAGCAAGTCGAAGAAAAAATCCAGCAGCTTTTGTGTATTGAGAACTTACAAGGGGAATGAAATGCTGAAACCAGCACGCAATAAAATGGCTTATGCAAAGGTTGGTATATACGGTACGGCTGGAGCGGGTAAAACGCGCAGCGCAGCAGAAATAGCTATCGGCCTTCATAAGGCAATTGAGGCAATTGGGAGCAAAAAACCGATAGCCGCCTTTGATACTGAACCGGCTTTCGGATTCGTCTTGCCACTTTTTGAAAATGCGGGGATTGAATTGCTTGTAGCAGATGAAAGCCGCGCTCTTAAAGACCTGATGATGTTCATGGATGAGGCCGAGGCGCAATGCGACATCGTAATCATCGACAGCATTACACACGTATGGCGCGATGCTCAGGACAGCTACCTAGCAAGGCTCAATAAATCTCGCGCAGATCAGCGCAAGAAACCGCTTTATGCGCTTGAGTTTCAGCACTGGAAACCAATTAAGGCAGCATGGGCAGCATTCACCGATAGATTCTTGTCGAGCAAAATGCATGTGATCGTTTGCGGCAGGGCTGGCACAGTCTATGAGTATCAAGATAAGGACGATGGTTCTGGTAAAAAAGAACTTATCAGCACCGGAACTCGCATGGCGACAGAAAAGGAGCTTGGGTATGAACCAAGCCTGCTAATCGAGATGATTGCAGATCGGCGTGATGGGAAGATGGTAAACGTTGCGCTTGTGCAGAAAGACCGCTCTGATACGCTTAACGGAGCAGAAATTGATTACCCGAACTACAAAAAACTGGAAAAACACTTTCTATCCCTGAATATCGGCGGCGAGCATTTCGATAGCATGGATGCGCGAAATTCAGAATCAATGTTTCCGGATGCAACAGAATCAGGATGGGATGCAGAATCACGAAATCGCACCATATTTAGCGAGGAAATAGCTGAATTGATGAAGAAGCATTATCCATCGCAGTCAGTTGATGACAAGCAAAAACGCGCCGATTTGCTGGAGAAAATTTGCGGCACAAGAAGCTGGACAGCGGTTGAATCTAGCCATTCGGATAAATTGCGAGAGTGGCTACAAAATATGCGCTTCATGCTTGAGCCAGTTTCGCCACAAGAACAAAAACCATCAGAGGATATTCCGCAATGAGCGTAAATAAATTTATCGGAATTGGAAATGTAACGAAAGACCCAGAAGTTAGATACATGACTAACGGTGAGGCTGTTGCGAATTTTTCTATTGCCTGTAATGAAAAGTGGAAAACAAAAGACGGGGAGAAAAAAGAAAGCGTTGAGTTTATAAATCTCGTGGCCTATCGCAAGCTGGCGGAGATCATCGCCGAGTACGTCAGGAAGGGCTCGCAGATTTACGTGGAAGGCAAGCTGCAAACGCGCAAGTGGCAGACCAAGGAAGGACAGGACCGCTACACCACCGAAATCATCGTCGACCAGATGCAGATGTTAGGAGGTAAGTCTAACAGCGAAGTCGCAGATAAGCCAGCGCAAAGTAGGCCAGCATCAGCAAAGGGCGGAGGATTTGACAATTTTGACTCGGATATCCAATTCTAAATTGGCAATGGCAATTTTGATTTTCAGACAGGTGCGCAATTCCTGCACAAAAGCACCAACGTGTGATATTTGCAAAGTGCGCGATTCGGATGCAAACCTACTTCTGACTACTTGCAAGCCGCCGTAGCTGTGTCCAGCGCGTCCCCGTACTTGATCGCCGTGCTACGGTCTGCGGCGGTCTTTGTGATGAAGGAGTAACACGCCTTCTCATCGCCAGACTTGCAGCCTGCTGATTCGTTGATAAGCGTGAAGTCGTCGGTGTATGCTGGACGTACCGGACGAGCCACAACGCACGATTGAACGATCGGCACAATCTTTACTTCTGGCGCGGGCGCGTCTTTTGGTACG
>Ga0153916_10003914_pt1 | contig 11167 bp, 9 predicted proteins | sample Opewatmetagenome_FD_109642 | JGI IMG/M metagenome (GOLD analysis project Ga0153916, IMG submission 109642) | Freshwater wetland microbial communities from Ohio, USA - Open water 3 Core 3 Depth 4 metaG | ecosystem: Environmental > Aquatic > Freshwater > Wetlands | place: USA: Ohio, Lake Erie, Old...
CGCCAGCGGTTTCATCTTACAGAACCACTGCGTCGAGGCCCGCGGCTCCACCACCGTCTTGCAGCGCTCGCACTGCGCGATAGCGTGCGTGTGGTCGGTAATCTTCTCCAGCAGCCCCAGCGCCTTCAGGTCCTCCACCACCTTCGCGCGGGCCTTGAGAACGGGAAGGCCGCGGTACGGCTCGGGAACGGCGTCGTTCATCTTCCCGTCCGGGGTGAGGATGTTGATCTCGGGCAGGGAATGGCGGTGCCCGATCGCATTGTCCACCGAGTCGTGCGCGGGGGTGACCTTCACGGCGCCGGTGCCGAACTCCCGGTCGATCAGGGCGTCCGCGATGATGGGGATCGTGCGGCCGGTGAGCGGCAGGGAAACCATCTTCCCCACGAGGCCGGCGTAGCGCTCGTCCTCCGGATGCACGGCCACCGCCGTGTCCCCCAGCATGGTTTCGGGGCGAGTGGTGGCGATGGTGATGGAGCCGGAGCCGTCCGCAAGCGGGTAGCGGTAGTGCCAGAGCCTGCCCTTGGTCTCCACGTGCTCCACCTCGTCGTCCGAAATGGCGGTGTGACACGAGGGGCACCAGTTCACCAGGTAGTAGCCGCGATAGACCAGCCCCTTCTCGTAGAGTGAGACGAACACCTCGCGCACGGCGCGCGAGAGCCCTTCGTCCAGCGTGAAGCGTTCCCGGTTCCAGTCGCAGGAAGAGCCCAGGCGCTTCAGCTGCTTCACGATGATGTCGTGATGCTCGTGGGTGACCTTCCAGGTCTCCTCCACGAACTTCTCCCGCCCGATGGCGGCGCGACTCGTGCCCCGCTTCTTCAGCATCTTCTCCACGACGTTCTGCGTGGCGATGCCGGCGTGGTCACAGCCGGGAACCCACAGCGTGTCCTCGCCGATCATGCGGTGGTAGCGGATCACGATATCCTGCAGGGAGTTGTTCAGGCCGTGCCCCATGTGCAGGACACCGGTGACGTTGGGGGGCGGGATCACGATGACGTATTTCTCTGCGGCGCGGGGCGCCTCGGGGGCGGGAGCGAATGCCTGCCGTTCCATCCACCACGAGTAGATCCGGTCTTCGTAGCCTTTCGGGTCGAAGGATTTGCCCAGCTCGATCGCCTTCATGTGAGGCGGAGCATAGCAAGGAAGCCCTCGATTGACTACCGGCCGGGCCTCGCCTACGATCGGCCCATATGGCGGCACGGGTATTCGTCTTCGGGAGCATCAACACCGATCTCGTCGTCTACATCTCGCGGCTGCCCCAGCCCGGGGAGACTATCGGGGGCGGCACCTACCAGTCCTTCCCCGGCGGAAAGGGCGCCAACCAGGCGGTGGCCGCCGCGCGCGCGGGCGCCCAGGTCCGCCTGCACGGCTGCCTGGGAGACGACGCGTTCGGCCGTGAGCGCATCGCCGCCCTGGAGGAGACCGGCGTGTCCACGGGTGGGATCCGCATCCTGCCTCGCGTGGCTTCCGGCGTGGCGCAGATCACCGTGGATACCGCCGGGGAGAACACCATCGTGGTGGCGCCCGGCGCCAACGCCCGGTTCGTCCCGGAGGGGGTCACGATCCCCCGTGCTTCCCCGGGTGAGATCTGCGTCTCCCTGTTCCAGAACGAGGTTCCCCAGGAGACCACGGAGGCGCTCATCCGGGACGCCCGGGCCGCCGGCCACCGGGTGTTCTGGAATCTCGCGCCCACCGTGGCCCGGCCGCCGTCGCGGGAGGTGCTGGCCGCGGTGGACTGCCTGATCTGCAACCGCAACGAGCTGGCCGCCCTCATGGGCAGGGCCCGTTCATCCAGCGACGACCAGGAGGGCGTGGAGCAGGACGCCCGGGTGCCCCTGGGGTGGGGGGTGGGCAGCGTGATCGTCACGCTGGGGAGGAAGGGCAGCGTGTACGTCACCGCGGCAGGATCGCGGGCCGTGCCCGCATTCAAGGTGGAAGCCGTGGATACCGTGGGGGCCGGGGACTGCTACTGCGGCGTGCTGGCCGCCTCGGTGGCCCAGGGGATGGACATGGCGGAAGCCATGCGCCGCGCGTCGGCAGCGGCGGCCATCTCCACCACGCGCAAAGGCGCCCAGCCGTCCATGCCCGCGGCGGCGGAGATCGCGGCGTTCCTCAGCCGGCCGGGAGGGTGATTCGCACCCGGGCTCCCGTCGGGACGCCCCGGTTGGAGACGGCGAGCGTTCCCCCGTGCAGCTCCACGATCTTCTTCGCCAGCGCGAGGCCCAGGCCCGCGCCGTGCGGCTTGCCGCGGGTGACGAACAAGTCCAGCGCCCTTTCCACCGGCTCGACCGTGATGCCCGGGCCGGTGTCTTCCACCTCGATTACCACGCTCGTCCCTTGGGGCCCGGCGCGAACGGTGAAGGTTCCCCCTTCCGTCATCGCCTCCCGGCTGTTGCGGAACAGGGCGCCCAGCCCGGCCAGGAGAAGCTCGCGGTCCGCGAGCAGCGCGGCGTCTTCGTGCACCTCGAGCTGGAACACGATTCCCGAGGTGCGGCAGTCCACCCACGCGCGCGCCTGAAGCTCCCGCAGAACCTCCACCAGGCTGTCGTTGCGCAGCTCGGGCTGCAGCGCATCCTGCAGGAACCGGGACACCTCGTCGGCCCGGCGGATCAGGCTGTTCATCTCGCGGTCGATGAACTGCTGGTACTTCCTCACCTTCTCGTCGTCGATCCGCTCCAGCATCTGCCCGGCGTAGCCCTTCAGGGGAACGAGCGCACGGCGCAGCTGCTCCAGGAGGGAGCGCGCCACCAGGCCGCCGGCGTGCGCCATGCGGGCGGCGGCCAGATCCGTGGACTGGCGGTCGAGGTCTTCCTCTGCCTGCGAGAGGGACATGGCCAGGCGCGTGTTCTCTATGGCCACGGCTGCCTGCGAGCTGAACAGCTCGAGCAGCCAGCGGTCCGCCGGGGTGAACCCTCGCGGCTGCGGCCCGGCGCCGGGAATCTTGTTGACCACCTCGATTGCGCCCAGCCGGCGGCCTTTCACCGTGAGCGGCACGCACAGCAGCTGCCGCGTGGTGTACCCGCTGGCCGTGTCGATGCCCGCGAAGAAGCGCCGGTCGTGCGCGGGGTCGTTGCAGATGACCGAGCGGCCCCTGGCATGCACCCATCCGGAGATGCCGCTGCCCAGCGGCACCTCGAGGTCCCGGACCCCCTGGGCCCCGGGGCCGGTCGGCATCACGATCACCAGGCAGCCGCGCGTGCGGTCACTGACGATGAGGCTCGCGCTCTCCGCCTCCACCAGCTGCGCGGCCAGCACCAGCACCTGGTGCAGGAGCTCGATCAGGTTGTAGGAGCTGTTCATCCGCTCCATGACGTCGCGGAGCGCTTGCAGCCGGCTGCGGGGCTTTTCCGCCGCCGCGGCGTTCTGCGCCTCCAGCGCCTCGCGTACCTCCTCCTCCGGGAGCATCTTGAGCTCGGTGAGGATTCTCCCCAGGTAGTAGCGGTCGCGCTGGTTGTACTTGGTCCGTGCGACGTCGAGCAGGAACTCCGTGACGTCGGTAGCGACCGGCTCCGAGCCGACCACTTCCCGCATCTGGAAGGCGAGGGCACGCTCAAGGTCCCGGGCGCTGAGCTTCCCGCTCTCGACCAGTATGTCCCCCAGGGGCTTTTTCATTGCGTCGCGGAGATAGTATAGCTCCTTTTACGCCCCGCGAAAGGGAGCGTTTTGGCGGCAGCCTACCGGGTGCCGGCGCCTGGATTGGGAACGGGCGTCGCCGCGGCGGTCTGCGGCGCCGGCAGCTGGACGCTTTCTACCTGGTCGATCCGGTAGATTACCCAGTCGCCCCCATCCCGCTTCAGCCACACCCGGTCGGTGACGGCATGGCCCTCGGAGAGCGGGGGCGAGTCGGTGGGGCTGTCCGCTTCCCGCGGCGCCGGGTTCCACTTCTGGTAGCTCGCCAGGAAGATGGGGGAGGGCTCGCCCTGCTCCTGGGAGAGGGAGAGGCCGGTTACCCCGTACAGGGAAGTGGGCGGCGCGAGGGGTGGCCGGCCGGCCTTGTCCCAGTCCTCGGCGGACAGGATGCTGGACCGTCCCTCGTAGCCGAGCGTGACCCGCGAAGTGACGTACAGCGTCATCGTCTCGCTGATCTGCACGTTTCCGGCCTTGCCGATCACGCAGGCCTGCATGGTGGTGTGGTCCAGCGAGTTCATGCTTGCATAGAAGGTCTCGACCACCCGGGCCGGCGGGAACCCGCGCGTCACGCGGGGGGCAAGCACGTTCTTGAGCACCGTGCCGGCCACCGCGCCGAGGACGATGACGGCAGCCGCGATGACCGCGACAAGCCGCCAGTTGCGCTGCCAGAACCTCCGGCGACGGAAGGTCCGATCCGCGGCGGCTTTCCGCGTTTCCGCCTCTTCCCTCACGGCCTTCGTTTCCGCCTCCGTGGACGCGCGCACCAGCTCGCTCGACTTCCACCCCTCCACGGCGGCGGCGAGCTCGGCCAGGCGGACCGGCCCGCGGCGGCCGCGGCCGAGCCCGGCCATGACCATCTCGGATGCTTCCGGGTCGAGCCCGGGAACCAGGAGGGCCGGGGGCTGGATCTCGAAGCTCCTTGCCTGCGAGTGCAGGACCTCGGGGTCATCGCCATGGAACGGGAACGTCCCCGTCAAAAGACGGTAGAGGACAGCCGACAGGAAAAAGACCGCGCGCTGCTCACCGGCGAGGTCGGGGTGCGCGAGGCACTCGAAGGTCTCACGGTTGGCTTCGAACGGGCGCATCTCCCGGAGCTCCCGGTCCACCGCCGGGGGGAGGAAGAGCACGTCTCCATCCTCCAGGAAGATCACGGAGTCGGACTGCAGGGGAAACCAGCCCGCCGGGCTCTCCGCCAGCTGCAGCAGCGCCCGCGCGAGCCGGGACACGAGGCCCAGCGCCGCCGGCCGTCCGCCCTCCGCGGAACGATCCAGCGCATCCTGCACGGAGATCCCCGGCGCGCGGGGGCCCACGAGGTAGAGGGTGCCGTCCCGCTCGATGACGCCGTCGTAGTGCCATTCCCGGAGGGAGGAACCGGCGATCCATCCCGGGGAGCCGCGGAGCGCGAAGATGCGGGTCAGGGCCGCTCCCCGGGTCGCGCTGCCCGCGGGGACGGCGAGGCGGACCATTCCGCCGTCGCTCAGCTCGATTGCCATGAAGGGTGCCTACTCCTGTGGTTCGTGAAAGACCGTTGCCGTGAACGTCTCGATCTGCGTCTCGGGACCGCGCCAGGCATCCGGCGTCAGTCCCGCCTTGCGGCAGGCGTGGGAGAGGAACGTCTCCCGGTCCCATCCCTGTTCGGTGGCTACCTGCGGCAACAGGAGCCCCGAGCGATACCCGCAGCGCACCATGATCCCGTGCACGCCAACGGCGATGCCGGACGGGTCAGCCACTGGCTCGAAAGCAGAGAGGACCGAGATCTCGATCTTCACGTCCGGCCACTCCGAGGGCGTGAGGGGAGGAAACCGCGGATCGTTGAACGCGCTGGACACCGCCGCGTCCTTGACCGTCTCCACCAGCGGGCGGCAGGCGGAGATGTGCCCGATGCAGCCGCGCAGCTCCCCGTGCGCCTTGAGAGTGACGAACGCCCCGCGCATCTCTTCCAGGGAAGGCGGGACCCGGGGAAACACCGCCGGCCGCCGCGCGAGCCGGGCTCCGATGGCCTCGCGCGCCACTTGAAGGAGTACGAGCTGATCCTGGGCGGAGAGGGTCATGCTCATTCCGATGCCCGGGCGATGCTCACCGCCGCGTAGTGCACGACCCGGGACGGATCGTTGTCCGACTCTTCCGAGCGGGCGCGCGCGAGCACCTCCACCGTGCTGCCCTCCCCCGCGAGCAGGATGACGGCGGCGATGCAGGTGGCCCCGCAGGCGCTGATCCGGCGTCCTTCCGCCGCGGCGAGCACGCCGCGCCAGTCGCGCCGGCCCAGGAGCTCCTCCACGAGCTGGCGCTCCTTTTCCGTGTCCCGCCCGCTCATGTAGGAGGCCATGTTGGCCGTCACGACGTACACGGTGGAGCCGGAGCGCGCCCCGAAGACCGAATCCAGGGTGCGGCTCAGGGTTTCCGCGGCAGCCCTGCCGCCGGCGCCCACGAGGAGCGGGACGATGGAGACGCCGGGGAAAAGCCGGGCCAGGAAGGGCAGCTGCAGCTCCAGGCAGTGCTCCTCCAGGTGAGGGATGTCGTCAATGCGAAACAGGGGGTCGCTCGCGGCCAGGGCGGAGACGGCGGGCTCGTCCACCGGCACGGGACCGAGGGGAGTGGCGAACACCGAGGACTCCGGCAGCCAGACGGCGTTCTCCGCGTCCCGGTGCACGGGTCCCATCACCACCGCCGTGCGTACCGGCCGCTCGGCGATGGCGCGAAAGGCGGCACCCATCACCGGGCCGGCATACTCGTAGCCGGCGTGGGGAGAGATGACGGCGAACCGTGCAGCCCTCGGGATGGGGGAACGCGTGAGAAGGTCGTCGATCGCAGCGGCAAGCGCCTCCCGCCGTGCGGGATAGAAGAGTCCGTCGACCAGCGGGGGGCGGGTGGCAGCCTTGAGCGGGGTAACGCTCATACCACGGAAAAGTATCGCGGAATGCTCCGGGGTTTGCAAGTCCGCTCACCTTGACTTCCGCCCGGTTTGACCCTATCGTCCATGGACATGAGGTTCGTTCCGCGAAAGCTGTTCCTGACCCGCGGGGTCGGGATCAACAAGGAGAAGCTCAACAGCTTCGAGATGGCATTGAGAAACGCCGGCATCGCCCATCTGAACATCGTGCGCGTCTCCTCGATCTTCCCCCCGGGCTGCAAGATCGCCAGCCCCGAGGAAGGGCTTGCCGCCCTGGAGGCGGGCGAGGTCACCTTCGTCGTGCTCGCCGAGATGGCGACGAATGAGCCCGGCCGGCGCATCGCCGCCTCCATCGGAATCGCCATCCCGTCGGACCAGAAGATGTACGGCTACCTCTCCGAGCACCACACCTACGGCCAGACGGAGAAGGAGGCGGGGGACTACGCCGAGGACCTCGCCGCCTCCATGCTCGCCACCCTGCTCGGCGTGCCGTTCGACCTGGACAAGGACTACAACGAGCGCCGCGAGCAGTACCGCATGGGCGGGCACATCGTCGACAGCACGAGCATCACCCAGACCGCCGAGGGCGCCTCGGGCGGAGTGTGGACCTCCGTCGTCTCCGCCGCTGTCCTCCTGTAGTCCCATGAAAGGCCGGGGCCGGCGTCTCGACCCGGCGCCCATCACGGGCGGCATCGGGATCCAGTCCCTCGTGGACGATTTCTTCCTGTCCTACAACGCGGGCCGTCTTCGAGACGCCTGCCGGATCTTCGCGGACAAGATGCTGGAGCCGGACGTCACCGTCGGGCTCACCATCTCGGGTGCGCTCACCCCGACGGGCCTGGGCTGCGCCGCGTTTGTCCCGCTCGTGGAGGCGGGGTTCGTGGACTGGATCGTCTCCACCGGTGCCAACCTCTACCACGACATCCACCGCTCCCTGGGATTCGAGCTGTACGGGATCTCGCCGCACGTGGACGACGTGGCACTGCGCCGGGAGGGAATCATCCGGATCTACGACATCGTCTTCGACGCCGAGGTGCTGTACAAGACGGATGACTTCATCTCCGAGGTGCTGAAGTCCGGGGAGTTCCAGAAGCGCATGTCCACCGCGGAGCTGCACGGGCGGCTGGGCCGCTACGTGCGGGAGCGGGAGAAGAAGCTCGGCACGCGCTACCGCTCCCTCATCGGCGCCGCCTGGGAGGCAGGAGTGCCCGTCTACACCTCCAGCCCCGGCGACTCCAGCCTCGGGATGGGCCTGGCGGCGCTTCGGCTGCAGGGGTTCCAGGTCGGCTTCGATCCCGAGCTGGACGTGAACGAGACGGCGGCCATCGTCTACGAGGCCAAGCGAAGCGGCGGCAGGAGCGGCCTGCTCATACTCGGCGGAGGCAGCCCCAAGAACTTCGCCCTGCAGACCGAGCCGCAGATCCAGGAGATCTACAAGCTGGCGGAGAAGGGCCACGACTACTTCGTGCAGGTCACGGATGCGCGCCCGGACACCGGCGGCCTTTCGGGTGCCACCTCCCAGGAGGCGGTCACGTGGGGCAAGGTGGACCCCGAGCAGCTTCCGGATACCGTGGTCTGCTACACGGACAGCACGATCGCCCTTCCCATCCTGGCCGCGTACGCGCTGTCCAGGCGAAAGCCCCGCAAGCTGCGCCGCCTGTACGACCGCCGCGAGGCGCTGGTGGCCCGGCTGGAGTCCGATTTCAGGGCGCGGTCAAAGACGTAGCTGCTTTGGCGGCGGCCTTCCAGGGAGGCATCCATGGACGTCCGGGAACGGTTCCGCACGGTAATGGAGGGAGGCAAGGCTGCTCCCCCGAAGTGGGAGTTCGGCTACTGGGGGGCGACGTGCACCAACTGGTACGCGGAAGGGCTCGCAAAGCGCGTTGAGCCCCGCCCCCTCACGAAGGTGTCCACCACCAGCTCCTCGCTGTACATCCCCTGCTGGAGCTCGCTGCCCAAGGGAACGCTCTCCGCGGGGATCGCGGTGCTCGGCGGAGGCCTGTATTGGCCGACCCAGGGATTCGCGCTGGACGAGGACGTCCGCGTGAGCTGCGGAATGGACAAGGGCCAGGTCCTGGTGGACGTGGATCTTCTCTTCTACCCGAGGTTCGAGCCCCACGTGCTGGAAGAAACCGACCGCTCGCTCATCTACGTGGACATCGACGGGGTGAAGCGGCAGTTCGCCAAGGACACCGGCGTCCTTCCGACCGCCCTGGAGAATCCGATCCGCGACCGCGCCTCGTGGGAGATGCTCAAGGCGGAGCGCCTCTCCCTGAAGAATCTGAAGGGCAGGTTCCCCGCCAACTGGGCGGAGCTTCTTCGCGGGTACCGCGGGCGCGACTACCCCCTGGTGCTCGGCGGGTACCCCCACGGATACTTCGGCACCTTGGCCCACCTCATGGGGTACGAGAAGCTGTTCTATGCCTACACCGACGACCCGGCGCTCATCCACGATGTCCAGAAGACCTTCTCCGACGTGTGGCTCGCGGTGTACGAGGAGGTCCTCTCGCAGACCGACGTGGACCTGTTCGTGATCTGGGAGGACATCTCGGCGGGGACGGGCTCCATGGTCAGCCCGGCGATGATGCGGGAGTACATGCTGCCCTACTACAAGCGGCTCACCGGCTTCCTTCACGCGCACGGCGTGACCACCATCTTCGTGGACACCGACGGGGAGTGCACGGACCTGATCCCGCTGTTCCTGGAGGGCGGCGTCACCGGCCTGTACCCCATGGAGGCGAGCTGCGGCGTGGATATCGTGAAGGTGAGGAAGATGTTCCCCACGCTGCAGATGATGGGCGGCATCCCCAAGTCCGAGATCCGGCACGGTCCCGCGCGCATCGAGGAGATCCTCGCGCCCGCCGCGGAGGTACTGAAGACGGGGCGGTACGTGCCGTTCGGCGACCACCTGATCCCGCCCGAGGTGCACTGGAAAGAGTTTCGGACCTATCGCGGGCGGCTGAACGAGCTCATCGACTCGGTGGGGTGACCGGGCTGCCCGCCTCGAGGGAGCCCCCCTCCTTGAGCCGCTCGATCCGGGCGGGGTCCAGCTTCACGTGGAGGTTCTTCTCCTGGGTCGGCAGCACGGTCCCCTTGCGGGCGCCCTTTGCCCGGCGCAGGTACTTGACCTGGGTGTAGTACACGTCTCCCTGCCCCGAGCTCTTTCCCTTGGAGAAGTGCACCGCCAGGGAGGCGGCGTCCAGCATCGTTTCCAGCGGGAGGCTCTTGCCGGGCTGCGCCTTGACGAACACGTACGCTCCCGGCCAGTCCCTCGCGTGGAACCACCAGTCGTTGCCGCGAACCCGGGAGCGCAGCAGCTCGTCATTTTCCGCCGCCGTTCTTCCCACGAGGATCCGGTAGGGCGGGGAAAAGAACACCAGGCCGGGTACGTTCGCCTCCCGCAGCGGCTTTCGCGCCCGGGCAGCCTTCTGGGCGGTCCGGGCCAGCGCCAGGGGATCCGGGTTGGCGGCCAGCGCTTCCCGCTGCGCTTTGATCCGGGAGAGCGTTTCCAGCAAAGCGGCGATCTCCTTCTCCACCTTGCTGCGGCCCAGGCGCGCCTTGCGGTGCCGCTCGTAGTAGCTTTCCGCGTTCTGCGCCGGGGACAGGTCCGGCCGCAGCTCGATCTCCACCTCCGCGTTGTCGTGGTAGTAGTCCTCCACGCGGATCCAGCGCTCGCCCTTTCGAACGAGGTGCAGGCTGCTGGTCAGCAGGTCTCCCAGCTCTCGGAAACGCTGCAGGTTTCCATAGTCGGACAGGCGCGCGCGCAGCTTCTCCAGGCTGGCGAGGAGCTTGTTCTCGCTCATCTCCAGCTCCGCTTCGGCGCGGGCCGCCGCCTTCTCCCGGTCGTCCCGGCCCTCGAGGTCACGGAAGAACAGCTCGAGGCGCTCGTTGAACGAGCCCGGCCCGGGCAGCTCCCGCACGGAATAGTCCGCGCGCGCCGCCACCGCCCGTGGCGGCCGGGGCGGACCCCTCTGCGTCACGCCGCCGGCCTCGCGAAGCTTCGGCCCGCCGCCGCTTCGCGGATCGAAGGCGGCCCCCGAGATCTCCCCCCGCTTCGGCCGGCGGTAGAAGGCGTCCAGGATCGTCCCGTCCTCTTGCGTGAGCAGGATGTTCGCGGCCGCCCCCCAGAGGCGGATCCACAGGACCATCTTCTCATCGCCCCGGCGAATGCCGATCCGCACGATCCGCTCTCCCTGGGACGGGTCCGACTCGGACCGCAGCTGCTCGGCGGTCTCGATCCTCCCGCCGCGGATGTGCGCGCGCAGGAAGGAGGCGAACCGAAGCGGCGTGCCGGGATTGGCCAGCTTTTCCGTGAGCACGTGCATGCGGGGAAACCGCGTGGAGACGGACACGAGGAGCGTCGACTGCTCCCCGGAGCGGAACAGGTGCAGCACCAGCCGGTCATGGCGGGGCTGGTGGATCTCCTGGATGAGGCTGCCCGCGAGGGAGAGCTCTTGCAGCAGCAGATCGATTTCCTTCCAGTTGAGGGAGCCGCCGGGGACCGCGCTCATACAGGATCCTCGCGCGCGGGTCTCATGAGACGGCGGTGAGGGACACCCGGGCATCGTCGGGCGAGTTGGGGACCAGCGCGATGGAGGCGGGCTCGGGGTTGGCCCGGCGAGGCTGGTCGAGGGTGTCCCGGACGAGGGC
>Ga0153916_10003916_pt1 | contig 11164 bp, 13 predicted proteins | sample Opewatmetagenome_FD_109642 | JGI IMG/M metagenome (GOLD analysis project Ga0153916, IMG submission 109642) | Freshwater wetland microbial communities from Ohio, USA - Open water 3 Core 3 Depth 4 metaG | ecosystem: Environmental > Aquatic > Freshwater > Wetlands | place: USA: Ohio, Lake Erie...
GCGGCCGCGGGTGCGGCCGTCCCCGAGGAACTCCACACCAGTAGGCCACCCAGCAGCAGCGCCCCCGCAACGAATGTTTTTCTTTCCACGATTCCCCTCCCTGGCAGCTCAGACTTCTTTGTAACCGGAGCAGACTGCGGACCGCAACAGCAAATATTGCAAACGCTGCAGGTTGAGATCCTGAGGCCCCGCTGAAGACCATCGGGGCCTCAGGATGACACTCCTAAAAATATTCATTTGCACGCCGCTAATTCACGGCGCGGCGACCGGGGCCGAACAGCTCGCGGTGCCGGCGCAGCAGAAACTGGTCGGTCATCCCGGCGATGTAGTCGCAAACGACGACGTGGCGCGGCTCTTTCTCCGCCAGGCCGGCGTAGAAGGGCGGCATGGCGCTGGGAATCTGCAGGTAATAAGCGAAGAGCTCGCCGAGGCAGCGCACGGAGCGGTCGCGGTCGTCGGTAATGGCGGGATTCTGGTAAATGTGCGTGGAGAGGAAGCTCTTCAGCTCGGCGTTGCGCGCGGCAACTTCTTCGCTGAAGCCAGCCAGGCGCCGTGGGGCGCGGCGAATATCGTCTACGGAAGCCGCGCCTAATTCGGCCAGGCGCCGCCGCGTGGTTTCGATGAGGTCGGTGACCAGCAGGTCCAGGACGCTCTTGAGGGCCTCATTGAACTTCAGCTTGGCGAGGCCGCCGGGATAGGCGGCGTCCACAGCCCCGTAGGCCTTGCGGAACAGGGGCACTTCCTGGAGGAGGATGTCCTGGGAAAGCAGACGGGCCTCGCGGGCGTCGTCCAGGTCGGCAGTGTTGTAGGCGATCTCGTCGACCCAGTCGATGATCTGGGCCTCGAGCGGGGGGCGCTGGTCCAGGGCGTACTCGGCGAGCTGCGGGTAGCCCGCCGCAGGATAGTCTGAGGAGTGCTTGACGATGCCCTCGCGCACTTCGAAGGTCAGATTCAGCCCGGGGAAGGCCAGGTAGCGCTGTTCGAATTGCTCGACGATGCGCAGGGCGTGCAAGTTGTGATCGAAGGAACCGCCGTGCACATGCATGAGCTCGTCGAGCTGGCGCTCGCCGGCGTGGCCGAACGGGGGATGCCCGACATCGTGGGCCAGGGCCAGGGCTTCGGCCAGCTCGGTATTGAGGCCCAGCGCGCCGGCCACGGTGCGTGCGATCTGCGCGACTTCCAGGGTGTGCGTCAGGCGGTTGCGGAAGTGATCGGAAAAGCGCGTGGTGAAGACCTGGGTCTTGGCCTCGAGGCGGCGGAAGGCGCGGGAATGAATGATGCGGTCGCGGTCGCGGGCGTAGCCGCTGCGGTAGGGATGAGCCGGCTCGGGATAGCGCCGCCCGCGGGAGCTTTGCGCATGCATGGCGTAGGGCGCGAGGTTCATGGGGCGCTCGGAGACTCCGGAGCCGGGATAAATTGCGGGCGGCGCTATCTATCTTCGGGGGCTACCCTCAGGACTGCGGCAGCGCTTCGAGGTTGCGTTCCGCCTCTTCAGCGATGGACGTGTCCGGAAATTCCTTCTTGATCCGCGCGTAGATGTCCGCTGCTTCCTTGGGGTTCCTGGTGCGGAGCTGCGCGGCCAACTCCAGCAGGGCGAGGCTGCGCGGCACAAACGCGCTGGGCTTTTCCGCCAGTGCGCGATAGATCTTCACCGCGTCGTCGGTTTTTCCGGTGCGCGCATAGATGGTGGCGGACTGGTATTGCGCAAGCGCGGCGAGTTCCTTGTCGTTACTGCCCTCGATCTTCTTCAGGCTTTCCAGGGCCTGGTTGGGACGCTCGAGGCTTTCGTAACAGAGCGCGGCGTAGTAACGGGCCAGCTGGCCGGGATTGGTGCTCGGGTACTTGTCGCCGACGGCGGTGAACTTCGCCGCAGCGTCCTGCATCTTGAGGGCTTCGTTGAAATAGGTGATCTCACCGGGCTCGGCGGGCTCGCCCGCGGCGCGAATGCGCGCATTGTACACCCGGCTGGCTTCGTCCAGCGCCGCGGCGGCGTTGACGTTGCGCCGCTCGGTATAAATGCGCCAGCCGCCGGTGATCAGGGCAATGGCGGCCACCAGGCCGATCACTACGGTGGCGAAAGTCTTGTGGGAAATGACGGCTTCGGCGCCGTGCTCGATCGATTCGCGGAACTTGTCCTGCTTCAATTCCTTGCGCGAAATATGCTGCGACAAGACGGTGGCTCCTTCCGGGGTCTCAGAACGCCTAATGCTAGCACACTTGCGCTCAGGACCGGAGAGCGGCCTGCGCCCAGGCGCGGGACAATCTGCTTACTCTTGCCGCACCCGGCCGCGCCCGCTCCCTCCCGTAAAGCGCCGCAGAGTGCTAAACTTTTTGCATGCAAACGGCGTGCGTCCATTGCGGCATGCAGCACGTTCTGAAAGACGCTGACGTCGGCGCGCACCCCAAGGTGCAGTTCCGCTGCTCGAAGTGCGGGCAGACCACGGTGATCGAGATCCGCCGCCGCGTGGACAGCACCATGGTGATCTCGCCGCTGCCATCGTTTGCGCGGGCCGACGGCACCAACTCGAATCTGCTGGTCAAAGACGACTACGAGGGGCTCAGCCTGCCGCAGGGACGGCGCGTGCTGCTCACGGTCACCACCGGGCCTTCGAAAGGCCTGGTCTTCGAACTCACCAAGCCGCGCGTGACGCTGGGGAGAAAGGGCGCCGACCTCGCGCTCGACGACCCCGAGGTATCGCGCTACCACTGCCTGCTCGAGGTCAAGGACACGGCCATCAACCTGAGGGACCTGGAATCCACGAACGGCACGTTCTACGACGAAGAGCGCACGCGCGCCGCCTACCTCGTGGATGGCGCAGAGTTTCGCATCGGCTCCAGCACCATCCGCATGACCCTCGAACCGAAATAGGGACGGCAGCCCTCCGCCGGCTTCCCCTGGCCGGCGCCTTCATTTGTGAGATACTTTTCTGCATCCCCCTATGAACCATGTCTCCGCCTGTCTGATCACGCGCAACGAAGAGCACAATCTTCCGCGCGCGCTGGCGTCGCTGGCCGGCGTCGTGGAGGAGATCATCGTCGTGGATTCCGGGAGCACGGACCGCACGGTGGAGATTGCGCGAGAGCACGGAGCAAAGGTATTCACACGCGCCTGGACTAACTATGCCGAGCAGAAGAATTTCGCGGCGGCTCAGGCCGCGCACGAGTGGATTTTCTCGCTGGACGCCGACGAGGAACTGAGCACGGCGCTGCAGGGCGCGCTGCGGAAGTGGAAGGCGGGCACGCCCGGCGCGGCGGCGTACGAAGCGGCGCGGCGCACCTGGTATCTCGGAGCGTGGATCCGGCACTCCGGCTGGTATCCAGATTATCAGCGGCGGCTATACCGGCGCGATGCGGCGCGCTTCGAGGGCATCGTGCACGAATCAATAGGCTGCGAAGGGAAGCCGGGCCGGCTGAACGGGGATATATTGCATTACACGGTTCGTTCCTTCGCGGAGCACGAGGCCAACGTCGAGCGCTATACGACGCTGGCGGCGCAGCAGCTGTATGCGGCGGGAAAGCGGAGATGGCGCGGGGCCCTGTGGCTGGCCACGCCGTGGAGCTGGTTCCAGAATTTCGTGCTGCGCGGCGGATTCCTAGACGGCTACCGCGGAGCGCTGATCGCGCAGATGGCCGCCCGAGCGGTCCGCCTTAAGTACCGGAAACTCGGCCAGTTGGTACGCGAAGCCGGGAAGCAGGGCCGGGCATGAGAGTGCTGTACGTGGACCTGGAGCGCGAATGGCGCGGCGGACAGAACCAGGCGCTGCTGCTGCTGAAAGGCTTGCACGCGCGCGGACATGCCGCCGAGCTGATGGCCCTGGAAAGCTCGCCGCTCGCCGAACGCGCGCGCGACTGCGGCGTGACCGTGCACACCCTCCCCGCGCGGCATTCCACGCTGAAGGCCTTCTTGCTGCTGCGGAGGATTTTTGGGGAGGGCGTCCCGGAAATCGTGCATGCCAACGAGCCGCATGCGCTGACCGCTGCCTGGCTGGCGAAGGCACAGAAGCGGACGTCACTGGTGGTCTCCCGGCGGGTGGGCTATCCGCTTTCGCGCTTCTGGCTGGCTAAAGCGCGGTACTACGCGGCGCGGAGCATCATCGCGAATTCGCAATGGGTCGCGGGAAAGGTCGCGGCCTGCGGCATCCCGCCGGAGCGGATCGCCATCATTCACGAAGGGGCGGAGATTCCGCCGGCGCCCAGCGTGGAGCAGCGCCGGCAGGCCCGCGCGCGCTGGGGCCTCGCGGAAGGAACCCCGTTGCTCGGCTGTGCCGGGGTCTTTCTCCCGGACAAGGGCCAGGAATGGCTCATCCGCGCGGTGTCCGCGCTGCGCCCGGAGTTCCCGCAAATTCGCCTGCTGCTGGCTGGCGACGGTCCGCTGCGCGGGCAGCTGCAAGCGCTGGCCCGCGAGCTGGGCGTTTCGGACGCCGTGCTTTTCCCGGGATTTGTGAAGGATGTGGAGAACGTCTATGCCGCGGTTGACGTGTACCTGCTGCCGTCGTTCTTCGAGGCGCTGAACAATTCCCTGCTGGCGGCGATGGCCTGCGAAGCGCCGTCCATTGCGTTCGCCAAGGGCGCACTCCCGGAGATCATCGAACACGAAAAGAGCGGGCTGCTGGTTTCCGGCCCGGACGTCGCGGAGATCCGCGAAGCGGTGGCGCGCCTTCTGCGCGACCCGGCCTTTGCGGGAACCCTCGGGCGCGCCGGGCGCGTGCGCGTGCAGCAGAATTTTTCGGCGGACACGATGGTGGAAAAGACACTGCAGCTTTACCAGGAGCTCCGTAGCACAGCCGGCGATCCGGGGTTCGTTTAGCAGAGGTTCCTTCGCTGACCCTGCAAGAATGGAAAACGCCGGGCGGCTCTTGCTTCCCTCCGCACGGCGTTTTCCTGCGCTAGTTTCTGATTCCTATTCCAGGCGTTCCCTCCTATCCGCTACGACTCGGAGTCTAGCTACTTCCAGATTCAGACAACCCATCGCCCCCGCGGGTCCAGGAACTCCACGCCAATCGCGTAGCCTTCACCACGCAGGGACTGGCAGTAGGCCACCCGGGCCGAGGTGCGAAAATTTCCCGCCGGCGACTTTACCGTCAGGCGGTCATTGGGCGTCCAGCGGCGGATGGTGACGACGCGCGCGCCGCGGGCGCTGACATTTTCCGTAAAGGTGACTTCCCGGCCGGGCATCTCGGGATGGCCATCAAGTACGACAGCCACTTCCATGGGGATGCGCCGTTCGAGGCGTGGAGGGACGCTGTTCTTGAGTATGGGCATCGCTCCCCTCACAAACATGCCGCAATGCGGGAAATCGACTGCAAATTCGTGCGCCGGTGCTTCATGCGATAGAGGGCGTGATCCGCGGCCGCCAGCAGCGTTTCCGCAGTGTCCCCGTCATTGGGGAAGACCGCGGCGCCGGCGCTCACGGAGAGGCGCGGCAGCTCGCCGTCTTGCGCGAGGCGCTCGCGGACGCGCTCCACGACGCGCGCCGCCACATCGCCTCCCGCTTCGGGAAGCACCAGGACAAACTCATCGCCGCCGTAGCGGGCCGCCGTGTCAATGGTGCGGGAATTGAGACGCAGCACATTGCCCAGCCGGCAGATGGCGCGGCTGCCCGTCAGATGGCCGAACTCGTCGTTGATGGCCTTGAGGTCATCCATGTCCAGCAGCACCACGCTGAAGGGCCGGCCGTTGCGCCGCGAACGATCCAGCTCGCCGTTCAGCACGGTGACCAGCCGGCGATAGTTGGCCAGGCCGGTGAGCGGATCGCTCACCGCCATGGCGCTGACCTGTTCGAATAGCCGGGCCTGATCCAGCAGCGCTCCGCCGAGCATCACGGCGTAGCTGGCCGTCTTGCACACTTCGGCCAGGAAAAACGGTCCGTCAAAAAGCTGCCGCGAAAAGCAGGCCGCGGCATGACTGGCGGCATTGAGCAGGGTCACGCCGAAGAGCGCATAGTCGTAAAGCGTTTGCGTTTCCCGCAAGCGCCGGTGGTAGAAACAGGCAGCCGCCAGGAAGAGCAGCCCGGGAAGCAGATCCCAGGGACGGGAGAGCAAATGCGCAGCGCGGGCCAGAGGCGCGGCCGGCGCGGCCAGAAAGGCAGCACTCGTCAGATACCCGGCCGCAACAACCACCAGCAAAGCCCCGGCAATCTCCCGGCTGGGCTGACGCGAGGTGGGCATACGCCGCTCCACCCCAAGCGCGGCGAGCAACAGAATCGCCAGCAGCGTGCGGCTGACCATCCAGCTCATGGGCACGCGGCTGAGGGAGAGCGGACCGGCTTGCAGCAGATCGACCAGGCCGAAATACCCGAGCGTTTCCAGGATGCCGGAGATGACAAAGCCAAAGGCCAGGATCAGCGCGGTGCGATCATGCGTCCCGCGGAAGCGCACCAGGGCGTTGGCGGCATAGCAGAAGCTCAGCAGGGTCCCGCAGATCTCCAGATAGAGATAGGTCTGTGGCGCCCCGGAGACTCCCGCCGAGCGCAGCCATAGTACGCCGCCAAAGAACACTGCAAGCAAGGCCACGGCCGCAACGGCCAGCAAGCGCGACGACTTCTCCCGAGAAAGCCCAGCGAATTTGCCCCAACTGCCCAAAACATCCCTCCCAATAGCCGAAGAAACCCACCGATCTCCTAAGACAGCAAGTCAAAGACCGTTTGCCTTAAAAATCATTCACACTTTAAAATATTGATAAAACAAGGGTTAGCATTCTTACAGCGGCTGTAAACGAGGATGAGACAGAATCGTGAGACGATTGGAAAGATGACCCAGATTGAATGTTTTATGACATATTGTAATTGTTTTGATAATGTTATGGGACATTCCAGAGAAGATTGTTCTACTTGGTACAGGAGTATCAAATCGAGACAGTCTCATCTTTGAGACTATCTCGATCTGATTCATATTCATGACTTCGGTGGGGGTAATTGGCGCGCTTGCACCTGATCGGTGAAGCCTGCCGCCTTGTGTGCGCCGTCGCAGAACGGCTTATTCGCCGAGTAGCCGCAGCGGCACAACCCAATCGCTGTGCGCCCGGCGAGCCCGAAGGGCGTGCCGCTGGGATCGAGAATTTCGAAGTCGCCCTCGATGCGCAGCGGGCCGTTGTGCCCCACGGTGATTTTGCTTGCCGCCATCTCTCTTCCTCCTATTGTTTGCGCCGTTCCTTGCCGAACCCGCGAAAGGCTCAACGATAGCGGGAGTTCGGCAAGAACTCAAGCGATTGCCGCCTTCTCCGCCCCGGCTGCGGCGATTTCGCGGAGCTTGCCGGTGCGCACGTCATAGACAAAGCCGTGCACATCGACCTCCCGGGGAAGGAAGGGGATTTCGCGGACGCGCTGGATCTGGATGGCGACGCTCTTCGCGACGTCGGAAAAAGCGCGGAAGTGGATATGCGAAGCGTCGTGGCCGGTCTCCTTGCCGAGGCGGTCACTGAGTTCCGCATCGCGGAAGGTGAGCATGCCGCAATCGGTGTGCTGGATGACGTAGATGGTGCGCGTGCCGAGGAGTTGCGTGGAGATGATCAGCGAACGGATGGCATCCTCGGTGATGAGCCCTCCGGCGTTGCGGATGATGTGCGCCTCGCCGGTTGCCAGGCCGAGGACCTGTTCGACCGTGAGGCGCGCGTCCATGCAGGCCACGATGGCCAGCTTGCGGCCCGGGGGCATGGGCAAATGCCCGAGTTTGAATTCCTTCGCGTAGTTTCGTTGGCCTGCAACGTCTCTTGATAGACTCCCATGACTTTCTCCTTTTTAATTCGCGTCCTCTTTGCGTGCAGAACGCGAGTGATTGAAAAACCTGGCCCTAAAAACAAAAGCCGCCGAACCCGGGGGAGTTCGGCGGCATCAAAAACAGGCAATCAGACAGCAATCATCCCGTCAGACACACCGCCGTACGCGCGCAACAACTGTGGCTCTGCGCCTGCATGCGTCCTTGGGGTTGACCGCTTCGCGGTCGCCCATACAAATGAAACTTGTTCCGCATCAATCTCTCTTGCCTCAGTATTTCGGGACGGAGGAATCCACTTCGTCCGACCAAGCGAGAATTCCGCCCTTCAGATTCCAGATTTTCCGGAAGCCGGCCTTTCGCAGAAACTCCGCGGCTTCCGCGGAGCGCTTGCCGCTCTTGCAATGCACCACGATCTCGCGCGAGGAATCGAGCTCTTGCACGCGGCGCGGAACTTCGCCGAGCGGGATCAGGTGGCCCTGCAGGTTGCAAATCTGAAATTCGTGCGCCTCGCGCACGTCCAGAACGAAGAGGTCGTCGCCGCGGTCGAGGCGCGCCTTCAGCTCGCGTGGAGTGATTTCCGGGACCTGCGCGGCTGGCGCGGGAGCTTCTTCGCCGCGGATGCCGCAGAACTCGTAGTAATCGATCAATTTGTGGATGGTGCGGTTCTCGCCGCAGACCGGGCACGCCGGATTCTTGCGCAGCTTCAATTCGCGAAATTTCATGCCCAGGGCGTCGAAGAGCAACAGGCGCCCGGCAAGGCTGTCGCCGCTGCCGAGAATCAGCTTGATCGTCTCCATGGCCTGGATCGTGCCGACAATCCCCGGCAGAACGCCGAGCACGCCGCCTTCGGCGCACGATGGCACGAGGCCCGGAGGAGGCGGTTCGGGATAGAGGCAGCGGTAGCAAGGCCCACCGGGCGCGCCGAAGACGGTGGCTTGGCCTTCGAAGCGGAAGATCGAGCCGTAAACGTTGGGCTTGCCGAGCAGGATGCAGGCGTCATTGACCAGGTAGCGCGTGGGAAAATTGTCGGTGCCGTCGACGATGATGTCGAAGTCCTGGAAGAGCTCGAGGGCGTTTTGGCTGGAGAGCTTGGTTTCGAAGGCCTGAATCTCGATGTTGGGATTCATGTTGGCGAGGCGCTCGCGGGCGGCCACGATCTTCGGGCGGCCCACGTCGCTGGTGCCGAAGGTGACCTGGCGCTGCAGGTTGGTGAAGTCCACGACGTCGAAGTCCACGAGGCCGAGCTTGCCGACGCCCGCCGCGGCGAGGTACAGGCCGAGCGGCGCGCCCAGCCCGCCGGTGCCAATGAGCAGCACCTTGGCCTGCTTGAGCTTGAGCTGCCCCTCCATGCCCACTTCGGGCATGATCAGGTGGCGGCTGTAGCGGAGGATCTCTTCTTTGGAAAGCTTGGCGGCATCCGCGTTGCCCGCCACTGACTGAAGTCCTGTGGCCATGATTGCGTCTGTTGCTCCCTTATAAATTCTAACCGTTCTCCCGGTGTAGTCGAAGAGAGATTTCTAGATTTCGGGCCGCTAAAACCCATCGGCCCCCTGCTCGAAATGGCAGTGCTAAAAAATTCCGCCGGCAATGGAGGGGACGATGTTGATGGTATCGCCGTCCTTCGTGCGGGTGTCCTCTTTCGCCAGATAGCGGATGTCCTCGTCGTTCACGTAGACGTTGACGAAGCTGCGCAGCTTGCCTTCCTCTGTAAAGAGATGCCTGCGCAGCTCGGCGAATTCCGCCGTCAGACAGCCCAGCGCTTCCCCGACAGTGGCGGCGTTAAATTCCGCGGAATCGCGCTTGCCCGCAAAGGGGCGCAGCGGCGTCGGGATGATTACTTTCACGGGCATCGTTCGTTCTCCTCAAATCCTCTTGTGCGGACTCACGCCGAAGCGTGCTGCCGGATAGCGATGGCCTCGGCGGAAAATTCCGTACGGTCGTCGGCCAGGCGCCAGGAGGTCATCTCCTGCGGCGCGCCGGACTGCACGCTGACGATCACGTAGCTGTACCACGGCCAGGCATGCTCGCGGTCGTACTCGCTGGGCCGCGCCGGATGGTCCGGGTGCGAATGGTACCAGCCGACGATTTCGAGCTGCTGCCCGCGCGCGGCATTCTCCGCGGCGCGCACGTCGTCCGCGGTGATCGAAAAGCGGTTGCGCGGCGAATCGTCGCGGCGGTTGACCAGGGGAAAGAGCGCCAGGATCTCGCGCGCGGCATCGGCGGCGGAATCGCGCCCCAACAGCGCGCCGCAGCACTCGTGCGGATAGGTTTCCGCGCCGTGGCGGCCGATCTGCTCCGCGAGTTCCCTGCCGATCCCGATTTGCGAAAGAGTGTTCATGCGCGGATCACATTTCGTGCCAGAAGCGTTCGCTCAGGTATTTGGATGCGCTGTCGGCAAAGACGGTGACAACCACGGCGCGCTCCGCGCGCGGAATCCGCGCCGCCACCTGAAAGCATCCCGCCAGGGCCGCCGCCGCGCTGGGACTGACCAGCAGGCCTTCCTCGCGGGCCAGCCGCTTCACCAGGCCGTAGGCTTCTTCGGTGGAAACGCCGAGGTCTTCGTCGGCCAGCGTGTCGTCATAAATCGCCGGACGCAGCGCGGTCGCCATGTGCTTCCAGCCTTCGAGCCCGTGGAAGGGCGCATCGGGCTGCAGGCTGATGCAGCGAATCGCGGGGTTGAGCTCTTTCAAGCGGCGTGTGACGCCGACGAACGTGCCGCTGGTGCCGAGGCCGGCAACAAAATGAGTGATGCGCCCGGCAGTCTGCTCCCAGATCTCGCTGGCCGTGGTGCGGTAGTGCGCCTGCCAGTTGGCGGCGTGGCTGTACTGGTCGGGATAAAAATATTTTTCGGGTTCCGCGGCGTAGAGTTCGCGCACGCGCCGGATGGCGCCGTCGGTGCCTTCGTCGCCGGGCGTGAGCACGGTCTCCGCGCCGTAGGCGAAGAGCACCAGTTTGCGCTCGTGCGAAGCGGTCTCCGGGAGGAAGAGCTTCACGGGATAACCCAGCGCGGCGCCGATCATGGCGTAGGCGATGCCGGTGTTACCGCTGGTGGCGTCGAGGATGGTTTTCCCGGGCCGCAATGCGCCGCTGGCCAGCCCGGCCTGGAGCATGCCCAGCGCGGGGCGATCCTTCACCGAACCGCCGGGATTGAACCATTCCGCTTTGGCGCAGAATTCGACGTGCGGAAATACCTGCCCGATGTGCTCCAGCCGCAGCAGCGGCGTGTTGCCGATGCTGTCCAGGAGAGATCTCCCCGGACGCCCGGTGCGGGCGGGTGCGGCGACATCACTCAGCAGGTTGTGTTCTGCAGTAGACATTTGCCATCAGTCCAAGTGCAAAGCGCGAAAGGCGACCATTTTAATCCGATTTGAGAGCACTCCACAATAGAAAAAATATAGCTTTATTATTCAACGTCTTACAGGAACAAATCGGTCTTCATCGCAAAAATGCCA
>Ga0153916_10003917_pt1 | contig 11164 bp, 4 predicted proteins | sample Opewatmetagenome_FD_109642 | JGI IMG/M metagenome (GOLD analysis project Ga0153916, IMG submission 109642) | Freshwater wetland microbial communities from Ohio, USA - Open water 3 Core 3 Depth 4 metaG | ecosystem: Environmental > Aquatic > Freshwater > Wetlands | place: USA: Ohio, Lake Erie, Old...
CCTCCATCTGCTGTATAAAGAATTGTCCCTCCCTGTCCAACTACAATTCCGTTGTTGGCATCAGCAAAATGAACCTGGCTAAAATTGGCTGTTTGTCCGCTGGATTGTGGATTCCAGCTAACACCACCATTTGAAGTCATGTAAATTGTACCATTATAACCTACAGCCCATCCCGTATTTGAATCGATAAAATAAAGATCTTCAAAAGTATTGGCACCTGCATCATACCATTGCAGCCAGCTCGCACCTCCATCGGTTGTATATGCAATTGTTTTATAGCCTCCTACCCATCCATGGTTTGAATCTGTAAAGAAAACAGTCCTCCAGTTTGATTTATTAGCTACACCTGTATGGGTCCAATTCCAGGTTTCTCCACCGTCAATAGTATAAAGAAGACTATCCCAATATTCAGTCACCACAATCCAAGCTTTATTTTTATCTATTGCATGGACATCATTCATATATTTTGAGTTCATAGGAGCTGTGTTTTCCCTTTGTGAGAACCACCCCTGTGGCCAGGCAAGCTGAACTACCGTAAGGGTTGCTGTATTACTGGTAGTTGGACCGCATTCGTTCGTAACAATACATTTGTAACCTCCGTCATCACTCGACTGAAGGTTATTTAAAGTGAGTGAAGTCTCGGTTGCACCTTCAATTGCTATATCATCCTTATACCACTGATAGGTTTTTGTAAGGGAACTTGAAGCTGCGACATTAAAGGTTACGCTTTCACCTTCATTTACAGACTGACTTACCGGGTGTGTAGTAATCGATGGTTTTGTATTAACTGTGAAATAGGCACTATTTGAGTTTTGTGTTCCTAAGGGGAAGGTAACCACACACCTGAATACACCAGCGTCCCTGGTTGAAAATCCTTTTTCACCTGGTGTAATGGTATAGGTCGCGGATGTTTCATATTTAATATCTATCCATAATTTAAGTTCAAGAACCTGCCATTGGTAGGAAGTGGCACCCGACGCACCAATTGTAAAGCTTACCGGCGAGCTATACCCGGAGCAGACTGTAACATTCCCGGGCTGACTTGTAATTCCCACCGTAGTTAGTGTAGCTGAAGCTGAATAATCTGTTGCACAACTATTTGTCACTGAAAGTCTGTAAGTACCTGCAGTTCCCGTTGCATAGGTGGATGAAGTAGCACCTTTAAGGCTAATCCATTCTAATCTGTAGTATCTCTGCCATTGATATGTGGGCGTTGGTTTCCCGGAAGCAGTACCTGAAAAAGTATGTGTTTCACCAATCCATATGGTATTTCCAACCGGATCTGTTGTAATGGTTGCAGGAGAATTAATGATAAGTGAGGCGATATCTGAGGTCGTTGAACCAAATAAAAAAGCCGAAACAATAACCCGAACATCTGCTGAATAGCCTGTACTCCAACCTAATAATGGTTTATAGATTGTTAATGTAGTTGTTTTTGTACCAGCGATTTCACCTTTAATATCAATCAGATCAGTCCATAACCTTGTTTTTGGATTATATCCCTGCCATTGATAAGTTAAACCCGTACCACTGGCGGCAACTGTAAAGGATACAGAGGCTCTTGAATCAGGCAGACAGAATTCTACACTAACAGGTTGCTTGGTTATAAGTGGTCCTTTCTGAGCATTTATGTTTGTAATGGTTCCTGCTAAAAGGACAAGTATTAAGATCATAATCCCCCGATTACTGAAAAAGCAAATGTTTTTCATGATTTTTTTTATTTTGTGTTTTTATTAATGATCAAATAGAAAATCATTATAGTTTTTCTTCATTTTAAACAAATGTACGATTTTCTTCTGTAGAAGTAAAGTTTTTCGTCAAATAATCTACATATAATTCACTGTATATGAGGATTTCAGATGATTTAAAATCATCTTACATTATTAATTTATCTTTTTGTCAATGAACTAATTCTTATTAATAAGATAAAATAGTTTTATCTAACTTAAAAATCATAAACAAGCCGTTCGTCAAATAAAAACATGCATTAATCATGAAATATCGTTTTTTGCCAAAACCGAACAAGTCCTCGGTTCTCTGTTCCCGGTTTTCAGTTTTTCAATTCCTTTTTTATTAAATTTTGTTTCGATTTTCGAGTTTAAGTTTTCGTAAATCGTTAACTATAGTAAGACTACAATTCTTTAAAAGAGGTTGCTTCGAAATTCCAGAATAGTTAATATCATAATTTGGTAATATTCAATATTTTAAATAGATTAGGCCGATATGTCACGTAGAATAGTCACATATTGCCTCCTTTGTTGTTCATTTTTTATTACCCACCAGGTTATTTATTGTCAGGATCCAGTTAAGATAGATAGCCTGGAAAATATACTTAAATCAAGTACTAGAAAAAACCGTTTTGATATTCTTGTCGCATTATCGGCTGAACTCGCCAGAAGTGATAAAGCCCGCAGTTACGAGCTTGCAGATGAAGCTATATCCCTGGCAAAAAAGAAGCACGACATCAAACTTGAAGTCTCAGGATATATTAATAAAGGCTATTGCCATGAGTTAAACTATGAAGACTCCATCGCGGCGACTTTATTCCAAAAAGCCCTTGAAATCAGTGATGAAAGAAATTACAATGACGGTAAGGCAGAAGCTATGTACAGAATAGGAAGGTCATTGTCCTATCAAAAAGATTATTCTGCATCAGCCGGATATCTGGAAAAGGCGCTTCAACTTGCAAGGAATTCAGGGAACTTTAAGATTGAAGGACAGGTGTTATCTTCCATGGCAGATAATCTGAGACAGTCCGGGAATATTGACGAAGCAATTTCTTGCTACCAGCAAGCCTTAGAATCAGCCCGGAAGACGGATGATATTAATACCATGGGATCTGTCTGCAGCAGTTTAGGCAGTATATATTACTCACAGGGAGATTTCCACCAGGCTATCCGTAATTATGAAGAATCAAGGAAATTTCGCATCCAGCAGGGAAGCAGGCTGCGGACTGCCCAAACGGAGAACAATATTGCCAATTCCTACTTTAACCTGGCCAGGTATGACATGGCAATTGAATATTATCAGAAAGCCCTTCCGGTATTTGAGGAATTAAAATACGGCGTTGGCATTGCCTCAATTTATAATGGGATGGCCGTTATCTATTTTGAACAGAAATTGTACGATAAATCGCTGGAAAATCATTTTAAAAAACTTGAAATAAGCAGAGAAACAGGAAATCTTAAAGAGGTCGGCAATACCCTTAATAATATCGGGAATGTGTATGAAAAAATAACGTATGATTCCCTTACTGAAATTCTGGGACCCGATTTTGAGAATATCATTATAAGAGAAAAATCTGACAAATACCTCAGTTTGTTCTCAAGAGCTCTTGATTATTATAACCAGTCCCTGAAGATACGAAATGATTTAAATGACCGTCCGGGACTTCTCACAACTCTTGGCAATATTGGAGTGGCATATTTGCATTCCGGGAAACTGGATATTGCAATGGAATACCTTGACAAAGCAAGGGCTTTGAGCCAGGAAATGAATAATACTGCAGAACTTGCTCTTTCATTAATGAGAATTGGCGAGGTCTATAACTACAAAGGCCAGTATGATTTGTCAATCCGTTACCTGAATCAGAGCCTGCAATATGCAACACAAACAGATCTTAAAGCTGTTATGGGGGATATTTACATGATTCTCTCAGGTACATTCGAAAAGAAAAACGATTATTATCAGGCCCTTAAATATTATAAATTGTTCAGTAATATGAAAGATTCCATATCCAGAAAGGAATCGCTGAATATGATAACTGAAATGCAGGTGAAATTTGAGACTGAGAACATTCTTAAAGCCAATCAATTACTGATAGTCCAGGCACAGTTAAGTGAAGCCAGGGTGAAACAACAGAAAATAGTGATCTGTTTCTTTATAAGTGTACTTATTTTAATAAGCGGACTGGTGTTATTTCTGTTTATTCAGAATTATAAGAAGAAAAAAAAATCACATATAAATATACACCATCATAAAAACTTATATTCAATATTCCGGTTCAGGAAGATTTCATTGAAACTAATGCGGTTTTTTCATTGGTTAATATAAATGAGAAATAAAGTTTCAAGTTGCAGGGTGCAAGTTGCAAGGTAATATAAGAATCTGGGTATCTGACGAATTTCTATTTAAATTGAAATATACATTTCCATAAGTTATTAATTAAAGCTGATTATTTATATTTGTGAAGGTTGTTGTATTTTTGTTAGATTAATTGACAATGTCTGAAAAGTCTAAAATATTTTCAATCTTACTTTCATTTCTACTCATTTTGAGTCAGAATCTGATGACTCAGGATCAGGCAAAAATTGACAGCCTCGATAATTTATTAATCTCAGCCACCGGGAAAGAGCGTTTCGAATTGCTGAAAACCCTGTCAGGGGAAATTGCACGCTTAGATAATACCCGCGGCCATGAACTTGCAGATGAAGCCATTTCTATTGCAGAAGATCTGGATGACATCGAACTTAAAATTTCTGCATACATCAACAAGGGTTACATGTATGAAGCAATCGGGCAGGATAATGAAGCCCTTAAAATGTTCGAAAAAGCCCTCGAGGTTAGTGACAGGGAGGGTTCTGATATAGGCAGAGCGGATGCTTTATACAGGATTGGCCGATCCTATTCATTCCAGAGGGATTATGCCCGTTCCGATGAATACCTTACCCGGGCACTTAATCTTGCCAAAGATATTAAAGATATGAAGATACAGGGGGAAGTGCAATTCCAACAGGCTGAAAATCTCAGAATAGCCGGAAATATTCAGGAAGCTTTAGTTAAGTACAAAAATACGCTGGAAATTGCACAGAAAGCGGAAGATCTGAATACAATGGCAACGATTTATAACAGTATCGGAAGCATTCATTTTGCCCAGGGAAATTTTAATGAAGCCATCCAAAATTACGAAGAAGCAAAACGCCTGAGAATTGAACAGGGAAATTCTTTAAGAGCTGCCCATATGGATATCAATATTGCCAATTCATATTTTTATCTGGCAAAATATGATCTGGCCATTGAATATTACCAGAAAGCACTTCCGGTTTGCGAACAATATAAGTACAGCCAGGGTATTGCAGCTGTATATAATGGAATGGCTACAATTTATCTGACCCAGGAAATTTATGATAAAGCACTTGAAAATCATTTCAAAAAGCTGGAGATAAACAGGCAGATGGGAGATCAGAGAGAAGTAGGAAACACATTAAACAATATTGGTATTGTATATTCTAGAGAAGCTACTGATTCCCTAAACATATTATTCGGCCCATATTACCAGGATTCTGTTATTATTGAAAAATCCGATAAATACCTTCGTATTTTTTCACAGGCGCTTGATTATTTCCAGCAATCCCTGGCAATCCGCGAACAAATTAATGACCGCCCGGGATTGGCAAAAACCTTGAACAATATTGGCAATTCCTATTTGTATTCCGGTAAGCTTGATATGGCAAGAGATTATTTCGAAAGAAGCCTGACAGTTAGTGAAGAATTAAATGATGCCAACGAAATCGCAAACTCATTGCTAAGGATTGGGACTATATACAATTATAAAGGCCAATACGACAGGGCACTGAATTACCTAAATCAGAGCCTTGGATTTGCCCTTGAACTTGATATTAAGGAGACCATCAGAGACATTTATGAGAATCTCTCTGAAGTATATGCTCGCATTAATAATTACCAGAAAGCACTTGAATATTATAAACTACGTAGTGCCATCAAGGATACTATCAACAGGAAAGAAACTGTTGACATGATCAGTGAGATGCAGGTGAAATATGAGACAGAGGCGGTTATGAAAGATAACCAGCTTCTCACAACACAGTCTGCACTGAGCCAGTCAAAAGTGAGACAGCAAAGAATAATTATCTATTTCTTCATTTTTGGACTGTTTTCAGTTTTGAGCCTTGTAGTACTGCTGATCCGGCAAAACAACCAGAAGAAAAAGGCAAATTTTGAACTGGCCCAGAAAAATACTCTTATCACTGAACAGAAAAAGGAGATCACAGACAGTATTCAATATGCCAGCCGGATCCAGCATGCACTGCTGCCTCCGGGAGATTATATAGATACACTTATCCCGGAACGATTTATAGTCTATTTCCCAAGAGATATTGTCAGCGGCGATTATTTCTGGATCACTGAAAAGAACAGGAAAGTAATATGCGTTTCAGCGGATTGTACGGGACATGGCGTGCCCGGAGCCTTCATGAGCATGCTTGGCATCGCTTTCCTGAATGAAATATTAAGCAAACAGGATGAATTTCATACGGATGAGATCCTGAATGATCTCCGGTCGCATGTGATAAAATCACTTCATCAGACAGGGAAAGAAGGTGAAAGCCAGGATGGAATGGACATTGCTCTTTATATTATTGACCTTGAACAGATGAAGCTTGAATATTCAGGTGCCAATATTTCTCTCTATCTTTTCCGAAACAGTGAACTGATTGAGCTTAAAGCAGATAAGATGCCTATTGGCATTCACGTCAAGGCTGACATACCCTTCACCAGGCATAACATGGATATATTGAAGAATGACATGCTCTATACCCATACCGACGGCTATCCTGACCAGTTTGGAGGACCGCACCAGAAAAAATTCATGGTCAAGAATTTTAAGAACGTCCTCTCCGAAATACATAACAGGCCGGTGGAAGATCAGAAGGAGACACTCATAAAGGTATTCAATGACTGGAAAAATGGTTTCGCACAGGTGGATGATGTCCTGGTAGTTGGTGTACGTATCTGAGCAATTATTTCTTCAGATAACTTTCAATAATTTTTTGAGCAGCCTGGTAAGAACTGATTTTATTACGAAGGATTTTCTGTTTGTAATCTTCAATTTTTCTAGCCATTCCAGGGAAATTATAAAATTCAGACTTCAGTGATTCATTAATGCTGTCATACATCCTGGCTATTGCCTGTTGATTGCGATTCTTCTGAAAATAACCGGATTTCTTTGAAAAATCTGTAAACGAAATTATTGTATCCCACACTTCATCAAGTCCTTGCCCCTCTCTGGCGGAGCATGTCATTACCTTAGGTATCCATCCTGATTCAGATGGCGGATACAGATGTAGTGCATTGGCAAATTCGGTTTTTGCAATGTTGGTGCGCTGAACATTTGAGCCATCAGCTTTAGTAATGACTACTGCATCTGCCATTTCCATGATTCCTCGTTTGATTCCCTGAAGTTCGTCTCCTGCACCTGCAAGCATCAGCAACAGGAAAAAATCCACCATGGAATGAACAGCTATCTCGGACTGTCCAACTCCTGTAGTTTCCACAAAAATGGTATCAAATCCGGTTGCTTCGCATAAAATAATGGTTTCCTTTGTTTTCCGCGCTACGCCTCCGAGAGATCCTCCTGATGGGGAAGGCCTTATAAAAGCATCCGGATCCTGCGAAAGAGTTTCCATTCTTGTCTTATCACCCATGATGCTGCCACCTGTCCTCTTACTGCTCGGATCAATTGCGAGAACAGCAAGTTTCCTTCCCCATCCGGTGACTTTTTTCCCAAGTGATTCAATAAAAGTACTTTTCCCCACTCCGGGAACACCTGTAATGCCGATCCTTAATGAATTCCCGGAAAGTGGTATGCATTCTTCAATTATCCGGGCAGCAATTTCTCTATGGGCAGGCAAGGAACTTTCAACCAGGGTAATGGCCTGACTCAGGATGGTACGGTCGTGGTTCCGGATTCCATCAACATATTGCCCGGGTTTCAGGATTTTTTTCTTTCGTTCCCTGAATTTCTGAACGGCTTCCGGATTAATAGGTCCCGGCTTAACAATACCTTCACTGACGAATAAAGTTCCTTTTTTTGATTTCATTTCTTACACAACATCTCCTTTAACCCAGAGAATTGTTCTGGATTTTTGAGGATCATTGGAAATGATGGTAATTGTTTTATTCTGTTTACCAGTTTTACCGGTTGAATTAAATATAACCTTCATGGTTGTTGTAGCACCTGGCTTTATTATATCATCAACCGGGCTAACTGCTGTGCATCCACAACTGGCTTTGACATTCCTTATAATCAGGTCTGATTTACCCTGATTTGTAATTGTAAATACGTGTTCTGCTTTCTCACCCTGTTTGATTTCCTTGAAATCAAAAGTGTTATTGTCAAATGAAATTGAAGGGGCATTTGCCAGCTGGTCAGGAGTCCATGATGCAAAGTCCTCTTCGATAGTAGCACTGACTGTCAGCCTGTTATTACCATCAAACTGATCATTCAACATTACATCTACCCGGTCTATCACAAATCCCCATTCATTTTTCAGCTCACTGTTATAGTTTACTTCTATTTTCCCTTTTTCGTTTGGTTTCAATACCTCTGGGACAGCCTTTATAAGAATATGGCTTGGTACTTTACTGAAGGATATTTTAACAGGATTTTCTGAGACATTGATAATTTCCACTTCCTGAGTACTTGTTTTGCCCTTTAAAATCTGGGCAAAACTCACATGGTTTGTAACCATGCGGATGCCCCCCATACTGTATCTGTAAACATCCTCCAGGGTAACTGGTTTAGCAGTAACCTCACCCTTGATATAAAGTATCACATTTGGATTTGTGGCATTGGATATTACTGTCAAGGATTTGTTGAAAGCTCCTGGCCTGTTCAATGGATCATAGGTGGCGCTAACAAAACCCTTTTTCCCTGGCAGTACCGGTTCTTTGGACCAATCGGGTGAAGTGCAACCGCAACTTGCCCTTACCTGATTAATTATCAGTGGCTTACCACCTGTATTGGTGAATTGAAAATCATATCTTACTTTGCCATCTTCTTCTTTTATGTTACCAAAATCATGGGTATCCTTGTCAAACGAAATAGTAGGTTCAACTGTCTGAGCAAGTATTCCATATGAAATAAAAACAGTCAGCAATAATGTAAAAGATATAAACTTCTTCATGATTTTTATGTTTAGTTTATTTTTTAAGAATAACAACAAAAATAATAATAATAAGTTTATGATTACATGGATTGACACTCTTCATGGCATAAAGGTTGCTTTAATCCTGAATCGATAAAATACTTACCTTTGAAACTGATTTGTGATGCAGACATGAACACAATTATCAGATACATCAAAACTAAGTATCAGCCGATAATAACAATCATATTCCTGCTGATCTCTATGCAATTAACGGGCCAATTTTATTACGGCCACCAAATGACATTTGGAAAAAACAGGGTTCAGTACAATGACTTTTACTGGTATTTTTTCCGCTATGAAAGATTCGATGCATATTTTAGTCAGGAGGGAAAAAACCTGGCAAATTATACAGCTGATTACCTTCAGGAAGAAATCGACCGTATTGAAAGTTTTTTCGATTATGAACTTGAAAACAGGCTGATTTTTATTGTTTATAACAAACTTACTGATTTCCGTCAGAGTAATATTGGACTGGTAACCGGAAGGGAAGAATATAACACTGGAGGTGTTACAAAGATTTTACGCAATAAGGTTTTTATATATTTTGATGGAGACCATGGCAAATTCGAAAAACAAATCACTGCCGCTATTACGGAAGTCCTGATAAATGAAATGCTTTATGGCAACGGGCTTCGTGAGAATATGACCAATTCAACCCTGATTGAGCTGCCGGATTGGTATCTAAAGGGGCTGATTTCTTACGTATCTGATCACTGGAATGTTGAAATTGAGGACAGGGTAAAAGATGGAATTATGACCGGTCGGTATGAAAAATTTAACCGCCTGACTGGTACTGATGCAGTTTATGCCGGCCATTCATTCTGGGGGTTTATTGCCGAAACATATGGCGAATCAGTCATTCCAAACATTATTTACCTCACCAGAATCAATAAAAATTCCAATTCAGGATTTATGTATGTACTGGGATTTTCTATTAAGGAACTTTCTTCAGAATGGATGAATTATTACAAGAATCTGTTTGATGAATCTAATCTTAAAAGAGAATTCCCTGAATCAGGTGAAATCTTGCAAAAAACAAAGAAAAAACAGGTTTATAACCAGGTCAGGTTGAGTCCTGATGGAAATTATATTGCTTACTCTACCAATGAATCAGGGCAATATAAAATATGGCTTTTTGATTTACAGAAAGACAAGAAAAAAAAGCTGCTAACCCATGAGCACAGGCTGGATCAGATCCCTGATTACACTTATCCGGTCATTAACTGGCATCCAACAGGTAAGATACTGACATTCTTTACAGAGGAAAAAGGAGGCGTGAAAATGTACTATTATGTTCTCGAAACCAGGGAACTTATCCAGAGGAATATGTTATTTTTTGAGAAAATACTCGACTTTTCATATTCTGATGACGGCTTGAAAATGGCAATCTCAGGAATAAATCGTGGTCAATCTGATATATATGTCCACACACTTGCATCAGGGACCAATGAACCGCTAACTCAGGATATATATGACGATATGTCTCCCAGGTTCATTAATAATGGTGCTGACATAATATTTTCATCCAACCGGCCAGAAGATACTACAAGTTATTATAAATCCGGGAATCCACTTTACAGCAAGAACCTGCCATATAATTTATATCTTATTGATTACAAGAATAAATCATATGAAATAAAAAAGTTATCCAGCTATAAATTTGTAAATGATACCAGGCCTTTTGAGATTGAACCGAATAAATACATGTTTCTCAGTGATCAGAATGGATTGATAAACAGGCATATTGCCAGGTACGATAGTGTAATAGATTTTATTGATACCACTATTCATTACAGATATTATTCACAGACGTATCCTATTACAAATTATTCGAGGAATATCCTGGATGACGATATCAGTCCTAAATCAAATGAGTACGCTGAAGTCTTGTTCAAAAATGGAAGATATCACATTTTCAGGAATATGTATGACAAACAACCAAAGGACTATTCCGGAGTACTTACTAATACTGATTACAGGGAAGAAAAGACGAAGGAACTAGCTCTTGCAGATAGTCTTAACAAGATCAGAATTGAAACCATCTCAATTAAGGATGTTTCTGATAACCAAATCATTACAAGCTCAATGGACACATTGACTCTGGATCGTGGGATCATTGATATCAATAATTATGTCTTTGAAATTGAAAAACTAAATTATTATAATGAAAAGTTCAGGAATGATAATCTGAACCTGGTTCTCGATACCGTCAAATA
>Ga0153916_10003919_pt1 | contig 11155 bp, 8 predicted proteins | sample Opewatmetagenome_FD_109642 | JGI IMG/M metagenome (GOLD analysis project Ga0153916, IMG submission 109642) | Freshwater wetland microbial communities from Ohio, USA - Open water 3 Core 3 Depth 4 metaG | ecosystem: Environmental > Aquatic > Freshwater > Wetlands | place: USA: Ohio, Lake Erie, Old...
GGCGTGGATCGTCGGCCGTCGGCTGGTCCGTCATCGTCCCACCGTCTTCAACGACTCCCGGACGCCGGGCAGATGACAGCTCAGGCAGACGCTGTCGGCGGCCGGCTGATGTCCGGCCGGGAACCGCTTCAGGCCACCCGGCGCATGACAGGTCACGCAGGCGGGCAGATTGGCGAGCGGGTGCGGCACCTCGGGTGGTGTCGCCGCCGCGGACGTGTGCGGGTCGTGGCACCGGAGGCAGTCGGCGCCGGGGTAATGCTCGCCGAGCGTGACCTGGGGAAAGGCCGCGGGACGCGCGGCCAGCTCCGCATGGCACGTCGCGCAGATAGCGCTCGTCGGCGCTGGCAGAGCCTGGACAACGCCCGTGACCGTTCCAGGGTGAGCAACCGACGGAACGTGGCAGGTCTCGCAGATGAGGCCAGCGTGGGCGGCCGAGGCCTCGGCCGAGGCCTCGGCGCTGTGGCATTGGCGGCAGTCGGTGCGGTCGTACGTCGCCGCTCGCTCGATCCAGGCAACGGCGCTGGCGTGCATTCGGGGCGCGCCGTACTGCCCGTACAGGGTCGACGCAGCGAACGCACCGGCTGCCAGGGCGAGCGAGACGAACACCATCACGACCGCCGCCTTCGTCACCGTCCGCGACAGGCGGAAGAGACGGCCCCGTGCGGCCGGGTCGGCGAGACGCGCCCGCAGCGTGACGAGCGGTCCCGGCAGGCCTGGCGACGAGATCCTCAGCCGAACCCTGGCGAGCGCGCGCCGGCGGAGGTCGAGGCCCTCCTCGGGCGGTCGTTCAGCGCGAGACGGACGCACGGCGAGTTGCCCGTCGAACGAGGAGCGCCGTCGCGAACGGTGTCGCGACCAGCAACACTCCGGTCAGAACGAGCCCGACGCCGGCCGCCTCCGTGCCCAGCGCGAACAGCGACGCGTGGACGAGCACAAATGCGAGGACGGCCTCGCACCACAGCGCCATCGCCGTGAGAACGAGCCAGGTCAGCACGGGCACGCCGGCTGCGGACAGGCCTACCCAGCCTCGCGCTGCCGCGAGCCGTTCCAGCAGGAGAAGGACGACGAGAAGGACTCCGACCTGCACACCGATGCTGTCCATGACCGTGTCCTTGGCCTGACGTCCCCGTCAGGCTGGGCCCTTCGAAGGGAGACCCTACGACGCGCCTCGCCGTTTCATCACGGGCCCTGTGGCCTCTTGTGCGGGGACGTTTGTCCCGAAGAGAGCCACTGCACCTGACAACGACGGAGGATCCGTCGCCGGCAGATCGCGGACGGCATGGAAGGTCGCGACCAATGGCCCTCCATATCCGTGTCAACCGTCACTCCGAACTGGCGACCAGAGGAGCGAGCATGGCTGAGACAACCTGGAAGGGTGCCAGCGGGGCCGCCGTTCTGCGACGGTCGGCCGCTCGCCCGTTCCAGACGGCCCAGGATGAGGACGCCGACTCGATGGGCGATGACCGCGAGCTGAGCGCCGATAGCGACAGGGGTTCGATCAGCGAGCCCGCCGCGAGCTCCGAACCCGCCCGCGACGCGGGCATCGGCGAGCACAGGCGGCGTGAGCCCGGCGATCTCGGCCCGATGAAGTTGCTGGGAATCGGCCTCCCGATCGTCCTGCTCGTCGCTATCGAGGCCTTCCGGTACCTCGTCGTCGAGGACAGCCCGGTCCATCGCGCCGAGCACATAGCGATCGCCGCGATCACGGCTGTTGGCATCGTGCTGTTTGCGCTCGTCATGTTCCACCTGGTCGAGCGCGCCGAGCGCCACATCGTTCGTCAGAACCGCGAGCTCACCGCCATCAACGCCGTTTCAACCGCGGTTCAGGGCGAGCTGGCGGTCGAGCAGCTCATCGACGCGGCCCTTCAGACGGTGATCGACCGGACTGACGCGACCGAGGCATCGGTGGTCGTCTTCGCGCACGACGGAAAGCCCGATTCAGGGCTCGAGCGGAGAGTCGTCAGGACGGCGCACGCTTCGGTCGCTGCGATCGGATCGGATCTGCCGCACCTGATCGACATTCCACTGGCGCGCGGCACTGCAATCGTCGGCCGAATGCGCCTCCACATGCCCGAGGGAACGGTCGAGCCCGACCTGCTCGCCGCCACGACGCTTCAGAACATCGGTCACCAGCTGGCCTGCTCGATCCAGATCGGGCAACTGGTCGGCGAGCTGCAGCGACGGAAGCTGGAGGGCCACGGGCTGTACGACGTGCTCTTGAGCATCTCGAACCAGCGGCCGCTCGCAGAGACGCTTGGCGCGGTCGTCCGGCATGCGAGTGACCTCCTCAATGCGGACGACGCCCTGATCTGCCTGACCCCGGCGTCATCGGCTCTGCTCGACGGGGACGCCGACCCAGGCGCCATCAGGCTGCCCGACGGGAGCGCCTGCATCAGCTCTGATCCGAACCGGTTCGCGGGACCCGAAGGCCGGCCGGTCAACTGCTCCGTCGCCACCGCCCCCGGAATGCAGTCAACCATCAACGTCGCGCTCGCCAGCCCCGACGTGCACCTGGGCGACCTGCGCGCGGACCGCGCGCCCGACGTGCCATTCAGCCAGCGGGATCACGCCTACCTTCAGACGCTGGGCGAACTCGCGACGATCGCCCTCACCAGTGCACGCATGCGCGAGAGCGAACGCCAGGGGGCGATCCTCGTCGAGCGCGAGCGGATTGCACGAGAGATGCACGACAGCCTTGCGCAGGTGCTGGGTGTCGTGCACATGCGCCTGCGGGCCTTTGGCAGCAACGCCAAGAGCATCGGCGCGACAGACATGGCCGTCGGCCTTCTCGAGCTGGCGGACGTCGCCGAAGAGGCCTATCGCGATGTTCGCGAGGCAATCCTGGGGCTGCGCGAGTCGAGCCGCCCCGGCCGCGGCCTGATCGATAGCCTGCGCGGCTATCTCGAGAAGTACGAGCGCCAGTCGGGCATCGCGACGACGCTCGAGACCGATTTCGACATCGAGCCACGCCTCTCGCCACGGGCGGAGGTCCAGATCATCCGGGTCATCCAGGAAGCCTTGACCAACGTCCGCAAGCACGCCGGCGCAACCTCCTCGATCGTGCGAGTGACCAGCGACGATGGCTTCGTGACATTCCGGATCGAAGACAACGGCCGTGGCTTCGACCCGGCGAGGAGGCTGCTCGACCGCGATTCCGGGTACGGGCTGCACTCGATGCGGGAACGAATGGAATCCATCGGCGGTACGCTGGCGGTCGAGTCGGCACCCGGCCACGGGACCGCACTCATGGCCCGGGTGCCCGCGCTACCGGGTGCGAGCCCAGTTGCTTCGGAGGTGCACGGTGGGCACGGTCGAATCGAGGCAGACGGCAATCGGCCGGTCGACGCCGATCCGCATCCTGCTCGTCGATGACCAGCCCCTGTTCCGGCGTGCCATCGCGACCCTGATCCAGGAGCAGCCGGAGTTCACGGTCGTCGGGGAGGCCGCCGACGGCCTGGAGGCCATCGAGAAGGCCCAGGTCCTGAACCCGGACCTGATCGTCATGGACGTCGAGATGCCGGTCATGAACGGCATCGAAGCCGTGCGAATCCTTCGGGATCGACTGCCCTCCATCAAGATCGTTGTGCTCACGGTCTCGGAATCCGAGGACTACCTGTTCGAGGCCATCCGCTACGGAGCGCACGGATACCTGCTCAAGGACCTCCGACCAGAGCAGCTCTATGAATTGCTTCGTGCGGTGATGCGCAATGAGACACCGCTGTCGCCTGCGATCGCCGGCCGCCTGCTCGACGAGATCCGTCGGCTCCGCGGCGCGGGCACGTACACGCCCGTGCCGAACGCGAGTCAGCCGCTACCGCCGGCTGAGGCGAGCACGACCGAAGGGCGAACCGCGAGCATCCTGACGCGACGCGAGCTGGAAACGCTCAAGCTCGTTTCGGAAGGGCTGTCGAACAAGGAGATCGGAACGAGGCTGTCGATCACCGAGGGGACGGTGAAGAATCACGTGCACAACGCGCTCGAGAAGCTGCAGCTCGAAAACCGGATCCAGGCAACCGCGTACATCGTCCGCCAGGGGCTCGGACACCGGCCCGAATCCGGCTAGCTCACGGCGCTCGGGATCCTCGGTCGTCACGGGGACCCCTGCACGGCGATAGATATCAATGCCGCCAGATGTGCCGCATCGGGGATGGACCGCGCATCACAGGCTGGCCATCATCGCGTCGGAGGGTCCGCACGGGCGACGGCGTCGTCCCTTCCGAGGGAATCTGCGATGGAGGGAACAGCGCCCGTCCGCGTGGTGATTCTCTACGTGCACCCACTCCTCGGCGAGGGCCTCGCGAAACTGCTCGCAGCCGAGCCGGGTATCGCAGCCGCTGCGATCTCCTCAGGCGACGCAACCGAAACCGCGGCCGCCCTCATCTCTCGACCTGACGTGGTCATCGTGGAAAGCGGCGAGGAAGCCGTGTCCTCGCTCGTGTCTGGCGACGCGACGGTGCCCCTCCTCCTGTTCGTCGGCATTGGCGGAGCGGCTGGCGTGCGCGCAGTTGGGACGATGACCGACGACCTCGAACGGGTGGTCCGGGCCGTGCGCGATCTGAAGCACACGCGGATGACCCTCGTGAGCGCCTGACACCGCAGACACCCCGGGGTCGAGGTCGGGAGATAGAGCGCCGCGATGGGCGCTAACCGACGGATGTGCCGGATTTCTACCGGTCGGCGGATGGGATCTCGATCCGATCTCGATCACGATCGATGCGGGGCGCCAGATCTCCGTCCTGCTCTTCACCCTTCCAACGGGACGGAGACCCGGCCCCCCGAACGAACGCGGGCTGTTGGCCCGCAGAAAGTCGATGTGATGCGAATGAGAGCGGCGCTCGGCGCCGTGAGCGACCGGACGCTCAATCGGACGATCATCGGCCTCGGCCTCGTGCTGGTCATCGGGCTGCCGACGGTCGGGCTTCTCTACGTCTTCGACCGGCACGTGGATCCCGGCCTTCCGATGGCGGAACGCGCGATTGCCGCCGGTGAGGCAGCGATCAGGACCGAGCCGAACAAGCTCAGTAACCGGCTTCAACTCGCGGCAGCCTATGCCGCCGGGAGCCGGTTGCGCGACGCGATCAACCAGTACGCCGAGGTGCTCCGGGTCGACCCCGGGAATCGGATCGCACTCCTCGGACGCGCCGACGGCTACGTGTCCCTTGGCGATCTCGAAGCGGCCGCACGTGACTACCAGGCGCTCGTCGACCTGGCCGAGGACACGGAGATGGCCAAGGTCGACCCGCAACTCGAAGCCGCCTACTTCGGGCTCGGCTCCATCGCGCTGCGGCAGGACCGGCCCCGGGATGCCGCGACCCTTCTCGCGAACGCGCTGACGATCAACGGCACGGACGCCGATGCGCTCAACCTCATGGGGACCGCCCTCTTGCGGATCGACGACGCGCAGGGCGCGATCGATGCGCTGCGAGACGCCATCGCCCTGGTGCCGGTTGGCTGGTGCGAGCCCTACACGCAGCTCGCCGATGCCTACACCGCGACCAATGACGCAACGGGAACCCAGTACGCGACTGGCATGGTCGCCCTGTGCGAGAAGCGACCGGTGGAGGCCGAGCGGCTGCTTGAACCCCTGGTCGACGGACCGTACAGCCGGGATGCGCTGATCGGCCTCGGCCTCACCGCCGAGGACCGCGGCGACCGCGAGGCGGCCGTCTCGCTCTACTCCCGCGTCTACGCGACCGACCCGACCGACTTCGACGCCATCACCGGGCTCAACCGGCTGGGCGCTGGTGCTGCCACCGCTTCTCCTGGCCCCGACGCGACACCGACCACATCAACGACGAGCCCCGGCCCGAGGTGACTGAGATGACCGACCTGGAGCTCGACCCGCAGCCGGCGGCGGACCTCGAACCGCAATCGGCGGCGGCACTCGACCCGAGCTTGGCTGCGGAGCTCGACGCCGAAGTCGCGGCCGACCCGATCCCTGCCACGGAACCTGACGACACACCTCCAGGAGACACGCTTCAGGGCGCGCCCGAGGTCCTCGTGCCAGATGCGGGCGCCGCGGCCGCGACCATCGATATGCGCGCACGTCGTCGCCGACTTGTACTCCTCGCCGTCCTGTTCGGCGCGGCCATCGCACTCCTGCTGTTCAGCGCCTGGTACCTGGTCACCAGGAAGCCGATCAGCGAGCTGCCCCTCCCCGGACTGACCGTCGAGAACGTCCCGACCTACGCGTTCAGTGTCTACGGCGTGACGCGGCCCACTGGCGTGGCGGTCAGTCCGGATGGCGAACGGATCTACGTCACGCAAACCGAGGACGACCCAACGGTCGTCGTCTTCGATGGCAAGGGCAATCGCCTGACGACGCTCGAACCACCGCCGAACAGCGGTTCCGACCACGTCCCCGTCTATGTCGCCATCAACCCGCTCAGTGGTGATCTCTACGTGAGCGACCGTCCCGCGGCATCGTTCTACGTGTACGCAGGCGACGGGATCTACCAGCGGACATTCGAGCCTCCTGTGGGTCTGCGCGGGTGGCAACCACTCGGTCTCGCCTTCAGCGCGACCGGCGAGCTGTTCGTCACGGACGTCAGCGGCCCGTACAACCGTGTCCATGAATTCGCGCCGGATGGAACCCTCGTGCGGAGCATCGGCGAGCCCGAACAGTTCAGCTTCCCGAACGGCATCGCGGTCGACGCGGCCGGCAATCTGTACGTCGCCGACAGCAACAATGGCCGCCTGGTCGTGTTCGATCCCGACGGCCGCCAGCGTGCCGTCGTTCGTCGAGGCCCGGGCGTCGGCGATCTCGGGATGCCGCGCGGCACCACGATCGACGACCTGGGTCGGGTGTACGTCGTCGACACCAGCGGCCAGGTGGTCAAGGTCTACCACGCCCTCAGCGTGGCTGACGACCCGCCGGCCTACATCGGCCAGTTCGGCACCGAGGGAAGCGATGACGGTGCTTTCCGTTACCCGAACGGTGTTGCGGCCGACGGCCGCGCCCGGATCTACGTCGCCGACTGGGACAACAACAGGGTCCAGGTATGGACGTACTGACGGCCGCGGCCGTACCGCGGGTCACGACCTGGAAGGAGGGCTGGACACCGCCGGACGCCAAGGCTCGCAAGACGGGCCGCCACTGTAGTCGCACAGGCACCGAAAGGAGGTGGCGACGTTGAGACGCCTGGCGCTCCTCACTGTTGGGGGTGCTCTCTGGCTCTTCCTCGCCGCATTACCCGCCCTCGCCGACGGTGGTCCCCACGTCTCCACGATCAACAACGGGACGATGGGGATCAGCGCCGATAGCTGCGCCGGCTGCCATCGGGCACACACCGCGCAGGCTCCGATGATCCTCGTTGAAGACGCTCCGGCCCTCTGCCTGACCTGCCACGGCAGCGCAGGCACCGGGGCGACCACCGACGTCATGACCGGTATCCAGTACACGCTCTCGACGAACGCCACCGAAGTCCGCGGCAGCGCGGTCCTCGGGGCGCTTCGCAGCGGCGGCTTCGCCCAGGCCCGGATCGATTCCGGGAATGCGGCGCGGGTGGCCTACCTGTCGGGGAGCAGTGTTCGGGAACTCGGGATGGTCCCCGTGCTCGCCGCCGGGCAGGACGTGACATCCACTCACATGAATGTCAACGACCCGACCGAGAGCGTCGCCTGGGGCAACGGCCCGATCAGCGGGACCGACAACCCCGGCGGCACCACGACCCTCAACTGCACGAGCTGCCACAACCCCCACGGGAATGGGCAGTACCGGATCCTCAACCCGATTCCGACTGGCGACGGCGGAACGATGACGGCGGCCGCCTCTCCGGCCAACGTCACCGATGCCGCATTGCCGGCCGCGGGTGACACGCGCAACTACACCGTGATCCAGAAGCAGGGCACCCAGGGGAACGACTCCACGTATCTCCTCTATGCCAGCCAGGTCGTCTCGGGCGGCTACGACGCCACCGTCGGCGACTACTTCCACCGAAAGGTGCCCTGGAACTTGAGCTCCGGCACCAACGACGCCCCGAATGGCCAGCCGGCCACCGGGACGTTCAATGCCGTCGCCCAGACGGCATTCGACACGCAGATCAACGCGTGGTGCAGCCAGTGCCATACGCGTTACCTCGCCGTGTCGGGCGCCCCGTACGAGGAGTCCAGCGGCGACGCGATCTTCAACTACCGGCACTCGAACACCTCGAACAAGCCGTGCACGACATGCCACGTCGCACACGGCTCCAACGCGCAGATGACCGGGCCGTACTCCGCGACGGAGACGTTCCCGGGCGGCGCCGCGGCTCCGGTGGGCGACAGCCGTCTCCTGAAGATCGACAACCGCGGCACGTGTCAGGCATGCCACGATCCAACGGGAACGATCACGGTCGGTACGTATATCGGCCCCGTCCCCTCGCCGGTCGTTCCATAGCCGACGATATGCGTCCCGTGGTGGCCCCGCCACCACGGGACATCACCAACAACGCACGGATGACGAGTGAACGAACGTGAGGCGGACGCGCGGATCCCGGAACGGCCGCTCCCGGATGCTCCTCGCGGCCACGCTGATGCTCGGTCTCGGGCTGGGATTCCTGCCCAGCCAGCCCTCGATCGTCGTCGCACTCGGTGCGGCCGGGGCTGATCCGTCGGCTACGCCCGGCCCATCGTGGGACCCATCGAGCAGTCCCGCTCCAGATCCGAGCCCCTCCCCGGACCCCAGCACGACGCCCGAGCCGTCGCCGAGTTCCGATCCCTCGCCCGAGCCGTCGGCGGAGCCGTCTCCGACTCCATCGCCGACCCCCACCCCGACCCCGACGCCCCTCCCTCCGGGGGTCATCGGTCCTGACGGCGGGACCGTCACCGCAGGCAGCGTCACGCTGGAGGTGCCGCCCGACGCCGTCGGTGATCCCATCCGGTTCGGCGTCATCGGGATTGACGGCGCCATCGCCGATCCCGAGCTCGGGATCTTCGTGAACGGCTTCAGGCTGATCGCCGAGGACGACGCCACCGGCGCCAGCGTGCAGGTCTTCGGCGCCCCGATCGCGATCGAGGTCGACGCCTCGGGCTGGGGTCTCGATGGCGTCGATACGACCCATCTGACGATCGCGGAGCTCGTGAACGGGACCTGGTTGACCGTCGGGGTCGGAAGCGTCGGCTCGTTGACCGCGTTCAGTGACCACGTCGGCACCTACGCGGTCTATGGCCAGGCGCTGCCGGCGATCGTCCATGTCGACCAGACCTCGGACGCGCCCGCTCAGGGTCGCCACCGGATCGAACCGGGAGCGAGCCTGACGGTGTCGATCTCGCTCAGGCCGGAGGCGAGGCTGGACCGCGGCGTCCTCGTCGAGACGATCCCCCAAGGCTGGCAGGTCACCGATGCGGGAGGCGGGCAGTTGGACGTCACGACCTCGGCCGTCTCGTGGCCGCTCCGGTCCGTCCCGGGCGGAGCCACGGTGGAGTGGAGGCTCCAGGCCCAGGCCCCGCCGGCTTCGATCGAGGGTCAGCTCGCGACGACCGCGACCTTCTCGGTGAGGGTCGAGCAGGGGTCGGCACGAACTGACGGGCCCGACCTTGACGTCTTGGTTGCGCCGCGGGTCCTCGTCGCAAGCACGATGGCGGGACGAGTGGCGGGCCCCGGCGCGGACGCCCGATACCTTGCGCCGGATACGCCACTCGTCGGCGAGCCGCGGTACGAGGTCTTCCGCCTCCGATTCGACGTTCGCAACGCGGACGGCCTGCCGGTCCGGTGGTCTCCTCGGCTCGAGTTCCGACCGGATTCGGGAGGCACATTCGTCCCGCTGCCGGCCGGTGCATACCTGACCGGCGTGGCGTTCTACGCCGCGCCTGAATGGGCGCGCCGCCCGGGCGGCGGGACCGCGATCGGCCCGCGATCGGTGGAGATCGCCCCCGGTGGTTACGCGGCTGACGGCGGCGATGGGCCCGGGCAACGCCCGGTCGACGGCCTGCGCGGCATGGGTCTCAACCCGTTGCCCACGGTCGTCCTTCCGGCCCTTTCGAGGACCGTCGTCGAGTTCAGCGTCCGGGCCACGGCCGACGCCGCCTACCTCGCCGGCTACGACTTTCAGGTGACCGACAACGGGGAAGCGTTTGCCGGGGCAGCCGACGCGCGCGTTGTGCTCGGACCCGCGCCGCAGCTCCAGCTCTCACCCGGGCAGCGGGTGGGCATGCCCGCGCGCGACGCGGGCACGAACGCCTCGAATCCGATCCGCTTCGCGCTCTCGGCGCCGCCAGCGGCCGGCACGCCGGCAGGCAACGGGACGGCTGATCGTCCGACCTCCCTGCACTTCGCGCTCGTCCCGCCGCCCGACGCTTCATCGCTCGTTTCATCAGGACCGGCGTCGACGCTCCCGTACGTGTACGAACCAATCCATGGCCCCGCCTACGGGCTGGCCACCGATACCTGCGCGGCGTGCCACAGTGCGCACCGCGCCGCAGGGACGCTGCTCGCCGCGGCCGCCCCGCCGCAGCTCGGCCCGTGCGGATCGTGCCATGACGGCGTGCTGGCACCTGACATCCAGGCCGGATACGCGGCGGCGCCGCAGAACGATCCGGCCGACCGCGCGTACTACCGCCACGAACCGACGGCGGTAACGGGCCACACCGCAGACGGCAGCGACGCGCTGGCCGGCCAGCTGAACCGCCACGACGAGTGCACCGACTGTCACAACCCGCACAACTCCACCACGACGGCCGGCGCACCCGGCTCGACGGGATGGACGGCCTCCGGCCGTATCGCTGGGGCTGCGGGGGTGACCGCGACGAACGGTTCACCGGGCACCGTTCCGGCCTATGCGCTCGTGACCACGACGACGCTCGAATATCAGCTCTGCCTGAAATGCCACTCCGGATACACGGAGCTTCCGTCGAACGATGGCCTGCCGCCGTCGCGGTTTGCGCTGGACAAGGGCGTCGAATTCAACCCCGCTAACCTGTCCTATCACCCGGTGGAGGCGGCAGGGACGAACGGAACGACGGCGATGGCCAACAGCCTCAGCGGGACGTCACCGTCCAAGCAGTGGAACTTCACGCCGTCGAGCACGATCCGCTGCGTCAACTGCCACGCCGACGCCCGCGTCCTCGCGTCGCCCACGCCGGATAGCGAACCGGTCACGGCCGACTCGAGCCTGCCGGTCCACGCGAGCGCCAACCGCGGGATCCTCATCGCCAGCTACCAGGACCGGCAGCTGAA
>Ga0153916_10003920_pt1 | contig 11154 bp, 11 predicted proteins | sample Opewatmetagenome_FD_109642 | JGI IMG/M metagenome (GOLD analysis project Ga0153916, IMG submission 109642) | Freshwater wetland microbial communities from Ohio, USA - Open water 3 Core 3 Depth 4 metaG | ecosystem: Environmental > Aquatic > Freshwater > Wetlands | place: USA: Ohio, Lake Erie...
ACTTTCGTTCTTCCAAATTAGTTTCACTTTTATTAACTAATGCCCACATTGATATTATGCCATTCGGCATCATTTTAACGCAAAGAATCTTTGCGCCTATTGGCATTGAGAAAGTGGATATTGATGGAAGGTCTTGAGAAAAAGTGTACTTCCAAACTACTACTGCCATCTTACCAAGTCTCCGAAGGTGTTCCTAAGACTTTTTGAATCGCATTTCGAATCTTTTGAATGAGCATATTCTTGCCTGTTATACGCTTCTCGATTGAAGTCACGATGTCCAACTTCGTTAATGGTTGCTCTGGAATCTCTGGATTAGTTACCTTAACATCTGTATCTGCTCTGCTACTTCCTTCTGTATCAACATCGCCCTGCACATCGGCAACTATTGTGAACTTTTTGGAGAGAACGTCATCAATGACTTTGTAGATTGCATTTATCCAATATTGTTTTGGTTGCTTTACCAACTTTAACTTTATGGCTTCACGCAAATCTTGTTCGTCCATATTTCGCAAGACTTCAAGTTGCTCATCTGCTTCTCTATTGAATGCTTCGATGTCGCCCTTAAGGTCATTGCGTAATTGTTCAACCAACTTCGGCTTTAGATTCTCCATAAGCCATCTTCTGGCATATGAATCAATCTGGTCCTCAATATATCTATTGATTTCAGCCATGATTTCGGCAGTAATCTTGTCTTTGCAGAATTTTGCGTCAGGAACGAATTTCATTTCATCGCCCTTAGCATACAATGATTCAATCAAGTAGATTGCTGGCGCATATTGGTCTTGTGCTGATAACGCCTGCCATTCCCACTTCTTAAGTTTCTTCTCGAAGATTTCGACATCACCAATATGTTCTGGTCTTGTTTCCTCTACAAGTTTTCTTAGGTTTGGAAGGATTTTTTGATGTTCGGGTGTAATCTTTTCTGGTGGAAGACCTAATTCTTCGGCTATTCTCGGAAAGAGACCCAATAATTTTGCCTGTTTAGGATAGAATGAGTCTGGCATATATGCATTGCTTTTGCTTGCTCTGCCATACATGAGTTGCATACTCAATCCGTGAGGGTCAGAGTCACCAAGAACCCAAAGTGGTAGTCCACGCTTTTCCATGTCTGCATGAAGTTTTGTTGCGGCTTCAACACTGTAACCTGCACTCGTCATGAAAACGCCTTCAATCATTACTGGTATATCGTTAATTATAAGTGCATCCATGCCTGCCTGCTTTTCGTAATGAATAAGTTTTCGTGCCTGAGTAACGAATTCCACACCTTCATCAACAAGATTAAACTTTAATGATGGGCTGGCTGAGATTTTAATTTCTAATCCGCTTGGAAGTTTAAAGTAGCTCATATCATCTCCTGTGATGTATCCTCTTGGTCCTGCTCGAATGCCCAAAGATTGCATTGTATAACCTGTAACAAATTGAATCGTTTCCATAATTTTGCCAACGAAACAATCATAGGCTTGTATCGTATCTAATGGATGACCTGAGATTTTCCAATCTGGGTGCTTACCCCTGAGTGAATAATAAACATCTCTTTGGTCCATAATGATGTCTGAGCAAACTATGGCTTCGAGAGCCGCTTTAACGAGTTTGGCTATTTCTGGGTCTAATGTATGAAGATTCCCTTCGCCTTTCTGATATGCTCTCCAACGATTGTTGATGATGTCAACGCTTAATCGTGGAACTTCAAAATTGCCAGAATTAAGAATTTGTTCTGCTTGTGGCTTTGCTACTTCAATTCGTTCATGCTTTAGTGCAAATATTTTTGTCATTCCAATCACATTTACTTAGGAAGTGTTTGAGGGCATATTTAAACGTTGCGGAGATTTTATCATACTTTTTTTCATACATTCACTGAAATTGTTAACGGCTATCATTAGACACTTTCTTTTGTAATATACCATGCCGATATTGTATGCTACAATATGGAAGAAGAATGCAAGGGCAAATATATTACTGGCTATTTGAATGAGTGGTGGTGGAGTTTTTTCTTGACATTCATTGCATTGGCAATCTGGACAATCACATTCATTTGCCACTTAGTTCACCTGCCTATTTGCGGCTGTCTTGATTCGCACTAAACAGTATAAACATTCATCTATTCTGTAAAGTTTTCCATCAATTCTTTGATTGAATCGTAGTCGTCTATGTCTGCCGCAGGTAAAGCATTGCTCTTTGCTTATCACGGACAGTATCTTTCCATGAGTATTAAGTTCTACATCTTTGTGTATGTCTTCGAGAGGAATTCTGATTCTACTTAATATTCTTCGCATTTTATCACCATTTTTTGTATAGTTACTCACATACATCCGTCCTATATAAAGGTTTTCACAATAAATTAATCATTTGATTAAATTACCACTTCGGTCTATTGGTTCGAGTAGCAGGGTCAAGTGTACAACCATTATTTTCGCCCAAAGGAGTTATGAAATGTGCAATAAAAGTTGACTTGAATCCTTTTGGATGAAATCTGGCATTCCAATCATAACCTACTTTATCAAGAGTTTCTACGATTGCGGCTTCTGAAAATTCATGTATCCAGAATCCCAGATTCTTAGCAAATATTGGTGCAACACGAATTTCATTTATTGGATAATATATTCCAGCTTCGGACTCATAAACGTGACGTTTCACGCCTTTCCATTCATGAATACAAGTTATCTTGAATCCCCAAATATCATGGTTTCGTTTCTTCATAATCAAATATCAACATCCCAAGTTTTTCGTTCCATTCAGGGTAAAATGTTCCAGTAACTATTTTGGTCAAATCGAAACATCTAAATTGACCGCTAAGTTCATCATATGATGAACCATAATCCACAGGTTTTAATCCTATTCTTCTAATTTCTGAATCATGAAGAACTTGGATTTTTTTTCCATTGAAGTATTTGCGATATAAGGATTTGCTCAAAGTAATGTGTCCAGAAGTGGAAATAAAAATATGAGGAATTTTAGTTTGTGGTTTGCCTATTGCTTCGAACATCTTTAGACCAGCGATGCGTTTATCACTTTATTTTTGTTTTCGGCACTCACTTTTAATATTTTTGTAGCCAATAGATGAATCATCATACGTTCTTCTGCATTTGGGCTGAATGGATAACTTCCACCCCAAAAGTGGAATCGTCCATATTTGTCAATAAGCATCATTGAACCACCAATTGTTGGTTGCATTTTGAAGTAGTACCGAATTGTCTGTTTATATGGTGTATGAGCAAGCCAGCATGGAAGTTGAACTGCATGTTTTCCATCATGGTCAACGTGTAACCATTTATGAATATGCGCCCTAACTATTGCATCGACTGGAAGAGTATCGCCTCTTGCCTCACTCATTAATGCCCAAGAAATATCTCTGGACATTAAAGTTGCTGGATATACAAGACCCATTGGTGCTTCGTGAGCCACGAAAATTCTTCGTGTTCTTGTTGGACATTCAAACTCAAGATAGGCATGTGGACCAAGAAACTCTCCATTAAGGTCATTGGCTATTTCTTCGTGATAACTGTGTAGTCCTGTTCGTGTTTCATGATATGCTGTACCAGAGAAATGATAATTAGGTCTGTTGCCAATTACTTCTCGAAGCAATTGTTCGGCACATCGCTTTTGGTCATCCATCTCTGCAAATAAAACGTGTCCACCAGCTTCTATCGGATTCTGTCCACCGAGAGTATCGCCAACATTGAAAATCATGTCAACTTTATAATGATTGAATTGCGCAATAACACGTTTCCATTGGTTGTAGAGAATTCTTTGAAGTTTACTGCCGAGAACTGTTTGACCGCTATCTTTAACGAATTTATCAGGAAAAAGTCCAGTATTTTCACCAACATGCATATCGCTAATAATGCCTGCCCTAAAAATATAGTCACTGTGTATTCGTACTGGTTTGAATTTCTTGATTTCCGACAACTTTATTTCATGTATTATTTCTTCAATCGAATCCTGTTCAGGTATTTTGTCTTTGTCAATCATCCAAATCACTTTATTCTATATCAATTAGGTCGTTCTATTTAAATGTTGCGGAGTCATGTTAATATAACCTTCTCTGTCCGATGTATTGAATGTAACCATCATTGGCTTGTGGGTCTGTAATCATTTTACCATTGTTCATTTCCCTTAATGCTTCCCAGAATATTTTATCTTCTATCCCTGCTTCTCTCGATTTCTTTATAAGTTCAGAGATATGAATCCGTTGATTGGTCTTAAGTGAAACTTCCATAATTTCAAGTACACGTTTCATTCCAGTTCTTTTGCTTTCGGACTTACCAATGTTTTGACCTGTGACATCATGTCCTATATCGTCAAGGAATTTATCGAACAATCGTTTCACGCCATTAACATCTTCCATATTCGCTTCTGATTTCAAAAGCATTCGTGCATGTGCAAGTGTTAATCGTTCTAATGCTTCGAATTGCCGATATGTAAATGGTACATCCTTTTGATTTGAGTATGCGCTTGCATTTCTGACCCTGACGAAATAATCTTTTAAATATTCTTTTGCTTCGGTTGATAATACTGGATTAATCTTTTTGGCATAGATGATATATTTCTTGAATTGTTCCGTTGAAATTAAACCTTCTTCTTCGGTATCATCCATAATGTGGGTAACGACTTTTTTATCAGTCTCTTCATCTGGGGTATCAAACAAAGTAAATATTAAATCAAATCGACTGAACAAACTTGGTGGGAAATCGCCTAAATTGTCAAACACACTTTTGTTTCTATCGAATTTGCCTAATGGTGGATTAGCGGCAGAGATAATCGCTGTTTTAGCCCTTAAAGTCGCATGTATTCCTGCCTTATTGATTGAAACAGTTCCTTGCTCCATGGCTTCATGAATGTTAACTCGGTCCTCTTCACGCATCTTGTCAATTTCATCAATACAGGAAATTCCTTCATCCGAAAGGACTAATACTCCTGCCGATATTTCCCATTCTCCACTATCTTCATTCTTATGGAGAGCCGCAGTTAATCCAGCCGCAGAAGTTCCTCTACCCATTGCGTACATACCTTTAGGTGCTAACTTAATAGCGGCACGAAGTAGTTGACTTTTTGCTGTGGCAGGGTCGCCAACCATCAAAATATGAATTGTGCCACGGATAGTAATGTCTCGTTTCTGTTTTTCTGGCGCACCAAAAATTGAGTGAAGAATGGCTTCTTTCTCGAATATATTCCCATAGATTGATGGTGCAAAACTTTGGACCAATAAATCGTAAATGTTTGGCATTTTGGATAATTCGAGTATTTTCTCAACATCAGCTTTATCTAAAATTATTTCGGACAATTCTTTTCTACGTTTCTCTATACTCAATACTTCGATGTAGGGAGTTGAAAAACTTGTTTTGTCACGTCTGAGAAGTCTAATAACTCCTATCACATCAATGTCGTCACCACAGTTCACATAGTTCATAAAGTGACGTTTATAAGTTATACATTTGAGTTGAGAAGGAATACGATTGGATGGAATATCGTTCTGACTTTCTTGTGTAGTGAATTCTTGACTGTCTAAAAACGCACTTAATGAATCATCTGGAATCCACATAGGAGAGGTTTTGCAAGAAGGACATTTTCCAAGCGGTTTAAATAGAAAGAACGGATTGAATTGTTCAATAGGAACACTTACTTGACCGCAATTAGAACATATAAAAACTGCTTCGGAATAGACTGGTCTAATATGTGGAGATGCCCTTGAAACCATTCCATGAATTCTAATTACTTTGCCAATATGTTTCGAATTTATTTGATGGATGAACATTGTTGGTATTCTTGTACCAACTATTATTGCTTGTATTGGTGGGTCACGATTGCCACCACGGTTAACTATAACTTGTGTCGTTGCTTCCTCAATTATGTCGAGAATGAGGTCACAATTTACCAGTCCTTCAAACATGAGAGTGCTATAATCGTAAATATCATCCAGATTCAAAGTTATGATTCTTGAGTTGTTGGCTTCCATTACGTCTATATATTTCTTTCCTTTCTCTTCATTTTCGAAGAAACTAACTAAATCTTCCTGTAGGTCTTTTGGGGCTATGATGTAATTAGGCATGATTATCACTTACTAATTTGCGAATAACATATATAAATCTTATGGCTCATTTAATCAAATGATTAAAAACTATAATTTGTCCAACACAATAAAAGTTAAAGTAACTTTCCATGGAAAATCGCTATTTTGTTCATCCCACTCGTATTCAGCATCTTGAAGTATTACAGTATAGTTAAATATTCCATCGGTCATTCTGAAAAGACGTTTATAAAGTTGGCGCATAGCTTTTACCTGCAAATCGTCAAGTCTAACAGTTAGAGTTATCATGTCTGGCTTTTTTGACCATACATTTTCATCTACTGTTGAAGGATTATCTTTAATGAAGTACGGCGTAGAAACTTTGTTGAATTCGGTGATTACCTTATCGAGAATGTATGTAAATGAGACAAATTCAGTTATGAAAACGTCCAAATTATAGCCCAATGCCCGATTAAGTTCTTTAATCAGGAAGTCTGTTGAGTAGATAGACGATAACGCAAAAATGAATATTACGTCAATGTTAACTGCTACAGGAACATCGACTTTCTTGAATAATGTGTCGATTTGAACTGTGGTCATTACACCTATTCGCTTCAATACCGTATCGATTTCGTACTGAGACATTTTGGTAAGCAAAGAAATAAAGTCCACAGCATAGTCACTCGAAATGATTTTTTGGAATACGGCATCTACAGCATATGGTAAAATAGTATTAGAATTTTTGATTATGAAATCAATGAGATAATTCAATTCATTTTTATTTTGGAAAATCGCATCAATGGCATTAGATACTTCAACGTCTTCTTTCTTCAAAAGTATATCCATCAAATAATCCTTTACTTTTGTGTCTCTTGTTGCAACATCGATTAAATACTGTTTTATGGTTTCTTGTTGGATGAGAAAATCAATTAAATATGTTTTTGTGTCATTGCCCTTCTTTAATATTGCATCAATTAAATCGGTTAGAAGTGCAGTGGCTTTCAAAGCAACATCAGTGGAATATTGTCTCAAATCGTCTGGTCTTTGCAATAACACGTCAATGGGATAAGTTGATGAGGCGACCAATTGTTGCAATATAACGTCAGTTGAATAGGTCTTTAAAACATCGATTATTTTACCTATCCATGAATTACCAATCGTAGCCGTACCTATCTTTGCTGACGTTCTAACCGTAATAGCCACCTACTACTTTCCTTTCTTTTCTTCTTTAAGTGCCGTTCCAGCAATTGCCTCAAGAGTCTTGACCTTTTCTTCGAGTTCCTTTATCTTCATGTTTTTTTCGTTCATTAAAGGCATAATTTTCTTTAGCATCATATCTCCAAGTTGGAGTGCTTCATCTACGCTTTTCTTTGCTTCCGTAACCAAATTACCAGAACTTTGCATTTTACTGATGAATAATTGTACACTTTGTACTGCTTCTACATCTTTATTTACTTCTTGAGAAACTGGTGCAACTGGTTGTTTATTATCTTTTTTGCTCATATTCACCACCATTACAGTTTATTAATCAACAATTAGATATTTAAACCTTGCGGTTAAAGATTCTATCCTTAAGTGTATCCCACGTACAAGCCGTTCTTAAAGTGTAAAGTCTTATATGTGACATCGACACTGTAGCCGTTCCACGTAGCACTGTCAAGCACTACCACATCACCAGTTACGCCATCTGTTCCATCACTTGACTTATATCCAGCGGCTTGGAAACTATCATCCGTTTTCAATATGTTTGCGGCACTACGATAAAGATTAACATCCCACGCTCCACTTCTGTCCCCGAAATTGATTTTAGGAGTATCACTTTGTATGTAAAGATTATAGTTTGTATCTCCTATGATGAAATTGTCAGGAGTTTGAAGGTAGTTTGCTCCTGCTCGATAAAGTTGAGTATCTCCACCAATTAATAATCCACCACTTGTGCCTTGTGTTGGTAACGTAAGTTGACCAGCAGTGGTTAAACACATCAGTACGCTTCCACCACCATAATTCCAACTGAGAGCATTCGCAATCAAATCTTGAATGTATTGATTCCAGTAATAACTTCCCTTCTTAATTTGTAAAACAGGATTCCCTGATGTAGCATCGATGTACAAACTTGCGTTTGCTTTCGAAATTGTAAGGTCTCCACATTGGAAACTATCATCCGTTTTCAACACATTAGCCGCACTACGGTAAAGATTGACATCCCAAGCGTCAACACCATTACCAAAGTTAAGGGCTGGTGACGCTCCACTTAAATAACAGTTATAACTTCCACCCAAGCTAATATTTCCATATACATCGAAGTTATTAACTGTGTGGAGAACATTAGCGGCTGAACGATAAAGGATGGCATCTCCACCCAATACCAATCCACCGCTACTCCCCACGAGTGGGAGTTGAAGTTGCCCTGCGCCAGTAAGAGCCATCCAAATGCTATTATCAAGACCACTTCTCCATGTAAAAGCTGGTGGGTAGCCCCAAGGGTGAGCCATGAACTGCACTGAACCAAGAGTCTCACTATATGCAATAACCATGCCGTATGTGGGTCTATACCAGCCGTCCACAGTAGCATAAGAAACGCCGATTCCTCTCCCTATCGCTAATTCTATCCAGTCGTCCGTCATTAATACGTTAGCGGCAGAACGGTAGAGATTAGTATCTCCACCCCATTCAAGAGTGCCGAGAGTATGAAGTTTTCTTGAGTTGAAGTTGATTTCACTATCCGTTTCGATGGTTATTATTGTATCCGCGCCCATGAGAATCCTTAATGGTCTTAGACTTCCTGTTCCACCTTTCGTAACTGCTATATCGAAATTAATGCCCTCTGTTCCGAACCGCATCACTTCATAATTGGTTGAATCAGCAACGAAATCTGTCGCGTAAATTTCTAATATAGTCTTTAATCCGCTAAAAGGAACTGGTGCAGGTATCAATGAAACGTCAGTTATGCTGTTATCTCGTTGGCTTTGTATGAATATGTTGTTAATGAAAGTCGCATCGTTCCAAATATCAATGAACTGTGATTTGAGTTTATTTTGACCGAACAGTAAATTGCCATTCAGAGTTAATCCAGCAGACAGACTGAATGTAGTTCCATTCCAAACTATGCTTCCATCAGCAACAGCATTAAAAGTTAATGTCTTTGAACCTATAAGTCCACTTCCTATGTAGAAAGTGTTCTGGATTGTACCATACTCGTTTCCTGATACGCTTTTGCTGATAACCTGAACTGCACCATTATCTACTCCTTTAACGAGAACAGTACCTATCTCCTGAGTTAAACTTGGAGTTATAGGTAACGTAGTTGTAAAATCGCCAGCAGAAGAGTCGGACACATAAAGTACGTTTCCCTCTGTATAGGCATCAGTGTTAATATTTTCTATTAATCCAACCTGAATTACTCTACCAAAGTGACCGTCAAGTATTTCTTCAATAGTTATCCCTATACACGGCATAGTAGCCATAGCATCAGCTTTAGCTAAAGCAACTGTTGGAACGTTACCTGATGAACCAGACGCATATACGGCTTTATTCTTGCTGATAGTAGAACCAGTCACGTTCTTAACTAAGAACACACTGTCTCTAACAATCTTACGAACCATACTTGTACTGTCTATGAAGCTGAAGAAACTAAAACCATGAATATCTTCAACATATAGTCTTAAGCCACCAACAGGTTGAGAAGGTGGAGAGATTACAGCTATATCTATGTATCCAGTTAAAGTCTGGTTAACAAACGTAGGAGATGAAGTTGTGAGTAAATTCTGATTAATCTGTATGTCCCAAGCATTATTATCTTTATTTCTTTGTTTAAATACTCCAACAGCACCAGAAATATCAAACCATATCATTCCAGCATACATAGTCGCTGGCTCGGATGCACCAATGAATATCGTCTTCTGATTCATTCGAGCATCACTAATTAAGTCGTCATTTTCCCAAGCCGTTCCACCTGAACCCATTAGCATTCACCTTCCAAAGTAAATGTTCCGTCTGACTTGATAATCATAAGTATTTTCTTGTTAGTTCCATCTGGCAAAGTTTCCTGCCATCCCAATTTCCATTCACAATCAATCGAGTAACCACCAAGTTGTTGCACTCGTTTCTCATTTATCTTTTTACACTTTGGGCATTCAAGATGATAAGTTGGTTTAATTTCAAATAAATCATCATCAGTTTTTAAAGTATCAGTGGCATAATGAATAAGCATTGTATCATAATGCTTATTCATTATATCTTCTGTAAACTTCAAGGGTTTAGGTTCATCAGCGACTTTATTCCACCATTCATCGCAATCTGGACATTTAAGGTCGTTTTTAACTCCACATTTTGGACAGATAACTTCGAATATTTTTTTACCTTTTTGATTAATAACTGAATAACAAAATTTTTCACTTCCATATCTTGGCAGTCCAGAATCTCCTATTGAACCATCTGGTTTATTTGGCATCCATTGCCAATTAAACCCACATTTAGTGCAATGGAAAAAGTCAAATGTATGTTGCGCTTCGGTTCTAAATGCAATTATTCTTTGATTTGGTTTTAAGCTGAGAATAAAATGTGGAAGTTTAGGGTCATGATAATATGTTGTACTAAGTTTCTTTGAAAGTTCGTAAGGTATTGGAAACCAACCAAACTTGATTAATTTACTCTGGTCAATTTCCTTGAAGAGATGATTATATCCAGTGTCTAAATCAAACTGTGGAAGACAGGTGTTATCACTATAAAAAGCTATCCACATAAATGGAATGGTACGATTTGTTTGCATTGAATTGCTCATTTTTTCACCTTATTGTATTAAGGCAACCATTGGTTTAGTCTATTACATCATATTTCCATGTTAGAGTTTCAGATGTTTGAACGCCACTTGCCGCATCAGTGTCAACCTTCACTTGAAGAACAACTGCTTTGCTTCTTCCAGTTACAGTTAATGAACCTGATTCAATTGTTGCACCGTTTGGTGCTACATCAGTTTCAATATCGACTGTCTTTGTGGTTTGTCCATTATAGAAATCATGTCCATTTGTAACATCCTCAATTGTGTATCCAGTTGTGCCAATAGTTCCAGCCGCTTGCTCATAACCATCTGTATGTCCGTTAAGAGCATCAACCGCAACGCCTTTGTCGCCAGAGTCACGATTTCCACGTCT
>Ga0153916_10003921_pt1 | contig 11154 bp, 11 predicted proteins | sample Opewatmetagenome_FD_109642 | JGI IMG/M metagenome (GOLD analysis project Ga0153916, IMG submission 109642) | Freshwater wetland microbial communities from Ohio, USA - Open water 3 Core 3 Depth 4 metaG | ecosystem: Environmental > Aquatic > Freshwater > Wetlands | place: USA: Ohio, Lake Erie...
CAGATGGAAGTGCCGCTCAGTGACAGCATCGATCTGGTTTTCCGCGCCGATTACCGGATCACCGGACCGACCTGGTTCCATCCCAACCAGGACCAGACGGGCCCGACCCTGTTCAGCGGATTGCTGCCCATCTCGGCGCTTGCCCTGCCGGGCTTTGTCGGCGACGCGCGCTTCGACGTCTCCAAACGCAAGGCCTATGGCGTTCTGGATCTGCGGTTCGGGCTGGAAGGCGAAAAGTGGACGGCCAATGTGTTCGCCAACAATTTCTTCGACCGCAAATATCTGAACGAGGTGATTCCGGCGATCGAGTTCGGCGGATCGTTCATCTCGCCGGGTGCACGGAGATTGTGGGGCGTGGAGGTCGGCTACAAGTTCTGAGACCCGAGAATTTGTCGCTGACGAGAGGCTGAACCCAGTCCTGTGCGTCGATGTCTCTCCGTCCGGCTCAGTAGCGCCCGAGCAGGGCGTTGAGACGGTAGGCCGCGACCACCGCGCCCGCCTGCGCCTGGCTCGCGGCCGTGGCGGCGGCCATCGCCTCGCGCTCGGCGTCCAGAAGGTCGATCTGCGGTTTCATGCCCACCCGCACCTCGTGCCGCACGCTGGTGAGCGCGGCATCGGCGGCGCGCGAGCGATCCTGGGCCGCATCGGCGACCAGCCGCGCGGTCCGCACCCCCTGGAACGCCGTCGCGACCCCGGCCTCGACCTCGGCCCGGGCGCCGCGAAGCCGCGCCTCGGCCGCGCGTTGCTCGCCTTTCGCCTCATTGACCAGGCCGCTCACGCGCCCGCCCGCCGAAAACTGCCAGCGCGCGCGGACGCCGACCGTGGTGGAATCGGCGCGATAATCGGGGAAGAACTGGTCGCGAACCGCCGACGCTTCGGCGAAGGCGCCGACGCTCGGCAGCCATTCCGCCCGGGCGGCGCTGACGGCGGAGCGCGCCGCCGCCAATCCGGCCTCCGCCTGGGCGACGGAGGGGTTGTTGGCGAGCGCGGCCTCGATCGCCTGATCGAGGCTGGAGGGCGTTTCGGGCGGCGCGGGGAGCGGCGCGAGCGCATCCGCCTCGACACCGACGAGATTGCGATAGCGGGCGCGCGCTGAGACCAGATCGCCTTCCGCCTGCGCGAGGCCGGCGCGCGCCTCCGCCGATCGCGCGACGGCCTGGGACACATCGGTGCTGGGGCTCTCGCCGGCCTTGAACCGGAGGCGGGCCTGGCGTTCGATCTCGGCCAGTTCCTCGACGAGACGGCGGGACAGTTCCACCTGCCGCTGGCCGACGAGAACCGCGCCATAGGCCGCGGCGGTATCGGTGACGACCTGGCCGCGCACGAAACGGAATCCCGCTTCGGCCGCCGACCGGCCCGCCTTCGCCCGGCGGATGGCCGAGCCCACGCGGCCGCCGGTGAACAGCGGCTGTTCGATCGTGCCCTGGGCCGCGCGCGGCGTGACATCGGAAGCGCCCAGCCCGAAAAAGCCGTCGGGATCGAGATGCCCGGTGCCGATCGTGCCTGTCACCGTCGCCACCGGAAAGCCCGCCGAACGGGCCTGGGTGACCCGGCCGCCGGCGGCATCCAGTTGGGCCCGCGCCGCGACGACATCGGGCGCCTGCGACAGCGCCGCCGCGATGGCTTCATCGAGCGTCGTGGCGGAGGCCGGAACGGCAAGGCAGATAGCGGCCGCCGCACCGGCGCCGATGAGCAGGCGCGCGTGCATCAGCGGAAGGCGGAGCCGGGCTGGAAACCGAGGCGCTTGAAGACCATGGCCGCCGGGCAGAAACCGGTAATTCCCTCCTGAAACAGGTTGAGGCCCGCGAAGACCGTCAGTGCGATCCACCAGGGATGCACGGTCAGCGACAGGATCACGCCCGCGACGATGACGACGCCGGCAAACATCATGACGGCTCTGTCGATGTTCATGTTGCTTTCCTTTCCTGAAGTGATCGGGCTAGCGCAGCCGGAGCTTGCGGATGCCCATGATGTGAAGCGCCAGTTTCTCGTAGAAGGGCTCGCTCTCGCCCTTGCGGATCTTGCGCAGGAAATATTTCTCGAAGCCGACCTTGGCGAGATGGACCCATTTGCCCCTCGCCGCCCAGTTGACGTTGCGCGGCGGGATCTGCGGCTGGGCGACGAAGGCGACGCCGCCGTCGCCGAAATCGGCAAGGCAGACGGCGTTCCAGGTCGCCTCCGCCGTCGGCTCGCGGCCGTCGACGAGGTCGCCGAGATTGGCGGCGATCGCCGTCACCATGCTCTCGATCATGAAGCCGGTCTTGGGCACGCCGACCGGCACCGGCGTCGGCCCGGTCGGCGGGATCGCCACGCAGACGCCGAGCGCGAAGATTTCCGGGAAGGCCGGGTTGCGCTGGTGCTTGTCGACGAGGATGAAACCGCGCGGATTGGTCAGACCCTCGATCCCGCGCACCGCGGGCACGCCGCGGAAGGCGGGCAGCATCATCGAAAAATCGAAGGGCAGCTCGTGGGTTTTCGCGACCGCGCCGCCTTCCGCGATCTCCTCGACATGCATCTTGCCAGGCTCGACCTTGGCGACCCGCGCATTGGTGACCCACTTGATGTGCCGGTCGCGCATCTCGCTTTCGAGCAGCGACTTGGTGTCGCCGACGCCGTCGAGGCCGAGATGGCCGATATAGGGTTCGGAGGTGACGAAGGTCATCGGCACGCGGTCGCGGATCTTGCGGCGGCGCAGTTCGGTGTCGAGGATCAGCGCGAATTCATAGGCCGGGCCGAAGCAGGACGCCCCCTGCACCGCGCCAACCACGATCGGGCCGGGATTTTCAACGAAGCGGTCGAAAGCCTCCGCGGCAGCGGTCGCATGCGGCGTCTGGCAGATCGAGACGGTGTGGCCGCCATGCGGGCCGAGTCCCTCGATTTCGTCGAAGGCGAGATCGGGGCCGGTGGCAATTACGAGATAGTCGTAATTGATGCTTTCGCCATCGTTGAGCTCGATTCGCTTCTCCTGCGGATGGACGCGCTTCGCCCCGACCGCGGTGAACCCGATCTTCTTCCGCGCAAACACCGGCGGGAGATGGATCTGGATCGCCTCGGGCGTGCGCCAGCGCACCGCCACCCACGGATTGGACGGCACGAACGAATAGGTTTCCGACTCGGCGACCATCGTCACATCGGCGCGGTCCTTCACGGCCTCGCGGATTTCGTAAGCGGCGATGGTGCCGCCCAATCCGGCGCCGAGCACAACGATTCTGGGTTTACTCATCGACCGTCTCCCAAACTGCGCTGGCCCCTGGCCCGCAAGAGAACTGGCTTGACTGAATATGACAATTACACGATATAAACAAGCGCGAAATCAAAAGGGACGCGCCTGCTCGGGCCGTCCAGACATTCCCAGTGTAACTGTTTCCGATGGAGGTGTAACGTGTTTGGATTGGGCAAAGGTCATCAGCACAAGGAAATCAGCGCGGCGGAATTGAAAGCGATGCTCGCCGATGGTTCAGCCATGGTGATCGACGTGCGCGAAGCCGACGAGTTCGCCGCCGAAAGGATCGAGGGCGCGATCAACATGCCGCTGTCGCAGTTCGATCCGGCGCAGCTGCCGGACGCCGGCGGCAAGACGGTGGTGCTGCAATGCGCGGGCGGCAAACGATCGGGCATGGCGCTCGATCGCTGCCGGACCGCAGAGGCCGCGACCGACACGCATCTCGCGGGCGGTCTCGGCGCCTGGAAGGCGGCGGGTCTGCCGATCGTGCGCGGCGGCCACTGAGCCGCGACAACAGGGGAAGAAGGCGATGGCGAACCGGAGCTGGGTGATCGCGGCGGCGCTGCTGGCGCTGACAGGGTGCGGCGATGGCGAACAGGCGCCCGCACCGAAAACGGCACTGCCCGCCGGCGAACAGCTCAAACTCGCCATGGCCGACATCGCCGACATGAAAACCGTCGGCGCCGAGATCACCACCCGCGATCAGGCCGACGCGCGCGCGCGTATTTCAGGCACGCTCGCCTCGCTGTCGGTGCGCGAAGGCGACATGGTGCAGAAGGGACAGCGCATCGGCATGGTCGTCGACGCGCGGCTCGGCTACGAAACCAGCGCCTATGGCGCCCAGGCCGCGGCCGCCGAGGCCGAAGCGACGCGCGCGCGGGCCGAGCTGGCGCGGGTTCAGGACCTCTATCGCAACAATGTCTATGCCAAGGCGCGGCTCGATCAGGCGGTAGCGGCGTCGCGTGCCGCCGATGCGCAGGCCGCCGCCGCCCGCGCGCAGCAGAACGCAAGCGCGAGCATGGTCGGACAGGGCGCGATCCTCGCGCCCGCCAGCGGCCGGGTGCTGCGCGCCGACGTTCCAGCCGGATCGGTGGTCGCGCCGGGCATGTCGGTCGCGACGATCACGGCGGGGCCGCCCGTGCTGCGCCTCGAACTGCCCGAATCGCTTGCCGAACAGGTCCGCGCCGGCGCGGGCGTGACGGTTGCCGAAGGCGATCTGCCCGAAGGATCGCGCAGCGGCCACATCGTGCAGGTCTATCCAGCGATCAGCGGCGGCCGCGTGACCGCCGATGCCAGCGTTCCCGGCCTGTCCGACCGGCTGGTCGGGCGGCGGATCAACGTTTCGATCGCGGTCGGGCAGCGCAAGGCGATCGTCGTGCCGCGCCGTTTCGTGACCACCCGCTACGGCATCGATTATGTCGATGTCGTCACCGCCGATCGCCAGCTGACCGCCGTCCCCGTCCAGACCGCGCCGGTCGCCGACGCCGACACGGTGGAAATCCTTTCCGGCGTCGCGGCGGGCGATACCCTCTTCGCCGCGGGCAAGGGCAAATGAAGCTGGGGCTTTCCGGGCGGCTGACCCAGGCCACCATCGCCTCGCCACTGACGCCGCTGTTCCTGCTGGCGGCGATCGCGGTCGGCCTGCTGGCGCTGCTGGCGATCCCGCGCGAGGAAGAACCGCAGATCAGCGTCCCGATGGTCGACATCCAGGTGATGGCCCCCGGCCTCGCGGCGCCGGACGCCGTCGAACTCGTCGGCATCCCGCTTGAAACGATCGTCAAGAGTGTCGACGGCGTCGAGCATGTCTATACCCAGGCCGAAGATGACGGCGTGATGGTGACGGCGCGCTTCCTCGTCGGCTCCGACCCCGAGGACGCGGCGATCCGCATCGAGGAGAAGCTGCGCGCCAACTGGGATCGCATCCCCGTCGGCATTCCCGATCCCAAGGTCACGGTGCGCGGCATCAACGACGTGCCGATGGTCGTGCTCACCCTGTCGCCTAGACCCGGCACGGCCGGCCGCTGGACCGATCAGGCGCTCCATGAGATCGCGGGAAAACTCCGCACCGAAATCGCCAAGGTCGACAATGTCGGCCTGACCTTCATCACCGGCGGCCGCCCCGATGAAATCCGCATCGCGCCCGATCCGGCGAAACTCGCCCTTCACGGCGTGCCGCTGGGCAGCGTCATCGAGGCGGCGGCCCAGGCCAATCGCAGCTTCCCGGCGGGCAGCATCCGCGAGGGCGGGCAGGCGGTGTCGGTCACGGCCGGCAAGACGCTGTCGTCGGCCGCCGATGTCGGCCTGCTGACGGTGCGCGCCGTCGATGGCGCGCCGGTCTATCTGCGCGACGTCGCCGAGGTCACCCAGGCGCCGCGCGAGGATCAGGCGCGCGCATGGCGCTGGTCGAAAAAGGACGGGACATGGGTGAACGCGCCCGCCGTCAGCATCGCCATCGCCAAGCGCACCGGCGCGAACGCCGTCGTCGTGTCCGAAGCGATCCTCGAACGCGTCGAAAGCCTTGAGGGCAGCCTCATCCCGCACGGCGTCGACGTCGCGGTCACCCGCAATTATGGCGAGACCGCGAACGAGAAGGCCAACGAGCTTTTGTTCCACCTCGCGCTCGCCACCATCTCGATCGTCGTGCTGATCGGTTTCGCGATCGGCTGGCGCGAGGCGGGCGTCACCGCCATCGTCATCCCCACCACCATCCTGCTCACCATGTTCGCGTCGAACCTGATGGGCTACACGATCAACCGCGTCAGCCTGTTCGCGCTGATCTTCTCGATCGGCATCCTCGTCGACGACGCGATCGTGATGATCGAGAACATCGCCCGCCACTGGGCGATGGACGACGGGCGCAGCCGGACCCAGGCCGCGATCGAGGCGGTCGCCGAGGTTGGAAACCCCACCGTGGTCGCCACTCTCACCGTGGTCGCGGCGCTGCTGCCGATGCTGTTCGTGTCGGGGCTGATGGGGCCCTATATGGCGCCGATCCCGATCAACGCGTCGGCGGCGATGGTCTTTTCCTTCTTCGTCGCGGTGGTGATCGCGCCGTGGCTGATGATCCGCTTTGCAAGGAAGACGCTGCAGGCCGGCCACGGCCATGAAGAGGGCGGCGGCAGGCTGGGCGCGCTCTACGCCCGGGTCGCCCACCGGGTCATCGACAGCCGGAAATCCGCGCGCAATTTCCTGATCGGCGTCGGCGTGGCGACGGTGCTCGCCTGCTCGATGTTCTATTTCAAGGCGGTGACGGTGAAGCTTCTGCCGTTCGACAACAAGTCGGAGGTGCAGGTCATCGTCGACATGCCCGAAGGCACCAGCCTCGAAGCCACCGGGCGGACGCTGGAAGCGGTCGCGGGCGTCGTCCGCTCGCTGCCCGAAGCGACCGCGATGGAGGCCTATGCCGGCACCTCCGCGCCGTTCAATTTCAACGGCCTCGTCCGCCATTATTTCCTGCGCAACCGCCCCGAGATGGGCGACGTCATGGTGACCCTGCTGCCCAAGGGCGATCGCGACCGGTCGAGCCATCAGATCGCGCTCGACCTGCGCGAGCAGCTGAAACGCCTGCCGCTGCCGGCGGGCGGGTCGATCAAGGTCGTCGAAACCCCGCCGGGACCACCCGTCATGGCGACCCTGCTCGCCGAAATCTACGGGCCGGACGCCGAAACCCGCCGCGCGACCGCCGCCGAGATCGAGAAGATCTTCCGCTCGGTGCCCTATATCGTCGATGTCGACAACAGCTACGGCCAGCCGCGCCCGAAGCTGCGCCTGATCCCCGACCGCGCCCGGCTCGATTATTACGGCCTGTCGGAACGCGAGCTGCACGATTCGATCGGCGCGGTGCTCGGCAACCGCACCGTCGGTTATGCGCCGCGCGGGGATGGCCGTACGCCCTTGCCGATCACCATCGCGCTGCCGCAATCGGCGCGGAGCTGGAGCCAGACTCTGGCCGGCACGCCCGTCGCGGTGGCGCAGGGCCCCGAAGGCGCGCGCCTGATCGAGCTGGGCGAGGTCGTCGACGCGCGGCGCGAAACCGGCAGCCCCGCGCTGTTCCGCCGCGACGGGCGCTGGGCCGACATGGTGACCGCCGAACTGGCCGGCGCCTATGAGGCGCCGATCTACGGCATGCTCGCGGTCAATCGCGCGATCGACGATGTGGACTGGGCGGCGAAGGGGCTGGCGAAGCCGGTGGTGCGGCTGAACGGTCAGCCCGCCGACGAATCCGCGCCCACCTTGCTCTGGGACGGCGAATGGGAAATCACCTGGGTGACGTTCCGCGACATGGGGGCGGCGTTCATGGTGGCGCTGCTCGGCATCTACATCCTCGTCGTCGCCCAGTTCCGCAGTTTCCGCCTGCCGCTCGTCATCCTCACGCCAGTGCCGCTGACCCTCGTCGGCATTGTCATCGGCCACATGCTGTTCCAGGCGCCGTTCACCGCGACCTCGATGATCGGCTTCATCGCGCTGGCCGGGATCATCGTGCGCAATTCGATCCTGCTGGTCGATTTCATCCGGCACAGCCAGGCGCCGGACAAGCCGCTGCGCGACGTGCTGATCGAGGCCGGCATGATCCGCTTCAAGCCGATCGTGCTGACGGCGGCGGCGGCGATGATCGGGGCGGCGGTGATCCTCACCGATCCGATCTTCCAGGGGCTTGCCATCTCGCTGCTGTTCGGCCTCGCCTCCTCGACGCTGCTGACCGTGCTCGTCATCCCGGCGATCTATGTCGTGCTGCGCGATGACGGCCGGTCCGCCAGCGCATGACGCTCGCGCCCGGAGACGTCGCCGGGCTCGCCGGGCGCGCCGCCGAGGCCGCCGCGGCGCTCAAGCTGCTGGCCAACGAGCAGCGGCTGATGCTGCTCTGCCGGATCAGCCAGGGCGAATGTCCGGTCGGCGAACTGGTCGAATTCAGCGGCCTGCCCCAGTCGAGCGTGTCGCAGCATCTGGGCAGGCTTCGCGAAGGGGGCATGGTGCGGACGCGGCGCGAAGGCACCTCGATCTTCTATCGGCTCGCGGATGCGAACGTCAGCCAGCTGATCGGCGCGGTTTGCGCCATATACGGAAGAGACAAGCCGCCGGTTGCATGACGCGCCTGATCAGGGCGCCGGCTTCCTGCCGTGCTGGTCCCAGAATTTTTCCATCGCGAGATAGGCGAAGGACGCCGACCAGCCGATCAGGACGAACCCGGTCAGCGCCTCTATGCCCGCCACCAGCCGCAACGGACCGTGGGTGAACAGATCGCCGACGCCCAGGGTCGTGTAATTGGTGATCGAGAAATAGAAGAAGTCCAGGCCGGTTCCCGAGAACTGGCCGGCGATCGTCCCGAAAGCCGGAGATTTGTGCATCGCGGAAAATGTCAGCGCGAACAGGCCTATTTCGATGATGTGCGCGAGAAACACCCCGCTGATCACGACAAGCACCTTGCTGTGTGTCGAGACGGAAAGCCTTGGAATGATCCGGGACGTCAGGCGCAGCGTTTCATAATGCACCATGACGCACCCAACGACGAGGCATAGCGAGACCAGAATCGCCAAAAAGACCGCCACTTGCTTGTCCTTCCCGCTAGAGGATCTTGGCGAACATCGCGGCCGAGCCGGTGGATGGCCGGCGCTTGCGTGCGGCCGGTGCTGCCCCGGCCCTGCCGCTTTCCGTGCCGGCCAGCCGGTTGATCAGGCCCGCGGCGTCCGCCAGTCCGGCGGGATCGACCCGGTAGAAAACCATTTTCGCCTCGCGCCGGGTGAGTACCAGGGCCGCCTTGCGCAATATGGCGAGCTGCTGCGACAGGCCCGGCTGACCGATCCCGGTGATGGTCTCGATCTCGCCCACCGAGCGTTCGCCCTCGAGCAGGAGGGTGAGCAGGCGCAACCGTGTTTCATGGCCAAGCACGCGAAAGACCTCCGCCAGCCTGTCGAGATCGGCGATCGTTTCCGGCTTCTTCATAGGGACGGCTTCCGCTTGCCCGGCTTGCTGTCGGCGGATGTTCTGTGGAACCACGCGACACCGTCCAGAGCCTCCAGCACGGTGGCCTGATCCTGATAGGGCGGAAGCAGCACATCGTCGCCCGGATGCCAGCCTTCCGGCGTGACGACATGGTCCGTATCGACGCGCTGGAGGGCCGCCACGACGCGCAGCATTTCATCGACCGAGCGGCCGACGGTGGCTGGGTAGCAGGTCATGGCGCGGATGATGCCGTCGGGATCGATGAAGAAGGTCGACCGCATCGTCGCGGCATCGGTCGCCGCTTCCGCGATCATCCCATAAGCGCGGCCGATCACCATCGACGGGTCCTCGACGATCGGGAAGCGGACGGTCACGCCAAAGGCGTCGCGGATCGCGCGGATCCAGCCCAGATGCGAATAGAGGCTGTCGACCGAGACGGCGAGCAAGGCGCAGCCCAGCGCCTCGAAACGGTCGGCGGCTTTCGACAGGGCGACGAATTCGCTGGTGCAGACCGGCGTGAAATCCGCCGGGTGCGAGAACAGCACCAGCCAGCGCCCGCGATAATCGGACAGGCTGACGTGGCCCATGGTGGTGCGCGCCTGAAAATTGGGAGCCGGATCACCGATATGCAGAGGCCGTGCGCCTGAAGGATCGGATACCGTGTTTTCCGTCATAGGATAGAATTGTCCTCGTCTCCGGTTGCCCGGCGCAACCTTGACTCATATTGATACACGCTTACATTAGAGTTGTAATTAATAAAGTGACGGATGACAGCTCCGATGACCGACGAAATCCTGCGCTCCGCTGCCGGACTGGTCCGTTCGTACGAAGCTGAGCGCGCGCCGCTGGTGCACAGTTTCTTCGACGAGGAGACCTTCACCGCCACCCATCTGGCCGTCGATCCGGCGACGCGCAAGGCCGCGATCATCGACAGCGTGCTCGATTTCGATCCGGCTTCGGGCCGCACCTCGCACAGGTCCGCCGATACGCTCATCGCCTATGTCCGCGCGCAGGGGCTGGAGGTCGAGTGGCTGCTCGAAACCCACGCCCATGCCGACCACCTGTCCGCCGCGCCCTATCTTCAGGAGCAGCTCGGCGGCACGCTGGCGATCGGGCGCGAGATCCTGCGCGTCCAGCAGGTGTTCGGGAAGATCTTCAACGAAGGCACCGCGTTCGCCCGCGACGGATCGCAGTTCGACCGGCTGTTCGACGACGGCGAGCGTTTCCGCATCGGAGAGATGGGGGCGATCGCGCTTCATGTGCCGGGGCATACGCCGGCCGACATGGCCTATGTGATCGGCGACGCGGCGTTCGTCGGCGATACGCTGTTCATGCCCGATTACGGCACCGCACGCGCCGATTTTCCGGGGGGCGACGCGCGCACCCTCTACCGATCGATCCGCCGGCTGCTCGCCCTGCCGCCGCAGACGCGCGTCTTCCTGTGCCATGATTACAAAGCGCCGGGGCGCGAGCGCTTCGTCTGGGAAACCACCATCCACGACGAGCGGACGGCCAATGTCCACGTCCATGACGGCGTCGGCGAGGAGGATTTCGTCGCCATGCGCGAGCGCCGCGATGCCACGCTCGACATGCCGCGCCTGATCCTGCCGTCGATCCAGGTCAACATGCGCGGCGGCCATCTGCCCGAACCCGAGGACAATGGCACGCGCTATCTCAAACTGCCGCTGAACCTGCTGTAAGCCGGGCCCGCGCGATTGTTCATGACAGGCGGCTCTCCGGGCGCTAGGGGCGCGGCATGATCGCACGGATGCGTCAGGCGACCCTGGTCCAGCGGCAGCTTCTGGCTGCCCTGCTGTTCTGCGCCTTCGTCCTGCGCATCATCGTTCCGGCCGGTTACATGCCGGCCGCGTCGGGCACGTTCCTGACGCTGTGCACCGCGCAGGGGGCCGTCGAGGTCCAGGTCGATTACGGCAACAAACAAGTCCCTGCCGAGCCGAAACCCGCGGACTGCATCTTCGCCTTCTTCGGCG
>Ga0153916_10003922_pt1 | contig 11153 bp, 8 predicted proteins | sample Opewatmetagenome_FD_109642 | JGI IMG/M metagenome (GOLD analysis project Ga0153916, IMG submission 109642) | Freshwater wetland microbial communities from Ohio, USA - Open water 3 Core 3 Depth 4 metaG | ecosystem: Environmental > Aquatic > Freshwater > Wetlands | place: USA: Ohio, Lake Erie, Old...
AGGTTGGCCAGGATTATTGTTTTATCTGGTCGCTTCACTTCGCCTGCAATGAAAGTAATGCAGTATGAATAAGCGAACAGCCACGAACCTGCGACCATCACTCCAAACGAATCACGCCAGTTCCATGTCGTTGGTAATGGGTAACCATTTTCCTCCATCATAGCTCGGGCGTTGTTGATAAATCCTTGATAATCTATTGACTGGTACTGTGCTGCCAGGTTATTCCAGGCCTGGACAAATGCATCACGGGAGGTAAAAGTGAAGACCAGCAGAATGATTGTGCATCCAACGATTCCCAGAACCATGATCACTTTTTGGACGGTGGCAAAGACTTTCATACCAAATACTACAAAGAATAAAGCGATCAGGCTGACTACACTGGAGATTAAAAAGACAGCAATGGGTTGTTGCACAACATCTGCAGCCGCTTCAAATCCTAAGAATTGGAACATCATCGTCAACCCTGGATCAATTGTCCAGGGAGCCAGGACAAAGATCCACATGATCCAAACAAAGGCATTACCGAAAGATTCAGCAATACCCACGACTGGATGTATGATGCGGGAGTTGTAGATGTACTCACCACCCGAGCGAGGCATTGAGCCCCCCAGAATCCCCCAGACAAGGGAGAAGCCCGCGCCACACAGTAAGGCGGAAAGTAATGTTCCAATAATCAGGTTTCCACCCGTGTACACACCCAAGCCAAAACTGATCATCACCCACATGCTCGGTGTAAGACCTTGGTTCATGAAGCCTACACCAAAAGCATCGAGGAATGAGAGACCACGTACGAGACCGCTTGCTTTGCGAGCAAAAGCCATCTGTTCTGGCATTTTTCATCCTCCTACAAATTAATTTAAGTATTTACAACACCATCTACTCGCGGAGCCAATGATATAACTACGTGTTACCTTATACTGCCTCCTTTCCTTAGAACTTCCTGGACCATTCCTTCGGCCAACGTTCAATTACAACCTTGGTTTGGGTAAAGAACTCAATTGCATGCTTACCTTGCCCATGCAGATCTCCAAAGAAACTATCCTTCCATCCGCTGAATGGGAAAAATGCCATCGGGGCAGCTATGCCAATATTTATGCCGATATTTCCAGCAAGGGCTTCATATCTAAATTTTCGCGCAAATGCGCCATCGCGTGTAAATATTGATGCTGCGTTTCCAAAGGTATGATTATTTACGATCTTGACTGCCTCTTCCACGGTATTGCAATGCATAATCCCTAAAACCGGACCGAAGACCTCGGTTTTATGAATAATGCCATTGACCGGTATATCGGTGAGGATGGTGGGGCGGATAAAGTACCCTTTTTCATAACCAGGGATCACTGCATTGCGACCATCCACCAGCATCTCAGACCCTTCGTCGAGCCCCTGTTGTATCAGGTCTTCTATGCGAATTTTATCTTGCTGGGTGATGACGGGACCCATCTGGACATCAGGATTTAGCCCAAAACCAGTCACCCGCTTAGACGCGGCATTGGCAAATGCTGGAATAAAAGTCTTATCAGCATCATCTATCATGATGGCAAGTGTGGCTGCCAGGCAGCGTTGTCCGGAACACCCAAATGCGCTATCCATCACGATATTGGTAGTATTATCCACATCTGCATCAGGTAAGATGAGCACCGGGCATTTCGCCCCACCTCCAGCTGACACCCTTTTTCCATGCGCAGCTCCCCGACTATATACGTGCAAGGCAGTTGGAGTTGAGCCAACAAACCCGATCGCTTTGATCAATGGATGGTCGCACATGCCATCTACAATTTCGGCACCACCATTCACCAGATTGACCACCCCGGGTGGGAAACCCGCCTCATCCATCAATTGGAACATCTTGACCATGGTAATGGGCACCCGGCTGGAGGGTTTTGCTACAACTGTATTACCGGTGGTTACGGCATAAGGCAAGTACCAGAATGCGATCATCGCCGGAAAATTGAAGGGTGAAATGAGACCAATCACGCCCAGGGGCTGCCGGATCATAAGCTCATCAATTCCAGGAGCTATGTCCTCAACGATATCACCCATTATCAGGCTTGGTGTCCCGCAAGCTACTTCAACATTCTCGATCGCGCGGCGCATCTCCCCGCGTGATTCATCTAGAGTTTTACCATGCTCAAGGGTGATGCTCCGCGATAGGTCCTCGAAATTTTCTTCCAGCAGTGTTTTAAGTTTGAAAAAGTATTGAATCCGGGTGGTGACCGGTACCCTGTGCCAGGTCTGAAAAGTATTATGAGCGATTTGTACAGCTTCATCAAATTCCTTGAGGGTAGACACCGGTACCTTGGCCAAAACTTCGTCAGTTGCAGGATTCGTAACAATCCTTAGTTTTTCAGATGTCGAAGTAACCCATTTCCCATTGATGTAGTTTTGCAGAACTTGGTCGTTCATCAGTCATTCTCCTATGTCAGCATAATGTATGTCGGATGAAGCTCTTATCCATGGGTGAGAGTATTATCTATTACAGATAAAGCATCTTCGACGATGGATAAGCCTTCATCAATTTGAGCAGCATTGATACACAAAGGCGGGACGATAAACATCACGTTATGGAAGATAAAAGTAAATAATCCGTGGTCCCGAAGATATTTACCCGTATCCGTCAGAGGATCGATAGCTTTTTTTGTCTGTTTATCGGAGACAATCTCGAGCGCGGTAAACAAGCCAATATATCGTACATCCCCCACACAGGCGTGACGCAGCTTGATCTCTTCCAGGCGTTTGCCCAGATACTTGCCCATAACGGCTGAATTATGTAACAGACCATCTTCCTCATAAACTTTGATAGTGGCTACACCAGCTGCACAGGCTAATGGATGACCGCTATAAGTAAGCCCACAATAGAGCATCTTATTTTCAAAATAATCTGCGATCGGCTCTGAGATGATCACAGCACCTAACGGGACATAGCCTGAGGTAATCCCCTTGGCCGTTGTGATGATATCGGGAACAACGTCCCAATTGTCCACTGCAAACCATTTTCCCGTCCGCCCCCATCCGCTCATCACCTCATCTGAAATCAATAAAATTCCATATTGGCTGCAAATTTGACGAATTCTCGGCCAATAATCGTCAGGGGGAACGATCAAGCCATTCGAGCCAGTGACACCTTCCATGACAATAGCTGCGACACGGTCTGGTCCTTCATAATTTATCACTTCTTCCACATGAGAGATGCACTCGCGGTGACAGGTGTCCTTCGTCCAACCGAACGGGCAGCGATAACAAAACGGATCGAGGAAGTGGACGACACCTGGCAACGCCGGCTCGACAGGCAGGCGTCGATAATCACCTGTGAGAGCAATTGCGCCGTGCGTAGCTCCGTGATAGGAGCGATAACGGGCCATGATCTTATGTCGCCCGGTATAAAAACGAGCGATCTTTATTGCATTCTCATTCGCCTCAGCTCCTCCCAGGCAGAAAAATGTTTTCTTCAAATTTCCTGGAGCAACTTCGGCTATCTTTTTACCCAACAATCCGCGGGCTTCGGTCGCCATACCTGGGTGGGCGTAACATAATTTGGCTGCCTGGTCCTGGATTGCCTTAATCACCTTGGGATGCTGGTGACCAATATTCATATTCATGAGCTGAGACGAGAAGTCGATATACCGTTTGCCATCATTATCCCAGAAATAAACGCCTTCTGCCCGGGTAATCGGGATGGGATTGGTGGCGGATTGAACTGACCAGGAAAATAGCGTATATTCCTTATTTAAACCAATAATTTCCTGCGTAGTTAGGGAATCTCTCGTGAGGACCATTCATTACTCCGTTATCAATCTCTTCAGGATTAAATTATCTTCTGACTTTTTTTACTGCTTCGTTCATTACAGTCAATGATTCATCAATATCTGCATCCGTGTGTGAATAACATAGGAACCAGGGTTCTCTTGGGTCGTGGTCTGGCATTACACCACGCTCGATCGCATATTCGATCAATCGCAAGTAATAATCCCTTTCCGATTCCTGCCAATCGCGTTGATTGGTGACTTTTTCTGTTCCAACTGCAAACGATAACATGGCCGGGTAACCATGCACACTGGCTTGAATGCCGGCTTCAGTAAAAATATCCTTCAATCCTTGCATTAATCTCTTACCCTTTTTATCGATCGATTCCAGGATGGGTTTTTCTTTTAATAACTTCAGTGTAGCATATGCAGCTGCAATTCCAGGCTTATTGTTATTATATGTTCCGCCTTGCGCTACACCTTTTCCAATAATGCTCATGATCTCTTCCTTGCCGCCAAAAGCTGCGACTGGATATCCATTCCCGAGGGCTTTGGCGTAGGTAGCCATGTCGGGTTGGATGTTATAGTACTCCTGCGCACCTCCTCGGGCGATGCGGAAGCCAGTCTTGACTTCATCCAGGATAAATACAATCCCGTATTCAGTACATTTTTCGCGGATGAATTCGAGGAAGCCTGGAAGGGGTTCGATTGCCGAGCAATTACCCAGACAAGGCTCAGTGATAATTGCGGCAACATCATATCCGACTCTTTTAAGCGCCTTATCTAATATCTCAAAATTATTAAACGGTAGAGTGATGATCAGATCATTGAGTGCTTTCGGGATACCAGAACTGGAAGGGATGGGGATGGGATTATTAATATTTCCATAAGCGTCTGCTGGGGCATAAGTGGAAAACAAGGTGTAGTCCTGAAAGCCGTGATACATCCCTTCGAACTTGATCACTCTTTCCCGCCCGGTATATGCACGGGCGACCCTCAAAGCATGCATGGTCGCTTCTGTGCCCGAGCAAGCCAGCCTGACCATTTCTACACATGGGCACATCTCGATAATCAGTTCTGCGACTTCCAGCTCCAGTTCACAGGTCATAGCGCTCAGTACCACTCGATCAATTTCTTCGTGTACTTTTGCATTTACTTCATCATAAGAATGACCAAGGATGATTGGACCAAATGCCAGGCGATAATCTATGTACCGGTTGCCATCAACGTCCCAAAGGTAGGCCCCCTCGGCTTTGTCCACATAAGGAGTGATACCCTCACCCCAATATCTAAAATTAGAATTTACCCCCAATGGTATCGATTTGAATGCTCTCGTCTGTAGAGCCTTGCTTTTTGGCCGTACTGTTTCCATGGTTGTTCTCCTCATTGGTCGATGCCAAATCAATATCGTCAGGGTCACACACTGCTCTGGGTATTCTCCATTGATAAACGTCTTTTAGGACTAAAGGAACGATGGAAGTCGTCGTTTTACGTACCCCAGGTATTTTGCCGATCACATTAGTCACAAAGCTATAGACCTCATTGGTATCATGGCCTACTACCTGAATACTGATATCCGACTCGCCGATGGCGCAAGCCACATAGCTGACACAATCAAATTGCGCTGCTTTTCTAGCCACATCGAGTATGGCGCCCGATTCGACTTCGAGGAAAACATCGGCGGTCACGGCATAACCCAGTGACTTTGGATTAGTGATAGCACTGATCTGGATATAACCTTCTTTGACAATACGCTCAATCCGATAGCGAATCACCCTTTCAGAAATTCCGCCTAGACGCCTGGCCATTTCTGAAGCAGGCATGCGACCATCTTCCATCAATAAATTGATGATATTTATATCTATTTTGTCTATTTCATACATAAGGATTGGAAATTTCTTCCGTTTCTAACATAAATTATACAAATATCGTGCCTAATGTCAAGCTATATCCCATCTTTCAGGACGATAATTTCGAGAGTTTGATCATAAACATGAATTTCAAGGAAAATCGTACAAATAGCCGCTATGGTATAATATTTTTCAATGGACACCGGGGCGTACGAGAACCAAGAAACCACCTCACCACTGAACCGTGAGACGGCAAACCTTCGAAAGCAACGTCTTGCCATAATTGGTATTTCAGTTATCGGGATTATCATCCTGGGTTTACTCGTCACTGGCCTGGTGTTTTTGCTTAATCCAACTTTGACTTCGATTGATACCGTTTCTCGCCTGAGGGATATCTTTATTATATTAATGGCGTTGGAATCATTACTGATCGGTTTAGCATTGATCGTTTTGATCATTCAAATTGCACGATTAACCAATTTACTTGAAAATGAAGTGAAGCCTATCCTGGCTTCAACGAATGAAACGATAAGTAATCTTCGCGGGACGAGTAAATTTCTAAGTGACAATCTTGTCGAACCGGTGATCAAATTGAATGAAGTCATCGCAGTTTTCCAAAGGGTGACTGATATCTTGCACATAGCTAAGAAACGATAATTCACGTAATGAAAGGAGAAACCCGAATGGCTGAACATGATGGTGATTTTGGTGCATTCCTTGCCGGATTTCTTTTTGGCAGTGTAATTGGTGCGGCCGTCGCGCTTATTCTTGCGCCGCAATCTGGTGAAGAGACTCGGACCTTAATTCATGATCGAAGCATCGAGCTCAAAGATAAGGCCGTTGAAAAAGCTGAAACGGCCAGGATTAAAGCTGAAGCAGCTGCAGCCGAAGCAAGAGCCCGAGCTGATGAGCTGGCAAAATTGACTCAGGAAAAGGCGCTTGAGCTAAAGAAAAAGGGCCAGGAAGTATACCAGACGCAAAAATCTAAAATCGAAACCGCAGTCCAGAAAAAAGCTAAACCCGCTTCTGAAGATACATCAGAAGTGACTGTGGAGGGCTAAGACCTTCATGACTCATAAATAACGGAACCCGATAATTGGACGCGGGTTCCGTTATTTTTGGTTAATTAGATCGATCACTGCAGGGTCGTGATCACCCGGTAGACAGCATCTAAGACGTCCCTGGCGAGAACCGAAGCAGTGTTTCCCAGCAGCTCCGCAGCGACTATGCCTGCGTTAGCATGGATCCAGGCCCCTGCGGATGCAGCATGAAAAGCTTCCACACCCTGAGCACGTAAGCCAACAATTAATCCAGCTAATACATCACCAGTACCTGCTCTTGCTAACGCTGGCGTTGCAATCGGAATGATTGCGATCTGGCCACCTGGGGCAGCGATAACGGTATACGCACCTTTTAGCACCACTACATGTCCCCACTCTTCGGCGTAATTGCTCGCAATTTCGATGCGATTCGCCTGAATTTCATCCGTAGATAATCCAGTTAATACTGACATTTCTCCCGGATGGGGAGTCAATATCGTATTGTCAGGCAGCAACTTATCCCAATGTTCGATTTTTGTCAGATGCTTTAGACCGTCCGCGTCAATAACCATTGGCAGGCCCAGATGCTTCTCGTCATTTGCTGACCTGACTTCATGGATAAAACCAATGCTTGGCGCTTTACGTGAACCATTCTGAGTCAATAACTTTTTTAAGAATTCGCGGGTTGTATCTTCTAAGCCAAATCCAGGACCGATCAGGATGGCAGTGGCACGTTCGATATTTTGATAAACCACGGAGACGGCATCCTCAGAAATAACTCCCAGCTCGTGAGGCAATAATACCCAGGTCGATTCTGGGAACTGACCAGCCAGAACGCTATGGAGTGGCGCTGGCACAGCCATTGTTACCAGGCCAGCTCCAACTCGGTAAGCTGCGAGGCCGGCTAAGAGAGCCGCACCGGTGAAATTCACTGATCCGGCTATGATGAAGGCTGTTCCAAACGTACCCTTGTGTGCTGCGCGTGGCCTTTCGGGAAGATACTTTCGGACCAACTCCTGAGTGACAATTATTTTAGAATTATTCTTATAGGCTGGATAATTTTCAATATCGCCAATGCTGGCGAAGCGCAATTCTCCGGTGATGTTCGCGGCTGGGAATCTGATCAGGCCCGCTTTTGCACCTGCCATGCTAACGGTTATTTCCGCAGGAATTGATTCCCGAGCCACCTCCCCGGTGTCGCAATCAACACCTGAAGGGCAATCGACAGCAACAACATGTAAATCACCGCTGGTTTCCGGTAAATGGCTCTTGGTATATAACAGTATTTTAGCGATCTCACCTTTGAGCGGTAATTTTATCCCTGTTCCTAACACTCCATCGATCAACACTGAATTTGTTGCCATTAATTTGGATAATTTCCTATAGTTTTTATCTTCTTCAGAGGTGAGAATAACACCTAGCTGCTTTTTCAAACGTGCGATCAGTGAATCGCCTTCAGATCGCGGACGCACAATATAAGCACTGGTCTCCCAGCCCTTTTCTACCAGGTATGAAAGGGCAACTAAAGCATCGCCTCCATTATTTCCGGAACCAACTAAAGCAAATGCCTTTTTAATTAGTAAATGACTATACGCAGCTTCGATTTCTTGTGCAATCCCACGGCCTGCATTTTCCATCATCTGTTCATAGGTCAGCCCAGCTGCATTGGCTTCTTTCTCCAATGCTTTCATCTCATCAACAGAAAATAACTTCACCATAAATCCTCCACTGCCCATTCAAGTCCAAGAGATGTCAGGGTTTCCTTCGTCGGGTAACCTGTTTCGGGATCCCAACCACGAGCTTCATAGTATGCTGAGAGCATAGATTCGAAATTGGGGGCATAGTCATCCGCACCTGCTGGATGATCAGCATATGGCAGTAATAACACCTTCGGCAAACAATCATTTTTATGCGTTAGGCCTAAACGATTGTTGATCACACGTTTTAAATTCCAGCCACGCTCACCGGTACGTAACAGGTCAGCAATATTCCAATCCATTCCACAGGCAGTATTGATCAGCTCCTGCACGGTGCCGGGTGGGACATTGGCAAAAAAACACATCACCAACGAATTCCATAGCGTGCGCCAATCCTGGTGGATAGCCACATTTTTAGCTTTTTCGGCATCTGCCTGCCGATCGTAGGCTTTCATTCCAAGCTCAGGTAATACCTGACCCATATCAATCAAGAAATAATCCGATTGGTTATGACATGCTCCCCGGGGTGAGGTCGCATATACCAGTGCCATGCCACTTGAGCCACGCGGATCGTGATATGCAACTTCGAGCCCATTCACCTGTGCCGCTTCAGCTTCATAGCCAAAATGCTCCCCCAATGCACGCGAGCCTTTGGAAATCCAATGACCTAAACCTTCCTGATGAGCGGTTTGATGGATCAATCTCGCAATGACTTCAGGATTCCCCCATTCCAATTTCATACCACCAGAATCTTGCGAAGAAATGGCGCCCAGTTCGTTCAGCTTAAGTGCCAAACCGATCGTATTGCTGACGCTGATCGTATCCATACCGTACCGATCGCATAATTCACCTAATAGAGTAATTTTTACCGGATCATCAAACCATAGATTGGGTCCGAAACCTACCAGAGTCTCATATTCAGGGCCTTTCCTTTTCTCGCCATCCTCCAGCCTAACCACCCTCCCACAGGCAATCACGCACGCATGGCAGGCGCTTGTTCCGACGAGTATCGTTTCTGCGACGGTTGCACCAGAAATTTTCGTTGCACCATCATAGACTCCGTTTTGAAAATATTTTTTAGGCATATCAACAAGATAATCTAAAAAATCTGCAGCGCCTGCACTTCCCAGGTCGTGTAATTGTTGCGTATACACATCGGTCTTCAGTTCATGATTTGCTAACGATCTGACCTTGGAGTATTTTTCCAAATCTACTACCGGCACTTTACTGCTGCCCTTTACGGCGATGGCTTTCAGATTTTTCGATCCCATGACCGCCCCCATGCCAGTTCGACCAGCAAGCCTACCATGATCAGTTAAGATCGACGCTAAAGGGATTTGAGCTTCCCCCGCTTTACCGATCACAGCCACCCTTGGATTTTTCGCCTCTAACTCAGCTTTTACTGCCTCCTGGGTGGTGTATGTGTCCATTCCCCATAAATGGTCAGCTGGGTGAATTTCTACATTTTCATCCTGAACGCTTATGTACACAGGAGAATTCGATTTCCCATCCACCCATAAACCATCATACCCTGCCATGCGTAATTCTGGACCCCAAAACCCACCACAATTCGATTCCCCCCAAAACCCCGTCGCAGGAGATTTTCCACAAACGACAAAGCGTCCTACCGCAGGCCCGGCAGTGCCAGACAGTGGTCCATTTAAGAATAACAGGGGTGCTTCAGGTGATAGTGGGTCAAGCTCCGGGGTTAGCCTTTCATACAAAAACCTGGCAGCCAAGGAAGCACCGCCTAAAAACTCTTCTTCCCATGTGCGAGGGATGATGAGATGATTGATTGAGCCAGTTGAAAGGTCTATACGCAAGATGGGCTGCATGGAGCCTCCCTCTCCTGAAATTACTGTGAATTATTCTACTCTATTTTGTTTAGCAGAGAATGAATAGGTAAAACAAATCCTCCCGTTCGCACACCTGGAGGATTAGTTTTTACTGTTGATCTGGTCTCGATGGTCCAACAATCTAAATATGCTTCTGAAAGACCCGGTGGTTCTTGTATGCCCTTCCACCCACATTTTCCAGGTCGTGGCGCATCTGGACAGCTGTTTCTGCAACCTGTGTCAGGTCGGCATGCTCAAAATTATAATCGTTTAGAGTCTTTTCCATCTCGACGTATAACAATGCATTGCCACCCATACCTTGATATTCTGGCAGCACACCAGCACCATTCAAAGAGACCCATTTCGTGCGCCTCTTCTCTAAAAATAGAATATCAATAGCACCGAATGGTAATATATGTCCTTTTGCCCGCTGGAACGCTGCCGACAGATCAGGAAAACCGAATAAGAAACCAATTGCATCATCATTGTGGGTGATGATTTTAATCAGCCTTGGATCAGCAACAATAAGAATATTTTCTAAGAGAAATTTGATTTCGCGTTCCGTCAATGGATAATATTCCCAATTATTCACGAACGAATCGTTGTACAATTTTCCGATTTTTGATGCCCAGGCCCGTAAGTCTTTCTTGGTCTCAAATCGGTGGACATCGATATTATTCCGGGTTTTAACCCGCTCGACGATACGGTATAGCCTTTCAGGCAAGTGGAAAGTCTCTCTGCTCATGTAGCAGGAGACAAAATCCACCTCCTTGGTAAAACCAATATTCTCCACTAAGCGGGCATAATACGGGTAGTTGTAGTTCATCATATTCATCATCTGGCGGTGCTCGAAACCTTCGATCTGGATGCCGTATCCATCCAGGGCACCAAACCCCTTCGGCCCAACGACACGGTCAAGTCCCCTGCCTCTCGCCCATTCAAACACCCGCTCAAATAATGCATTCGCAGCTTCTTGATCATCTTCACA
>Ga0153916_10003923_pt1 | contig 11152 bp, 22 predicted proteins | sample Opewatmetagenome_FD_109642 | JGI IMG/M metagenome (GOLD analysis project Ga0153916, IMG submission 109642) | Freshwater wetland microbial communities from Ohio, USA - Open water 3 Core 3 Depth 4 metaG | ecosystem: Environmental > Aquatic > Freshwater > Wetlands | place: USA: Ohio, Lake Erie...
AAACATTTCGAGCGGTTGGACATCGTGTTGCGAGCGATGCTATTTTGTCGGCCTGCCAGATCGATCGATCGAACGTGTCCGGGCGCTTCGTGGCCAACGCACCGGACTGGAATCCCTTGCAAGCACCAGTGCTTGCAGCGGTCCACGTACCTTCGCGAGCGGGTCCCGGGCTCCGAAGAGCACCGAGACCCCTCGCGTGTGGGCCCAACGAGGGGCCCGTCGCCGAGCCGAAGCTCGGAGAAGCTCAGTCCTCGTCCTTGCCGATGAAGCCGATCTCCTTGAGCGCGGCGCGAAGGCCCTTCACGCGGCGATCCTGGTTGGGCTCGCCCGAGAGGAACTTCAGGAAGGCCTGCATCTCCGGCTCCAGGCCGCCCATGAAGCCCTCGTGTGCGACGAGCTTGCGGATCGTGCCGGCGCCGACCGCGCGCTGCACGGAGTGTCCGTTGCCGTTGTTGCGCTTGCGCGCCGACCGGGCCGCCTTCGCCTCGGTCGAGGACGGCGCCGAGATGCCGAGCAGCTCGCACTCCGCGATGATCTTGTCCTGCTCCTCCTCGGAGAGGTCCGAGTACTGGATCGCCGTGCTCGGCGCCCAGATGCCGCGACGCACGAGATCCTGGAGCTTGCCGCCGAGCGTCAGCGCCTGGAGCCACTGGTCGACCGCCTGCTCGCTCACGCCGAAGTCGGCCGCGACGTCCTTCTTGGAGACGCCGCGCTCCAACGCGCGCGAAGCCTGCTCGGCCTTGATCATGAAGTCGCTCTCCTTGTGGAGATTCGCGGCGATGCCGACGCGCAGCTGCTTCGTGCCGTCACCGAGCTGCTGCTTCGGGATGAACGGAACGCGGATCAGCTTCGACTCCAGCTCCTTCCCCTCCAGCACCTCGCGCAGCCGGGCGTTGGCCGCCCGCGCCCACTTCACGCGCTGGCGCCCGTCGAGCACCACCGCGCGCGACTTGCCGCCCGGCAGGTTCTCCTTGCGAACGAGACCCGGCTTCAGGACGCCGTGCTCCATGACGTTGGCGATGTCCGCCTCGGTCACCGGCAGGTGCACGCGCGGGTCGTAGAGCGGGTGCTCACGCCCGTCCGTCGTGTCGAGGCCGATGATCACGACCTCCTCGGGCAGAAGGAAGAAACCGTTGACGCGGGGTCCATCGAACAGCTGTCCACTCATCTCATCATCCTCCATTCGACGAGCATGTTCGCTCGCTTCGTGCCGACACCTATAGCAAGCACCGGTGTCGCGTCAAGTCCCGACGCTTAGATTTCTTCGCCTTCGCTCTCGCCTTCGCTCTCGTCGTCGGTCGCCTTGCCGAACTTGAAGACGGTCTGAGCCTTCCAGTTGAACGGAATCTCGTCGGCCCGGAGCACTTTGATGCCGCCGAGTCGCTGGTCGGTTGCGTCGATCTCCATCGCCTCCAGCAGCTTGCGAACCGCGGTCTTGCCGGCGCAGACGTGAAGCTCGAACGTCTGGCCACCGTTGACGGGGGTCGGCGCTGGGATCAGCACCCAGTACGGGCGAGGCGTTCGCTTCTTCTTCTCGATCGTGACTTCGACTTCACTCATCGTGAACCTCCACGGGAATCCAGGCTCGCTACAGAGCGCCGTTCCTCTTCCTCGATCTTGAGCGTCCAGGGGTGCTTTGTTGCCGCATCACCTCGTGCGGCTTTCTCGTCAGCGTTGCAGAAGAAGCCGATCGCTCTTTCGAGCATCTTCAAGTCGTCCGCCAGCTTCGAGAGCAGATCACTTTCCGTGACAGACGCCCGCGGAGGCCTGGAAAGGAATCGGGCCGTGTCCACTATCCGCCACAGCTGCTCGTAGACCTCTGTCCGAACCACCACGCTCGAAAGCGGCAGCATCTTCTTCGGCATCTTGACCCTTCTTTCTCGGCCCGGACAAGAAAGGTCGACACTACTCGAACGGGAAGTGTCTGACAAGAGCTTCGGACACACCCGTCAGGTGGCGCCCTGGGCCTTCAGGAAGGCATCGACCTGCTCAGGTCGGATGCGCCAGTGGCCGCCGAGCTTGAAGGCTCGAAGCTTTCCGGAGGCGATCCAGCGCTTCACGGTCTCGGTGTGTACGTGGCATTGCGTCGCCGCGTCGGAGACGGTCAGGCAGCTGGCTGCGTCCGCGAGCTTGTCAGACGCGCGTTGCTTGGCGCGTGATCCGGCGGTTGGACGCTTGCGCGTCGGTGTCTTTTTTCCCGTGCTCATGGTCAGCGGCTCGCGCGCGCCGCCGCCTTGCTGGCGGGCGCCTCTTCTTCGACCTCTTCACGGCCCGAGGCGTTGCCGCCTTCCATCTCGGCGACCTTCTCGCCGATCAGCGCCAGCTGGCCGAACATCTTGCGCAGATCGCGCATGCGCGGCTTGAGCAGCGTCTCGGCGCTCGCCGTGACCTGGAGTTCGGCAGCACGCTTCACGAGGGCGCCCTGAGGCACCATGTCGGAGTACGTGCAGAGGCTGTGGATCAGCACAGCCATTGCCGCCTTGACGCTCTCACGTCCCGTTTCGTCCGACAGCGCTGCGGCAAGCAGCGGGTTGTCCTTGCCCATCTCCTTGGCGATGTCGACGAGAAGCTCGCCGATCTCGTCGACCGTTGCGAGCTTCGCTCCGAGCGCGACTGCGCCGCCGAGGGCGTGCGCCTGTCCCGCCGCCTTCTCCTTCAGGGTCACCTTCTCGATCGCGCTCGTCGTCATCGCTGTCTTCTCCTCTTTCTTTGCCGTCGGTGGCGCTTCGATCTGGATCGGCTCCCAGATCTTCTGGCCGCTGATCCAAATCATGTTGTGTGTGTCGAAGAATCGACGCGCCGCGTCGCCGTCTATGTTTCCGCTGCGCACGCAGTGTTCGCACTGGTAGACGAGGAACTTCTCGTAGCTGTCATCGACCAGCGTCCTCGTCTCCCACCTTTCCGGTCCGTAGAAACCGGTCGGCGGCTTCACGGTCGCGCGCCCCTGGGTGCCGCAGGCGGCGCACACGCACACGTTTCCGGCGTTGCGTGTTTCGGGAAGGAACGGCTGCTTCAGGCTCTTCTTCGGAGCGTTGTCGATGTAGAGCTTCGCCATGTGAGCATCGTGTAGCAGAGCGATCTGGGAACGCAACAACAAATCGCAGCAGCGTCTGCCAGTGTTGCGTAGGCGCTACGGCTTCACGATCCTCGTGTGGCCCTTGTTGTGTTCCCACTTCTTGCCGTCCGTACGCTCGACGGTGACGAGACGCCTGTCCATCGGGTTGATGTCGACGATCTCGACCTCGATCGCCTGACGCGTGAAGCCGTGCTCGACGTCGCACGTCATGCCGAGCTTCAGCTCGTCGCGCCCGTAGATGCGTACTATGCCCTGGCTCGGCTTGAGCGCGCCCCAGGTGCCGCGGAAGGAACGCAGCATGTCGTGTTCGAGACGAGCCTCTTCGTCTCGTTCCCAGTCCTCCCACAGCTCCCGGACCGGATCGTCGTTGTACGGGTAGTAGTCGTAATCGCTGTCCAGGCCGCCATCCTCGAAGTCGTGTGGCTCGTGCTCTGGGAAGTGATCGGCGGCTGCATCCGTCGCATCGAGGAAGCGGCGCGCAGCTTCGCCGTCCCCGCTCGGCTTCTCGTTCATGGCATGCTCTTCAGCGTCTTGGCCTTCTTCGCGCGCAGCTTCTTGAGACGCTCGGGCACTTCGCCTTTCGGCGTCGTACCAGCTTCCTCGGGCGTGTAGCCGCGCTGCTGGCGCTGATGAATCGCCTGACGCGACAGTCCGAGCGCCTGCGCGGCTCGTGGGATCGTCGTGACGCTGCCGTCGATCCCTACGATCGGCGTCGCGACCTTGTGTGCAAGCAGCAGCTCGCTGGCTGTCATCCAGACCGAGTTGTCGGGACCGTGAGGTTGTGTGGGATTGCGTCGGCCGAGACGGTGCTTGGGGCTCGGACGCCGTCCGAAGTGTTCGACGATCCGACGAGCGCCGTCCTTGCCGCGCCACTCGGGCACCACGCCTTGACGCATCGCGCGCTGGATGAGCCACAGCTGCGGCTGAGTGAAATCCTTCCAGGAATGATGTGCGCACTCCGCGCACTGCGTCTGTTCGCGCGCCTTCTTCTTGCGGCGCGTTTGTGCGGCGCGCCAGCGGATGGTGTTGAGCGCGATGACGCCCTTCTTCTGGATGACGCGGCCGCAGCAGATGGTGCGTACGGTGACGGGCTCGTAGAAGGCGCTGCGCGTGTCGGCAATGACTTCGAAGGGGCCGTACTTCTGACCGACGAGATTGGTGCGTAGCTTCATGAACTGCTTTCGTTGCTGGGCCGCGGTGGCGGTACGGTCGGGGTGTCGTTGCTTGGCTCGACGTCGAGAAGGTCTCCGTCGAAAGTGGTCGTGGGGTGGTCGGGAACGAAGCCATCCGGCTTGAGCCAGCCGATGATCGGCGCGATGCGGTAGTCGTGTGGTACGAGCAGCTTGCGTACGGGCAGGCGCGCCAGGCAAAGGGCCGCGATCACGTCGGCAGCGGTGCGTTCTGGCGCGTCGTTCCACACGGTGAGGCTCTTGCGCTTCTTCGGGTCGTCGTCTGACTTCGTGTCTGGCCACCCGAGCGCAGCACGCACGAGGCGCTCGGCTTGGTAGTGGGAGGCGAAGTCATTGATGTCGCTGCCGTGGTAGATGGCGGCGGTGATGCACCAGGACGCTGCCTCGACATCTCTCGGGCCGCACGGGGTGCCGTCAGCGCGTCGCGCTGGGGTGCGCTGCGACCACCCGCGCTCGATGAGCGCGATGGCGTCGGAGAGGATGTCGTGCACCGTGGTCGTCATGGCTAGGGCTTCGGCGCGGCCTGAATGTACATGCGTCGCACGGTCTCGGCAGGCAGATCGAGCTGAGTGCCGACAGGGAATGTTGCGCCATTGCCGTCGTCGGTGAGTACGACTACGCGCGCTCCCAGTCGTCGCTTCGTGAATGGGACTGCGATGCCTGGCGCATAGTTGATCTGCTCTACGCGGTATGTCGTCACGCTGCCGAGGGTGGCGATGTGATCTGGCACCCACCCATCGCCGCTGTAGGGTGCGTGCTTGTTGATGCCGCGAGCCTCTCTGACTAGCACGTCTCCCGCCTTCAACGTGGCAAGCGTGTCGTAGGGAGGCGGTACCCAGGCGGCCGCGGGTGCAGCTTGCTTGCTCATGTGCGCAGACTTTCGAGGAACAGTTCGATGTCGTCGTTGAAGCCCTTGCTGATCCAGATGCGCGCCCACTTCGGGCTCATGCAGAGCGCGCCAGAGCAGATGCGCACCGGCAGCCCGAGCTTCATCGCCTCGTTGGCGACCACGCCGCCCGTTTCGGCACCGATGAGGTTCCAGTCGGTGATCACGGCGTCGAAGTCGGCATCTTTTGCGTTCAGCAACGCCACCGCCTTGTTGGCTGACGTCGTGTGCCTCACGGTGCAGTGGCGGTCAGCGAACCAGCGGAGCATCGCCTGGCTGATCTCGGGATCGTCTTCGACGTAGAGCAGGTGCAGCTGGTACTTGCCGGCGGCGATGTCGTTCGCCATCTGCGTGACGATCTCCCAGTGGAGGTTCGCGCTGTACATGGTGGCGCTGTACTCCAGCAGCGCTTCTGAGAAAGTGGCACCCTTCGCGCGGAAGAGCTTCAGCGCGGCCTTGGCGAGCATGCGTGCTTTGGCAGCCTGCGACTTCATGGCTGGTCCTTCTTGTCGGAGTTCTTCTTTTCGAGCGCCTCGGCGACGCGGCGCACCTGCATCGCGAGCGTGTGGAGAGCGCTGGAGATCCAGAGAGCCCCGAGCATGGTCCAAAGGGCCACGACGAAGAGAGGGCAGATGAAATCTCCGACGTTCACCGGCGGCCCTCGGCCGCCTCGGCCGCCTCGGCGATGCGCACGCAGACGTCCTCCGCCTCGCAGCGCGCCTCATGCGCCATGAAGTCGCCGAGCGCGAGACGCAGCGTTGGGCCGGCGAACAGCGTCTGCCCCGGCTCTTCCTCGCCGAAGATGCCGACCGACGGGTCGTCGAACGCGCGGTACTTCTGCACGACCCAGAAGCCATCGCGATGGTCGCGCTCGGCGTAGAGCACGCGCTCGCGGCCCTTGATGGCCTTGCAGTCTTCGCCGTTGCCGTCGGTCCAGTAGTCGATGAGCACGAAGCCGCGCTGCGGCAGCTGCGCATACACCGCGTCGATGGACGTCTTCGGCAGGCTCATGAATGCTCCTCGGTCAGCCATCGGTCGTCTCCGGCATCGCGCCGAGCACTTCGAGCGTCTCACGCAGCGCGTACGCCTTTTCGCGAGCAGCGTCGAGACATGCGGCGGTTCGGCCGATGTTGCCGGGCGTGTGCGCCTCGTCGGGGTGCCGCTCGGCATCGAGGATCTCACTGCGCAGCTGCTTCGCGTGGTGGTGCACGTTGGCGACCGCGCGCTTGTAGTTGGCCTGGATGGTTCTGATGGCGTGCTCGCCCATGGGTCAGCCATCCCCTTCGAGCAGGTCGTCGGTGGAGCCCGCGTCGATGCGCAGGATGTCCTCGACGGATTCGCCGGTCTCCTCGCCCCACTGCTCTCGCGGGGCAAGCTCCTGGCCGGACATGTTGTAGTCGCGCCCGCAGCCGCAGGTGTTCGTGAAGCCGCGCAGCGAGACGCTGGCGCCGCACGGACAGCGGCCGACGGCGGGTTGAGTGCCGCCGCTCGGGAGCTTCTGGCGCTGGCTGACGATCGGGATGCTCACGGTGCCTCGGTCGTTGGAGTCATGACGAGCAGCGCAGCAACGGCCTCGATGACCCGGTCCTGCGCGCTCGGGTCCGCGAGCAGCGCGCTCAGCTCGTCGCCCTCGCTGGCGGCGGCACGCGCGATTCCGAGCAGCGATGCTCGAACCTGCGGGTGCTGCGGCCCGAGTACGAGCACGGTGCGCTGAGCGCCTCGAAGCAGAGCAGCGTGGCTCACCGCTGGCCTCCGGCGCGGTCGTCCACGCGGACGCCGAAGCGCTCGGGGTGGCTGCGAACGAGGTCGCCGATCGCGCCGTCGCGGCTTTCGCTGCAACCCCAGCTGGCCACGTCGTTCTCGAAGGACGCGTGGAAGTCCTCGGCGCGCTTCCTGACGATGATGGTCTGCATCCTGCGCGGCAGGGCGGCTAGCGGCAGGGTGGCCACCTTCGCAAGCTCGTTGATGAACCAGAGCGCGACCTTCACGTTGTGCGCGTAGCTGGTGGCAGTCGCGTCCGACAGCAGCTTCTCGGCGCGCTCGTGAAGCTGCTGCACGCGATCCGCGTACGGCTCGCCTTCGAGCGCCTTGCACTCTTCGATCGCGTCGGCGATGAAGTACGCCTCGCGCGCGTCCTCCATCTCACGGCGGAGCTTCTGCTCCTTGCGCTTCGTGCCCTCGTACGCCTCGCTGGCCTCGTTCATCGCCTTCTCGGCCTTGTTCTTCAGATCACCCATTTGAGCAGCCTCCGGGCCAGCATGTCTGCTGGCTCACACTCATACAATAGCAACTGCCGTTGCGATGTCAAGCGTCGTCGTCGTCGTCGTCGTCGTCGTCCTCATCATCGCCGTCGTCGTCCTCATCTTCCTGGTCGTCGTCTTCGTTCTTGTGAACGCCGACGAGTCGCATGGTCGTATCGACGAGTCGCATGGTCGTGTCGACGGATACGTGGCGTTGCGCTTCTGCGCGTTGCATTGCCCATGCACGCTCCGTCTCGTGAATGAAGTAGCCGACTGGATGTTCGCGGAACAGAAAGGCGAACTGCCACTGAAGCCAGAGACGCAGTCGGCCGTAGCCATCGCGCGCGGCCTTCACGCGCGCCACCACGTAGTTACGCGCTCGCTGCTGTTCCTCGTAGTGGCGTTTCAATGGCGCAAGTCCCTCGCGGTAGCGAGCGATGTCGGCCGCGATCTTTTCTTCTAGCGTTTGCGCGCGGAGCGCTGGTGGCGTTAGTGTGCGGTAAGCGGTCAAGTGCCGGCTCCTCGTGCGGCCTGTTTTCTGGTCGTGATGGGACGGGCTTGGAGCAGCCAGAGCTTCTCGTTCGCGATCGCCCACTCGATGTCGAGCGCTGGGCCGAGTACGCGCTCGCAGTCGTCCGCCAACTTCTTCAGGCGCATCAGCGTGTCGTTGCTGAGGAAGATCGCGTAGTCGTTGGGGTTGACCTCGACCAGCTCGACGCCGCCGCCCTGCTGGGGCCTGGCCATCAGGCGCTGCCGTCCGTACCGGTGCTCAGTGCTCTGGCCGTAGGCGCTGAGGCGGTAGCGGTCTGGCGTTACGTTGCCTTGTGCGATCGTCTCGCCGAGCCCGCGTGCCGTCTCGATCACGTACGTCTTCTCGTCGGTGTGTGGGTCGCGCGTGAACATGACGCCAGAGAAGTCGGCGTTGATCAGCGGCTGCACGATGATGCCCATGCGGCCCACGGGTGGCAGTCCACGGCGCGTGCGGTAGTCGAGCGCACGCGCGGAGTAGGCGGAGGCCTCGACATCGAAGAGAGCGCGGGCGATCGCCTCGCGGCCGTAGACGTTCAGCTTCGTGCAGTAGATGCCGGCGAAGCTCGCGTCGGTGCCGTCCTCGCCGATGCACGAGGAGCGTACGGCGAGAGGCACGGACAGCTGCGAGTCGATGTGGTTCGCGAGCGAGCAGCGGCTGAATCCGTCGTGCCCGGCACGCGCGACGCGCTCGCAGTCGATGGCCAGTCCGTTCGGGACGGGCAGGCCAGCGTTGATGAGACGCGCGAGAGCAGCGGCCTTACCGCCGTAGAGCGCGGGGTCGAGAGCTTCGTGGATCGCGACGGTCATTCGGCCTCGGCGGCGGGGATGGTCGGGAGCGCCCAGATCGAGCGGTGTTCCCAGTGCTGGGTGATCTTGCCGACGCTTGGTTCGAGCGTCAGGTGTGTGCCGAGCGGGTAGCGCGTGACGGCGTCGTGCACGAGCATGACGGGGATGCCGTTCTCGCGAGCGAGAATGGCGCCGTGGGAAAGCTCGCCGCCGTTCTCGGTGATCACGGCGCGCGCGTTGGCGATCGCCTCGTTGTTGTGCGGAGTGTCGCTCAGGTCTTTGAGTACGGCGATCGTGCCGGACGTCTTGCCGACTCGTCCGTCGCAGTCCGGCGCGGTCACGAGTACGGTGGCCTCGAAGCCGCCGACCTCTTCCTGGATCTCGCCCATGCGCGTGTAGGCGGCATTCTTGAGCGCGTGGCTGTACGACTCGCTGAGGTCAAGCCCCGCGCCGATCATCCAGTCGGTGTGATACTGGTCGTCGCCCGGCATCTTCATGCCCATTTGCGACACGCACTTCCACGGAGGCGCGAGGTGATACAGCGACGTGCGCCGAAGCGACCACTGGGTGAACGGCGCGCGCGCGACGCGGATCTTGGTGCCGGCGGGAACCGCGGTTCCGTCGAACTTCTCCCAGTCCTCTTCGAGCGTGATCTCGGTGTAGTCGCCGTTGGCCTGAGCGTTGACGGCCTCGCGGATCTCGACGAGTTGAGCCAGATACTTCTCGCGCTCGGCCTCTTCCTCTTCGACGCACAGCTCTTCTTCGGCCGCGGCTTCCTCTGCTTGCATGCGCGCCAGGCGTCGGTTCCGTCGCTCGATGTCGTCCTCCGCAAGGCCCTCGATCTCTTCGAGGTGGCGTCCGGCTGCGATGAAGTCCTTCAGCGCCGCGCCCGCGTCACGGTGCTCGGCCCACCAGAACGGGGGCTCACCAACGGGCTCGAAGATCACGAACTCCCACTTGTCGCCGCGCGCGCGGCTCTCTGCGCTGGGCTCGATCTTCAGGACGCGGTACCCGTCGGGGGCGTAGAACTCGACGCGCGCACGGTGATACGCCTCGGCGTGGGGGTCGAAGATGGTGGGGATCCCGCGTCCTGTGACTTCGGATGCGTGCGCAGCATCGAGAGGGCCGAACGCTCGTACGACCGCGTGCGGCCGCCACCACGTATCACCGACTCGGATGCGGCCAGCGAAAATGAAGCGCAGCGTCTCTAGGTAGCCCTCGGCAACGTCCTTCTTCTCGTTGGCGAGCCGCAGCCCCTTGGGACCATCGGACAGGCCAGCGAGCCGCTTCTCGCCCTTCAAGATCTGAAGCGCAGTCGCGGCCGCCACTGCCTTGCTTTGACCGATCAGGTTGTCCGCGAGCAGCCGATACGCTTGCGACGCGCGTTCGGACATCACCATGTTCCGAACGACCTCCGTGAGGCCATCGCCATCAACGGCGAAGTGAGCGGTCTTGGCGGTGTCAAGTGCTTGCTGTTTGCTCATGTGTTCGCCCCGCCCTTCTTCAGTGCCTTCTCGAAGCGCCGCCGAAGCGAACGCAGCAGATTTTCTGACGCGTTCACGTTCAGCTTCAGTTCGCTGATCGTCTTTGCCCGACCGCTCGGCGAGAGAAGCAGCGTGCATAGATCGACGAACAGCTTCGCCTGAGCCGGCGTTAGCTTGATCTCGATCTCGCCACTCCTGCCGTCCTCGCCTAGCTCGTTGCTCATGCTCCAGGCTCCCAGCGGTGATCGCACGCGCAGCACCGGTACTCTGAGTGGCCGTTGCTCTCGGTGTCGTTGCAGCGGCACTGCGGGCAGTGGTCGCCGATGGATGCGTTGGCGAGGTTCAGAAGCTTGGCGAGTCGTGCCTCACGTACGCGCGTGGGCGCGTCGCTCAGCATGATCTCCAGAGCCATCTCATCTGCGGTGCGTCGTTGGGTGCTCACGATCAACCTCGGAGACGCGCACGGGCGCCGGCAACGTCCACGTTCAGACAGAACTTCACACGCTCGACGCTCAGCGCCTTCCAGCGTGCATGTAGTGGCTCCCACCGACGTCGCAGTGCCCTGGCCTGGTCGAGCGCGTGTCGGCCTCCGCGATCGACCAGATACCTCCAGCGCACATGGAGCGGCTGCCACCGGCGACGAAGCGCCTCGATCAGCTCGAACAGGCGCTGCTCTTCACGATCGATCTCCAAGTCGCTCCGCATCGCCTGGGCTCGCATGTCGTCACCGAGTCTCCTGCCCGCAGTGGGCGCAAGGGACACGGGGGATGTCGCGGGACGGCTCGGAATGGTTGCACTTCTTCAGCCACTGCGCGTTTTCGTGGCCGTGGACAGCGCAGTCGGTGCGCCAGCAGCAGACGCACATCAGCCGCGGCTTTCTCGGCTGTGGCTTCTTGGCCACGACCAGCGTTGCGGCCGTGCGGTATGGGCTCACAGGCCCGCCTTCATGACGGCCCAGG
>Ga0153916_10003924_pt1 | contig 11148 bp, 9 predicted proteins | sample Opewatmetagenome_FD_109642 | JGI IMG/M metagenome (GOLD analysis project Ga0153916, IMG submission 109642) | Freshwater wetland microbial communities from Ohio, USA - Open water 3 Core 3 Depth 4 metaG | ecosystem: Environmental > Aquatic > Freshwater > Wetlands | place: USA: Ohio, Lake Erie, Old...
AATCAAGGCCGCACCTCAATCCGCAACTCTCGTCTGCCTCCTGGATTTTGCCGATCGAATATCTGATGACAACATTCGTGAGCTGGTCTTTATCGCTGAGCTAACCCAACGAGACAGATTTTTTGCCCGCCAAATCGCGTTTTTCGCCTCGATCAAACACCTGTCGCTGGCCACCCCAGCCATTACCGCCAGCTTGGATTGCCATGGGAAACAACTCATCATCGATCTGACATCCCGAACTCTCGCTCTCCTTGTTGAGCTATCCTTTGCTGGCATTGATGTTATATTTAGCGATAATTACTTTAGCCTACCCGCTGGAAGAACAGTCAGAGTTTCCTGTCCAATGCCTGCTGGTTGGACATTAAAACGAGCCCAAAAAGAATTACGCCTTCGATCGGTCTATGACTCTTATTCATCGAGCGCTATAGTTTGAACAATAATTATTCGCATGATACCAAATCACCGATTCCAACACGTACTTCCTGTGATTAGAGGGGGTATGTAGAAAGGTTTGAAACATGACTGAGATTGCAGATTTGATAAAAAGAATGACCCTCGAAGAAAAAGCTGCCCTGTGTACAGGTGCGAGTTCCTGGACGACGACCCCGGTCGAACATCTTGGCATACCGGAGCTCACCGTTTCGGATGGTCCGCACGGTGTGCGCCGTACGCCAGATAATCAAACCTTGATCGGAAAAAGTCTACCCGCCACATGCTTTCCAACTGCCTCCTGCACAGCCTCCACCTGGGACGTAGATTTAATCCATGCCATGGGGCAAGCCTTAGCGGAGGAATGCATCTCACTAGATGTTGATGTCATCCTTGGCCCAGGGACGAATATGAAACGCACCCCATTGTGTGGGCGAAATTTTGAATATTTCTCCGAAGACCCATACCTGGCCGGGCAGATGGCAGCCAGTTTCATTGCCGGGGTGCAAAGCAAAGGTGTGGGTACTTCACTCAAGCATTTTGCCACGAATAACCAGGAGACGAGACGCCTCAACATCAGCTCTTTGATAGATGAACGTACCCTGCGGGAAATCTACCTGCCTGCCTTCGAGACGGCGGTCAAAAAAAGCAAACCTTGGACCGTGATGTGTGCATACAACAAGCTCAATGGCACTTTCTGCTCAGAAAATCACAAGCTGCTGACTGAAATCCTCAAGGACGAATGGGGCTACGAGGGTTTTGTCGTTTCCGATTGGACCGCCGTACACGACCGGGTGGCTTCCCTGATCGGTGGGTTGGACCTTGAAATGCCCGGTCCGAGGAGACTCAGAGTTGAGGCGGTTGTGGATGCTGTCCGCTCTGGTAAATTAAGCGAAAGCTTATTGGACGAATCTGTGCGACGCATCCTGGAGAGAGTCTTTAAAGCTAAAGAGACGCCTAAAGGTGGTAGCTTTGACCGTAGTGCACACCATTCCCTGGCACGCCGGATTGCAGCTGAAGGCATGGTCTTGCTGAAAAATAACGGGATCTTACCCTTGATAGGGTATAAGCATATCGCCATCATTGGTTACCCTGCCAAACGTCCATATTTTCAAGGAGGAGGCAGCTCGCATATCAACCCCACGGGGTTGGATATACCGATCGAAGAGCTACAGAAACTGGCTGAGAAAGCTAAGTTGAGCTACAACGAGGGATATCCTTCCAATGATCGCTTCGATCAGGGTCTGATCGATGCTGCCGTTAATCTCTCTCGCGCAGCTGATGTGGCTCTTTTGTTTATTGCCTTACCCGATGCCAAGGAATCAGAAGGTTACGATCGAGCTGATCTCGACCTGACCCAGCAACAGGTAGCATTGATCAAAGCAGTTAGCGACGCGCAACCGAAGACGGTCGTGATCCTCAACAATGGTGCTCCGGTGGTAATGAGTGAATGGATTCAGGGTCCTGCTGCCGTCCTGGAAGCCTGGATGATGGGCCAGGCTGGTGGAGGGGCGATCGCCGACGTGCTCTATGGCAAGGTCAATCCCTCCGGCAAGCTGGCGGAGACTTTCCCGCTTAAGCTGGTGGATACACCTGCATATATCAACTTCCCCGGGGATAAAGACGAGGTGCGTTACGGTGAAGGCATTTTCATTGGTTATCGTTATTATGATGCCAAGGAGATGACGGTGCAATTCCCGTTTGGGTACGGGATGAGCTACACTACATTTACCTATAAAAATCCTAAAGTATCGTCCACAACCTTCAGGGATGTGGAAGGCGTGAAGGTTTCGGTGGATGTGACCAACACTGGGGGGGTGGCTGGCAAGGAAGTGGTCCAGGTGTACGTGCACGATCATAAATCAAGCCTGGTTCGACCAACCAAAGAGTTGAAGGCATTCGTCAAGGTTGAGCTCCAGCCCGGTGAAACGAAGACTGTGACCCTGGCATTGGATTTCCGCGCCTTCGCCTATTACCATCCGGCTTATAAGCAATGGATCACTGAAGATGGTGAGTTTGACATTTTAATCGCTGCTTCATCCCACGACATTCGCTGCCGCCAGACTGTTACCCTGAAATCCTCGCTCAAGCTGCCTGGTCTTCTGAATCGCGAATCAACTTTACGTGATTGGATGGACGATGCTCGAGGCAGGCATGTCTTTATTTCTACGCTTAAGAAATTACCAGCCGAGGTACAGGAAGGCTTTGGCGGGGTAAAAGACGATACGATCGGCATGGATCCGACACACTTTTTCATGGATATGCCTCTGACGAATAAATTGCACGAACATGAAAACGCCCTGCCAACGACGCCTGAAGATATTGTTGCGGAAATGCTCGCCAAATTCGATGGAAGCGATAGCTAGCTGGTCCGTTCGAGCTCAGGGTTAGCTGGTCAAATTAAGGCGGATAGGATTTATTAAAGGGCATTATGCGTTACGGCTATTTTGACGACGAACACCGGGAATACGTGGTCACCAGACCAGACACGCCTTTGCCGTGGATTAATTTCCTGGGTTGTGAGGATTATTTCGGTATTATTTCCAATACAGCCGGGGGATATTCATTTTTCAAAGACGCGCGCCTGCGCCGCTTGACCCGTTATCGCTATAATAATGCCCCGCTGGACGTGGGCGGGCGTTATATCTACCTGCGTGACGATGATGCTCCCTCCCCTAGCTATTGGTCACCCACCTGGCAACCCACCCGCACTCCTCTCGACGAATACGAATGTCGCCATGGGATGGGTTACACGACCATCCAATCTGTAGTAAGGGGGATAAAAGCCCATATCCGTTATTTCATCCCCCTGGGTGAGAGCCTGGAAATCTGGGAGCTCACTCTTACCAACCAGCGCCCTCAGGAGACCAATCTATCCATCTTTGCCTCGGTTGAGTTTTGCCTGTGGGATGCCATGGATGACGCCACCAACTTCCAGCGTAATTACTCAGTTGGTGAGGTTGAGGTGCAGGAGGGCGTGATCTACCACAAAACGGAATATCGAGAGCGCCGGAACCACTTTGCTTACTTCACCTGTTCTGAACAATTGATAGGCTTCGATACTGACCGGGAGGCATTCCTGGGAGCCTATCATGGCTTTGATGCGCCTGTTGCTGTTGAGCGAGGGACCCTCAGCAATTCCATCGCCCACGGTTGGCAACCGGTCGGGGCTCAGCATATTCGCACCCACTTGCAAGCTGGAGAAGTGAAATCGATTATCTTTCTGCTGGGCTATCACGAAAATCCGGTCGGGCATAAATTTGATCCCTCCGGCACGCAAACCATTGATAAGCGCACGCTGCTACCCCTTATTCGACGTTACCGGCAATTGGTTGAAGTGCAAGCTGCCTTTGAAAAACATCAGGTTTATTGGAGCGGGTTGTTGGATAAGCTCCAGGTGCACACGCCAGATGTTCATACCAATCGCATGGTAAATATCTGGAATGTCTGCCAGCTGATGGCCACATTCAACTTTTCACGCAGTGCCTCTTACTTCGAGTCGGGCATTGGGCGTGGGATGGGATTCCGCGACTCCAACCAGGACCTGCTCGGTTTCGTCCATCTCTTACCCGAGCAGGCGCGGAGTCGGATCCTAGACCTGGCTGCCACCCAACTGCCCACGGGAGGCGCATACCACCAATACCAGCCCCTCACAAAACGCGGTAACAACGAAATCGGATCAGGATTCAATGATGATCCGTTGTGGTTGGTGTTCGCAGTTGCAGCTTATATTAAAGAGACTGGTGATTGGGATATCCTGGATGAGCTGGTGCCGTACGATAATGCCCCTGGCAGTGAAGAAAGCCTGTATGGGCATTTGCAACGCAGCCTGCGTTACACCCTCGAGCGCCTCGGTCCGCATAACCTCCCGCTTATCGGGCGCGCTGATTGGAACGACTGTCTGAATCTGAACTGCTTCTCGGATACCCCCGGGCAATCGTTCCAAACCACCACCATTAAGGATGGCAAGGTGGCTGAAAGCGTGTTCATCGCTGCTTTATTCATCCTGGTCGCCCGTGACATGGTACAAATCGCCTTGAAAAGGGAGGGTGATCGAGCAGCACAAAATTATCTTCATGCCATCGAACAAATGGAAAATGCCATCTGGCAAGCCGGTTGGGATGGCGCCTGGTTCCGCCGCGCCTACGATGATCTCGGCCAGCCGGTGGGCTCGCAAGAGTGCCGCGAAGGGCAGATCTACATTGAGCCACAGGGGATGTGCGTGATGGCCGGTCTCGGATTGGCAGATGGAAATGCCAGGCGAGCATTGGATGCAGTAGCCGAGAGATTGGCTACTCCCCATGGCATCTTGCTACACCAGCCGGGTTATACCCATTATTACCTGAACCTGGGTGAAATATCTTCGTATCCACCTGGGTATAAAGAGAATGGGAGTGTTTTTTGCCATACCAATCCATGGATTATGATTGCGGAAGCCATGCTGGGCAATGGCTCGGCAGCCTATGATTATTATTTGCGCATCAATCCATCCAAGCGGGAGGAGATCAGCGAGGTACACCGTTGCGAACCGTATGTATATGCCCAGATGATCGCTGGAAGAGAAGCATCCACATTTGGTGAAGCGAAGAATTCCTGGCTGACCGGCACTGCCGCCTGGAACTACCTGGCAATCACCCAGTGGATCCTGGGTGTGCGACCTGAGTTTGCCGGGTTGAACTTGGATCCGTGCATCCCACAGGATTGGGATGGGTACTCGATGCAGCGTACCTATCGAGGCAACAGGTTGAATATCACCGTGCATAATCCGCACCACGTAAGCCGGGGTGTGGCTAAGGTGGAGGTAGATGGGAGACAAATAGAGGGAAATATGTTGGTCCTTGAAAGGTCAGGGGGAACGTATAGCGTGGATGTATGGCTGGGAAGGTGAAGGGTAATGAGAATGGATGAAAATTGGCTGGAAATCCAGGAATATAACGGACCAGGTTACCAACCGTTAATCGATTTCGATTCCTGGCGTGTAGCTATTTTACGTTGGGAAGAAGCCTCCCTGCCGGAGAATATCACTTCAATGGAGCGCCACACCCAGACCGATGAGGTATTCGTGTTGTTGGTCGGACGGGCGATGCTCGTCTTGGGAGGCAATTCGAATAGTGTAGATAGCCTCCATCCACAGATCCTAGAGCCAGCTAATTTGTATAATGTCAAGCAGGGTGTCTGGCATAGTGTGCTCCTCAGCCGTGATGCGTCCATTCTGATCGTCGAGAACCGAGATACGGGGGTCAAGAATACGGAATATTATCAGCTGACGAAAACATCTCGAGAAGAGATTATGAATTTTGGGGTTAATTATTAGCTCCTGATTCATAATCATTGATATGGATAACAGATCTCCAGAGATTACAAATCGGTTTCACTGCCGCACCACCAGGATGCAAGGATTCGATTACACCGTACCCAGGGCATATTTCGTGACTGTAGTGACTGCGAACCGGGCATGTATATTCGGTACGATCGTCGATGGGGCAGTTTATCTGAATGATTTAAGTAATCTTGTACAGAAATTATGGGAGGAAATTCCGGATCATTTCCCAAATGTCGAGATCGATCCATATATGATCATGCCGAACCACATGCACGGTATCATTACAATCATTGAACCAGAATGTAGGGGCACGATATCTGGCATGCGCCAGCATGATTGTGCCCCTACAAAGGAAGCTTTCGGTAAACCGGTTTCTGGGTCCATACCTACGATCGTACGAACATATAAGGCTGCTGTAACTCGGCTGGCGAAGCGAGAATTAGGAATAATGCATATCTGGCAACGCAATTATTACGAACACATTATCCGCAATCAATCCGAACTAGATGATATCGCTCTATACATCCTCGCTAACCCATCAAATTGGATCGATGACCCGGAATATATCTCATAAGCCACAAATTCTATCGGAGATTCCTATGGACTTCACCCTCACACCCCCTCCTTCCTTCTCCCTTCCCGCTGTGGTCCGCTCGCATGGCTGGATACAGATGCCCCCTTTCGAAGAGACGCCCGACCATGGGCTCGCTTATACCCTGCGCTTGTCAACGGGCAAAGTACTGCGCTTCGAGGTGCATTCATCAGGGGATGTTTTGCGGGTGGGTGTTCCCGACGCTCTCTCAAAAGTTGAACGAACTGAGCTCACCAGTACGATATCCTGGATGCTCGGTTTGGAGCAGGAATTCGATGAATTCTACTCCCTGGCGCAAAAGGAACCGAAATTGGCCAAGATGATCGAGCGCAAGGCAGGTAGGGTCTTGCGCTCCCCAACCCTGTTTGAAGACGTGGTGCGTACCATGTTGACAACCAATACGCTTTGGAGACATACCCTGCGTATGTGCCGTGAATTGACCACACGCTATGGTGATCTTTTACCATGTATGCCAGAGGTGCACGCCTTCCCAACTGCCCAGCAACTGGCAAAGATAGATGAGCCCACCTTGCGCGAGCAATGCCGTATGGGCTATCGCGCTCCTTATGTCGCAGATCTGTCAAGATGTGTGGCCATGGGAGAGCTGGATCTGGAAGCACTCAAGACCAGTGCTCTGCCCACGGTTGATCTACGCAAGGAGCTTATGTGGATCAAAGGGGTAGGTGGCTACGCAGCAGCCAACCTGCTGATGTTGCTCGGCAGGTACGATTTTGTACCTGTGGACACGTGGGCGCTGAAGGTAGTCTCAAGCGAGTTTTTCAATGGTGAAAAGGTCACACCCAAGCAGGTGCATGAAACTTTTGCCCCTTGGGGTAAATGGCAGGGATTGGTATATTGGTTCTGGGATTGGTTCCCGGAACAATCGTAGGAAGCAAAAACCTCGCAAGTCTCGGTGACCTACGAGGTTTTTCATCACCAGCAACTCAAAGAGCTTATTTTCCCAGCAAAACAGTCCGTGTCGGGTAAGCAAAATCAATCCCCTCGTCACTAAATCGACGGTAGATCTCAAGGTTGATCTGTTGTTGGGTGTCCATATAAAGGTCGAAGCCAGGTGCATTAGTTGAGTACGCCACCTCAAATACAAGGGCAGAATCGCTATAACTCTTGAAATGCGCCCGGTTGAAGGTGACCTGGGGTTGAGCTTCGATGATTTTCTTTAAAATCCCTGGGATCTTTTGCAATTTCTTGTATGAAGTCGCGTAGGTGACATTTAGCATAAACACGATCAGGCGGTGATCCATCCTTTTATAGTTACGGATGCGGCTATCTAGCAGGTCGGAATTGGAAAAAATCAGCTGCTCTCCGGTCAAGCTGCGGACACGTGTGCTTTTCAATCCGACGTGTTCCACCTGACCTGAGAACTCGCCGACATTGATGGCATCTCCTTCCACAAATGGCTGGTCGATAGAGATGGTTAGCGAGGCGAATAAATCACCCAAGATCTTTTGCAGGGCAAGGCCAATTGCAATCCCGCCTATCCCCAGGCTGGCGATCAGGGTGGTCACGTGGATGCCGGGGATGTTCTCCAATACCAGGATGATCACCAGGATCCACACCACAATTTTGGAAAGCAACACGATCGCAGTATAAGGTCCCTTTTTGTAAGTAGCTTCACCTTCCCTGGCGATCAGGCGACGGGATACCACATATTCAATGATCTCGACTGCCCATAACCCCAACTGGATCAGGATGATGATGACCGTGACCGTCTCAATCACTGTCATGAAGGCTTGATCAAGAGTCACAAACTTGAGGGCAACGAAAATCGTCATCCAGACGAAAAATAGCCATAAGGTGTGGTCCAGCAGTCCTTTAATCAAAATGCTCATATCCGGTTGAGGCTGGGGTTTGTACTTCTCGGAATTTTTCCTAAACAGCCAGGCCAGTAACCTGAGCAGAGCATAGAAAACCAACCCAATAGCCAATGCCACCAGCCACTGGAATAAAGGATTCCCAAACAATAGCGTCGTCCAAAGATTCATGTTAATTTCCTCCTGTTTTCCTGCACAGATCGTGGTCGCACCTTTTATTTGCCACACTAGGCATCCACCTTACTAAACAGTATTGGTCAACCACACAATTAGCCAATTATGTCAACCATCCTGGTACCAGTTGCTAACTATCCAGGATTTAATAATCTGGTAACCATCTAATTATAAGATTGATAAATGTGCTATGCGGTGAATTCCTCGAGGTAGATAGAGCAAAAGACCTCACGGGTTTACAAAGCCCGTGAGGTCTACTAAACTAAGGCGGCTCGATATCAGACTGAAAAATAACCGCTTAATTGTTCGAAGTTATTTACAGCTTATATAATTCCCCGTATTTGGATCTCAGGTATGTCAGGTAGGGTTCAATGCTCAGCGGACCACCAGTGACTTTCTCGATCAGCTCTGTGGCGGTGAACTTGCTGCCATGCTGGTAAACGTTATCGATCAGCCATTTGTGTAGTGTCTCGAACTTGCCTTGGCTCATCTCATTTGGGATCTCCGGGTGAGCTGCAAGTGCATGGGTGAAGAATTGCGCTCCGATGATATTGCCGAGGGTATATCCTTGGAAGGAGCCCCCAACCAGACCCCCAAACCAATGCACATCCTGCATCACCCCATCTCGGTCATCGGGGGCGCGCATACCCATATCTGCGTTGTAGCGCACGTGCCAGTATTCCGGAAGATCACGCACCAGCAGGTTACCCTCCAGCAAAGCCAGTTCAATATCGAAGCGGATCATGATGTGCAAGTTGTAAGTGACCTCATCAGCCTCGGTGCGTATCAGCGAGCGCTGGACCTTGTTCACCGCCTGGTAGAATGTATCGAGTGAGATTCCTTTAAGCTGGTCGGGGAACTTTGCCTGTAGCTTAGGGTAGAAAAACTCCCAGAAACTTCGGCTTCTCCCTACAAGGTTCTCCCAGGTGCGTGATTGGCTCTCATGCACTCCTGCAGATGTTCCACCTGCTAATGGAGTGCCTTCAAATTCCATGCGAATACCCTGCTCGTACATGGCGTGTCCGGCTTCATGGATCGAGCTGAACAGGCAATCACCCAGGAAATCCTCATTCACACGCGTGGTGATGCGTACATCTCCTAGCGAGAAACTTGTAGTGAAGGGGTGGTGCGTTAGGTCTTGGCGACCGCGGTTCAGGTCATAACCAAGTTGCTTCACCACCTCCATGCTGAAATCGAGCTGATCGGCCTTCGGGTAATGTAATTTAAGGCACGCATCATCAGCGGGAGGCTGTGAAGTGATGGCCTGGACAATGGGAATCAACTCCCGTCGCAGGTGAGCGAAAAGGCTGCGTAAAGTGGTGGCCTTCATGCCATAATCATTGAAGTCGATCAGTGGATCGGCACAATGCTCGTAGCCGGGGAAGAAGTCAGCTAGTTGGCGGCACAGGTCAACCGTCCGTTCCAACAGCGGTTCGAGAGCTTTGTAATTATTTTCCGGACGGGCTGTTACCCAGGCATTATAAGATTTCGAAATGTGTTCATATAACTCAGCCATGAATTGAGGTGGCACTTTGATAGCACGCTCGTATTCGCGCCGCGTCACACGGATCAGTGAAGCATTATCGGAATCATAAGGCAAGCTCTCCTCGTATGGGCGCAATTCATCCAGCAATTTGCCAATAGCCGGGTCGATGGATTTTTCGTGTGTCAATCTGGCAAGTAGAGCTGACTGGCGGGCACGCGCCGCTGCTCCCCCAGGTGGCATATAGGTCATCTCATCCCAACCCAAGACCGCCCCAGCACGTCCCAGGTCATAAGCTTCCATCAGATGAGACTTTAGCTCTTTGAGTTGTTTTTCCATATTATTCTCCTCGGTGTGAAAAATACCCGCCTATTATAATGCCTTTTATAGGCGCACTAATTTTGTCTAGTTCGAATAAAAAATTATTGAATGTAAAAAAGGTGGGTAGATGAAACTGGGAAAGTTACACCTACCCACTTCTATAGTTTATTTTGGAAAGAAACAGTCTGTAGGTAAATTGTGGTGTAAAGCAGTTTTTTTGCTCCAAACAAACATCAAGTTTGTTGAGCGGTAACCATATTAGGTAAATATATATTCTCTAGATAAATATTATCTGCGCCCCAGGGGTGAGGTCGACAAATTCACTGGCAGTCAGGATGTCTTGAACACCGTCAATAAAATCTTCCTTCTTTAATTTGAACATATCACATGACATCTTGCATGGGTAAAGCTTGGCGCCCGCATCGATCAACATCTGCAGATATTCACGCACGCAGGGCACATCCAGCTTAGCCATTTTGCTCTTCATGAGTGAGGTGGCGAATGCCGTCATCCCGGGGATTACACCCATGAACTGTGGGATCCCGATGTTTCCAGGCACTCCCATCATGCTCATCTTCATGCTGGTATTGGCTACGGGGGCGATCTCCAGATGGTCCATGCGGTCCTTGCGGATCATATCCAATCCCCAGAAGGTGAAGAAAATGGACACATCCACACCATTCCCTAGAGCAGCCCAACCCATGATGAGTGCCGGGTAGACCATATCCAGGTCACCCTTGGAACAGATAAACGACATGTGGCGGTTGTTATTATTATCGGTCATATTATCTCCAATTTATATTGAAGTATCAATTACTAATATATTCAAATCCGACTTCACCAGGCAGATGATCATGCTGAAAGCTAGCGGCATGATCATATCCCGACAATCAAAAGACTATACACAGCCCTCGGGTTTGCCCAAGCCGGCGATCTTAGCGACTTTTTTAGCGGGTCCCTTGGGGAAGAGGGTGAACAGCTCTTTGGTGGTCAC
>Ga0153916_10003925_pt1 | contig 11148 bp, 9 predicted proteins | sample Opewatmetagenome_FD_109642 | JGI IMG/M metagenome (GOLD analysis project Ga0153916, IMG submission 109642) | Freshwater wetland microbial communities from Ohio, USA - Open water 3 Core 3 Depth 4 metaG | ecosystem: Environmental > Aquatic > Freshwater > Wetlands | place: USA: Ohio, Lake Erie, Old...
CCATACCGATGGCTGAGACCTTCGAGTATAATAACCGCGATAACCTGATTTTGGAGATCACGTGGGAATCGGGAACCGGCGGCAAGGTCCTCGTCTATATGGGCAAGCTCGCGGGACATCATTGCGTCGCGTACGACTACCGGGCTGCAACCGGGACGGTGGGCGAGTGGGGATACAACGCGCGGCTCAGCTTCGGTTTTTACCCGGCGGTAACGCCGGCGTCTTTGGGCCGCGTGAAGGCGCTGTTCCGTTAGGTCCGGCATGACGAGCCGGCGTGACCAGCCGGCGGGAAAGGGACTTAGCCGTGGAGAAACCCGCCGCGGCCTTCTTCGACCTCGACAATACCCTCTACGACCACCGCCGCGCCGCGCGCGAGGCGTTGGCCGAGGTCCATCGCCGCTACGGCGTCGCCGATACCGGGACGTCGGTCAACGAATTCGTGCGCCTCTTCTTCGACGTCAACCAGCGCATGTGGCTCAAATTGGCCGCGCGCGAGATCGACGTCAAGGCGTTGCGGGCGGGGCGCTTCGCCGAACTCTTCGCCCGGGTCGGCGCGCCCGCCCCCGACGCCGCGGCGGTGGGGCAAGAGTACCTCGACGTCTACCTGGGTTATTCGTACCCCATGGCGGGCGCCGAGGAGACGCTCGCCGCGCTCGAGGCCGTCCTTCCGCTCGGCCTCCTCACCAACGGCTTCGCCGACATCCAGCGCCCCAAGATCGCCCGCTTGGGCTGGGAAAAATATTTCACCTGGGTGGCCGTGGCGGAGGAACTCGGCGTCTTCAAGCCGGACGTCGCCATTTACGAGAAGATGTGCGAGATGGCGGCCCTTCCGCCGGGCCGCATTCTATACGTCGGCGATTCGCCGGTGGAGGACGTATTGGCGGCGCGCAAGTTGGGCCTCAGGACCGTGTGGGTGCGGCGCGAAGGGCCGGAGGTCGCGCGGTGGGCCGCGGAGGCGAAGGCCGACTACGAGGTTGCCGACGTCCGCGACGTGGTGGCGTTGGTCCGGCGGGTCGTCGCCGAGGGTTAAGTACGGCTACGGCCGGTACGTTGAGGCCGCCCGCGAGGGCGGGGTTCGCTCACTTGTACGTTATAGAAATTTAAGGCGGGCGGTAACGCGGCGAATTCCCCGGCTTGCCGCGCGGCCGGGGCCTTGTTATAATGTAAATAGGATTATGACGAGAATAGGCATAGGATACGACGTTCACGGCTTTAAAAACGACGGGCCGTTAATCCTCGGCGGCGTGAACATTTCCTACGGCCGGGGCCTCGCCGGTCACTCCGACGGCGACGTTCTGCTTCACGCCGTCATGGACGCGATGCTCGGCGCCGCGGCGCTTAAGGACATAGGCCACCAGTTCCCCGATACCGACGTTCGCTTCAAAGGGGCGAACAGCGCCAAACTTTTGGCGGAAGTGGTGACCATGGTCGAAGGGGAGGGGTTGAGGGTCGGGAACGTCGATTGCATAGTCATCGTCGAGCGGCCCCGCCTCGCCAAGTACGTCGACCGGATGCGCGCCCGGCTGGCGGAGCTTTTGGGCGTCGACGTCGCCGCCGTCGGCCTCAAGGCCAAGACGAACGAGGGCTTCGGCTACATCGGCGAGGGCGAAGCCATAGCGGCGTGGGCCGCGGTATTGCTCGAGCCGATAGAAGGGTAAAAGGGTCGAGGCCGTTTTCGTCGGCGGCATGGGAAACATCAGATACATCGAGCACACGGCCGACGCCGGCGTCGAGATCGTCGCGGCTTCGCGCGAGGAGCTTTTCGTCTTGGGGGCGCGGGCTTTATATCAATTGGTGCTCGACTACGACATGGTCGAGGGCAAGGTGGAACGCCGCGTCGAGCTCGCGGCCGCCGACCTGGCCGAACTTTTCCACGAATGGCTTTCCGAACTCTTGTATTTACTCGACGCGGAGGCATTGGTTTTCAGGAGGTTTAGTTTCGATTTTCAAGGCGACGATAGGAAGCTCGCGGCTAAGATGTGGGGCGAGGAGCTCGACGCCGCCCGCCATCGCCCCCACGGCGAGATCAAGAACGTTACCTACGCCGACTTCGCCGTCGAACGCCGGGACGACGGGACCTTCGTCGCGCGCGTAATTTTCGACTTGTAAGGCCGCGTCGGCGCGAGAGTTTGCCGCCCCCCGGGCGGCTTTTTGGCACGTCGGGGCCGCGGTGTTGCGTGGGTCGTAAGTTGTGTGATAAAATGCTGTTATGAAGTCGAGGGCCGTCGCTTTACTCTCGGTGGCGCTGGCGGCAGCGGGCGCCGCGTTCGCCCAGGACGACGGCAAGGGCGCGTTCGTTATTACGAAGGTGTCCGTGGAGGGCAACAAATATTTCAAGGATGACCGCTTAAAGGACCTTTTGGCCGTCGAGAAGGGCCAGACGTACGAGCGCTACCTTTTCGACTACATGTTGGACCGGGGCGTTGCCGCCATACAGAAGGCTTACGACGCGGAGGGATTCGAGGAGGCGACCGTCCTCTGGGCTTTCCGCGACGTCAAGGGTAGCAAACGCAAGCTCCAGCTGCGGGTGGACGAAGGGCCGCGGGCCAAGATCACGGAAATTTTGCTCGAGGGCGTCAGCCGGGAGCATTATCTCCACGTGAGAGAGAGTTTGGGCGTCGACGTCGGGTCCCCGCTTTCGGCCACCCTTTTGAACGAGGCGGCGTTGAAGATAGGCCACTATTACGGCGAGCGGGGCTACGCGCGCGCCAGCGCCAAGCTCGAGATCGACCGCGACACGGGCCTGGTTACGTTTACGGTCGACGAGGGGCGCGTATATCACATCGGCGAAATATTAATAGCCGGCAATGAAAAGACGCGCCCGAGGATAATTACTCGCGAGCTCGATTATAAAGTTAAACCGGACCGGCTATGGCGCGCGTCTAAAATTGACGAGGGCCGCGCCAATATATACCGGACCGGCCTTTACCGCGACCTTAAAGTCGAGACGGCGGATTCGCCGCGTTCGGCCGATTTGGTCGACATCCTGGTTATCGTGCGCGAGGACAAATTCAAATGGTATAAGCTCGAACCCGGTTACCAATCGCCGGACCGGGCGACGTTTACGCTGGGGTGGGGGCATAATAACGTCTTCGGGAATAATCAGAAGCTGTCGACGGAGGCCTCGACGGCGTACGGCTTCGCTACTACGGAGTCGGAGTTCGGCGCGGAAATCGCGTATACCGAACCCTGGCTTTTTGGTTACCGATACACCGGTTCCGGCACGGTTTTTTACCATAGGGAACTCCGGGTGGACCTTCGGCATTGGGAAGCGGGCGTGGAGCCGCGCGTGACGCGCGATATCACCGACAACCTGGAGGTGATGGGGGGTTTCAATTTCAAGAAGTCGAAATTGGTGTTCGGCGCGGGGGGAGAAGGCGCGTCCGTCGCCTGGCCCGCCGGCGAAGGCGGCCTCGCCGAGCGGTTTATCGGCCCGCTGGGCCTACAAAACATCGCCAGCATTATCTTCTCCACTACGTACGACGGCCGCGACGATATCTTCAACCCGCTTCGGGGCGTGTATTTGTTCGGGTCCGAGGAGACGGCGGGCGGTTTTATCACCGGCGCCGATTTCTGGCGCGTCATAGGCGACGCCCGGCAATATATACACGTGGCGGAGGCCGCGGCCGTCGCGACCCACCTGCGGGGCGGGTACGTTCGCGCGTACGCGGCGACCAAGGACGTCCCGTACGTGGAGAGATTTTTTTCCGGCGGCGCTTATTCCATCCGCGGTTACCGCGAGCGGGGCGTCGGGCCCAAGGTCATCGTGGAAGGCGTGGAATACCCCGTGGGGGGGGACCTCTTATTTACGGCCAACGTGGAGTTCCGCTTCCAACTCCCTTTCACCGCCGGCCGCCGCTTGCCCGGGATAGGCCTTAACCTCGCGAATACGTGGGCGGGTCTTTTCATCGACGGCGGAAACGTGTGGACCGATTGGCGCGAGACGGAAAAGGTCGGCCTCGTCTACGGCGCGGGTTTCGGCATCCGTTATAACACGCCGGTGGGGCCGATACGTTTCGATTACGGCGAACCGATTTTCGAGGATAGCGCGGGCTGGCGCCCGGGCCGTTTCTACCTGGCCTTCGGTCACAGCTTCTAGTCGAGGCGGAGTTAATATCTTGACCCCGTTTTTCAAAAAAACGCTCTTCGTTTTGCGGGACGCGTTAAGGATTCTGCTCCGGCTGGCGCTCGGGTTCGCGCGCCTTTTGGGGCTGGCGGCCTTAATCCTGTCCGCGGCCGCGTTCGCGCTCGCCTTCGCCCTTTTCGCGGCCGGGTACTTCCATTCCCTCACCCGCGTCGCGATAGAGAAATATATGCGCGATTACACCCGAACGGAGTGCCGGGTGGGGCGGGTGGAGGGTCCGCTCCTCACCGGCTTGGACATATACGACTTCGCCCTCGCCGACGGCCCGTCGCTGGAGCGCGACGGCGCCGCCCTTGTCATCGACGAAATCCACGTCCGTTACAATCCGCTGCGTTTCATCCGGCGGGAGGCCGTAATAGACCGCGTCCGCTGCGTACGGCCGAGGCTTTTGCTCAAGAAAGACCCCGACGGCCGCATAAATTTAGCCCGGCTGTTCGGCCCCAAAGGCCCCCCTAGGGGGAAGGGGGTCTACTTCGAGATCACCAACGTCTATTTGGAAAAAGCCTATTTCAAGATGCTTCTGAACAGCCCGCTGCGTGAATTCTCGGACGCCGACGTCGAGTGTACTTTCACCAAAGCTCGCGGCGCCGTTTTCATCGACCTGCGCCATTGTAGTTGTTTCCTCCCCGAGTTCGGCCAGCGCGTGCCCCACTTCGGCTCGGGTTCGCTCGCCATAAACGACCGCCTCATGCATTTCGCCGGCGTGGACGCGGCCTCCCCGACCAGCAGGCTCAGCATCTTCGGTACGATAAAGTTCGAACCGGAGACTTTTCTGGAGCTGGAATTCAAGGGGGACCCCGTCGACGTCGGCGAGCTCGCCCAGGGGGTTTTCAAAAATCCGCCGGAGGTCTTCGGCCGGGGCCGTTATTCCGGCACTTTGGTGGGTACGACCGACGACCTGAAACAAAGCGGCACGCTGAGCATCGACGACGGATACATGTACGGCTTCGATTTGCGGGATGTTCTAGCGTATTACGACTTCGACATCGCCGCCCGCCAGGTCCGCCTGAAAGGGTTCGAGGGAAAGCTCAACCGCATGCCGGTATACGTCACGATGACGGTCGACTTTTCGGGCCCTAAGCCCGTTTATTGGGGCGAAGGCCGCTTGCTGCGTGCGAACCTCGGCGAATACGTCCGGAGCTCTTATCTCAAGACCGACGTCGACGTGCGGGTTCAATTCTCGGGCGTGGGGTTGGCCGCCGACGATTACGCCGTGGACATCTCGGCCTCTTTAGGGCCGGGCGAACTCGGCCCGGTTTTAATCGACGGCGGGAATGCCGATATTCGTTACGCGGCGTCACGGGTCTACGTCGCGGGCCTTTCCCTACGCCTGGGCGGCGGCGACTTCTTCGCCCAAGGAAGCGCCGACCCGCAAGCGTTGGATTTGGAAATAATGGCGCGGCTTATACCCGTCGAGCGGTTCGCGGCCGAGAGGAGATTGCCCGACCTGGAGGGCTTAGTCTCGGTCGAAGGGCGCATATCGGGAGCCTATAATCACCCGTCGTTCGAGGGCGCGGTGGTATTTAAGAACGCCGCTTACGGCGGTTTAACGTGCGGCGTCGCCCGGGCGGAGGGTTACTGGAAAGACGTGGGCGCCGACGACCGCGCCGAGGTGCGAATTATGGCCTGGGACGTCGCGTGGGGGCCCGTCTTGCTTGCGCGCGCCTACGGCGACCTCAGCGTCGAAAAAGGCGCGTACGTTTTACGAAACGGATACATAGAAAACGCCGAGGGCGATAACGTCAGTTTCGACTTGGCATATGACCGCCGCGCCGCCCGGTGGGAACTGAGCACCTTGAAGCTGGACCTGGGCGATACGGAGGCCGAGCTTTCGGAACCTTTGGTCGTCGTCCGCGAAAAGGGCCGGGGCGTGATAAGCGGCGGGGTTTTGAAATTCCGCGGGGGCGAGCTAAGTTTAGCCGGCTCTTTCGGCTTAGGCGGCGGGCCGTTGGACCTCGTGGCCGAAGCCGGCGGCATCCCCCTCGGCGAGTTGTTGCCCGCCGGAACGGGGCCGAGCCTCGCCGGACAGTTGGACCGCGTCCGTTTGGACGTAGCGGGCACTACCCGGGCGCCGGTTCTATACGCCGATTTCGCGGCCTCCAACCTCGTCGTCAATGGCCAACCGATCGACTACGTACGCGGCGAGGCGTCGTACGAGAATAACAGGTTGACTATACCCGGGGTGGTCGCGGCGTTGGCCGGCGGGACGCTGGAGGCCTCGGCTTACCTGCCGCGCGCGGTTTTGACCGGCAAGGGCGACGAACCTCTCGACGCGACCTTGAGGTTCTCCAAGTTTAAATTGGCTGCGCTTACCTCGCTCTACAAGCCGGGCCTGGGGGAGGAGGGTTTCATCGACGGCGTAATCACGGCGACGGGGACCTCGTCGTCGCCGACGGTGCGCGGCAACTTCCTTTTGAGCGAAGCCCGTTGGGGCGGGGTATACTTCGCCAAAGGCCGCGCCGACTTCACGTATCACGACGGCGTCGTCGACATCCGCGAGGTTTCGCTGGCGGAGAGAACGCTTCCCAACCTGGTGGTAACGGGAACGCTGCCTTTGGTTTTGAGGCCGGGTGAAGAACGCGCGTCCCCGGGCGAGATGGCGCTTACGGCCGATTTTATCGACCTCGACCTCCGCGCCCTGAACGCGCTCACGGATGAAATCCTGGTTACGGCCGGGAAGGTCCGGGGCCGACTCGAGTTGGCCGGGACGTACCGGGACCCCGTCCTCAAGGGCCGCGTCGAGATCGTGGAGGGCGAAGGCGTGGCGCGGGCCTTACGTTCGTCCTTTTCGAACCTTGCGGGGACCGTCGAGGCCCGCGGCCGCAGCGTCGCGGTCCCGCCGGACGAGCCGGTGACGTTCCGTCTGGACGAGGGCAGCGGGCAGGCGTGGGGCAGCGTAACTTTCGAAAGCCAGCGCCCCGTCGAACTGGATTTGACGGTTTCGCTGAAAGATTACGTTATCCGCGCCATAACGGGCGTCACGGCGTTGGGCGACGTCGAGGCGAACGTCCGGGGGCCGCTGGACCGGCTCCGGGCGGCGGCGGACGTTAAATTGTCGAGCGGCCTTATTACCGTGAATTTCGGCGAGGGGTCGGGGGCCGGCGGCCCGGCGCCGGGCGGCTTAGACTACGAGGTTCACGTATCGGCGCCCGGGAATCTTTGGCTGAGGAACAACGACGCGGAAATCGAGCTCGAGGCCGACGTAACGTTCCGCAAGGCCGGCGCGGTGACGGTGTATACCGGCGAGCTGCACTCGCACCGCGGCTACTATTACTTCCTCAAGCGCGATTTCGCGGTCGAGCAGGCCGACATAATACTTACCGGGACCGAGGAGCTAAATCCGGTTATCAAAATACGGGCCAAACGGTCCATCCGCGCCGTCCGGCCGGGAGGCGCCGACGCCGTGGTATATATCGACGTTACGGGGACGCTGCGCGAACCGGAAATCAATCTCAGCTACGAGCTTGCCTCCGGCCAGTCGGTCGGATTGGCGCAAGAGGAAATTATGAAGGTCCTGGCGCTCGACGTGACGTGGGATGATTACAACGCCCTCAGCACCTCCGAACTGGCCTCCAAGGGCTCGAGCGACTACGTCCGGCATTACGCCGAGGCGGAGGTGGCGCGCGCCGTGCGCCGAGAGATGGGGGTGGACGTCTTCGAATTCGACGCCAACGTCTTCCGGGGCGAGCAGGAGAATCCTTACGCCGAATTCACCGTTGGGCAGCACTTGACCCCCGGCCTGTTCGTTTCTTATACCGGCAAGTATCGGGAAGAGTTTACGGGCGCGGGCCAACTCGAGCACGCCGCCGAGGTGGATTACGAGCTCCAACGAAACTTCTACCTCGTCGGCAGCACGTTCGAGGATGAAGGAAGTCAGCGTTACGGCCTGGGTCTCAGGTTCATACATAAATATTAACCCACGGGAGTACAGCCGATGATAGACAAAGAACTTTTGGAGATTCTGGCTTGTCCGGAATGCAAGGGCGACGTCAAGTACGACGAGGCGAATCAGAAGATAATCTGCTGTAAGTGCGGCCTTAAGTACCCCGTCCGCGACGGCATCCCGGTGATGCTGGTCGAGGAAGCCGAGCGCGATTAAGGCGCCGGCCCGGCGATTTTTAATTGCCGCGCGAAAAACGCCCGACGTCAGCCGGGCGTTTTCGTCGTGCGCCAAGGATTGTTATTTACGGCTTAGGGTTGCGCGCCCGGCGGCGGGGCTTGGCGTTGTTGCTCCTGGACGAGGCGCCGCAGCTTGCGGTTGAAGTTATGCTCGAAGAGCAAAAGTTTGGCGTACTGGTCGTCGGACAGAAGGGTCCGGAACTCGGCCCGCAAGCGTTCCTCGGAACCCCGGCTCTCCGCATCCACCGCGTCGACGTCGTCCAGTATTTCACCGAGCATGCGGCCCGCGCCGCCGCCCGCCAACGCCAACCGTAGTTCTTCCATCAACGCGTCGCGCCGTTCGCGATACCGCCAGCGCACTTCCTCCCACCGATTGTAAACGCCCAAGAAGGTTTGTTCCTCGCCGCCCTCCAGCTCGAGCACGTCGACGACCTTTTTTTGTTTTATCTCGTTAATCGCGGCGCGAACGGCCTCGACGTCCGGCGGCACCCACTCGGGCGGCTCTTGCCCGCGGGAGGCGGCCGGCCAAAGGGCCGCCGTCACAAAAACGGCCGCGAGAGTAGCACTCGGTATCCTCTTCATATCGTTACCCCGACCGGCCACTTTTAGTATGAAAGCAATAAGTCCGCCGCCGACTCGGCTTCCGCTTCGCGCCGCAGGCGGCTCAATAACGTTTTTTGTTCATCGACCGACAGCTCGTAGAAGTAGGCCATGAGCGAGCCGTTAGGCGTAACGTAATCCACGAGCGCGGCGCCGTCGCCGGTGAGCCGTTCCACGTCGGCCTCGAAGCGCGCGTCCATCCAGCCTTCCACTTCCGCCGCCACCAGCGTTTTTTCTTCCGCTTTGGCGAACTCTCCCCGCTCGACGTCGTTGGCCGCCGCCCGGCCGTAGCGCCCCATTTCGTCGCGCGCCCCGCGGCTAACGGCGTAGTCGCGCGGGAGCGCGGCCGCCATGAACGGCGCTCGGGCCGCCAATTTGTCAGGTTCGCCGGCGCCCGTCGCGGGATACGCCCCTTCCGCGAAGGCGCGGCCCTTTTCTTTCGCCGGCGGTGGTGTCGCAGCGGCCTTCCCGGCCGCGGCGATTTCGCGCGACGGACGGCGGCCTTTGGCCGGCGGTGCGGCCTCGGGCCGCGCCGCTCGTGCCTCCAACGTCGCCAATTTATCGGCTTCCGCCGGGACCGTCGCGGCGTACGGCGCTTCAGCCGCGAAGCCGCCTTCTTCTTCCGCCACCGGCTCCTCGGCCGCGGCGGTTTCGCGCGACGGACGGCCGGTTTCGCTCGGCGGCACGGCTTCAGGCCGCGGCGTTCGCGGCCCGAACGGCAGGCGCTCCTCGGCCGCTTTTTCGGCTTTCGCCGCCGAGGCTACTTTGCCGGCCGCCGGTCCTTCGACCCCCTCGGGCGCGCGCGGGAGCCAGACCTTTATATACAACACCGTCGCGACGACGGCGACGGACGCGGCCGCCAGAACCGTCGCGAACGCCGGCGTGCGCAACCAACGGCGTACGTCGGCTCGGGCTCTTTCGCCGGTTATGCCGGGTACGGCGGCCTGGGCCTCGCGGCCGACGGCGCGGGCTACTTTGGCGGCTAAGAACGGCCCGGGTTTGGCGAGCTCGAAATTTCCCAAGAGCCGGTACGTTTTTTCGGTCTCGACCAGGTCGCGCCGGCAACGCGCGCACCGGGCGAGATGCCGCTCGAAGCGGGCGCGGTCGCGCTCGCCTATAGTTCCCAGGACGTATTCGCCGAGGAGTATCTGCCGCTTACGGCAGGAACGTATTTTGAGTTTGTTTTCCATAGGTCTTAGCCGTTTTACGTTACGTAAGTTTTTAACGCCCCTTTGAGTTTCTGAACGGCGTGAAAGAAGTTGGCTTTAACCGCCCCTTCGGTCACGCCCAGGATTTCCGCGATCTCGCGATGAGTCATTTGTTCGAAATAATGAAGTATAAATACTTCCCGTTGGCGCGGCGGCAGTCCTTGGATGGCGCCGTCGATGGCCTCCCCCAACTCGGCGTTCGCCGCCTTCTCCGCCGGGTTGGGCCCCGCGGCCTCGATAATGGGCGCTACTTCCTCGAAGTCGACTTCCTCGGCGCGACGGGCCCGGCGGATGTGGTTGTGCGCGGTATTGACGGCGATCCGGTAGAGCCAGGTGTAAATGCTGGCGTCGCCGCGAAAGCTTTTCAAATTTTTATGCGCTTTTATAAATGCTTCTTGCACGACGTCTTCGGCCGCGGTGCGGTTTCTTAATATGCCGACCGCCAATCCGAAAAGGCGGTCGCGATAGGTTTCCACGATAAAGCCGAAGGCCTCGTCGTCGCCGTCGCGGGCCCGTTGGACCAAATCGCCGGATACGACGTTTTTATTTTTTTTCCCACCGCTAATATTGGACGGCATAACGGCCCGAAGAGTTTAGCGTTGTAGGAAATATATTTTATAGAGGGTCATTCGCGGGTAAGCTATGGCGGTGACGTTGATCCAACGCCGGCGGCTGGGGTTCAAAACCCACGATTTCAGATACTCGATCCGGAAGACCTTGCCCTCGTCGCGGTAGAAGCCGAGCCGTTCGGGCAGCGGTATTATGTCCGGCGATTCTATGTCCATCATCGCGACGTAATCGGCGCGCTTCTTTTTCAAATACTGGCTCATGGTCTGGGTTCGCAGGTACTTGTCGGCGTCCCGGTCGAGTAAGCCGCCCAGGTCGATAATGTAGCGGTCGGCGTAGTAGCCGAACGCGCCGATGTCAAAGGCCGCCACCCGGGAGCCGGGGGGGAGGTTGGCCGCGACCCACTTGCCGGCCGCCTCGTGGACCGTATCGATATGATGTATATTGTCGGAATACATTAACCGCCAATTGACGTACGAGCCCGCCGCCGAGATGAAGGCCCCTACGAGG
>Ga0153916_10003926_pt1 | contig 11146 bp, 12 predicted proteins | sample Opewatmetagenome_FD_109642 | JGI IMG/M metagenome (GOLD analysis project Ga0153916, IMG submission 109642) | Freshwater wetland microbial communities from Ohio, USA - Open water 3 Core 3 Depth 4 metaG | ecosystem: Environmental > Aquatic > Freshwater > Wetlands | place: USA: Ohio, Lake Erie...
AAGTCTTAATACGGCCCGGGATGTTATGGTCTCGTTCCACGAGGCGAACATCCTGGTCTACCCCCGTCCGTACGAGGGTCTCCAGGAGGCGTTGAAACTTGAGTGAGAAGTCCCAGCTTGAATGGTTCCGGAACCGACGTGAGTCCCGCGCCCTCGCGATGGTGCGCGAGCACGTGACCAAGGTGGTCGACGCGGCGGAGGAGCTCGACAACGTCCTCGACGCCGCGGTGCGGGGTCGCAAGGACGAGCTGGCGGCCGCGTTCAAGCGGCTCCTCATGAACGAGAAGTCCGCGGACAACGTGGAGATCAACCTGGTCGAGGAGCTGAGCCGCGGGGAGCTCCCCCCGAAGGACCGGGAGGACCTCATGCGCCTCGTGTCCTCCGTGGACCTGATCGCGGACTGGCTCAAGGTGAGCGGCAAGAACGTGGACCTTCTCCAGGAGACGGGCGTGACCATCCCGCCCGAGGTCTGGAGCTCGTTCAAGGAGATGACGAAGAACACGCTCGACTGCGCGCGCTCCCTGAAGAACATGATTGACGTCTACGGGCAGGACTACGACAAGATGATCAAGGCCCGCGAGGAGGTCAAGCGCCTCGAGAACGTCGTCGATGACCTGTACTTCACGAACCGCAAGATCCTCGTGAAGATCCACACGAACCCGGGGATCGTGGTCATCCTCAACGATCTCCTCGAAGGGATTGAGAACGCCACGGACTACTGCAAGCACTCGTCGGATACGTTGCTCAGCCTGGCGCTGCAAGGACGATAGACACGTCCCGTGTTAGGCGGGCCTAATCCGATTCGATCCGAGGCGCAAGCAGATACTTCACTTCGCCCTTGCCCGCGGCGATCTTGAACTCCATCCGCACGGGATAGTCGGTGCCCAAGTACAGGGCGACCGTGGGCGCCGTGCTGATCGCCTTGACCATGTTGGAGAAGTAGTCGAGCGGGAAGAGGGAGCGCACCGCGTCCTTCGCCTGGAGTTCCTCGAGCAGGTCCTTCGGGACCATGTGGGACACGGTGTCCGTGTCGCCCTCGGACACGACCTCGAAGCCCTCGGGGGACGCCTTCAGGGCGATATGGTCGCTCACGCTCTCCGACGCGCGGATGGCCTGCCGGAGCTCGTCCGTGCGGACCACGAGCTTCGCGGGGAGGTTCAGGCTCGGGACCTTGGGGTCGCTCATCCCCGCGGTGTCCACGAGGGACATGCGGCGGGTCGTGTTGCCCACGGTGACCACGAGGCGGTTCTTGTCCTCGTCGTGTGCGATGGAGATTACCTCGCCCGCCTTGGCGAGGCGCAGGATCTCCTTCATCTTGTCCATGTCGAGACCGAGCTCGGTCTCCTCGGCCTTGAAGGCCTCGAAAGCGCCGCGATCGAGGGAGAGGTCCACCATGGCCACATGGGCCGGGTCGACGGCCTTCACCGTGACGGAGTCCTTGCCGACGTTGAGCTTGGCCTCATCGACCAAGGTCGACACCACGTCGACCAATTCCTTGAGAACCTCTGCCTTCAGTTTCGCCTCGAACATCCGTCTCCCCCGAAAGTCCGGCCGACAATCCTATCAACCGTAATAAAGGTTCCCGGGAAGAGGTCCTCCACGCATCCCGCCCTCAGTATTCGCGCCAGGTGTGGCCGCATTTCACGCAGCGGTAGATGCGGGTCGTGGGCTCGTCCGCGGCGCGGGTCTGGCGCATGACCCAGAACGCCTCGTAGTGGCCGCACTTGGGACATTCCGCGCGGGTCTTCGGAAGGGTCTCCGTGATCTCGTCCAGGACGAGGGTCTCCGCGGGCTTCTCCTTCCCCGGGCGGCTCACCTTGGTCACCATGACATCCTTGCCGGTCAAGGATCGCTCGGTCCCGCAGGAGTTGCAGCGCACCTTCCCGTTGGTCGGGAACATGAGGGAGCCGCACTTCGGACAGAACATCGGCAGTGGCTCGGAGCGGGGCGTGCGATAAAAAGGTTGCGACTTCAGCGGGTGGGGTGCTCGTATTGCCGCAGGGCACGCTCCACGAACCGCTGGATCGCGACCTCCTCGTCATGGCTCCGCTGGCGGGGATGACGGGACTCGGGGGCCTCGCGCGCCGGGACCTCCTCCTGTTCCTCGTCCTCCGCTGCGTGGGCTCGGCCATGGTGCTCCCGGGCTTCTGCATGCGAAGACCGGTGGCCGCGGGAGACGACCGTCTCGTCCTCTTCTTCCTCGTCCTCGGCGTCGCGGGCGCGGGTCCGGGCCCGCGCGTGCGTACTCCGTCCGTCCGCGGAGTCGGCGTCGAGTTTTCGGAACTCCTCAAATCGGTCCGGGCTGCCGTGCCGACGCCGGCGGGAACGGGCGGGGCCCGTGTGGATCTCCACCTCGTCGCGTCCGCGGCCCCGCGCGCGGGCGCGCACGGGCCGGCGCATCTCCCGGAGCTCCTCGTCCTCCTCGTACGCGTCCTCGTCCGCGGCGGCGATGGGGTGGCGGCCGCCGAACAGGGGCTGGATCAGGTTGAATCCGACGGACTGGGAGGACCCGCTCTTGTAGTACAGCTCGCGGCGGGTCTGATCCGCGATCAGGCCGCCGATGTACGCGAAGATGATGACCATGAGGTAGCCATTCGTGCCCATGCCGAACGTGTTCTGCAGCGCGTTCACGAAGCCCGTCATATACCCCACGAGGAACTCCTTGTACGGCATGAGGAACGGCAGGATGCCCGCGATGCCGCCCGCCATGGCCTCGGGCAGGGAGGCCACGAAATCGATCTGGTAGGAGGCGACCCCGCGCGCATACGCCATGTTCGCGATGAAGATGGCGAGCACGGGCAGGAGGGCCGCGAACACCCCCTTCATGGGGGAGCCCGAGCGTCGGCCGCCCACATATCCGGCGATCATAGGTCCCGCGGGCTGGATCCACCACAGGAGGAACGAGAGGATCAGGATGACCCGCGCCGAGGACCAGAAGGAGAACGGCGGTCCCTCGCCCCGCATCTGCCGCGACTCGCCGTCGACCTCGACGCGGTAGGCGTTCGGGTTGGCATGCCCCTTCGCGGAGCGCTTGCCCTTCCACTTGGCCTCCCGCTCCTCCTCGTCCTCCTCGTCGTCGGAGCGGTGGGACCCGAAGAGCCAGCGGAGTACGCCCATGCCCATCCCTTCAAAGGCCAGTCGGACCTTTGTCTGACAGGCCAAGGGCGCGCCGCGTTCTTAATGCCTTCGCCCCCGCCCCACGCCTTGACAAAATCGTCCGACATCACGCACGGAGCGTGACCGTGAAGACGAAGTCCACGGGCGTCCCCTGCGGCCCGCGGACCTCCGCGCGGAGCTCCCAGGTCCCGGGCGCGTTGAGGACGGTCGAGTCGATGAAGTAGTGGTTCCCGTGCGGTCCCTCGAGCGCGAGCGTGATCCAGGATCCGTTGCCCCCCTGCAGTAGGAAGGCGAGAGTCGCATTGGCCCCGGGGTAGTAGGGGGTCATGTTGCCCTCGTAGTACAGGACGAGCTGGAAGATGTACTCCCCGGGCCCCACCGGCCACGGGTTCATCTGGAATAAGGCGTACAGCCCGCCCGCGGTGGCGTCCAGGGTGAACGTCGGGTTCGCCGGGCCGGGTGCTGCGGCCGGGTTCATCGTCGCAAGCACGGCTGCGAGCACGAGGATGGCGGCCCCGAGGATCGCCTCGGTGCGGACGGTCCTGGAGAGGCGCTCGACGGTCTCGTGCGTGGGCTTCTCCTCGGGCGCACGCCCCAGGCTGCGGCGGTTCCAGGCCCCGAGGATTACCATGGGGACCAGGAGGGCGGTCTTCGCGAGGACTACCCATCCGTAGCTCGTGCCGAGGAGCCCGTCCACGGTCCCGACCAAGATGAAGGCGAGTACCGCGCCGGCGGAGACCAGGAGTCCGACACCGAGCAGGGCGAGGCGGGAGAAGGCGCGGAGCAGCCCGTCGGAGAAGGCCGCGGGGGTCGGCTCCCGGAGCCAGCGGCGGGTGCGGAGCAGCCCCAGGAGGCCGCCCGCCCACAGAGCCGCCCCGTACAGATGGATTGCATCTGCCACGGGCCCCAGGGGCCACCAGGCGCCGATCGCCGCGCTGTGGCTCGCCGCCGCCTCCGCGAGGATGACGAGGAACCCGAGGAAGAGCGTCGGGAGGAACTCCCATGCGCGTTCGTCGAAGGTCTTCGCGAGATCCGGACGGGACAGGAGATGGGTGAGGAGGACCGCCATGAGGACGCCGAGCACCGCCTGGGAGACGGTCGAGATCAGGTACGTCGAACCGACTGCCGCCCCGAGCCTCGTCGGTGGCGTGAGGATCAGGTTCTTGGCCCAGAGGCCCGCAGCGGCGGCCGCAAAGACCCCGGACCCGATCCGTGCGAAGCGCAGCAGCGCCCGCAGCCCGCTGGCCGGCGAATCACGCTCCGGCCCTTCGAGGACCGCGCCGATGGGCGTCCACAGGAGCGCGGCCACGAGGGTCGAGCCGAACGCAATCGCGAAGCCGATGAAGTTGGCCGCGTCCAGGGCCACGTCGAGGGGCGAGGTGGGCTGGTTCTGGATCAGCGTGCCGGTCTGCGGGAACTGGCCGGGCAGCGTCCCGTTCCGGTACGCGACCATGAAGTAGAAGGTGCCCGCCGTGAAGTGCCCGTCGTCCGCGGAGATCACGCTCCAGGTCACCGTGTAGACGCTCGGCCCGATGCCGCTGAGCAGGGGGACCGTGAAGATGGTCGGATTCGTGGGCGAGAGCTGGGCCGCACCCGTGTCGACCCGTGCGCTCGTGCCGTTCGTCACGGTGATGGTCGGGGAGCCCGGCTGCACCGCTTCCGACACGGTCACGCTCACGTACGCGGGTGCCACGTTCCAGATGTCGTACGGCGCGGGCGTCGAGGTGATGAAGTCCGCATGGGCCGCCGCGGGGGTCGCCGGCACGACGAGGACGGCGAGGAGCCCGGCCGCGAGGATCGCGACAATGGCGGCGACCCGTCCACGCGCCATGGTGGTTCTCCCCTAACGTACGGTTCTAGATGTAGTGTTCCCCCGTTCGTCATCGACCCGGTCGGCCGTGAGAAGGCATAAGTGCCCCGAAGGCGATGGCTCCGCCGATGGTCCTCTACGCGAAGGACATCGTGGAGAAGGATTTCCTCTCGGTCCCCGCGGGAACGTCCGTCCTCGAGGCGGCCCGGGCCATGCGGGAAAGGGGCCACGGGTTCGTGATTGTGGTCACCGCGGACGGGAAGCCCGAGGGCATCGCCACGGAGTGGGACTTCCTGGCTCGCGTCACCGCGGAGGACCGCGACCCCGAGGCGGTCCGGCTCGAGGAGATCATGAGCCGGAACTTGGTCTCCGTGGACGCGAACGCCGGGATCGATGCGGTGTCTCAGCTCATGGTGGACCGCGGGACCCGACGGGTCCTGGTCGTCAAGGACAGCACGATCCTGGGCGTCATCGACGCGAAGACCATCCTCGCGCGGATGAAGGCCTACGTGGATCGCCTCAGCGCGCAGATCGCCCGCGCGCAGACCCCGATGTTCTGATCCTCACGCTTTCGGACGGTAGCGGTTCGGATCGTCGAAGACATCGATCACCCGCGCCCCCGCCTTCAGCCTCGCCGAATGCGGGACACCCTCCGGGATGAAGTATTCGTCCCCTTTTCTGCACGTTCGGATCTCCGAACCGACCGTCAGCTCGATTACCCCGTCCAAGACCACACCCCACTGGGGACCATGGACGTGCTCGGGGACCGCAGTGTCCTTCGTGGCCTCCCAAAAGATGGCGCAGGCCGTCGGGCCCTGAAGGAGCCGAACGTTGACGCCGGGGATGGAGACGTCGGCTTCGGGCAATCTGCGGAAAAGCTCGGGGAACGGTGCCATGGCAGGGCCATGCAGCCGCAACTCAAGAACATTCCATCCGGGGTGGGTGATAGTCTGCTAGGGGAGCAGGCACGTCACCGATCCGGGAGCGATTTGAGTTCGGTGTCGTCCCTTGGACAGAACCGACCCAGGCTCGAGTCGTACTGGGCGCCGCAGGAAGGACAAAACCTCTGCGTGCCCGCCGCCTCTGCCAGGTAGGATTCGGACGGGCCTCGACGACGAGGATGCTCGCTTAGGATGGAGCCGACGATCATCATGAGAGCCCCACCGCAGGAGAGGAGCACGCCCCAGGCTAGGTAGGCGAATGGCTCGTGCGATCGCACATCCGCCGTGAGGTTGAGCAAGCCACTCCCGGGGCCGGTCAGGGCGGCGAAGACGTAGCTGTCCTCCTGCGAGAAGGCGATGTCGACATGGCCACTGGTGCCGGAATCCGAAACGACGAGTGTCGGCGCGATACGGCTGGTAACATACTGGAACGCCAAAAGAGAGTCCGTGATCCCGAAGGTCACGCTCCAGCTGCTAGTCCAGGAAACGCTGAGTTCCATCCCGGGGCGCACGAAGAACGGCCCGGAGAAGACCCAATCCCCCGCATTGGCTGCAAATCGATCCGCGACCACCGCATGAAACGAGTCGTCCCGTGGCAGGACCGCGAGGACCAGGCCGACGGCGAGCACAATGATGCCCGCGACGAGCACCCCTCTCCGCATGCTCTCCACCGGAGGGAGAGTGGGCCTCGACGTGCATAATGGTTCTGTCTGTATCTCATACCTCGGGCGCGAGGTTATACGTGAACTGCCCAACTATCGTATAGTACGGGCAACTCTCTGCGTGCAGGAGGCAGCTCACGAACGTGCTCTTCATCGGCAGCATTGGTGTGATCACACAAAGTCCACGTGAGGGTCGAAGATTTTTCGTGGAGGTGCTCGGTCTGCCCCTGGAGCAGACTAAGGGAAGCGATTTCCTGTTCAGCGAGAAGCTGGAGGGTAGCAAGTACTTCGGGGTGTGGCCCCTCACGGAGGCCGCGAGGGTGTGCTTTGGTAGCGACAGCTGGCCGACCGACCGTCCGGTCCCCCAAGTGTTTATCGAGTTCGAGGTAGGAAGTCCGGCGAGCGTCGCCAAGGCTGCTTCCGAACTCGAGTCCAAGGGATACACTCTCCTGCATGCCTCCCGGACGGACCCTTGGGGACAGACGGTGGCCCGGTTGCAGACGGAAGACGGAGTCATCGTCGGAATCTCATACGTCCCCTGGATGCACCACCAAGCCAAACCGAGACCGAAACGGGCTACCAGGTCGCGTCGCTGACAGCGCGTGTGGGAATACCCGGGGTCGAATGGGGTACATGAACGGCCAGACGATCGCCCAGACCAAGTCGGGGAAAGGGCCCGCCCCTCGCGCGGCGGGCGTGATGGAAAAGCAGACCGCCGAGAAACGCCTACCACGGCACGAAATCGCCGACCCCCTGACTGAAGTCGATTTTAAGCGAGAGGAGTCCCGCCTCCCGGATTTGAACCGGGGGCCTGATGATGCCAGCGGGCACCGCGAACGCCGTGTCCGCGGGAGCACTCTACAGTCACCCGCTCTGACCAGGCTGAGCTAAGGCGGGACAGGCGACGAACGGTTCTCCCGATAAAAAGGTTGTCTAGGCCTCGCGGTGCGAGGGGAGTGCCGCGGGCCGGGCTCGAACCGGCGACTTCGAGATCTTCAGTCTCGCACTCTCCCAAACTGAGTTACCGCGGCGCGAGGCAACCGAATGGTTGGCGGGAGAAATAGTTTGCCGTGCCCTACCTCGCGGCGGGGGCCACCCCGTAGGCTTATCGTGTCAGGGTCCATCCTCGCGCCCGATGAAAGAGATCGCGCCACCCGAGGTGTATCGTGCCATTGAGCAACGGTTCCCGGAGGGACTCGAGAAGACCCGCGAACTCCTGCGGCAGCCCAGCGTGAGCGCCACGGGCGAGGGCGTGGCGGAGTGCGCCGAGATGGTGCGAGCCTACATGTCCGAGCTCGGCTGCAAGACGGAGACCTTCGCGAAAGGGGGTCACCCCCTCGTGGTCGGCTACCTCGACGTCGGCGCGGACACCACGCTCGTCGAATACGAGATGTACGACGTGCAACCCGTCGGGGACCTCAGCGCCTGGCGCTCGCCGCCGTTCGCGGCGGAAATCCATGATGTGGAAGGTGTCGGCCCGTCCATCGTATCCCGCGGCTCGACGAACTCCAAGGGAGCCCTCATGGGCCACCTCCACACCTGGAAGACTATCCGCGACGTGGACGAGCTCCCGGTCAACCTGAAGATCCTCGCCGAGGGCGAGGAGGAGATCAGCAGTGCGAACTTCATCGAGTACATCCGGACGCACAAACCCCAGCTCAAGGCGGACGGAGCCATCGCGAACGACTACTCCGAGGATCTCCGCGGCGTCCCCACTGTGTACCTGGGGGTCAAGGGCTGCTTGTACCTGACCATCTGGTCCCGCGGGAACAAGCAGAAGGGCGGCCCCATGGAGAGCGAGATTCACAGCTCGAACGCGGTGTGGATCGAGTCCCCCGTGTGGCGGCTCGTCCAGGCCCTCGACACGCTCGTGGACCGGAAGACCCAGCGCCCCATCGTGGACGGCTTCTGGGACGACGTCCGCGGGCCCTCCAAGCGGGACATCGAGATGGTCCGGGAGCTCGCCAAGAAGTTCGATCCCAAGGCGTGGCTCAAGGAGGAGCGTACGGCCAAGTTCAAGTACGACCTCCCGAAGGGGAAGCTCCTCCTGAAGTACCTCTTCGACCCGACGATCAACATCTGCGGGATCTACGCGGGCTACATCGATCACGGCGGCACGAAGACGATCCTGCCGCACCAGGCGTACGCCAAGGTCGACATCCGCCTCGTGAAGGACATGACCGTGAAGGATACGGTCCGCAAGCTCCGTGCCCACCTGAAGAAGCGGGGCTTCGGCGACCTGGAGATCCAGATCCACGGACCGTACGGCGCCGCGAAGACGGATCCGGACTCCTGGATTGCCGGCGCGGCCGTGGAGGCCATCCGGGCCCATGGCAAGGAGCCCGAGGTGTGGCCCTCGAGCGGCGGGACGATGCCCGCGTTCGCGTTCGACGAGTACCTCAAGCTCCCGTGGGTGGCCACGGGCCTCGGTCACGGATCCCGGGCCCACGCGCCGAACGAGTATGCGTCGATCGACGGCATGAAGCGGTTCATGCTCGGCGAGGCGAGCCTGCTGTACGCGGCCGCGAAGGCCCGCGGCCGCAGCGCCCGTTGACGCGGCGCGAAGGCGGCGGCGGGAATTGTACGAAAAGGCCCGCTCCACATCGTGAAAATCACCTCGGAAATCCCGCCCCGCGAAATGGCGCGTTCTATGGAGAAAATCGACTCATTCTCAGTCGTGGAATTTCAGCACGACACCTATAAATAGCGTAATCCGGGTTGGCGCGTCGTAATGCCCACCGGAGACGCTTCTCCACAGGTGACGCAATGGTCCTTGTAATCCGTCGCGATTTGAGGAGGGACGAACGGGGTGTCGCTTCGACCGTCGGGACGATCATGGCCCTGCTCGTCTTCCTCACGTTCCTGAGTCTGATCGTTAACCAGTACGTCCCCGTGTGGATGAAGGACTCCGAGGCGTCCCACATGGACACCGCGGTGGGCCAGTTTGCCGACATCAAGGGGGCCATCGATTTCGAGGCCCTCGGCGCCCTCATGGCCGGAAACGCGGGCGCCGTCTTCGTCCCGAGCACGACCTCCACGGCCGTCACGCTGGGCGTCGACGGGGTGCCCATCTTCTCGAGTCCCAGCACAGGCTCGCTCCTGTCCAACCCGGACGGGGCCCCCTGGAGCGTCTGGTTCCAATACAAGATCACCGGCGTCACCACGACCGTGTCCCAGATCGCGAACGGGAGCCTCGACCTGAGCCTCCAGAACCGCTACTTCTCTGCCGGAGACATCGTCTACGAGAACGGGGCGGTCATCCGCTCCCAGCCGGACGGCCAAGTCGTCCGCGCAGCCCCCACGTTCCAGGCCACGACGAGCGGCCCGAACCTGAACGTCGCGTTTGAGCTCGTGAACCTGTATGGCAGCGGCAGCGCGGCGGGAACCTCGACCCAGATCGTCAGCACGAAGGTCTTCGCGGTCAACCAGCAAACGTACGCGAACCTGTCCTCCCGGTTGTACGTGAACCACACGTCCACGTACGGACTCGCCTGGTTCAACTTCTTCAACAGCACCCTGTCCTCGAGCCTCAAGACGAGCACCGCGTTTTCGTACACGTCCACCATCGTGAAGACGACCGTGACCACGGCGTACTACAGCCTGACCCTGATCCCCAACCCCGCCACGAGGCTGTACACGCTGAACGTCGTGATCTACAACTCCCCGCTCTTCCTCACCTTCACCCTTCAGCAAGCGTACGTGAACATCGGGATCGGCGGTAGTTCGAGCACGGTGTGAGGTGGAACAATGCCCAAGCGAAAGAAGATCATGATGCCCAAGGGGTCGATGGCGCAGAAGGCCGAGTGGTCCGGCTCCCGCGGATCGTACCTCACCCAGATCCCGGACCTCGACCGGGAAACCCTCGAGGAGATCGAGGTGGTCCCGATCCGTGAGCCCTTCACCTATTCCCGCGTTATCTACGACCACGACCGCTCCGAGTACGTCTACGAGGTCTGGGAGCCCCAGCTCGACGACCGCGAGAAGGAGCTCCTCGACATGCTCAAGGACTCCCTCCAGCGCACGCTGGAGTACGAGTGGGACAAGATGGCCGAGAAGGACAAGAAGGAATACCTCGAGGAGGCCGTGGAGTCGTTCATCCACTCCCGCGGCCTGCGGCTCGAGCCCGCCTCCCGGGACAAGATCGTCTACTACATCATCCGGGACTTCGTCGGGTACGGGCCCGTGGACGTCCTCATGGCCGACCTCCGGATCGAAGACGTCTCCTGCGATGGCACGGGGATTCCCCTCTTCATCTTCCACCAGAAGTTCGAGTCGATCAAGACGAGCGTCGTCTTCGCGGATGAGGACATCCTGAACTCCTTCGTGGTCATGCTCGGCCAGCGCTGCGCGAAGCAGATTTCCGTCGCCATGCCCATCTTGGACGGTACCAGCGTGGAAGGTCACCGTGTCCAGGCGACGTACAGCAAGGAGGTCACGACGCGCGGCTCCTCCTTCACGATCCGGCGGTACAAGGAGAAGCCCTTCACCCCGGTCGAGCTGGTCAAGTTCGGCACCGCGAGCCCGGAGATGGTCGCGTACCTGTGGATCGCCGTGGAAAACGGGAAGTCCATGATGGTCTGCGGCGGGACCGCGTCCGGTAAGACGGCAACCTTGAA
>Ga0153916_10003927_pt1 | contig 11146 bp, 14 predicted proteins | sample Opewatmetagenome_FD_109642 | JGI IMG/M metagenome (GOLD analysis project Ga0153916, IMG submission 109642) | Freshwater wetland microbial communities from Ohio, USA - Open water 3 Core 3 Depth 4 metaG | ecosystem: Environmental > Aquatic > Freshwater > Wetlands | place: USA: Ohio, Lake Erie...
GGTTCGCCCCTTCGGTGACCAGGGATGGCTATCGGGTTCGTGCTCATTAGCACGGCTCCCGCGAAGGAGCACGAGGTGTACAACGAGCTCCTCAAAGTCAAGGAGATCGTGGAACTGCATCCGCTGTTCGGAGAGTACGACCTGATCGCGAAGATCGAGGCGGAGGATTTCAACGTCCTCGGCCAGGTCGTCGTGGACAAGATCCGCAGCATCCCGGGCGTCATCGACACGAAGACCCTGACGGGAATCAAGTTCTGAAGGTGTACCGGATGAGCGCTCTTGATGTATTCACCGTGATGAATTTCGTGACTGTCCTGCTTCTCACGTTCGCGCTGTTCCTCGTCATCACCGGCGCCTTCACCGCGTACTTCGGAAGCGGCAAGAGCCGGAAGATCGGGGCCGGCCTGCTTGTGGGTGGACTCATTGTGGGAATCGTGTGGGGCTACTATGCGGGACCGATGACCACGGACGTGTCGCTGGGAAACATCGTCATCCAATCCATCGGCGTGATCCTCGCCGCCGTGATCGGTGCCGCCGCGGCCATCGGGCTGTTCCTCCTGGCCATCATGAAGAGCTAGGACGACAGCCCGCCGCACTCTTTTCGGTCCGCCGCCCTGCGCACGCGCGCAGGGTGGGAAGTCTTAATTGCCTGCCTCCGCTTTGGGCCATCCGATGCCCGCAGAGGTCCTCATCATCCTGGGGAGCAAGAGCGACGCGGAGGTCGGTAAGAGCGCCGCGAAGATCCTCGACGAGTTCGGGGTGGAGTACGAGATGGTCGTCGCCTCGGCCCACCGGACGCCGGACCTGCTCCGCGACCTGGTCCGGAACACGCCCGCGAAGGTCTTCATCGCGGTCGCCGGGCTCTCCGCGGCCCTGCCCGGGACGATCGCCGCGCACACCCTGAAGCCGGTGATCGGAGTGCCCGTCAGCGGCAAGCTGAACCTGGACTCCCTCCTCAGCATCACGCAGATGCCGCCGGGCGTACCCGTCGCGGCCGTGGGACTGGACCGCGGGGAGAATGCGGCCATCCTCGCCACGGAGATCCTCGCGGTGAAGGACGAGCGCCTCACGGAGAAGCTCAAGGAGCATCGCGAGGCCATGAAGAAATGGGTCCTGGAGGACTCCCGCACCGTCAAGGGTGAGTGATGTTCGAGCCGAAGGCCTTCGTCGAGGAGCAGGTCGTGGCCCTCCAGGCCGCGGTGAAGGGGAAGGCGATCATCGCCGTGTCCGGCGGCGTCGACAGCACGACGGCCGCGGTCATCGCGAGCCGCGCGCTCCAAGACCGGCTCCTGGCGGTCTACGTCGACACGGGCCTCATGCGGAAGGGCGAGACGGCGGACGTCGAGAGGACGCTGCGGGAACTGCACGTGAACCACAAGGTCCTCCACGCCGCGAACGAGTACTTTGCCGCCCTCTGGGGCGTCACAGACCCGGAGAAGAAGCGGCATATCATCGGGAACAAGTTCATCGAGCTGTTCGAGCGGGAGGCGCTGGCCTTCGGGGCGGAGTACCTCGTGCAGGGGACGATCGCCCCGGACTGGATCGAGAGCGGAGGCCAGCTCCGGGACCGGATCAAGTCCCACCACAACGTGGCGGGACTGCCGGAAAACATGAAGCTGAAGCTCGTCGAGCCGCTGCGGGACCTGTACAAGGACGAGGTCCGGAAGGTCGCCCGGGAGCTCGGCGTGCGCGTGGCGGAACGACAGCCCTTCCCCGGACCCGCCCTGGCGATCCGCGTCATCGGCGAGGTCACCCCGGAGAGGGTGGAACTGGCGCGCGAGGCATCCGCCATCGTCGAGGAGGAGCTCGAGGCCGCCGCGAAGAAGGGGATTATCTCCGTGCCGTGGCAGTACTTCGCCGCGCTCCTGCCCGTGCAGACGGTCGGTGTGCACGGCGACCTCCGCGTCTACGGCCACACGGTCGCGGTGCGGGCGGTCGAGTCGATCGACGGGATGAGCGGCACGTACTCCAAGATCCCCCACGAGGTCCTGGACCGCATCAGCATCCGGATCACGAACGAGCTCAAGGGCGTGAACCGGGTCGTCTACGACATCACGAACAAGCCACCCGCCACGATCGAGTGGGAATGAGGCTCACGCGCCCCCGTCCGGAGCATCCCGCAGACCACGACGAATCTCCCGGTAGACCGCGACGAAGAGAGCGAGGGAGATCGCGGACGTTCCGAGGCCCGCCACGATCCCCGCGAGGAACGGGACGAGGGAATCCATGGAGGGACCGGAGACGCCGGATGCGTACGCGGCGAGACCGGCCCACACGACCGCGCCGGCCACCCCGAGGCTCATGCCGATGAGCAGGCGGACGCGCTCGTCCTCTGCCGCCAGCCCCTGCACGGCGTAGTACAGGGTGAGGCCCGCGAAGATCGCACGCAGGCCCGCGAGGACCACGCTCACGCTCCACGACCAGGAAGGCGGCGCGTAGCCGACCCCGGGGAAGGTCAGGAAGGGGCCCGTGAGGGAGGGGACCACGATCCCCGAAGCCAGGAGGACCAGGGTTACCGCGAGCCACGGGGGGGTCTGCTCCGCGGACGCGGCATGCTCGGGGCCGAGCTCCCGCCGTACGCCGTAGAGGCCCGCGAGGCCGACGCAATAGGCCAGGCCCGAGGCGACGGCCAGGATCAGGAGGATCCACGAAAGCAGCAAGAGGGCGTCCTTGAGTTGGACGACCTCCACGATGGACGGCTCGGGCATGCCGTACGCGGGGATGAGGACCACGAGCCCCGCCGCGGTGGCCAGCTGGAGGGCCAAGAAGCCCATCAGGCCGCGGATGGCCCAGGTGAGTCCGAGGGCCGCCCGGACCCGCGGCGGCGTCGGGGCGGCCATGGCCCCGGATACCGCGGGACCCTAGATAAAGCACCGGAACGCGTCGGCCGGACGGGCGGGAAACCTTTTTCCATGGCCTCTGCTTGCAACCTCCATGCGCGTCTACGTCGTGGACAACGGAGGCCAGTGGACCCACCGCGAGTGGAGGGTCCTGAAGTACCTCGGCGCGGACACGCAGATCGTCCCCAACGACACGCCTTCGGAGAAGCTCAAGGACGTGGATGGCCTCGTCCTCTCGGGTGGCGCACCCCGGGTGGGCATCGATCCGGGGAAGATGGGACGCAACGGCGAATACATGGACGAGCTCGATGTCCCGATCCTCGGGATCTGCGCGGGCCATCAGTACATGGCAAAGCACTTCGGCGGCGACGCCGCGCCCTCCGCGGTTCCGGAGTTCGGAAAGGCCGTCCTCACGGTGAAGCAGCCCGACATCCTGTTCGAGGGCCTGCCGCCCTCGTTCGAGGTGTGGGAGTCGCACAACGACGAGGTGAGCGCGCTCCCCGAGGGCTTCGTGTCCCTGGCCAGCTCCCCGAACTGCGCGGTCCAGGCCATGCGGAGCACGAAGCGCCCGCTGTTCGGGCTGCAGTTCCACCCGGAGGTGGAAAACACCCAGCACGGCTACGAGATCTTCCGGAACTTCCTGAAGGTCTGTGAGCGCTGAGCAGGGTTTTATCGCGGTCGTGCCATCCGCACGTGTGGCCCTGAGGGTCTCCGCCTCCCGCGTCCTGAGGGACGCGCTGGCCTACCCGAGCAACGAATCCTTCGAGCAATCCCTCGGGCGCTCCGTTCGGCGGCATGGGGGCGCCTACCCGGACTACGTCGACCTGGTGTCCCGAGTGAGGGAGGTCGCCAAGGAACGCCGACTCACGTTGCGGGAAGCGGCTCGATTCCTGGCGAATCAGCCGTAGACCTTGGGGTTCACGAGGAAGTCGGGCCGCCGGCCGTCCAGGGCCTTCAGGACCTGCTCCGCGATGATGGCGCCCGCACGGGTCTGGGCCTCGTGGGTCGACGCGCCGAGGTGGGGCGTGAAGACCACGTGGGGCGCGGAGACGAGCGGGCTGCCTGCGGGAGGCTCCTTCTCGAAGACGTCGAGCGCCGCGCCCGCGATGACGCCGTTCTTGAGCGCGTCCGCGAGGGCCGCCTCCTGGACGATCTCGCCGCGGGCGCAATTCACGAGCACGGCGGTCTTCTTCATCAAGGCGAGATCCTGCGCGCCGATCATCCCGCGGGTCTCCGACGTGAGCGCGGCGTGGATGCTGATGAAGTCGGACTCCCGGAGGACCGTCTCCTTGGAGACGAGGGCGACGTTGATCGTGTTGGCCACATCCGGCGGGAGGTAGGGGTCAAACGCGATCACCTTCATGCCGAAGGCCTGCGCGCGCTTGGCCACCTCGGCGCCGATCCGACCCGAGCCGATCAGGCCCAGAGTCTTCGCGAAGAGCTCGTGACCCTCGAACTGCTTCTTCTCCCACTTGCCCTCCTTGATGCTCTTGTCGGCCTGGGGCAGGAACCGGCACCTGGAGATCATGTGGCCGACGGCCAGCTCAGCCACGCTGACCGTGCTCGCCGTGGGAGCGTTCACGACGATGACCCTGCGGGTCGTCGCCTCGTTCACGTCGATGTTGTCCACGCCGACCCCGGCGCGGCCGACGACCTTGAGGTTGGATGCCTTCGCGAGGACGTCCTTGGTGACCTTCGTGCGGCCGCGGACGATGAGCGCCTGGTACGCGGGGATTTGCTCCAGGAGCTGCTTCGCGTCGAGCTCCGCGACGTCGACCTGATGGACCTTCTTCAGGGAGGCGATGGCCTCGGCCTCCAGACCGTCCGTGATGAGGACCCGCATGGTATCGGGGCACCTGAGCGCGGCCTCGGATAAAAACTCAGATGCCCCGTAGTGCAATGACAGTAAGGACTAGGAGGGCCACGAAGAGGGCGACGCCCAGGATGAGCATCCACTGGGTGACCTTCGGGTCCGAGCCGAAGACCACGGGGATGGGCCCGAGGAAGACCACGCCTCCCCATCGCCGCGAAGACGGCGGAGACGACGGGGTCGGAGCCACGGAGGGAGGAGAGGCCGGCGTCGTGCTCGGCGGCGATTCCAGGGGCACAGAGCCCGTGAGGAAGAAGAGAAGGAAGCCGGTGATCATCAGGACGATGCCGAGGATCGACCACGGTCCCGTCGCCGTGACGACGGGCAAGATCACGAACAGGCTCAGGGTCGCCTGGTTCTCCAGGAAGCCGAGGGCCAGGGCGACCAGCCCCACCAGGAACACGGCGGGACCGGACAGGCGGACGAGGCGCACGATCCAGTCCATCCGCGGACGTCGCTAAAGCTTTGCCTTTCCGGGAATCACCGCGGCACGGTACGCCTGCAGGGACCGGACGTCGAGGTCGCCCTGGCGCAACTCCTCGATCGCCTGGGCCGCGGCCATCGCGGCCTGGATCGTCGGGATGAAGGGGATGTTGAGGTCGACCGCCAGGCGGCGCATCATGTATCCGTCGCGGCGCGCGCCGCTCGAATTCGTGGGGGTGTTGATCACGAGCTGGATTTCCCCGCGGCGCATGAGGCCCAGCGCGTCCGGACTCTGGTTCTCGCTGATCCGGTACACCGTGGTCACCTCGACCCCGTGCTCGCGGAGGAACTGGGCCGTGCCGCGGGTCGCGTAGAGCCGGAGGCCGAGCTGCGCCAACCGGGCCGCGACGGGGAGGATGGCGGCCTTGTCCTCGTCGCGGATCGTGAGGTACACGCCTCCTGAGGTGGGCAGCGCGTTCCCCGCGGCGATCATGGCCTTGGCGTACGCCCTCCCCAGGGTCCGGTCGATTCCCATGACCTCGCCCGTGCTCTTCATCTCCGGGCCGAGGACCGCGTCGACGCCGGTCAGCCGCTGGAAGGGGAACACGGGGGCCTTGACGGCCACGTGATCGATGTGCGGTTCGCTGCCGAGGCCCAGACTCTTCAGGGAGGCACCGAGCATGACCTTGGTTGCCACCTTGGCCAGGCTGATGCCGACGGCCTTGGACACGTAAGGCACCGTGCGGCTGGCCCGCGGATTCGCCTCGAGCACGTAGACGGTTCCGTCCTTCACGGCGAGCTGCAGGTTCATCAGGCCCACGATATGGAGGGCCTTGCAGATCCTCCGCGTGACGGAGCGGATCTGGCGGAGCACGTCCGGGGAGAGGGTCTGAGACGGCAGCACGCAGGCCGCGTCGCCCGAGTGGATGCCGGCCTCCTCGATGTGCTCCTGGATCCCTCCGATGAAGAGATCGTAGCCGTCCGCCACGACGTCCACGTCGATCTCCGTGGCATGGGACAGGTACTTGTCCACGAGGACCGGGTGGTCTTTCGATACCCGCGTCGCGGCCTCCATGAAGTCCCGGAGGTCGTCCTCGCCGTGGACGATCTCCATGCCGCGGCCGCCGAGGACGTAGGAGGGGCGCACGAGGACGGGATAGCCAATGCGCGCCGCGGCCTCGCGGACCTCCGCGAAGCTGAACCCCGAGGCCCCCAGAGGCTGGGGGATTCGCATGCGGTTCATCAGTGCCGCGAACCGCCGCCGGTCCTCCGCGAGGTCGATGAAGTCGGCCGGTGTGCCCAGGATCTTCGTGCGAACTCGACGGCGTGTGAGCTCGCGCTGGAGCGGGACGGCCAGGTTGACGGACGTCTGCCCTCCGAACTGGACGATGACCCCCTCGGGCTTCTCCACCTCGATCAGGTTGAGCACGTCCTCGAGGAGGAGCGGCTCGAAGTAGAGCCGATCCGAGATGTCGAAGTCCGTGGACACGGTCTCCGGGTTGTTGTTCGCGATGATCGCGGCCACGCCCTCCTCGCGCAGGGCGAAGATTCCCTGGACGCAGCAGTAGTCGAACTCCACGCCCTGTCCGATGCGGATGGGGCCCGCGCCCACGATGAGCACCTTACGGCCCCCGATGCGTCGGATCTCCGTGGTGGCCTCGAACGTGGAGTAGAAGTAGGGCGTCTCGGCCTCGAACTCGCCGCCGCACGTGTCGACCATCTTGTAGGCGACCTGGGGCCGCGCGCGGCGCACGCGTTCCTCCGGCCACCCCGTGGCCTTCGCGAGCTCAGCGTCGGAGAGCCCGATACGCTTGGCCTCGGCGAGGAGGGCCTTCGACGGGCGGCGCGTGCGCAGCCTCTTCTCCGCCTCGACGATGTCGCGGATCTTCCGGAGGAAGAAGGGGTCCCAGGCCGTGAGGTCGGCGACCTTCTCGACGCCCCAGCCGCGGCGCAGTGCCTCCGCGATCGCAAACAGCCGGCGGTCCGTCGGGTGCTCGAGGTCCTCCCGCAGCTCCGCGTCGGGACGGGGATCCGCCTCCAGGCCGATGCGATCCACCTCCAGGGAGCGGACCGCCTTGAGGAGCGACTCCTCGAAGGTCCGCCCGATGGCCATGACCTCCCCCGTGCTCTTCATGGACGTGCCGAGCCGTCGGTCCGCGGTGCGGAACTTGTCGAAGGGCCACCGCGGAATCTTCGTGACCACGTAGTCCAGGGTGGGCTCGAAGGACGCGAGGGTCTTCCCCGTGACCGGGTTGGGAATCTCGTCCAGGGTCATGCCGATCGCGATCTTCGCGGCGATCCGCGCGATGGGATAGCCCGTCGCCTTGGAGGCGAGGGCGGAGGATCGGGAGACGCGGGGATTCACCTCGATCACCCGGTACTCGCCCGTCCGCGGATGCACGGCGAACTGGATGTTGCAGCCGCCCTCGATGCCCAGGGCGCGGATGATCCGAAGCGCGGCGGACCGAAGGGTCTGATGGTCCGAGTCGCTCAGGGTCTGGGCGGGCGCCACGACGATGGACTCGCCCGTGTGGATGCCCATGGGGTCCAGGTTCTCCATGTTGCAGATCGTGATGCAGTTGTCCGCGGCGTCCCGCATGACCTCGTACTCAAACTCCTTCCAGCGGAGGACGCTCTCCTCGACGAGCACCTGCTTGATCCGAGAGTACGCGACCCCGAGGCCGACAATATGCTCGAGCTCCTCCGCGTCCTGCGCCACTCCGCTGCCGCTCCCGCCGAGCGTGTAGGCCGCACGGACGATCACGGGGAAGCCGACCTCGGCCGCGAAGTCGGCGGCCGCAGCGACGTTGGAGACGGCTCGGCTGCGCGGCACAGGTTCCCCGATGGACCGCATGAGGTCCGCGAACTTCTCGCGGTCCTCGCCCGCCTGAATGGCCCCGAGCTTCGTGCCCAGGAGCTCCACGCCGTACTTCCGCAGGATACCCCGCTCCGCAAGCTCGCTGGACAGGTTGAGGCCCGTCTGCCCTCCCATCCCGCTCAGGATGCCCTGCGGCCGCTCCTTGGCGATCACCTTCTCGAGGAATTCCACGGTGAGCGGTTCCACGTACACCGCGTCGGCCATGTCGGGGTCCGTCTGGATGGTCGCGGGGTTGCTGTTCACGAGGACGACCCGCAGGCCCTCCGAACGCAGGGACCGACACGCCTGGGACCCGGAGTAGTCGAACTCCGCGGCTTGGCCGATCACGATGGGGCCGGAGCCGATGACCATGACGGTCGTCAGGTCACTGCGCTTGGGGACGACGACCACCTCCCTCCATGCTACGACTCCCCGAGCTGGGCCACGAAGTCGCGGAAGATGTACTCGTTGTCCCAGGGACCCGGGTGGGCCTCCGGGTGATACTGGACCGAGAAGACGGGGCGGGTGCGGTGGACAATCCCCTCCACCGTGCGGTCGTTCAGGTTCAGGTGGGTGATCTCGAACTCAGAGGGATCCAGGGAATCCGCGTCGACGGCGAAACCGTGGTTCTGGGAGGTGATGTGGACGCGCCCCGTGCGCAGGTCCTTCACGGGCTGGTTTCCCCCGCGGTGGCCGAACTTCAGCTTGAACGTCTTCGCGCCGAAGGCGAGGGCGATGATCTGGTGGCCCAGACAGATCCCCAGGAGAGGGACGCGGTCCGCCAGGTCCCGCACCGCGGGCACCGTGGTGCGCATGAGGTCGGGATGGGCGGGATCGCCCGGGCCGTTGGAGACGATGACGCCGCTGGGCTTCAGCGCGAGAATTTCGTCCGCGGGCGTGTCCCAAGGGACCCTGATGACGTCGGCGAAGCGCTGGGCTTCGCGGAGGATGTTCCGCTTCACGCCGCAGTCGAGGACGACCAAGGTGTGCTTTCCGGTCCCCGAGTAACGGATGGGCTTGCGGCAGCTGACCTCCGCGACCAAGTTGCGGCGGTCCGGATACGGCATCGTGCGCACCTCCCTCGCCGCGGCCCGGACGTCCTCGCCCTGCGGCACCAGGGCGGCCTTCATGGTCCCCCGGCTCCGGATGCGGATCGTCAGGTCGCGCGTGTCGGTCCCTTGGAGCCCGGGAATGCCGTACTCAGCTAGGAACGGGCCGACTCCCTTCTGGCTGCGTGGATGGCTAGGAGCCGCGCACGCTTCCTTGACCACGAAGCCGGTGACCTGGATCTCGTCCGACTCCATCCAAGCGGGGTCCACGCCGTAGTTGCCGATCAACGGATAGGTCATCAGGAGGATCTGCCCGCGATAGGACGGATCCGTCAACGCCTCGGTATACCCCGTCATGTTGGTGTTGAAGACGAGCTCGCCGAACGCTCGGGTGGGGGAGCCGAAGCAGAGTCCGCGGATGACCGTGCCGTCCTCCAGGACGAGGCTGCCTTCCATCCGTTGGACCCTCACCCGATTTCCGCCTGCGTTTATTAGGGTTTGCGTCTCGCAGCTCGTCGCCGGCACGATTATCGGGCAGGGACCCCTTCAGGGAAACGTGGCCAGAGAGCCGATTCCGGATTCGGTCAAGAATCCCCTGTCCCTAAAGGCCGACTACGCAGACCCGCTCCTCTACGGAGGTGTGGCCGCCATCGTGGGCCTCCTCGGGCTCATCGTGGGTGGCGTCCTCCTGCTATTGGGGAGCTGGATCTCGGGCGCCATCCTGGGTGGACTGGGGGTCATCCTCCTAGTGGCCGGCTTCCTCGTAGCTCGCCGCGGAGATTGAGCGCTCCAATTCGGGGCGAGGCTACGCGGGGAGCCGACTCAGCCGCTCGACCATCTTGGTCCAATGGCTCCCTTGCCAGTACACCCGGTGGCATGTGGGACACTGCCAGAACGACGTGTGCCGTGCACGCACGCCCTCGGGCACCAGGTCCCCCACCTCCTCGAGCCTCGCTGCCACCAGGGGGGTGTTGCAGAGCGAGCACCGGGAGAGCGGGTCGATGAGTCTGAGGTTGAGTGCGGAGGCCACTTCTCGAATCTGCTCCTCCAGATCGTCGCTATGCACGCGAAGAGCACGATGCGACCGGCCTGCGAGCTCCTTGTCCCGAGTCAGGAGGACGCGGTCCTCACGTTGGGCGAGGGCGAGCAACTCCGTGTCGTCGAGCGGCCCGGGGTACGCGGTGTCGTACCCCATGAACCGGAGCCACTTGGCGAGCGTCCCGAGCATGTGGTCGCAGAGGAGGTTCATGGCAGCGCTCCGGAGACCACGTCGACGACGGCCTCGAGGGTGTGCTGCACCCCGTGGCGGAACGGGGGTTCCTGGAATCCCGGTTTCCACACGTCTCCTCCGACCTCATCGGAGACGACCAGAAGTCCCGCCAGCGGCACGTGACGGTACCGGGCAACCGTGAAGAGGGCGGAGGCCTCCATCTCCACCCCAAGGACCCCGCGACGGGCGAGCGAGCGGATCCGAGAACGGCTCTCCCGGTACACCCCATCGGTCGTCCACACAACGCCCTCTCGAACTCGGAGGGACCTTCGTCGGCATGCGGCGCGGAGCCGACGGACGAGACGGTCATCGGGATGGGCCGAGCGGGATCCTTCGTAATGCTTGGACGTCCCCTCGTCGGACAGGGCTGCGGTGGGGAGCACCGTCCCTCCAATCGAGAGGTCGTTCTGAAGCGATCCGCAGGCTCCGAACACGACGAACATCCGGGCGCCGAGCGCGATGGATTCTTCCAGGTCGATCGCGGCAGCGGGTGCGCCGATGGACGTGCGGACAACCGCAACCGGGTGTCTGCCCGCGTGCCCCAACGAGACGCTCGGGTTCCAGCGAACGGTCTGCGCGCGGAGCGCCTTCGAACAGACCCGGAAGAACCATGTGCCGAACACGAACACGACCCTCGGCGGGAGACGAATCTCGCTGGCGGACCAGGGATGTGTCGAACGAAAGTACCGGATGAAGTCCTGAGGCTCGAAGATCGGATCGTCCGCGGTCACTCGACCACCGCGTAGGACACGAGCAGGCCGTCCCCGAGGCGCTCCGCCTTCTCGAGCTTCAGGTGGAACGCTTCCGGGATGGACCGGACGCCGGGACCGCCCGCCA
>Ga0153916_10003928_pt1 | contig 11146 bp, 6 predicted proteins | sample Opewatmetagenome_FD_109642 | JGI IMG/M metagenome (GOLD analysis project Ga0153916, IMG submission 109642) | Freshwater wetland microbial communities from Ohio, USA - Open water 3 Core 3 Depth 4 metaG | ecosystem: Environmental > Aquatic > Freshwater > Wetlands | place: USA: Ohio, Lake Erie, Old...
GGCCCGTGCCGGGGCAGCTTCTCGACGCCGGTGACAGTAAGGCCGAAACGATCGCGCACGAAGAGCTGGAAGAGCCGGCCAAGCAGAAACCAGGCGCGCTCGGTGACCGGCTTGCGGCGGGCGACAGCAAGCACTTCAGGGTCGGTGGGATCGGTGTTGAGAATGGAATCCCAGGCGGCGCGCTCCTGAACGCGCCCGCTGCGGCCGACGCTCCGGCGAACGACATCCACCAGCTCGCGGACGGTGTAGACCTCGGAAACGACCGCATCGGGCACGCTGGCGCCGAGCTTGCGCTCCAGCGCAACCAGCAATTCGACGCGCTCCATGGAGTCGAGGCCGATGTCGAGTTCAAGATTGTCGCGGGGATGAAGCTGCCGCTTGGCCCCATCGGCGGCGCGCGTTATGACGGCGACGGCGCGGGCGACGTCCGGGGTCGCAAGCCACTGCCGCTCATCCTCGGTCAGAGTGCGAGCCAGTTCTTCACCTTCGACCTGGGCGGAGGCTTGCTCTTCCTTGACGCGACGTTCGACTTCAAAGCGTTTGATTTTTCGGGTGGTGGTGCGCGGCAGGTCCTCCTGCCAGACGTCGAAGCCGAGAATGCGTTTGGTGCTCGGCAACTGCGCCGACAGCGTCTCGATATCGAACCGGATCACCTGGCGAGTATTCACGATCTTGCGCTCACGGAGCACTTCGAAATTAGGCACGACGACGGCGTGCAGGCGCTCGGCAATGGGCTCGCCCGGCCGCCCCTGCAGGCCGAGAACGCAGATCTCCTTGATGAAGGGGCTCTTCAGGTAGTGCGCATCGATTTCGCCGGGGTGGATGTTCTTGCCGTTGCTGAGGACGATGACTTCTTTTTCGCGGCCGGTGATGAATACGTTGCCGTGACTGTCGACATAGCCGAGATCGCCGGTGTGCAGCCAGCCGTCGCGGATGACTTCGGCAGTGGCTTCCGGGCGTGCGTAGTAACCCTTCATGACGAGCGGCCCGCGGAGCAGGATTTCGCCGATGGCGGGTCCGCTGCCGTCCTCCAGCGGTTTGGCATCGCGCAGCTTGAGCTCCATGCCTTGCAGGGGCTTGCCGACGGAGCCGATGACGTTGTCGTAGGGCGGAGTGCCGATCGCGCCGCCGGTGGTTTCGGTGAGGCCGTAACCCTGAAGCAACTCGAAGCCCATGGCATAAAAATCGCGGGCAATACCGGCATCGAGCTTGGAGCCGCCGGAGATGAGGTAATGCATCTTCGGTCCAAGTGTCGCGTGTACGGGGCGGAACAGCAGCTTGCCCAAATTCAATCCGAAGCCGCGAGCGACGCGCGAGACTTGCAGCATCCAGCGGAACGCGCTCTCCGCAAGCCGTCCACGCGCGCCGACTTGCTTCCGGATACGCTCGTGAATCAGGTAGAAAAACTGCGGGACGCAGCAGAACAGAGTAATGTCGCGCTCGCGCAGGGCGCGCAGCAGCTCCGTGGTGTTGAGCGACTCCAGGAAAACGATGCGGGCGCCTCCGGCCAGCGGCAGCAGCAGGTTGGCCATTTGCGCCAGGGCGTGAAACAGCGGCAGCACACCGAGAATGGCGTCACGCGGGGTGATGTCAATCAGCCGAAATGCGCCTTCAGCTTCGGCGTGGAAGTTGTCGTGGGAGAGCATGACGCCCTTGGGATCGCTGGTGGTGCCGGAGGTGTAGAGAATCGCGGCCGTCTCATCGCCGGCAGCGTCAACCGGAGTGAATCCATCGCAGCCGGCTTTCACGATGGCGTCGAAGTCCGGTCTGGGCAGCGGAGATTCGGCCGGTTCCAGCAGCATCAAGCGGATCGGGCTGCCCGCGATAGCGCGCTGGGCGACGGGCAGGTGCTTGGCGTCCACGAACAGCAGGGAAGAGCCGCTGGCATGGAGCAGCTTGGCAACCTGCTCGGCGGTGAATGCGGTATCCAGAGGAACCGTAACCATGCCGGCGGCGACCGTGCCGAGATAGCAGGCGATCCAGCGCGGACCATTGGCGGCAAGTATGGAGCAACGCGAGCCGCGTGCCAGGCCGCTGGTGACCAGCCACGAACCGAGATCCTCGGCCACGGTGCGCAATTGGGAGTAGGTGAGGCACTCGATGTCACCAGCATGGCGCTGGATCTCGACCGCGACAGCGTCGGGCCAGCGTTCTACCGACTGCAGAAACCCTTTGTAAAAGTTTGCCATGAGCGGAAGGTCAAGTTTATCGGACACTGCGCCGCGAGTGCAGCAGGAAAGGCGTCGCGGTGGTGGTTCGAACCCCGGTGCAACGTGATGGAGCGCAGCGGGCTAGTGCCTGTCGTGCCGACCGCACTGGTCGCGGATGCGGTCGAGTTCTTGCCGGCGCTTCTCGGCCTGCCGGCTGTTGCGCCCATGTTTGCGAACCGCACTGTCGAGCAGCGCTTCGGCCTTGCGGATTCTCTGTGCGCACTTGTCATCCCGGTCACGAGCTTGGGCAGGAACCACGCCCAGCAGGAGCGCGCCCAGGAGTGCCGCTTGCCCGATTCTACGGAACCACTGATTGCAGGCCATAGATTCATCCCCGAACGACGCGGCATTTTACACCAAGGCCATCGGGCGGCTTGCGAATTCATGCTCAACATGGCGCGGCGGGCGCGCTTCCGTGGGGATCTGGTTCCGTCGAACCGGCCGATGGAGCAACGGTTACCGGCAACACTAGCCTTTTAACCCGTTCAGGGCTTTGCGGGCATCGTCCGCGCTGGGAAAGCTCGGATTGAGTTGCAGCGCTTTCTGCAAATGCTCTTTGGCACGCGCGCGGTCATTCTGCTTCATGTATGCCAACCCGAGATGATACTGGTAGGTGGCGTTCTCGGGTGATTTCTTGATGGCGTCCTGCAGGAGATCTACGGCCATCCCGTAGGCGCCTTTGTGATAGTACGCCCAAGCGAGGGTGTCGGCGGAGTTGGGAGAGTCCGGCATGCCGCGACGGGCTACTTGAGCCAGCGAGAGAGCGACATCTGCGTTGCCGCCGTGGTGCAGCATGGAGTACGCAAGATTGTTCGCCGCCATTGGGGAATCGGGCGAGACGTCTAATGCCTTCCGGTAAGTCTGCTGAGCCTGTTGCCAGTCGTTCGCAAGATCCTGCAACGTACCAAGCATGACGTAAGGACGGACGTCCTTAGGATTCTGCTCGATCCACTTCTTGTAAGTAGCCATGGCCTTGTCGGAAGCGCCGCTGACCACTTGTGCCTGGGCGAGCATCGCGAACGCGGCAGCGTTGTTCTTGTCCAGATCGAGCGCCTTCTGCAGATGCTGCACAGCTCTGGGGAAGTCGCGCGCCTGTGCTTCCAAGCCCCCCAGCATGGCAAAGAACGCACTGCTGTTGGGCGCCTTGGCGATCTGCGCATTGACGCGCGCCATCAACTTGGCGGGCAGTTGCTTCTGCGTCACGCCGCTGGCGATCAGGGCCTGCATGGCTTCGGCCGAATTCGGGTCGCGAGCCAGCGCTTGCTCCAGGAATTGGTCGGCTTCCTTGTAGCGGTGTTGGGACAGGTTGAACTCTCCCAAACGAAGATAGCCAACCGGATTGTCAGGTGCGACCTGGATGGCGCGCTTGAAATCAGCCTCGGCGTTGGACACATCCTTGCGGCTCATTTCTGCCATGGCGCGCATGATGTATCCCTGCGGCGATCCGGGTTGGGCCTTGAGCACAGCCTCGGCGGTACCCCTCAGGGTCTCCCAGTCGCCCTTCCGCAGGGCTACCGCTCCCAAGGCGGCCTGTGCTTCGCTGAAATCTGGGCGCAAGCGAACAGCTTCACGTAACTCACTTTCCCGCCGGGTTGCGTTGCCGGTTTGATCAGCGGCCAGCGCCAGGAAGTAATGGGCGCTGGCATTATCTGGTTCGCTCTTGATGGCGATTTCCAGCAACTGCATTGCATCGCTGCCCTTACCCCGGGCGACCAAAATTCGACCTTTTGCGATGAGCGCTTCCACGTCCTTGGGATTGCTCTTCAAAATCTCGTCATTGAGACGGTTCGCTTCGTCGATGCGATTTTTCTGCAGGAGCGTCGAAATGTAGACCTTTTTCAGGGTGAGATCGTTCTTGTGCTCCTGCAGCAAGGACGCATATTCGGCCACAGCCTTGTCCGTCTGACCGGTCGAAAGATAAAAATCTCCCAGCAGGCGATATCCTTCTGGTTTGTCGGACAACGCCTTCTTGGCGTCGGCCAGCACCTGCTCGGCGCGATCCTTCTTCTGCTGCATCATGTACAAGCGCACCAACGCAACTCTGGGTTGCGGAGAGCTGCGATCAACCTGCACAGCCTTGTCTAAAGTCTGCTCGCCCTCGGCCCAACGCTGTTGCGCGGCGTAAAACGAAGCGAGCGTCAGCAATGCACTCGACGACTTGGGATCGAGTTCGACGGCCTTCTTGTAGGCGGCCTCTGCTTCGGGAAACTGCTTTGCATTCTGCAGGAAGACGCCGAGGTTGCCCTGGAACTGGGCGCGCTGCGGGCTCAAGTCAATGGCTTTGCGCATCTCCTCGACCGCCAGATCCATTTGGCCCCGTGCGGCTTTGGTGTTGGCAAGCAGCGCGTGCGCATCGGCATTGTCGGGATGCTTGGCAATCACGAGTTGAGCCCGTTGCCCCGCCTCATCCACACGTCGGCCGGCGAGCAGGAGGCTGCCGAGATCGATCTGCGCCTTGTCGTTGTCCGGCTGCAAATCGACCGTGCGCACAAGTTCGTTGTACGCAGAATTGTAAGAGCCAAGCTTGATATAGGTCTGCGCCAGCTGATAGTGAGCTTCAGCAAACGCGGGGTCCACCTGGACCGCGTTGGCAAACTGAATCACGGCTTCCCGGTACTTTGCCTTCTCGTAGTAGCGCTTACCGCTCTCGAGGTACTTCTGTTTGCGGACATTAGGGTCGCGAGAGCACGAGAAGAAGAGCGCACAAGCGACCGTGATCAGCAGAAGGGCTATAGCGCAGCGTTTCATTGCGTTTTCCGTCCCTTGACTTGAGTCAGTAGAAATGCCGGCGAACGCCGAGATGCAGGTACGAAAAGCCAATCAAAGTTTCCTTATGGGTGGTATTTAAACCCATACAGATAAGTTCAGCAAGTCACTAACCAGACATGCAGCGTAACAATGAACGAACTGGGAGCGCCCCGGAAGGCAATCTCCGGGCGCGCAGGCGTTTAAATTTCACAGCTATTCTCTTAATGAGCTGCTTTGTTCGAGTTGGTTAGGTGGCAAAGCGTGTGGCGGCCAGTGGCGCTGCGCGTGCCTTCGCGCACTGGAATCTCCCTGCCAGGTTAAGAAACGGTTACAAAGAAAAAAGCCCAGCACGCTGCTGCGTGCTGGGTAATCGCGTTATCGAAAGCAAAGCAGGTTAGCTCTTGCGCGTCCGGCGACGAATTACGCCTGCCAGCCCGAGCAATCCAGCGCCTAACAGGGTTATGCTGGCCGGTTCCGGTGTTGGCGACGCCGAGATCGCATAGCCAACGTTGCCCCCAGTTCCATCGGCGTTTCCCGAGCCGTTGGAGATCAGGTGCCAGGTGCTGGAATCGAACAACGATGCCCCGCCGGAATTGATCAGGATGTTGAACGTCAGATGATCTCCTGTACCGAGCAGAACGCCGCTGCTGAGGTTATCACAGACGCTCCCGAAGCCCACACCAGTAGAGCTGCAGACTTCGTTCCCGTTGTTCCAGTGAGAATTGGCACTGATCGCTTCGGTGATGCCGGACGTGCTAACGTTGGACGTGAGTCCGGCAGTGTACGCTGCAGCGATGTTGCTGAGGAACGTGTCAAGCGAGAACCCCTGCACATACGACGCAGTACCGCTCACGTCTGTGATGGTTAAAGATAAGCTGTAGTCACAGGTGGCGCCAGATCCACCGCAGTTGGCAACGTTCGCAGTGTTGATGACAGCATCGAACGTGTACCCACTTGTGGACCAGGTGGCCGTGTCGGCTTTCGCCAACGGCGCTGCTACCACCGCGACTACCGCCAAAAGGCAGACTGCAATTGTCTTCATGGTTGTTTTCCTCGACCCGTATTCAAAATCAGTCGCCGTCCCTTCTGGAACGGCTGCCCTGATTCAGAAGACGGCCGGCAACGCGTTTGCGCGGTGGCCGCGCATCACGTCTGGTGTGCTACACAGCATGTACAATACCAATGGCATTTGTCTCTATCCCTTGAAAACAATATGGTTAGCTCAAAGTTGGGCCTGCTGATGGAAAACAAAGTTGCAAAGTCTTGCACTTATAATGTGGCGCTAATAGGCCACCGTTACGGTGGCCCCAACAATCGGGGCTGCTTCAGTGACCTCGCCTAGCCGCTTTGAGCGGCTCATAACCTACAGCCCCCGGCTCTGCTGGGGGATATTTGTATGGAGCAGGCATTTGTTCACTAAATAGCGCTTATGACCGTCTGCGAATCGATGCAAGACTTTTGCCCCAAGACTTACGCTCTTGGAGAGTCGAGTAGTGACCTGCGGCGAAGTTTTGGGTTTCCCCGCGGCCAACGGCCGCTTCAATGTTGCGGTTCATTTGCTGCAATTGACGCCACTGTAGGCACGGTGGGTACGCTTACCGCCCCCCCCACCTCACTGCGTACACCCGCATGATGTAGTGTATAGTGACAAACGCACGCTCTCGGGATGAAGCGCCTACCTCTATTTGTCGGATTCGTCGCGGCTTCGCTGATCGTTGCCTTCAAGCCCGGTTTGCAACTGTTGTTGTTTGCATGGCACACGGATGACCAGTCTTACATTCTCGTTGTGCCCGCGATGGCCATCGTTCTGGTATTTTGGGATCGGAAGCGAATCTTTGAATCGGTTTCCGCGGACATTGACCTCCGCGCCGCATACGGGTTCGCCATCTCTACCGTTCTCATCGCGGTTGCCTACTGGTTGCCGAATGGGACGGAACCACAACTTGCATCAGCTGCCATTGGGCTTGTTACATTCTGGGCCGCTGCGTTCACGCTGTGTTTCGGTGTCACGGCTGGAAGCGCAGCCATATTTCCTTTGGGGATGTTGGCGTGCATCACTCCGATTCCGGCCGCTTGGATCGATGCAGTAACCGTCGCCCTTCAGAGGGGCTCTGCAGACACGGTGGATTGGCTTTTTCACGCTACAAGCGTGCCCTACCTTCGCGATGGTTTTACTTTTCAGCTCGCTGGTCAGGGCATTGTCGTCGCCCGAGAATGTAGCGGCATTCGCTCCAGTCTTTCACTGATCGTGCTGACACTCGTAATCGCGCACGAAGCGCTTCGAACGATACCAAGACGCCTTATATTGATTGCTTCTACGCTGCCGATCGTCGTCCTGAAGAACGGTGTCCGGATCGTCACGCTCACTCTTCTCGCGATATACGTTGACCCGTCGTTCTTGAACGGTAGTCTGCATCACGACGGCGGCATTGTATTCTTCCTCATCGGCCTGCTCATGCTAACGCCGGTTCTGACATTGCTTCGCCGTTCCGAACTGCACAAACCGAAGCTGTTGCCACAGGAAATCGCTCGGTCGGCGAAGGGCACTCACGCGTGATCCATCGGGTGCGAATCGCCTTTAATGCCAAGTAGTTTGAACAGGCGTTAAATGGGGGAGTTGGCCGCTTGCCGTTTTACTACGCCGTGGCCCGTATTACATGTGGGCGCTCCAAGCTGAATCCGGCGTGAAAATGTGAAATTTCTGAGTTGGAGCGGGTTGGCCTTGGAGATCATAGCGAGAATGTCGTCGGCCGACTCTTAGAAGCCTTCCAATGCTGAGCTGGCAATTACACCGTCCACGCGACGTCGCGCAAAAGCATTTGCGGGAGTTGCGGCAACTGGTGCGCTGACGCGCGGCGGTAGGGAGTAAGTGCCAAGGTACTTTGGTGGAAATGCGATCATGGGAAATACGGCGGGTTTCGAGAAGCTAGTAGGCGCCGAAGAAGACCGCGCGCGGTGTTTGCAGCATGATCTTCAGATCCAACGCGAGCGAAGCCGTTTCCACGTACTTGAGATCCAGCCGAACCATCTCATCGAAGCTGGTACGGCTGCGGCCGTGCACCTGCCAGAGTCCGGTGATGCCAGGCTTGGCGGCGAGCATGCGACGGCGGTGCCAAGTCTCGTAGCGATCGACTTCATACGGCATCGCCGGCCGTGGTCCCACCAGTGACATTTCCCCGCGCAACACATTGAGGAACTGAGGAGTCTCATCCAAACTCGTCTTCCGCAGGAAGCGGCCGAACGGCGTTACTCGCGGGTCCTTGGTGAGCTTGTACACGCCTTGGCCGTTGTCGTCGGTATGGATGACGTCGTCAGCGCCGGCGATGAATCGAGTGACATATTCTTTGTGAATGTTGTGGTCGCAGTCGGCGTACATCGACCGGAACTTCAGGAGCGTGAAGTCGCGGCCAAACTGCCCAACGCGGGACTGCCTGATCAACACCGGTCCTTTGGAAGTGAGCCTGACGGCAACCGCAACCAGCAGAAAAACCGGCGCGAGCAGCACCAGGGCGATCGCGCTGCCGAGCAGATCGATGGCCCGTTTTAACCCAGTGCTGGTCGCGTCCGATTGCATGGAGCGAGTGACATCGGGATAGAACGTCAGGTCCGATTTCCTGGTTGAATCCCCGTTTGGAGGCTCCGGAAACATGTGGATCGAAATCTTGACGTGACTTTCCTGCTCGGCCGGGATCAGTGCGCTTACCAGGCCGGTGAATTTTGCCAGCAGGACGTTCATTGCCACCGAGGGTTCATCCGCAATCTCGGTGAATAGGACCGCCATGATGGAGCCCGTCTTGTACCAGCCGACGAGGTCGGTGTCACGGGTTGACGACAACAAAGCTTCGGCAATGCGCGCCGGGACGCTATCGCGTCCGCCGGCCGCGAACAGTGCGCCGCCTTCCACCAGCATGACCAGAAACGGTTTGTCCGAACGCTCGCTCCGCTTGCGCTCCAGACAGAGAAAGCGAAGGAACTCGTTTTCGCTCACCGAGGATCGCTGGCGGAAAGCCGGACTCTGATCGCCGTCGTAAACGGCTGAAAACAACTCGTCCGTAGGATACTGCCGCGGTTGCTCCAAGCCGCCGGATACGCGACCTTGGTCTGGCGTACGCTCGTCAGGATTCACACCTGTGTTCTCACCCTTTGCCGATTCGGACGGTGACACTACCGTCAGCCCCTGCTTCCGGCCGCGCACCACCCCCCGGGCATTGTGCCCTTTCGTCGCCAAGCTGCTGCCTCCCCCTGTGGATCCCGAGACCATCCGTCTTAAACTGCAAATTGTTGGACTGCTACCAGTGCTAGAGCAACTTCGTTACCATGTTTCCGTCTGGCGACCTCCAACGCAAGTTGCTGATTCAATGATCTTTTCCTGCACCGAATGCGTGTATCAACTGTGGTCCGACAAATTGCCGGGGTGAAAAACGTTGCACTAGGGGAGGAACATGCCCCGGCGGTTTCCCACTTTCGTGCCATACGATCCCGATGGTTCAGGACCGAGGGCTTAGGACTTGGCGGCTGTTCGAGGGGGATGTCCATGACCGCCGTATCCCTTGTAGTAGTAACTGTTGTAACCCGAAGCCGACGAAACATCGTTTAGAACCACCCCGAGAATGGCCTTCTCGCTGAATTCCTTCGCTGCTCGCTGCGCCTGTTCAATGGGAGTGCTGCCGGAGCGCACCACCAGCAGTACACCGTCGCAGTGCTCCGCCAACAAACTTGCGTCAGACACCGGAACCGCGGGAGGCGAGTCCAGGATAATCCAGTCGAAATGCGGTGCAAGGCGCTGCAACAGGGTCTTGCAGCGGCCGTTGGCAATCAACTCCGCCGGGTTCGCTACCTCCGTTCCCCGGGCGATAAGGAACAGCCCCTCCATGGGGCCGCGCTGCAAAACAGCATGCTCATCGGCTGTTCCACGAAGGAAGTCAGTCATACCCGGAGTTGCCCGCGTTCCCAATAATTCGTGCAAGGATGGGAGCCGGAGATCGGTGTCGATCAGCAGAACACGGCGACCGTGCTGCCGGGCGATGGCTTGGGCGAGGTTGGCGGCGACAAACGACTTGCCTTCACCGGGCAGGGCACTACTCACCAGAACGGTCTTGAGCGGGCGTTTCTCGCGGATCTGGAAGAGGCGCGAACGGAGGGTTCGGAATTCCTCCATGCCAACTTCGTAGTTCTTGGAGGAATCAAGAAACAGCATCGACTCCGAGTCGGGCTTCCATTCCGCCGTGCCACCACCAGCGATGCCGGATTCCATCTGGCTCGGCATGGGAACGGAAAGTTGAGGTTCGCTGCCGGACTCGATTTTGCTCGGTACGGGTGGCGGAAGTTGAGGTTCGCTGCCGGCAGCAATTGAGGCAGCCGGTGCCCCGCCTGCCAGGACTGGAATCGCCAATTCACTAGCCGTCAGTTCTCCCGGCTGGGCCGACTTGCGCTCCCGCTCCGCTTTCTGCAATGCCTCGTGAATGCGGCTCATCTGGTTTTCCTGTCAATCGCGTGAATCGCAGCGTCACGCGCCTTCTCCGTGGGACCGACCGAAGTCCGCAGCGCGTCGATGAGGCGCCGCGTCTCGCCGTCGCCATCGGGCCGAGTGGGAGATAGGGGCGAAATTTCGTCCAGCTCAAATTCCCGCGCGACGGTGCAGATCGTCTCGGGAGCAATGGGCTGCTGGCGGTCAACAAAACCGCTGATGAGAGCGTGTTCGCAGAGCAAATTTATGACTCGCGGGATACCTTGCGAATACTCGAAGATCTTGCTCACCGCTTCCGGACTGAAGATCAGCTCGCCATTGGCGCCGGCGATTCGCAAGCGTTGCGCGATGTAAGCATTGGTGTCGGTCAAGGTCAGCGGGTGGGTGCGGCAACGAAGGGTGATGCGCTGCCGCAACTGGCGCAGATTCGGGTCGCGCAGCTTGAGCTCGAGCTCCGGCTGACCGGAAAGAATGATCTGCAGCAGCTTTTCCGTGGATGTCTCCAGATTGGTCAGCAGCCGGATCTCTTCCAGCAGCTCCAAGGAAAGGTTTTGGGCTTCATCGATGACGAGAACGGCGGTTTCGCCGTCCCGGTAACGATCGAGCAGCCAGTGGTTCAGGCGCTGCAGCATCTGAGCTTTGTCGCGGGTTTCGGTCGGCAGGCCAAAATCGTTGAGCACGAACTCGAAGAACTGGGGAACATCCAGCCGGGGATTGAACA